>Ga0209025_1001975_pt1 | contig 23542 bp, 22 predicted proteins | sample AraplaMF_Col_mLB_FD_184256 | JGI IMG/M metagenome (GOLD analysis project Ga0209025, IMG submission 184256) | Arabidopsis root microbial communities from the University of North Carolina, USA - plate scrape MF_Col_mLB (SPAdes) (version 2) | ecosystem: Host-associated > Plants > Roots > Endosphere... | reverse complement strand
AAGGATAAGGTATATATTTTGTACCTGAATAAAGCGGGATGCTTTTGCGTCCAACATGAGGTGGTACCACGGTAAATTTATCGTCCTCTACATATTTCGATATGTAGGGGACTTTTTTTATTTTTCGGAGTGAGGTGAAAGGCATGATGACAAAAGACGAATTTATGAAGCAAAACGAACAAGGAAAAGCATTTTTAGTAATCGCTGAAGAAGAAGGAGATAGCATTACGCCAATTTCTTTATATAGACGTATGAAGGGAAAGAAAAAGTTTTTATTAGAAAGCTCCCAGCTTCATCAAGATAAAGGACGCTATTCTTACTTAGGATGTAATCCGTATGGTGAAGTGAAAAGTATTGGTACAGAAGTGGAACGAACGATTTATGGTCAAACAGAAAAGCTACAAGGTAACGTACTACAAGTGTTAGAAAAAGAAATCGCGTCAGCTCAAGTAGACAGCCCATTTCCATTTTGCGGAGGAGCAGTTGGTTATATTGGCTATGACGTCATTCGGCAATATGAAAACATTGGAGCGGATTTACACGATCCATTGAATATTCCAGAAGTACACCTTTTACTATATCGTGAGTTTATCGTGTATGACCACTTACGCCAAAAGTTATCATTTGTATATGTATGCAGGGAAGATGATGTAGCTTCTTATGAAGAAGTATACGAAAGGCTGCGAGTATACAAAGAGGAATTGCTACAGGGAGAAGAAGTTGAAGTAACTGAAATAAAATCAACATTATCATTCACTTCCTCTATAACGGAAAAAGAATTTTGCGTGATGGTAGAAACAGCGAAAGAATACATTCGCGCCGGGGACATATTCCAAGTCGTATTATCCCAGCGTTTGCAAAGTGAATGTATTGGTGATCCATTCGCGTTATACCGAAAACTTCGGATCGCCAATCCATCACCATATATGTTCTATATCGATTTTCAAGACTATGTTGTACTCGGTTCCTCGCCAGAAAGTTTGTTATCAGTAAGAGACGATAAAGTGATGACGAACCCAATTGCCGGTACGAGGCCGAGAGGGAAAACGAAGCAGGAAGATGCGGAAATTGAGAAAGAACTGTTAGAAAATGAGAAAGAACGAGCGGAGCACATGATGCTTGTGGATCTTGGGCGGAATGATATTGGCAGAGTAAGTGAAATTGGATCTGTGACGATAGATAAATATATGAAAGTAGAAAAATATTCTCACGTTATGCACATTGTATCTGAAGTTTACGGAACATTGCGAAAACAGATGAGCGGATTTGATGCATTAGCGTATTGTCTACCAGCAGGAACAGTGTCAGGCGCTCCGAAAATTAGAGCGATGGAAATTATAAATGAGCTAGAGAATGAAAAAAGGAATGTATACGCGGGTGCAGTTGGATACGTTAGTTTTTCAGGGAATCTTGACATGGCACTCGCCATTCGAACGATGGTCGTAAAAGATGAAAAAGCATACGTTCAGGCAGGAGCGGGAATTGTTTATGATTCAGACCCAGTAGCTGAATATGAAGAAACGTTAAATAAAGCGAGAGCGCTCTTGGAGGTAATGAAATGATTGTACTAATTGATAATTACGATTCATTCACATATAACTTGTATCAACTGTTAGGGGAATACGAAGAAGATATTGTAGTCGTAAGAAATGATCAAATAACGATAGAACAGCTAGAAGGGATGAATCCAACAGGAATTGTGCTTTCACCAGGACCAGGAAAACCAGAGGATGCTGGCGTTTGTATCGATGTCATCCGTCATTTTTATAAGAACGTTCCCATATTAGGTATTTGCCTTGGACATCAAGCAATTATATCAGCATTTGGAGGAGACATTGTTAGAGCAGAGCGCATTAAACATGGAAAAACATCACGCGTGAAACATAACGGAACGTCAATCTTTTCATACGTGACACAGCCGCTAACAGCGATGCGCTACCATTCGCTGGTTGCAGCACAAACGAGTTTGCCACAATGTTTTGACATACTAGCGACAGCGATGGACGATGGAGAAATTATGGCAGTTCGTCACAATTATTATCCGCTCTTCGGATTACAGTTTCATCCGGAATCAATCGCGACAGAAGAAGGCGGAAAGTTAATACGTGCCTTTTTAGGCGAAGTGAAAGAGGAGGAAAGAGTATGAATAACTATCTTCGTAAATTAGTGGAGGGGAAACATTTAACAGAAGAGGAGATGTATAGAGCTGGGCTTCTTTTATTAAATGAAAACATATTGGAAAGTGAAATTGCAGCTTTCTTAGTCCTACTGAAAGCGAAAGGTGAAACAGCAGAAGAAATATACGGCCTTGTTCGAGCTCTTCGTGAAAAGGCATTACCGTTTTCGAACCATATACAAGGAGCGATGGACAATTGCGGGACGGGTGGTGACGGTGCCCAAACGTTTAATATTAGTACAACATCGGCATTTGTACTGGCAGGAGCTGGCGTAAAGGTTGCAAAACATGGTAACCGTGCTGTTTCTAGTAAAACAGGAAGTGCAGATTTATTAGAAGAACTCGGTGTAAATATTAGCAGTACGCCAAACGAAATTGATTATTTACTAGAGCATGTCGGGATCGCATTTTTATTCGCACCAGCGATGCATCCAGCATTAAGGCGCATTATGAAAATAAGAAAAGAATTAAACGTTCCGACGATCTTTAATTTAATTGGACCGTTAACAAATCCGGTGAATTTAGAAACACAATTTGTCGGCATTTATAAACGAGATATGTTACTACCAGTTGCACAAGTATTACAGAAACTAGGGAGAAAACAAGCGCTTGTCGTAAACGGAAGTGGTTTTTTAGATGAAGCATCATTGCAAGGAGAAAATCATGTTGTCATTTTAAAAGATAATGAAATAGTAGAAACGAGTATTGAACCTGAGAAATATGGTTTCGTAATAGTGAAAAACGAAGAGATAAGAGGCGGGAATTCGAAAGAAAATGCAAAGATTACGCTTGGAGTATTAAGCGGAGAAAAGAGCGTCTATCGCGATACTGTTTTATTAAATGCAGGTCTGGCCCTTTTCGCAAATGGAAAAGCAGAAACGATTGAAGAAGGAATTAAACTTGCAGCGCATAGTATTGACTCTGGAAAAGCATTAGCCAAACTAAACTTATTAATTGCAGCAAGTAATGAAAAATTAGAAAGGGTGAATTAAAGTGGGGACGATTTTAGACAAAATTGTAGACCAAAAGAAAAAGGAAGTTGAGGCATTATATGAAACCTATACACCAATAAAAGAAAGTAGAAAGACACATTCACTCGTAGAAGCATTACAGCAGTTTACTGTTATTGCCGAAGTAAAGCGAGCATCACCATCAAAAGGAGATATCAATTTACACGTTGATGTACGAAAACAAGTGAAAACATACGAAGATTGTGGCGCAGGAGCAATTTCTGTTTTAACAGATGGTCAATTTTTTAAAGGATCTTTTCATGATTTACAAACGGCAAGAGAAGAAAGTAGCATTCCGCTTTTATGCAAAGATTTCATAATTGATAAGATTCAAATTGATAGCGCATATGAAGCAGGAGCAGATATCATTTTACTAATCGTAGCGGCGTTAACGAAAGAGAAGTTAAAAGAGCTGTATAGCTACGTACTAGAAAAAGGATTAGAAGCAATTGTTGAAGTTCATGATGAACAGGAATTAGAAATTGCAATCCAATTAAATCCGCACGTTATCGGTATTAACAACCGTAATTTAAAAACATTCGAAGTCGATTTAAGCCAAACAGAAAAGCTTGGAAAACGATTAAATGAGGAGAAATTACTTTGGATTAGTGAGAGCGGGATTCATTCAAAGGAAGATATTATTCGCGTCAAACGAGCCGGAGCAAAAGGTGTATTAGTTGGAGAAGCACTTATGACATCATCTTCTATTCGTACCTTTTTTGAAGATTGTAAGGTGAACATATGAAAGTGAAAATTTGCGGGATTACTAATATGGAAACAGCAAAATGTGCTTGCGAATACGGAGCAGATGCACTCGGATTTGTTTTTGCAGAAAGTAAGCGGAAAATCACTCCAGGGCTAGCGAAAGACATCATTCAGGAGCTTCCAGCAAATGTATTAAAAATCGGTGTTTTCGTAAATGAATCAGTAGAAGAGATACAGAAAATTGCAGATGAGTGCGGGTTAACGCATGTGCAACTACATGGGGATGAAGACAATCATCAAATTAGAAGATTGAATATTCTGTCTATAAAGGCTCTCGGAGTGACTTCGGAGGACGATATGAAAAATGCTCAAACATATGAAACGGATTATATATTGTTTGATAGCCCGAAAGAAAAGTTTCACGGAGGAAATGGAAAGAAATTTTCATGGGAACTACTTGTGCATATGCCAAAAGAGTTGCGAGAGAAAACGATATTAGCTGGTGGATTAAACGCTCTTAATATAGAAGAAGCGATTCGAACTATTCAGCCGTACATGGTCGATGTAAGTAGCGGAGTAGAGACAGAAGGAAAGAAAGATCTAAAGAAAATAAAACAATTTATTATAAAAGCGAAGGAGTGTTCCAAATGAATTACGCATATCCGGATGAAAAAGGTCACTACGGTATATACGGAGGACGATACGTTCCAGAAACGTTAATGCAATCTGTATTAGAACTAGAAGAAGCATATAAAGAAGCGATGCAAGATGAAGCGTTTCAAAAGGAATTACATCATTATTTAAAAACGTACGTAGGAAGAGAAACACCGCTTTATTTCGCTGAAAATATGACGAAGTATTGCGGCGGTGCAAAGATTTATTTAAAACGTGAAGATTTGAATCATACAGGAGCTCATAAAATTAACAATACAATCGGTCAGGCACTTCTTGCAGTACGAATGGGCAAGAAGAAAGTTGTCGCTGAAACAGGGGCTGGACAACACGGTGTTGCAACAGCTACTGTATGTGCTCTTCTCGGATTAGAATGCGTCATCTTTATGGGAGAAGAAGATGTGAGACGTCAAAAATTAAACGTGTTCCGAATGGAATTACTCGGAGCGAAAGTAGAAAGTGTAGCGGCAGGTAGCGGTACGTTAAAAGATGCGGTGAACGAGGCGCTTCGTTACTGGGTTTCACATGTGCATGATACGCACTACATTATGGGATCCGTTCTTGGACCGCATCCATTTCCGCAAATTGTTCGTGATTTTCAAAGTGTAATTGGGAAAGAAACGAAAAAACAGTATGAAGCGTTAGAAGGAAAGTTACCAGAAGCAGTCGTTGCTTGTATTGGTGGTGGGAGTAATGCGATGGGGATGTTTTATCCGTTCGTACACGATGAAGAAGTCGCTCTTTACGGCGTAGAAGCAGCTGGAAAAGGCGTTCATACAGAAAAGCATGCAGCTACTTTAACGAAAGGAAGCGTTGGCGTTTTACACGGATCGATGATGTATCTTCTGCAAAATGAAGAAGGACAAATTCAAGAAGCTCACTCTATTTCAGCAGGACTCGATTACCCGGGTGTTGGGCCAGAACATAGCTTGCTAAAAGATATTGGCCGCGTTTCTTATCATTCGATTACAGATGATGAAGCGTTAGAAGCATTTCAATTATTAACGAAAAAAGAAGGGATTATTCCAGCATTAGAAAGTTCACATGCTGTCGCATACGCATTAAAATTAGCACCGCAAATGAAGAAAGACGAAGGGCTTGTCATTTGTTTATCCGGCCGTGGTGATAAAGATGTAGAAAGTATAAAACGTTATATGGAAGAGGTGTAAAAAATGGGAGTAGAAAAAATTAAAGCAGCGTTTGAAAATGGTAAGAAAGCATTTATTCCGTACGTAATGGGCGGAGATGGTGGCCTTGAAAAATTAAAAGAAAGAATTTGTTTTCTAGATGAAGCAGGAGCGAGCATCGTTGAAATCGGCATTCCGTTTTCAGATCCAGTCGCAGACGGTCCAACGATTCAAAGAGCAGGGAAACGAGCGCTAGACAGCGGTGTAACAGTAAAAGGTATTTTTCAAGCATTAATAGAGGTAAGGAAAGAAGTACAAATTCCGTTTGTACTCATGACATATTTAAATCCAGTACTCGCATTCGGAAAAGAACGATTCATCGAAAACTGTATAGAAGCAGGTGTAGATGGCATCATCGTTCCAGACTTACCGTATGAAGAACAAGACATTATTGCGCCGTTTTTCCGAGAGGCAAATATTGCTTTAATTCCACTTGTAACTGTAACAAGTCCAATTGAGCGAATCGAAAAAATTACGAGTGAATCAGAAGGATTCGTCTACGCTGTTACAGTAGCGGGCGTAACAGGAGTACGTCAAAACTTTAAAGGTGAGATTCATAGTTACTTAGAAAAAGTAAAATCACATACGCATTTACCGGTAGTAGCAGGGTTCGGTATTTCAACAAAGGAACATGTAGAAGAAATGATTACAATATGTGACGGAGTTGTCGTTGGAAGTAAGGTCATTGAGCTGTTAGAAAATGAAAAACGCGAAGAAATATGTGAGTTAATACAGGTAACAAAACAAAAAGAAGAGGCATAAGTCTCTTCTTTTTGTTTTACGTAATAAATGTTAAAATATACAGAAAATACATATAACTTAGAGGGTGAGAAAGCATGCTAAGACGAAAACTACTATATCTTCTTTTAACCGTACCACTATACGCTTGGCTCATTAGCATGACGAAAATAGAGTTGATGGCTCTATTTTTAGGATATGTATTTATCTTTTCTAACTTAAATCGCATTCAAGAACAGTCTATTTTAGAAATATGTATATTTTCGATTAGTATAGAATTATTTAGTATCGTTTCGATTGTATTATTAAATGAATTATTCAGATGGATCCATTTATTTGAATTAATGAAATTTGGAAATGTTGTATTGCAAGTAATATGTGCTTATCTTGTGTTTGTTGTGTTAGACAAAATAGTCGGACAGCAGAGCGTTTTTCAGGATAATAGAAAATGGGAGTGAAAAGGAGCCGTTTGGCTTCTTTTTACAACTGTTGTAAAAACAATTGAAAATTATAACATCTGTTATATAATAGTTAAAAATTGTATTTTAAACGAAATGAGATGATAACATGGCCATATTGTTGGCACTTATCCCAATTATGATGATTTTCATTTGTTTATTTTTATTTAAACAAACGTCATTAAAGTCCTCATTAATTTCTTATGTGGTATCTGTTGGAATCGTTTTACTCTCGCCAACGTTTCAATTAGGGATAAGTGAAACTGTGCACGCAACGATTAAAGGATGGTTAATTTGTTTTATTGTCGGGTATGTTTTGTTTTTTGGTATTTTTTTATTTCACCTCATGAACAAAATGGGGTACATCGATCAAGTAGCACGTTTTCTAGAAGAAGTTACGCAGGATCGCTTATTACAAATGCTTCTTATGTGTTTTGGTATTTGTCCGCTGATTGAATCAGTAAGTGGATTCGGAATTGGCTTCATGGTTGCGGCACCTATTTTTCTTTCATTAGGCTATAAACCGTTTCAAGCTGTATTACTTTCATTTATCGGCTTACTAGCTAGCTCATGGGGCGCAATGGCAACAGGTACAATTATCGGTTCGCAGCTTATAAATATGCCGCTTACAATACTTGGAACAAATACCGCACTACTAAGCGTTCCAATGTTTGCTTATTTCGTCATTCTTTCTTTACACGTTGTTGGTGGTTGGCAGGCTGTTATTGAAAAGTGGAAAGAAGGATTCGGTTTCTTTCTATTATTTTCTCTCGGAATCTATCTTTCTAACGCATACGTAAGTGTGGAACTAGCCGGGATATTAAGTTCTATCGTTACCATTACATTTGGCTTTCTTATCATTAAATTAAAAGGAAAAAATGCGCAAAATCTAATGACAGAGCATGCGGCTGCAACGGAGAGAGAAGTGTCTATTATAAAAATTATTAGCCCTTATATATTTCTAACAGTTTGTATTTTACTTTCTCGCCTCGTTCCAGCATTGCATGATGTATTTAGATCATATGCCGTCCTTGATCTAAAATCATACTCTTACAAATTAGAAATGCTGTATTCACCAGGATTTTGGCTCGGTATGACATGCTTATTTACTATTATTTTCTTCCGCATTCCATCTCATATTATTAAACAATCACTCTCGCAAACGATAAAACAATGGATTCCATTTGCGATTACAACGACGATGTTTATCGCCATTTCAGAACTAATGGGTGCATCTGGTATGCATTCATTACTTGCAAAAGCAGCTGGTGAAACATTTGGAACGTTTTTCGTTTTCGTTGCTCCGTTCATCGGTGGAATCGGTGGCTTTTTAACAGGTAGTAACGCAGGATCAAATGCGATGTTTATAAAACTACAAATGCAAACGGCGCAAAACGTAGCCCTCCCGTGGCAATACGTCACAACACTGCAAAACACTGCATCGTCAGTAGCGACTATCGCTTGCCCGTCACGTATTACACTAGGTGCGTATTTATGTAACATCCCGTATCGTGAAAATGAACTATTAAAGAAGACGACGTTAATGATCTTTGGCGCGGTGTTGCTTGTAGTGGTAGAGGTTATTTTTTGGTATATGTTGAGAAATTAAAAATCCTCCTAGCATAGGAGGATTTTTTGTACGATTGGATAATGTTTTAAATATGAAAAGCTTCTACTAAGTCAACAACCCGCCACTTAACACCCTTACGGGTCGTTTGAAGTGGGGGCTTGCGTCTGTCGGAGTTCGACAGTGCTTCTACCCTCATAGAGAGCAACTACGCTTATTCCTACCCAGTAGTACGAACGAGCAATGCTCTCCTACCTTAGTATGGTGGAGCATAAGGACGGTTGACTTCGCCCCTACCACAAGAGCTATACTCCTGTGGTAACTACACTGATATGCTTAATTCCCTTACGGTGTAGATTCATCGCACCAATACGGTCATCATTTGATTGGTATTGGCAATTTTTACACTTAAAAGTGTGTAGCTTTTTATTACGATTCGCTTTTTCAATGTTTCCGCACTTAGGGCAAGTTTGGGAAGTATATTGGGGGTCTACCACAATTACCTTTTGTCCATTCAATTCAGCTTTATACTCAAGCATTTGACGGAACTGATAGAAAGCCCAAGATACAGAAACATAGCGGTTTTTCACTCGTACTTTCTCTGTCGCAGAACGAACCCCTGTTAAGTCTTCTAAAACAAACATAGTACCTCTAGGGTATGCCTCAACGAGTGCCTTTGTAATTTGATGGTTTACATCAGTTACATAACGGTTTTCTCTTGAGCCAATTTGTTTTATTTTCTTACGAGAAGATGGTGTTTGTCGTGTTTGTAATTGCTTACGAGTAGCTTTAAATTTACCACGCTTATGTTTAACAATATTTCCGTTGTAGAAGGTTGTTTTGCCCTGACTATCATAAGTGGTTGCAAGGAAGTTGATTCCTAAATCAACACCAACGATGTTGTTTACATCTGCGAAATCTAATGTTTGGTACTCTTTTGTCATCGGGATATGTAAGAACCACTTTTTGTACTTATGCACTAATTTAGCAGTACCAAATTTCCAAGTGCTGTTGAAGTATTTCTTCATAGCCTTACGCTCATAATTTAGTTTTAGGCGACCTTCAAGCGTGTTTACACTAAATTGGTTTTTGGTTAGTGAATAATCTCGATTCCAGACTAAATCATATTCTGCAAGTTTGAAGTCAATCAAAGACCATTCATGTCCATTTGATTTAGCCGACTTGTAACGAGCAATTACAGTTTTCATCACAGATTGAGCCATTTGACTTTTTAACCTAAATTGATTTCGTAAATCAGAATAATATAAGTTATTGAGATTTACTTGATTAAGGTTCTTTGTTTCAAATATGTGTTTTGATAACCAATTACAAGCCTTGCGGTAAGCGTTCGTTGTTATCTTTAGACTTTCAGCTTGATTATCGGAAACATGGATTTGTATTTTTGCAGTAATTGTAGGCATTATTTTCACCGCCTTTCACTAATTAAATTGTAACAGATTTTTAGTGAAAGCAAACAACTTAAGTAGAGAAAGTAGGAGGCAAGGTGGAAGTTTCAGATACTTGATATGGTACAGAATCTTACGATTTTTAACGTACCATACCGTATCTGCCGGCAATTCCTCCCCCACTTATCGTTGGGCTATCGCCCTTCACACGATTGAAGTAGGGGGTATCCTTGCCGATTTTAGATGAATAGGAGATGAAATGTATGCCCCTAAAAAACTACGGCGTGTTAAAAGGTACAGTTATACAATCAAAGATTGGAAAAGGGAAAACACCTCATTATCAAGTTCATTTACAAGGTGAAGCAGAAGTAGACTATCGTATTGCAATTAACGTGAAATCGCAAAGTTATCCGTCAGAAGTTTTATATTTTGCGAGTGATAATATCAGGTCAGAGGCGATTCATATTTTACCGACATTACCATTCGGTTTTACAGAAATAAAAAACAATGAACCGAAAGTAGCTTTAGACTACGTAAGAGGTAATGTATTTGATTCGCAGCAAATGATTCCTTTACCAGCTGAAAAAGCAGGAGTGGATAATGATTTAAATGAAAAAATAGAGCGTTATATAAAACGAGCGATAGAAGAAAAAGCAACTATTTACGCGTTTGGTGAAAGATGGGGACCAGAAGAAAATACACCTGATTCTTACTTTCATTTCGAACCAGGAAACGGTATACACGATATTCATATGAATCAAGGGAATGTAGAGAAATGGAAAGGTGATAATGGTATATGGCAAGACGGAGGAATACTCATTCATTTTGAAAAGGAAGAAGAATGGATCGGTATCTTTCTTGCCTTCCAATCACAGTCATGGTGTACCGATGAAGAGGGGCATGCTCGCGTTCCGGTTGAGCATTGTGATTATAAGAGGAATAATTGATAAGAAGAGGGCGTTCAAAACGAACGCCCTCCTCTTATTTTATAAAATCCAAGACTAACAAGTGTAGAAAGACAAGAGAACAGCAGAGCCACACTAGAAAACGCAATGAGGTACATATTATACTTCATCACTTTTCCAATGAGCTGGTTACTGTCGTACTGAAATAGTCCTGCTATTATGTTGAATAAAAATAAAACGATAAACATGACGATAACACCGTCTATCGATCCTTTAATATCTGGTTTACTTAAAGCGATATGTGCAGAAATACAAATGGCGATAAATAAAAATAGCCAAAAGGAAGGATTCAATAAATTACTTATTGTAAATAAGCTTTTCAATAATACAAACGTCGACAAGAGCATGTTTTGAACCATTTCTACATTAATAGAAGTAGAAGCGATTGTTTTTTCGAGAGCTGTATTAAATAAGAAATATGAATTTGGTACGAAATAGCGCATTAAAAGGATTAACGCAGTAATACCGGAAATAATAGGACCGATTCCAATGAAGAAGTTCCCAATTCGTTGATATACACTTTTTTGATTGTATTGATGTTGTACGTAGCCTAAAGCACCTTGACTTGTATCTGTTGGGAAAAACTGCGTTGCTACAATTTTATGACGAAATAGTACACACATAATGGCATGTCCAAGTTCGTGAATAGGAACACCAATCCACGCCGTTAAAAGGAATCCTTTTCTTCCGAAAGCTCTCGACCAATACAAGCGTGTGAGAGATTCTAAATAACCTAATAGAAATCCAATTACAATGATAACGCCAATTAAGGAAAATAATTGGATTATGCTTGTAAGGAGTATTTGAAAAATTGAGTTTACCACTTCCATTGTCTTTCATCCAATCTGTTAAAAATGTTATTTGTTCTGTTTCATAATAGCATTATTTTTCAAGAATGCTAGCATATATATTTTCTTTTGAAAGAAGGATTTCAGAATCTTTTTCTTGTAGTCATGTTTTATGTCCAAAGTCATATATTGAATTTGTAACACCCTATATGGTATATGCTTAAGGAGGGATGAGAGAATGAAATGTCCGTCATGTCATACAGAAAATGTAGCAGAGGCAAAGTTTTGCGGAAATTGTGGACACTCGTTAATGGAAGAAGTAGTGGCAAGTAGTGGTCAAGAAGAAGGGACGGAACTAGCGCGCACGGTACAAGCGAAGGAAACTCGACCAAATGAAACGGTAGAGCAAGCGAAGCGATTTGCGAGTGGGTATTTTCAGTTTTTTAAACATGCTTTCAAAGCACCGACAGCGATTATGAAAAGCGGCAAGGTTGAAGTACGAAATGGAATTGTAAGTCTTGTTCTTATTTGTTTTTTAGGAGCATGTATTTTTTATAGAATGATGAGTGCTGCTGCAGCTGTTACGAAAACATTTGCACCAGATATACCTACTCCTACATTCTTTTTGGACTCTGTAACGGTCTTTTTATTTTTACTAATTTTAACTTTATTTGTCGGATTTATTATTTTTGTAAGTGGGAAGATGATGAAATCATCGTTTTCGTTTCTTGAAGTATTTGGAATATGGGGAACGATAGCAACTCCGGCAATTGCTATATTAGTGCTTTCTTTTCTATTTAGTTTTTTATTAATCTTCTTCTTACCAATCTTATTAGGGCTAGCTACAACGTATATGGGAATTAGTATAATTGTAGCTACAGTAAAACTAGATAACGGTGGATTAGATCTTGTTTATACTCTTTTTATCGCAAATGTTTTCATCGGAATTGCAACGTTTATCGTGTTTTGGTCTTACATAAACACGATAATTCAAACCATTACTCAGGGATTAACTGGCCTCTAAAGAAAAGGTGGTTGAATGGATGAATGTATGTACAAAGTGTGGGACTCAGTTTGAAGACGGTGTGCAATTTTGTCAAAACTGCGGTCAGCAGAGGGAAAGTCTTGTAGTAAAGAAGAAAATGAGCAGCGGTACAAAAGTTGGCATTACACTCTTAACGTTACTTGTTGTAGTGATTGTTGGATTGTATTTGTACGGATCATCGTATTATAAGCAGGCGGCACAAGTAGACCGAATGATTACGATTTTACAAGAGAGGGACGGGGAGAAGTTAGCTAAAATCGTCACGACAGATGATCCATCAGTTATTGTAACGAGAGAGAGTTTAACTCCTCTATTTTCATATATAAAAGAAAATCCATCTTACGTGAGTGAATTGAAAGAATATTTGAGAAAAGGTGAAAAACAAGGGAGTGGAATCGAAAGAACAGATTTTTCGTTAACAAAAGACGGAAAGTATTTCTTTTTATTTGATCGGTATAAATTGAAAGCGAAGACGTACTATACAACTTTGCTTACAAATGAAAAAGGCGTAGCGTTAAAAATGAACGGAAAAGAAATTGATAAGTCAGATGATAAAAAGTTTGAGAAGCAATATGGACCTTTTCTCCCAGGAATTCAAGTGTTTCAATCAGAATATAAAAATGACTATGTAAAACTATCACGTGGAGAAAAGGTTGTACTTATGAAACAAGGTCAAAATAACGTAACGATAGATTTAACGTTGCAAGGGCAATATATTACAGTTCAAACGAACGCGCCTGGTGCAACATTATACGTGAACCAAAAACCAGTTACAGCGCTAGCTGGAGAAGAAATTAAGTGGGGACCGGTAGCAACTGATGGAAGTGCGACGATTTATTTAGAACGAAATGGAGAAAGTGGAAGGGAAACGACAAAGGTAGAAACGGTAACGGCACTTTCGTCTTATAATCTTCCATTCCAAAAGAAAAGTGCGGAAAAAACAGTTGTTTACAATGTTACTCCGCCGCCTACGACTCGGTATGTATATAATGGTTTCATCTTCCCGGATAGTGATATTCGAAAACTAACGAGTGCAGAATTAACATATTTATCGAAAGAACAGTTGAAAATTGCTAGAAATGAAATATACGCAAGACATGGACATATTTTTCAAACGAAAGATATGCAAGCGTACTTTTCAAAACAGTCTTGGTATAGAGAAAATCCGTATTTTTCAGGAACGTTAACCAATATTGAATCCTATAATGTGGAACTGATTAAAGCAAGAGAATAAACATGTGAAAAAGGTACAGTGCATAGCTGTACCTTTTCTATGGTTTTTTAGCTGAACCAGGATCCCTTGAAAAAAAGATATGAAAGAGGAATGTGACTTTACTTGCTTTTCCCGATGTACTAGCCTGTACGGCGGATAAAGAACTAGGTGATAAAGCTACTTCAGAATAGGGTGCTACGATTGTTTTGAGAGTATGATCTGACTCTCCTGATGTAGTAACCGTTATTGTATCTTGAGATAAGTTAATAACTTTAATAGTACCACTTGGAAATATGGACTTACCAGCATGTGAGGCTGAAGCGAAGCGAGTGCCTTTCCAAATATCTTGTGCGTAAGTATCATTGTCAGATGACCAAGCACGAGCGCTGTATATGGTTGCGTTAATGGAAAATTCTTGGTCAAGTGGCATGGCGGCTTTCGGTTCTTGCGGTTCCTCTGGAGTTTGAGCGAGAAGGCCAGCGCACATGTATATTTCACCTACTTTCAATTATTACTGTTATAGCATATTAAATATCTTGTTTATAAGACACGACGGATACCTATTTACACATAGTTTTGTGCAGCAAATTTGTAGATGAAATTCTCTTTCTTTACAATGGAGGTAGGTGTTGTTTTTATAAAATATGGAAATCGTAAAGAAGTATGTAAAAAAGAAGGAGTGGTAAAGTGAACTATGTCATTATTGGCGGAGATGCAGCTGGTATGAGTGCAGCTATGCAAATTGTTAGAAACGATGAAAATGCAAATGTTGTGACGTTAGAAAAAGGTGAAATTTATTCGTACGCTCAGTGTGGGTTACCATATGCCATTAGTGGTGCTATCGCTTCAACGGAAAAATTAATCGCGCGTAATGTAAAGACGTTTCGTGATAAATACGGAATTGATGCGAAAGTACGACATGAAGTAACGAAAGTAGATACGGAAAAGAAAATGGTGTACGCAGAACATACGGAGACGAAAGATGTTTTTAAATTTCCGTATGACCGTTTATTAATTGCGACTGGCGTACGCCCTGTTATGCCGGAATGGGAAGGACGCGAGTTACAAGGCGTTCATCTTTTGAAAACAATTCCTGATGCTGAGCGTATATTAAAAACGCTAGAAACGAATAAAGTAGAGGATGTAACCATCATTGGCGGCGGTGCAATTGGTCTAGAGATGGCGGAAACATTTGTAGAACTAGGAAAAAAAGTAAGAATGATTGAGCGAAATAATCATATCGGTACGATTTATGATGCTGATATGGCAGAGTATATACATAAAGAAGCAGATAAACATAATATTGAAATTTTAACGAATGAAAATGTAAAAGCGTTTAAAGGAAATGAAAGAGTGGAACAAATTGAAACGGATAAAGGAACGTATAAAGCGGATCTTGTTTTAGTATCGGTTGGAGTGAAGCCAAATAGTGATTTCCTTGAAGGAACGAATATACGTACAAATTATAAAGGAGCAATCGAAGTAAATGCATACATGCAAACGAATGTGCAAGACGTATATGCAGCTGGTGATTGCGCAACACATTACCACGTTATAAAGGAAATTCATGATCATATCCCGCTCGGAACGACTGCCAATAAACAAGGGCGACTTGCTGGACTGAATATGCTGGATAAACGAAGAGCGTTTAAAGGTACGCTAGGTACAGGCATTATTAAATTTATGGATTTGACGCTCGCAAGAACAGGCTTAAATGAAAAAGAAGCAAAAGAGCTACATATCCCGTATAAAACAGTCAAAGTAGACTCGACAAATATGGCGGGCTATTATCCAAATGCAAAACCACTTTACTTAAAATTACTATATCGTTCTGATACGAAACAATTATTAGGCGGACAAGTAATTGGAGAAGAAGGTGTAGATAAGCGAATAGATGTAATTGCAATGGCACTCTTCAATAAAATGAGTATTCACGATTTAGAAGATGTCGACTTAAGTTACGCACCACCATATAACAGCGTTTGGGATCCGATTCAGCAAGCGGCAAGGAGAGCGGAATAGCACTTTTTAAAGTGCTATTTTTTTCGTTAAAGGGGAATAATCATTTTTGTCGAATGAAGAGGGTTGGGAAATAGTTACATATAGGGAAGGGGATCATTAAAAATGTTTGTAACACTTCAAATAGTTCAGGAATCAGAAAAAGAAATATTACGTAATTTGTATGCACTATATCTTCATGACCTCTCTACATTTACTCCTCATATAACGATGGGGGCAAATGGATTTTTTGAATACGAAGATTTGCGTATGTTTTGGGTAAATGATGGAATAACTCCGTATTTTATTAAATGTGATAATGATATTGTAGGGTTTTTATTGCTACTGGAACGTCCATTTTTAAAAAAGGAAAATGACTTTGGTATTAATGATATTTTCATATTGAATCAATATAAGGGAAGAGGAATCGGAAAGAAGGTTATTAAAAATGTATTAGAAGAGAAAAGAGGACAATATTTCGTTATTGAACTTATAAAAAACGTACCAGCTGTTACGTTTTGGAAGAAAGTATATAGAGAGCTAAACATTGAATTTGATGAACGAAAACAAATAATTGATGATGAAGAGTGCCTTGTTCAAACGTTTAAAATATAATGAAATAGGTGCTCTTACTATATTACTTTGAAATGTAGCTTTATCCCAAATTAACGGCCCGTAAAAGCCCGATTGGTGAGGGCTGATAATCAGTTGGTGATGAAGAAAACCCCCACTGATTAAAGTTTCACTTTATTTTGAATATATCTTTCACCCTTGAAAACATAGTACTTATCGCTTATATTTTCATATAGTATTTATTTTTAAATAAAGCAATGAACGAACCAGGGGGCACAGTATGGCAATTAACATGAAAACAATCGAAGAATGGATTGCTGAATCAAACGCAAGACAGGAAGAAAACTTTGGAAATGTTGTTGAAGAGATGAAAGAAGTATGCGTTGGACTTGATAATGCGACATTAATTTATACGAAAAATGTATTTTGTTTCGGTAAGAAGGTAGAAGTATTGTTCTTTTTCCAAGACCATGTCGTAATTGGACAAGAAAGAGACGAATATATTGAAATTGAAAAATTAAAGTATGATGCTATTACACATAGTAATTTAAAAACAAATGATAAAAATACAACACTAGAATTAAAGTTTGCTAACGGACAATCTATCGATTTAGATAGTTTAAATGATAACTACGGTACGAAAAACTGGTTATTTGCAAGACAAATTAAGAGTATTTTTAAATTAATCTAGTACAAAAAAGCAGACCGCAAAGGGTCTGCTTTTTACTTAACTCCTATTACACAAAGGCATCCTCTTTCTTCATAACATTTCACGTTTGTAAATCCTGTTTTATAAAATAGGTTTATTAATTCTTCATTCGTTTTACATTTCTCCATATGATATTGAATTTTGAAAGTTTCAGCCACTAATAAAAAGGATCCGTTCGGTTGTAGGACGCGAAATACTTCTTTTATATCTTGTTCCACATCAGGCCAAAAGTAGTGTGTTTGAAAAGCGGTAATGAGATCAAAGAAGTTCGTATGATAGGGAATAGAAGAAACGCTTGCTTGTTGAACAATTACTTTTTGGTTTTGAACATCTTTTATATTAGTCTGTATAGAATTTTTTACAGCTTGATCGGAGTAATCAATCCCATATATTTTCCCAAGTGGAGTTCGTTTTGAAAGAGTGTGTATCGTTTTACCTCCACCACAGCCGATATCTAATATGACTGCATCTGTCTTTATATGTATTTTTTGCAATCCCCAATTTGTTAGTCTCGTATGTGCAGTGTTCATAATACAAAGCATGGAAGAACCAATTGTCCCGCGAGGATTTTTTGCTTGCTGAATTAATCGTTGTAAAATGCTCAAGTTAAACTCTCCTTTTATGTAAGAATATATACTCATTTCGCTCTTTATAAATTTAGTCCTTTAAAAAAGCACGCCGTTCACCGGCGTGCTTCTAATTCCGCAAAGCTCCTTGTAACCAATTCCGCGCCCGATACGCTCCAACAGGAATTTGAATGAGAGACGTTTCATTTCCAGCATCTATCCCATACAATTGGTCGCATGAATTTGTATCAAAACTTAGTAATGGATGCCCGCCCATCCCCATCGTGGTTGCGGCGAAAACGAGTTTATGAACGAGTATGCCAGCTTCCATTTGGTGAATACGGTATCCTCTATAGCCTAATGCATGTGTATAGTAATCTTTCTTTCCGACTGCATGTAGGCAGAGCGGTACTTGAAAAAGATTTACGTTATCCATCGTCATACTAGATTGAAGGGGATAACGAAGGTCTCCGTATCGAAGTGGCTGTATGGAATGAGTTTTACTGTTATAAGCGTAAGCACCGTTTTCTATATCTTTTACGTTATAAATACATCCATATAATGAGACGCGTGCATTTTCATTTATATACTTCCCGTCAAGATCGTTGTAATAAGGGAAGGAGAGGCTCGCTTCTTGTAGTAAAGTAGCGAGCTCGGCTGCATCCCATTTCGTTAAAGTAAAGTCAGCGTCAGGGGAATACCGTTGTTTACAAAGTTGTAAGAAATCATAAGATAACCGCTCTACTTTCGGCAGTTGTACAGCGTGCGTGTTATGTTGATAGTGCTCTTCATGATGTAGTGTTTGGAAATGTGCCGTCGATTCGATCATAGAAGCTTCATTTATTTTTGTTATCATCGGATATTTCTCTACATGTTTTGAGCGAACGAAATGTTCATGTGCTAACGGCGGAATTTGCTGCAACAATTCATGAGAAGTAATTGTTTTATTTCCACGGTAATCATTGTGAAACCAAACAGTTTGCGGTTCCGTACTTAAAGGAACAACAGCATACACGCTTTCTTCGTCTTCTGAAAGTCCGAGTAAATGATTGATTGCACGGTCTAGAAATTGAAAATATACGCCATTTGTGTAGCCGAATTGCTTGGCACATTCAAGTAATTGTCCGATGAGAACACCGCTATCCAATCCTTGAAGGCGATACGAAAAGTTATTGTATTTAAAGAAGTTTTTCCAAAACATAGTGGATACAAATGCAGCACCAAAACAAGACTGTATGTTACAACGATTGCCAAGTGCTTCCGAAAGATAAGAATCGAAATTTCCTTCACGAAGTAAAACAAGCCGGTGATGCGCGGCATCGTAATGGTAAATACCGTCTGGGTAATCGTCAATCTTTAAATATATATACAATTCATTCGGATATAAAGCACCGCCTGACGGGATAGATCTTCGGAATAAAATTTTCTCGCTATTGAGCTGACATAATTGGGTTAAACCAAATGAGTGCCAAAGGTAATGACCAATCTCCTTTAAAGTAGGTGTAGTAGAAGAGTTAGGTAAAGATAATGGTATTTCTAAAGAGAGAGGAATTGCAGGTACATTTCGATATAATTTATAAGGAAGCGGTGCATCTGCCCAGTCCACTTCATGATTCGGCATAATTTCATCGATCGAAAAATGAAGATGATGTAAAAAAGTATCCAGCTGCATAGAATCCCCTCCTTTACTATGGAAACGGGTGCGGATGTGGATTTAATTGTTCATTCGTTAAAGGCTCAGCGCTATATCCAAGCGTCATCGGTACGGTATACACTCTATCTAGTCCTGTAACACGAGTGAGATGGTGACCGAACGTCATCGGTAGCATGCCTGGAATAATGACCTTTACACAATGCAATCCGTTCTTATCTATAAGAGAGACGGTTTGATCTACAACGACTACTTCAAGTCCAGATTGCTGCAGCCGGTTTAAAAGTTGATGAAGATCGGAGGTCAAATCAGGATTAAATGATTGCAACCCGTTCATTTCTTGGAACGTTTGCACAGGTGCATCGTCACGTAAAAGAAAGTGAAGCCGTTCTTCTGCTTCTTTCAATCCGTACAGCATACTATGGTCTTCCATTTTATTTACGAGATACGGATCTTGTAAGCAATTTTCGTAGTGCTCTCTTTTTTGCTCGAGTTCATCGTCTGTTATAAGTAACATGCCTGCTATTTCATGAATGGCACTCTTTAAAGCGCGGACTGGGTCTAAATGAGAGCCTCCTGCACAAACAACGTTCATTCCATTTGCACGCGTATTTTTCGCAATTACCCATAGGCTTGGGATGCCGTGTTCCATCGTTGCATTAAAAGCATGTAACTCATAACCAGTAATCGTGTACAGCCGCTGAATCATTAATTGTAATTCCGTATCATTTGCTGAACTCAGGTCAAGGCGAGGAAGAGGTAATTCCGCATACCAAGTGAGCAAAAAGGCGTCACGCTCTACAATTTCTAAAATGCCGTGAAAAATTGCTTCTTCTAAACTACCACCAATTGCACATCCATTTGATGTTTCATATACGAAGGCATCTCGATGACCAAGGCTATAATAGGCAACAGATTCAGGAACTAAAAGTGGCCGGTTTTGTGATAAAGAATATCCCCATACCCAGTTTTGTTCGTAGTCAGGATCAAACGGCTTAAACGGAAAACTATTACGATTATAATGTTCATTTGTATGCACACCGAGTGAGAGGGGATTCAGTGCATGATCCTCTAACTCACGAAAACTGCCGTGTACATTTGTCTTTTTCCCTCGAGGTGACATACCACAATATCGTTCTAAACCTTCTAAAATAGCAGTTGCTTCACTCATTGCAAATGAATGAGTTCGACCTGCAACCCCTTCATTTCCAAACATTAACGGCATGTTTATAATAACGTCAGCAAACGGTAATAAAGAATGCTGCATTTTTCCGTTCAACATACCGACCCGATAATCTAAATAATCTCTCGTTAAAAATGTATTTAGCTCATGAATCGAACGACAACGATACGTTGCATCACTTGTTTTTAAGCTCGGTTGTAATGAAATCGATGCTGCATCTGCCGTATCATCAGGCAAATTGCTACATACAGGGCAGAGGGGATCTGGAAGAAAAGAATGCCGCGTACATTGCAGTGTTTGTAAGTTTAGTAAAATGAGTTCATTTTCTAAAGAAGAATGGTTATGAGTTAAGATCTTCTCTGTTTCTGCACGAATAAGATGGCACATTTGTAACATACCATTTTGGGTGGCACGTACATCACGCCTTGTTACATTATCTGCCTTTAACGTATATTTCCGCTGTAGTTCCCACATTTCTTGTTGATCAAAGCCGGCGATAAAGCGGCGTCCATCAGAGCAGTTGGAACAGCCAGTTGTAAGAGGATGAATGTAAGGACCGATAATACCTTCACCAAATGAAGTGAATGCACGTAGCCATGGAATATGATTTGACCGAAACATTAGCTCGGCATCATGATGAATGGCAGAAGGAGAACCATCATGTAATACGAGAGCGAGGTCGATATTTTCAGGGAGTCCGTCTGTAATTGTATGTTGGCGAATGATGGAATATTGTTTGCATAATTGATCGTTTACATAGTCGGCAAGAAGGCCATCTCCTATAAGCAAAATATTTTGAGTCATAGACCGTCCTCCTTTGCAATTAATACCCCGTACACACCATCTAAGTTTTCTTTCAAAAATGATTCAATTGCTAAATCAAACACGAATGGATAAAAATTATGTTCTTCTAAATGTTGCAAGGCAAGCTGTAAAGATTGCACGCCTGGAATTTCTTTTTCCTCTTGTATTTCAACTCTAAAAGAATCAGTGTCATATAAAATAATTGATGATTCAGGCAAGATATTAGCTCTATAAGGAGTCTCTTCGTTTTGAATATGAAGAAGTGATAGTTGTAATGCGTTTCGTAGTGCTAACGTCATATTAATATTAGATGCACCGTACCATCGATCATTTATACCGACCCAAACGACTGGAAAGCTGAGAATTTCTTCACTCATCGCAATTTTAGGTGTTTCATGAATTGTAGAGAGGGCATCGTAATAAAATCTACAATGCTTATCATGAATTTCGGTTAAGTCGATTGTTGTAATTTCTTCTAACATATGTGAATGCCGTTCATACAATTTGTTATTTAAATGTTGTTGTAGCGCCCGGTATACACCTTCTGTCATCGTTTCTCCAGCACCGATACCGATATCGTTATGTTCAGGAATAAGGCGGTGCATAATTTCCGCTACATATGTTTCAATTCCTGCTAAACCAGCTTCTCGGCGCGCTTCATTATGAGTCAAACCAGCGCAAGTCATAAGAGGCAGGAGGGAAGCAGGACCATCTGTTAGTGGAGTAGCCACTTGAATATTGCATTGTGATAACGGTAATTGATATAAATCTTGTTCATCCCATAGATGGAATATACCGGCTTCTTTAGAAGTTAATGAATCGAAAAAACGGAATAAATCAGTTGAGGTATGTTGGTTGGACCGATGCTCAAGTTGTTCAGAAAGATTTTCTATCGTATCAATTGTAAAACTTTCATCAGTTGCAAGAGGGTGTTTTATAAAAGGATGCCATGTTCCTTCGAGTGTTTCATAATTTAATAAAAAGAATTGCGGTTCTTTTTCTCGGTAAGAATCATCAGCGACATGCTTAAATAATTCAAATACGATTATATTTGCTAACATTGCTGATGTAACTGCTGAAAATGATGCTGATGAATGTTCATTTTGTAAAGTCGTTTCATGTAGCCGATGCCATGCGGATTCCCAGCATTCTTCACGATTTGTCATTACGACAGGGCCAGCTATACCAATTGTTGATAAACAGACGGCTGGTATGAAGTTCTTTCCTGCTTCCTTGCAAATCGTGTGAACTGCTCTTAGGCCTTCAATATCTCCATTTTGGGAAACGTACAAAATCCAGTCGAAAGGCTCGAACACTTCATGCAGGGGACGATCAATTGTCGTATTTATTTCTTGAACAAGAACATGATCATGATCATCAACTTCATATGCAAGTTCTACCAGCTCATGAATGCGGTCGTAATTTGTTTCCGTATAATCTGTGACAAGGTAATGAAAGGTAGGTAATCCGGATTCTAATAAAGAAGAAGCTAAGGAAGTAAGCATATCTCCAGAACCAATTATAAGGACGTTTGTCGCACGATATGTTTCAAATTTTAGAGCGCCTGAATGAGAATCAGCTTCTAAAAATTCAATTTGTGAAGCGTATCTATCAAGTAATGCGCTATTCAATTCATGAGGGGCATCTTGACTTATATCACGAACGAAACCATTTTCATATAAAAGCTCTCCAATTTCAAATACACGATTTTGATAGGGGAGAGGGAGACCATCTGTTATTTCTGCTAAAGAATAATTACCGTTAAACATCGGCATTAGTTTTTCAATCCAGTTATAAATTCCATCACCGTCCATGCGGAATGAACTGGCGTTATTTCGAAAATAGACACCACCGTTTGAGTCGGGAAGAAAGAAAGTATCCTTATTTGCTTTCAGTTTTGCATGAATTGGAAGGTTACTCATTTTAATCCTCCTTACGTTTTAGGCATACATTATTAGCTTATGTCATGCAATTTGTCCCGTATGAACGCAATAAAAAAAGGCTGTAGAATGATTCATTCTACAGCCTGTAATAGATTATTAATCTATCAACCTTCTAATAATAATGATTTTGGATCTTCAAGCATATCTTTAACAGCAACAAGGAAGCTAACTGCTTCTTTACCATC
>Ga0209025_1001967_pt1 | contig 23649 bp, 22 predicted proteins | sample AraplaMF_Col_mLB_FD_184256 | JGI IMG/M metagenome (GOLD analysis project Ga0209025, IMG submission 184256) | Arabidopsis root microbial communities from the University of North Carolina, USA - plate scrape MF_Col_mLB (SPAdes) (version 2) | ecosystem: Host-associated > Plants > Roots > Endosphere... | reverse complement strand
GGGGGCAAATGATATAAGTGAAATGATTTATCATCTTGTTGCTGTGCTAGAAGGAAATTTAAACTTTGCGAACGAACTTGTCACACTCCACAATGAACTGACTATTATAGAACATTATTTAAAGGTACAGGAAATTCGATTTGGAAATTATTTCTCTTATACGCAAGATGTCTCATCTTCTATAAAAGGGGAACAGATTCCAAGAATGTCGCTACAACCTATATTTGAAAACATATTTTTTCATGCTTTCGATGATGGACAAGGAGCTATTACATTATCGGCATTTGAAAAGGAGAATGGTGACTTATGTATACATATTACCGATGATGGTCGTGGTATTTCTGATAGGCGAAAACCGGATTTATTACAAGAGCCATCTGTAGAACAAAAAGGGGGGCTTGGATTATATAATATCGATCAAAAATTCAAATTGCATTTTGGGATAGAGTACGGATTAACGATTCAATCAGAAGAAAAGAAGGGGACTATAGTTCAGATTCTTTGGCCAAAGGGAGGGATACAGAAATGAAACGCATTAAAGTGCTTATTGCGGATGACGAGACGATTGTTCGAAGGGGCTTGAAAGTGGCGATAGATTGGTCAGCATATAATATGGAAGTAGTAGCGGATGTACCAAATGGTGAGAGAGGATGGGAGGAGTTTGTACAACATGAGCCAGAAGTGGTGATTACAGATATTGTCATGCCTGTTATAAATGGAATTGAATTTGTGAAAAAGATTAAACAACATGCGCCGAAAACAAAGGTATTATTATTAAGTTGTCATCGTGATTTTGAATATGCACAGGAAGGGATTAAATTAGGGGTTTCAGGTTATTTATTGAAAACATCGTTTCATGACGAGGAGCTGGATCAATATTTACGAGAATTTCAAAAAGATTTAACAGTCCATAGGGAAGAAGAAGTGATTGAACAGCAAAAATCTCTCTTTTATGAAGATTTTTTTCAATGGTTATGTGGTTTTCAAAATCAGTTCCAAGAGATACTTGTGGATTTATTTCATAATGAATGGAAATGGATGAACGATGGGTATTATGCCTGTTTTATAAGATCAGAATCGAGATTACATTTCATATTACAAGAGCTGGATCAAAAGTTATCAAATCCACATGTGAAGATATTATGTGGAAAGGATCAATGTTTCTTATTTCTTAATGAAAAATATAAGGGAATGATGGAACAAATGTTTATGGATGTAAAGAGTAAATATGAAGAGCTATATTGGATTACGTCGGGGGAGCTGTTCAGCACTGGGCAATGGATGGATTCAGTTAAATCGATGAAGCAATTTGCAGAACTTGAGATTAAGTATAAAGTAACGATTAACAATTGGCCAAAAACAATTAAAGAGGCTATTTTGTATACAATGAATCATTTATCAGAGCCAATTGTTGTTTCAGAAGTGGCAGAGATGGTGGGACTAAGCAGGAGCCATTTTAGTATGCTTTTTAAAAAGATAATAGGTGAAAGTTTTCATTCTTTCACAGAACGAAGAAAACTTGAACTTGCCATGCAAATGCTTCAAACAACCTCACTTACGATTCAAGAGGTAGCGGAACATATTGGTATTTCAAATAGTAAATATTTTAGTAAATGGTTTAAAAAGTGTACAGGAACAACGCCATCAGAATATCGAGAAAAACAATGTGGAACTTTATATAAAACAAATTGACACCCTGATTTCGTCGAACGAACAATTTGATAACAAAAATCGAACAAATCGATGTTTTTAACCGCTTTCATAAAAGGTAAAATGAAAGCGGTTAAATTATTTATTCTGAAAAATCAGAAATAAAAAAGATTTTTGGAGAAGGGGAGTGTGTGCAGTGAGAAAAATGGTACATGTATGTCTTAGTTTTATGCTCGTACTTATTGTTTTTTTAGCTGGTTGTAGCTCAAATGAGACTACAAGCAAAAAATCATCAAAGGATGATGAAAAGAAACAAACATCAAATGATGGAACAGTTTTGCGATTTGCAACTTGGGATGCTGGAAAGAATTTAAAGATTCAGCAGCAAATTGCAAAGAAATTTGAAGAGAAGAATCCGGGAGTAAAGGTACAGGTGGAGGCTTATGGTGATGGTTTTGATCAAAAGCTCGCAGCATCTTTCGGGGCGAAAAACCCACCGGATGTTATGTATATGTGGAATTTCCCAGCTTACTATAAATCTCTTGAGCCTTTAGATGAACTGGCAAAGAAAGATCCAGATATGAAATTAGATGACTTTTATCAAGGGCTATTTAACTACTCTAGTATTGACGGGAAATTATATGGTATGCCAGCAGGGTTTACAACGCGGGTTATATATTACAATAAAAAGTTATTTGATAAAGCGAATATTCCATACCCGAAAGATGGATGGACTTGGGATGAGTTTGTAGACACTGCGAAAAAGTTAACAGATGCAAGCAATAAACAATATGGCTTTGCTTTACGACCTGAGCCAGATACGTATGATTTACAAGGGTTTATTTGGAGTAACGGTAGTAGTTTTGTAAGTGAAGATGGAAAACAAATAAAAGGACATATGAACAGTCCAGAAACAATTGAAGTTATGAAATCTTTCCAAAGTATGCTAAAGGATAAAACGGCTGTATTAGTAGGTGGAAAAAATCAACAGAGCGGTGATGATATTTTTAAAGCTGGGAAGTTAGCGATGTGGGAGAGTGGAATTTGGCCATTAGAAGGATTTAAAGATGCAAAAATTGATTTTGGTACAGTAGAACCTCCTGCATTTAAAGGGAAACCAGTGAAGGGACTTGTTGGTACATCAGCTGTTTCAATTGCAAAAGATGCAAAGCATAAAGAGTTAGCTTGGGAGTTTGTTAAGTTTTATTCTTCACCAGAAGCAATTAAAATGCGAACTTCTGATTTGCCAGTTCGAATTAGTGTTGTAAAAGAATTGAAGAAAGAGGAAGATGCGAATGTTAAACCGTTCTACACAATGCTAGAACGTTCAACAAATACACCAGCATTTTTACTTAACCCAAAATGGGATGAAGTAAACCGGAATTTATCAGCGGCAATAAATGCAATTATGCTTGGACAAGATCCAGAGCAATTATTAAATAAAGCTGTTCAAGATTCAGAGAAATATATGGATAAATAATTGTAAAAGCAAAGAGGTGTGGATGTTGAAATATGGAGTATCTATAGAAAGTGAAACGAATATAGCCATTAGGAAAAAGAAAATGAAATGGGAGAAACTCGTTCCTTATGCATTTATATTTCCATGGGTATTTGGCTTTGTAGCATTTACCCTTGGTCCTCTTTTATTTTCATTATTTATTAGTTTTTTTGACTGGCCGCTTATTGGAGAAGTTCAATTTGTTGGACTAAAAAACTATCAAGATATGTTTCTAAATGACCCGATGTTTTGGGACTCGTTATGGGTTACGGTGAAATTTGCAGCATTATTTGTTCCATTTAATTTAATTATTGCCCTATTTTTAGCGATTTTGCTAAATCAAAAGGTAAAAGGATATGCGTTTTTTCGAACATTTTTCTATTTGCCAAGCGTTATTTCTGGTGTGGCTTTAGCGATGATTTGGGCATGGGTGTATAACGGAGAGTATGGTATTTTGAATTATTTTCTATCGCTTGTTGGTATAAAAGGACCAAATTGGTTAAGTGATCCGAACTGGTCGCTAATTGCGATGGTAATTGCTAGTTTATGGGGACAAGGTACGCTTATGCTCATTTTTTTAGCAGGATTAAAAAATATCCCGCAAAACTTGTATGAGGCTGCTTCCATTGATGGAGCTGGAAAAGTGCAACAATTTTTCAAAATTACATTGCCGATGTTAACGCCGACGATTTTATTTAATTTAATTACAACAATTATCGGTGCGTTTCAACAATTAACATTAGCGCTTGTATTAACCGGCGGAGGTCCATTAAAGTCCACCTATTTTTACGCGATGTATGTATATGAAAATGCATTTAAGTATTTTAAAATGGGCTATTCATCAGCGAATGCTTGGTTTATGTTTTTAATCATTTTAGGGTTAACATTACTTGTTTTTAAATCATCAGCAGCGTGGGTTTATTACGAAAATGAGATGAAGTCAAAGTAGAAAATGAATAAGGAGGATACGGTGTGAGAACGAAGAAGCGCATATATCGAATTGTAGTGTACGCACTATTAATAGGCTTTTCTATTTTATTTTTATTGCCCTTCTTTTGGATGATTACAACATCTGTGAAATCACCAGAAGAATTATATTTATATCCACCAAAGTGGATTCCATCTGAGTTTAAATTTAGTAATTTTGCAAAGGCGTGGACAAGTCAACCATTTAATACTTTTTTATGGAATTCAATTGTTGTAACAGTGCTTTCTACAATCGGGCAGTTAATATCATCTTCTTTAGTAGCGTATGGTTTTGCGCGTTTTAAATTTAAAGGGCGGGATATTTTGTTCATGATTGTACTAGCAACGATGATGATTCCGTGGGAAGTAACGATGATTCCGCTTTATATGGAATTTAATGCTCTAGGCTGGATTAATACGTTAAAACCTTTAATTATTCCATCTTGGTTTGGCGGTGCGTTTTTTATCTTTTTAATGAGACAATTTATTATGTCTGTTCCGAAGGAGCTAGATGAGGCTGCAAGGATGGATGGTGCGAACGCATTTCAAGTTTACTACCGTATTTATTTACCGATTATGAAACCGATTTTAATTCTAGTTGCTGTTTTTAATATTTTAGGATGTTGGAACGATTATCTAGGACCGCTTATTTTCCTAAATGATCAAAGCAAATATACATTAACGCTAGGCTTAGCGCAGTTTAAAGGTATGTTTGGCGTTGATATGGAAGGGATTATGGCGGTGACATTGTTAATTAGTATTGTACCTCTTGCGCTCTTCTTTTTTGCACAGCGATATATTGTGGAAGAGTCGGGACATACAGGTCTTAAATGATAGAGTGTAGAAATGGTGAGACAAAGTGAAAGCAAAAAGGAGGATCGATATGGAACGTAACATGTTAGCGGACTTAGGAAATGTTCAAGTAACAGGGCGAAATCGTATGGAGGGAAGGGCGCATTTTATTCCATTTCAAACGGAACAAGCGGCTCTATCTTTCACGCGTGAAAGCTCTTCTTATTACAAGTTGCTGAATGGAATGTGGAAGTTTTTGTACTTAGAATCCCCAAAGCAACTTCCAGAAAATTTTTTCTTAAGTGAATTTGATTGTAGTGAATGGGATACGATTCATGTACCTGGGCATTGGCAATTGCAAGGATACGGAAAGCCTCATTATACCGATTTATATTATCCGTTTCCGCTTCAGCCACCCCATGTTCCATTTGAAAATCAAGTCGGTTGTTATAAAAATGAATTTTATATACCGGAAAGTTGGAACGGTGGATGTATTCGTATTCGATTTGAAGGTGTGGATAGTGCCTTTCATTTATGGATAAATGGAGAAGAAGTGGGATATAGCCAAGGAAGTCGTTTGACGGCAGAGTTTGATATTACATCGTTTGTTCATATGGGAAAAAATACGATGACAGTATGTGTGTATAGATGGTGTGATGGATCTTATATAGAAGATCAAGATATGTGGTGGTTAAGTGGCATCTTTCGTGATGTGTACATTGTGCATGAACCTGCTGTGCATATTTATGATATGACGCTATGTACAACACTAGATGAAAATTATGAAAATGGTGTGTTACAACTAAGTACAAAGATTTGCAATGAACAATTACTGAATACAAATTATGTACTAGAGTATAAATTTTGTAATGAGCATGGGGAAGTATTAGATCAACATATATCGTATCTGAACTTACAAGGGACAAGTGTTATAGAGGATACACATTCGTTTTTTGTCAAAAAGCCACAGAAATGGTCTGCAGAAGAACCGTATTTGTATATTGTATTGTTCACGATTCGAAATGAAGATGGTGAAGTTGTAGAAGTGGTTTCACAGAAGATTGGTTTCCGTATGATTGAGATGAAGGATAGGAATCTGCTTGTTAATGGTATTCCCATTATATTTAAAGGGGTGAATCGTCACGATCACAATCCGGATACAGGAAGGTATGTCACATATGAAACAATGAAGCAAGATGTAATACTTATGAAGCAGCACAATATTAATGCGGTACGAACGGCACATTATCCGAATGATCCGCGTTTTTATGATCTATGTGATGAGTATGGTTTATATGTAATTGATGAGGCTGATTTGGAATGCCATGGATTTGAGTTAATTGGTAATGCAAACATATTAAGTGATGATCCTGAATGGGAAAATGCTTATGTAGATCGTGTGGAACGTATGGTACTTCGGGATCGCAACCATTCCTCCATTATTATGTGGTCACTCGGAAATGAATCCGGGTTCGGTTGTAATTTTATTGCAATGGCGAATAAGTGTAGGGAATTGGACCAAACAAGAATTATTCATTATGAAGGTGATCGAGAAACGAAAGTCACTGATATTTTTAGTACAATGTATTCTTCAGTCGAAAAGATTATTGGTTATGCAGAAGAAGAAAATTGGGAAAAACCTCATATTTTATGTGAGTATGCCCATGCGATGGGAAATGGACCAGGTGGATTAAAAGAATATTGGGAAGCGATTTATAGTCATAAAAGATTGCAAGGTGGCTTTGTTTGGGAATGGATTGATCACGGATTACGTCAAGTGAATGAAGGTGGAGAAGAGTACTTTGCATACGGAGGTAACTTTGGAGATACTCCGCATAATAGTAATTTTTGCATTGATGGACTACTCTTGCCAGATCGAACGCCATCGCCAGCGTTGTTACAATACAAGAAAATAATTGAACCTATTAAAGTAGGAGAAATAGACATTCGAAGTGGTAGGATTTCAATACAAAATATATATGATTTTCGCTCGTTAAGAGGGCATCGTGTGCAGTGGACTGTAAAAAAAGAAGGAAAAGTAATTGCGAGTGATTCTATAGATGCCCCGCCTTTGTTACCGAAAGAGAGTTGTGAGATTCAGCTGCCTTTTATAGATGATATAGCCCTTCATACAGAAGAGGATTGCTATGTAACCGTGTCGACTGTACTAGGAACAGATACAAATTGGGGAGTCGCAGGCCATGAAATAGCTTGGGAACAATTTTGTATTCCAGCTTTGCAAAAGGTAAGAAGAAAAAAAGATTCGCAGTTATACGGACCATTAACTTTACATGAAACAAAGGAGGAAATTCGCGTTACTGGTGAAAATTTCGCGGTTTCTTTTCACTCTGTAACAGGGCGTATGAAAAACTGGACCTTTAAAGGAAAATTGCTTATGGAGGAAGGACCGAAATTAAATATTTGGCGGGCAACAATTGATAATGATATGTATACAGTTAAAAAATGGAAAGAGCAATATGTACACCTTGTGAAGCATGATGTAGAAAATATAGAAGCTCTGCAACTTGAAAATGGAAATGTTGAAGTTGTTGTGACAGGATCTATTGCTCCACTTGTTATGAACTGGAGAATTGCCGTTACTTATACGTATGAAATTGAAAGAAGCGGGGCTATGAAAATAGAGACAAGATTGAATCCAAGTGGAACTTTACCAGAGACACTTCCGCGAATGGGGCTCGAGATGCGTTTGCCAAAACAATATCAAAATGTAAGTTGGTTTGGACGTGGACCAGGCGAATCATATGCGGATAGTAAAGAAGCAAACAAAGTAGATTTATATGAAATGGCTGTAAAAGACTTATTCTTCCCGTATGTTTTTCCGCAAGAGACGGGAAATCGAACAGATGTAAAGTGGGTTTCGCTATATGATCAATATCATGTAGGGTTTGTTGCGTATAGTAGGCAAGATTTTAATTTTAGCGCCTTACCTTATACAACAGAAGATTTAGAGAAAGCAGAGCATTTGTATGAATTACAAGAAAGAGAGTTTGTTACATTTCATCTAGATTATAAGCAAAATGGTTTAGGAAGCGCGAGTTGTGGACCGGCTCAGCTTCCGGAGTATCAATTGAAGCCAGAGCCGTGCTGGTTTGAGGTGTACATTGTCCCTTTTAATGGGGATCATAAACGAGCTTTTGAGATTGTAAAAGAATCATAAATTACAAGAGGGCCCTTCTATTGATGGGGCTCTTTCCTAGGGGGGATATAAATGTTTGATTTACAACAAGTTCCATTTAGCCGGTATGGTTCTTTTTTAGTGATTTCTTTAAACTATGATAACGGATTACTGATTCGAAATATTCGCGGTGGTGACGATGATTTTGGTGAAGTGTTTAAAATAGAGGTATTAAATCGGAAAGGACAGGTTATACCATGTGAAACGAAGATGTCGCCATCTTTACTAACACTTCAGACTGCAGAAGGTGATGTGAAGATTTGTTTTTCTCATTCTGATACAATTCGCTTTTCTTCGGATCGATTGCATCTACGTTTTATTGGGATTACAAGTTCGTATGATTACTGTATTCCAAGCGAACAAGGTGGATGGGAAATTAATAGCTTTTCAAAAGAAATGAGATTTCATTTATCTGCTATAGAAGGGGTTATGCATATGGATGCCCCGTTTGAGGAGCTTCGTTGTAAACATATTATTGTTGATATTTGTGCGCAAGATGAAAAATCAGGGATTGATGTGGAACTAACAGAATATAAAACAGTATTACAGAAGCCGAAGGAGACGAAGACGTTCACAGAGGCAGTAGATGCTACTGAGATGAATTTTGTAAATTGGTTACGCCATACATTGGCTGTCCCGAAAGACTTATTGAAAGGGAGAGAGTTAGCGGCTTATATTACATGGTCTTGTATGGTAGAAGCGGAAGGGTATTTGCCGCGAAAAGCGATGTATATGTCAAAAAACTGGATGACGAATATATGGAGCTGGGATCATTGTTTTAATGCGATGGCATTAGCGATGCATCAACCGACAGTGGCGTGGGATCAATTTATGATTTTCTTCGATAAGCAAGATGCGTGTGGTGTATTACCAGATTATATTAACGATAAAAGTGGGCTGTGGAATTGTTGTAAACCACCTATTCATGGGTGGACGCTGAAATGGATGATGGAACATGCAGATTTTATAACAGAAGAGCATTTACAAGAAGTGTATGAACCGTTATGCAAATGGACAGATTGGTGGTTTACATATCGAGATGATGATGGGGATGGGATTCCTCAATATAATCATGGGAATGATAGTGGTTGGGATAATAGTACGATTTTTCACCGCGGTGCTCCTATTGAGAGTCCAGACTTAAGCTCATTTCTTATTTTACAAATGGAAGTATTAGCGGAGGTTGCGGAGAAACTTGGGCTTGAGGAAGAGGCAAAGCAATGGGGAGAGCGAGCAAATACAACGCTTAATCGTATGATTCAACATTGTTGGAGAGAAAACCGTTTTATTGCCCCGCAATCTGGGAATCATTCATATGAAGTATCAGATAGTCTCGTGTTATATATCCCCCTCATTTTAGGAAAAAGGTTACCTAAAGAAATTATTGAAAGCTTACTTACAGAATTGAAAAAAGAAAATCACTTTTTGACAAAACATGGATTTGCTACAGAGAGTATAAGAAGTCCCTATTATCGAGATGATGGATATTGGCGCGGACCAATTTGGGCACCGACAACATTTATTATGACTGAGGCTTTACAAGCAGTTGATCAAAATGAGTTTGCGAAGGATATTGCCTCTCGTTTTTGTATGATGGCAAATAAAAGTGGGATGGCTGAAAATTTTCATGCACAAACCGGGCAAGGATTGCGTGATTTAGCGTTTACATGGACTTCTAGTGTGTTCCTTATTTTAGCAAATAAGTATTTGTTAACACGAAAAGAAAGTATGCTTCATCAAAAAGCGACAAGATGAAAGAAAGGCACCGAATTGGGCACCGGTGCCTTTTAGTAAGAACGTGGCATAAGCAATAAACAAACAAGGTAAGCTAAAAAACCTGTACCGAAGCATAGAATCGCAATCACCCAAAGTATGCGAATCATACTAGCGCTTATATCGAAATATTCTCCTAAACCACCGCATACACCAAATAACATTTTATCAGTTTCAGATCTACGTAACTTTTTTTCCATTATAAAATCCTCTCCTTTTTTAATCACCATGTTGTTTGTTATGTAATGATGATTCTTTATACTTTTATCTTACATGGAAAAGAATATGGAAACTATCGAATTATATTACATTTTTATGGTGGGAGATTACATTTTTGTAAGGCATTTTTGATGGTTATGCACCTAAAAGAAAGGGGGAAAACAAACCTCTATTTAGGTGCATAATGTTCTTATTTTCGAAATCGATAAGGAACAGTCGTGACAATGACGTTTTTCTTATATAGAAGGTAGACACGTAGTAATACGCTCGATTGGTTGTGTAAAACGTTATGCCAGTTCTTTTTGGTAATGAACTGCGGAATTAAAACAGTAACAAAACGGTTGTTCTCTAGTGCTTTATGTTGAATAATCGTAATTAATTTTGCGATAGGTCGCATTAAGCTTCGGTAAGATGAGACAAATGTAACGAGACGAATGTTCGGTTGCCATTCTTTCCATTTTTCCTGCATACGTAGTTCACTCTCTTTATCAAAAGCTACATATACAGCGATAACTTGATCGCTAATGGTTTCTGCGTAATTGATGGATTGTTCGACTACTTTTGTAATGCCGGCGACGGGAACAATTACGACATTACCAGTTACTTTTTCAGGAATTTTATTGAAATTGACACGCAACTGTTCACCTACTGCAACATAGTGATTGTGGATACGATGAAAGATGAAAACAATGATAGGTAGAAAGATAAGAATGGACCATACTTGTGCAAATTTTGTAATAAAGAAAATGAGAAGAACAGTTAATGAAATAAGAGCGCCTAATAAGTTTGTAAGTAATTTAGGTAGCCATCCTTGTGGCTTTTCTCGTAACCATTTTATAATCATACCTGTTTGTGACAATGTAAAAGGAATGAAAACACCTACTGCATATAGCGGAATTAATTGTTCGGTTTTACCCTGAAAGGCCAGAATTAGCAAGATGGAACCGATGCCTAGTGTAATAATTCCATTTGAATACCCTAAACGATCTCCGCGCATTAAATACATACGCGGCATATATTTATCTGATGCTAAATTAAATGCTAATAATGGAAATGCTGAAAAACCTGTGTTTGCAGCTAGTACTAAAATAAGCGCAGTTGTTCCTTGAATAAAGTAGTATACAAAATTCCTTCCAAATATATTTGAAGCAATTTGGGACACGACAGTTTCATTATGTTTTGGGGCAATTCCATACCAATAGGCTAAAAATGTGATACCCGTAAATAAAATAGCAAGAATTGTTCCCATAATGACTAATGTTTTTGCTGCATTTTTCGCAGCAGGTTCTTTGAAATTTGGAATCGCATTGGAAATTGCTTCTACCCCTGTTAAAGCGGAACAGCCCGATGAAAATGCCTTTAATAATAAGAAGAGTGTGATGCCAGGCACGACAGTTCCGATTGGCGTATGTAAATTAGCGGGTGCTTGACCGGAAGTGATCTTAAATACACCAACAATAATTAAAACAACAAGTGCGAAAGCGAAGAGATAGACAGGATAAGCTAGAATCGATGCTGACTCCGTTACGCCCCGCAAGTTCAAAATTGTAATAAATAAAACGAGTATGACTGCGATTGGAACTGTGTATGTGTGCAAAGTCGGAAAAGCTGATGTAATAGCATCGGTTCCAGCTGAAACACTTACAGCTACAGTAAGGATATAATCAACAAGTAGCGATCCTCCTGCAATAAGTCCAGCATTTGTACCTAAATTTTTTTTAGAAACAACATAAGCACCTCCGCCGTGCGGATAAGAAAAAATGATTTGTCGGTATGATAAAATGAGCGCTGTTAATAAGATTAAAACGCCAACTGCGATTGGAATGGAATACCAAAAGGCGATTGCTCCAAATGCAGCAAGAACAATTAAAATTTGTTCTGTTCCGTAAGCAACAGAAGAAAGTGCATCCGAAGAAAGGATTGCGAGTGCTTTTAGTTTATTTAATTTTTGTTCTCCTAGCGCTGTTGATTTAAGCGGTCTACCGATTAAAAATCGTTTGAAATTCGAAAACATAATGACACCACCAATACATAAAATTTTGCGTACAAAGCGGATTGCTATAAATACATACATCTCTATTAGGTAGTATTGGCGCCTTTTCGATGAATCTTTCTGAAAAGAAAGAGGTAATAAATGGAGTGAAGTAATTTGGGGAGAGAACGGCAATTATATTTCAAATGGATTAAGAAGAAAATCCAAACAACATAGTGGAATCCTATGTCGTTTTATTTTTTTCAGCTGAAGAATTTTTGGAATGAGGAGAGGAAGAAAAAATACGAATAGGAGTATGCAATCTTCCGTTATTATTCTTTATTTTAATTCTAAAACTGATTTCATTATATGGAAAATACTAAAACCTTGTAGTATATCCATTGAAATGGCAACCCCTATTGTGGATAGTGACAAAATTATAGAGATTAACATAAGTTTCATGTCATCACCATAGTATCCATTTATCTTTTGAATAAATGGATACTTGTTCTATTGAGTAAGTGGCGACAAATTAATTAAGAAATGAATAGTTATATGTAAGCGCATTTATGTTGTTTGATTTTTATAGAAGCTACTTTTTATAGCATGTGATTGAATTACATACAGAATGTAAATAACATATGCAAATTAGCCCATTTTCATTCACCACCTGCACATTTCGTTCATACAATATCTTGACTAAATAAACACCCACCCAACTTACAAACGTACAGCTCTGGCTTAAGCAAGGAGGGTTATACCAGTTGAAGGAAAAAGCATATCAATCTAAACCGTTACTCACAAAAAGAGAGAGAGAAGTATTTGAATTACTAGTTCAAGATAAAACAACGAAAGAAATTGCAAGTGAACTTTTTATTAGCGAAAAGACCGTACGCAACCATATATCAAATGCAATGCAAAAGCTAGGGGTTAAAGGACGTTCGCAAGCGGTTGTTGAGCTTCTTCGTATGGGAGAACTCGAATTATAACAGGTGAAGCCGACTTTTTATAAAAGGTCGGCTATTTTTCTGTCTTGCAAATTGTGAAGAAAAGGAGCAAAATAAAAAAGTCCCTGGTCTATACAGGTACATATTAGAAATCTATTAAAAAGCTACTTTAGTTTTATCAGATCTAAGGTATGTGATATATAATGATATGTAAAAAAATAAGGTAATGAATAAGAAAACGGGTGATTATGTTGAATAGAGCGATTGGTGTCATTGATTCGGGAGTCGGAGGATTAACAGTAGCGAAAGAATTAATTCGCCAGCTACCAAAAGAGCGTATTATATATTTAGGAGATACAGCACGTTGCCCGTATGGTCCGCGTTCTCGTGAGGAAGTGCGTCAATTCACATGGGAAATGACGGAGCATTTATTGGCCATGGATATTAAGATGTTAGTTATTGCTTGTAATACGGCAACTGCGGTTGTGTTAGAAGAGATGCAAAAGCAATTACCAATCCCGGTAGTGGGTGTAATTCACCCGGGTTCGCGTACGGCTTTAAAAGTGACCAATACGTACCATGTTGGTATCATTGGAACAATTGGAACGGTAAAAAGTGGGGCGTATGAAGAGGCTCTGAAGTCTATTAATAACCGTGTTATGGTAGACAGTTTAGCGTGTCCGCCGTTTGTTGAACTTGTAGAAAGTGGAAACTTTGAGAGTGAGATGGCTTATGAGGTTGTGAGAGAAACGTTGCAACCGCTGAAAGCTACTGAAATCGATACGCTGATTTTAGGGTGCACACATTATCCAATTCTAGGTCCGGTTATTAAGCAGGTAATGGGAGATAAGGTGCAGCTAATTAGTTCTGGAGATGAAACAGCTCGTGAAGTGAGTACGATTTTGTATCATAGTAAGATGTTAAATGAAGGGGAAGAACAAAGCGATCATCTCTTCTTGACAACAGGGAAAATAGATTTATTTAAAGAAATTGCATCTAAATGGTTTGGGCAACCGATTGAAAATGTAAAGCATATTAATTTGTAACCAAATTAATAGTATATTCATAAAAAACCTTCTGAGAAATCAGGGGTTTTTTTATTTAATAAATTGTAAGATAGGTTGTCATTGCTTGTTCTAAAATGATAAAAAGATCGTATACATAATAGTACAAACTTAGATTTTAGGGGGAAATGGTATGCCTAAATCCACTTTTAAATGGCTTGTTTGTGTTACGGTAAGCGCTGTTTTACTAACGGGTTGCGGTTTGTTAAATCAGGAGAAAGAAACAGAGCAAATTGATCCGCCGAAAAAAGTCACGTATACAGATGGTGAGAAGAAAGACAGTGCAAAGAAAGAAAAGCAGGGACAAACGATACAAAGAGAGTTATACCTTGTTGATAAAAATGGATATGTTGTACCGCAAACAATAGCAATGCCTGTTCCGAAAGAAAATGAAGTTGTGAAACAAACATTAGAATATCTTGTGAAGGATGGGCCGGTAACAAATCTGCTTCCAAATGGATTTCGAGCTGTTCTTCCAGCGAATACAACTTTGTCAGTTGATGTGAAGAAAGATGGCACGGCGGTTGTTGATTTCTCAAAAGAAATGAAAAGCTATAAAAAGGAAGAAGAGCGCCAAATTATTGAATCTGTAGCATGGACATTGACGCAATTTAAGAACATTAAGCAAGTCAAATTTCAAATTAATGGTGAAAAATTAGCAAAGATGCCTGTCGGAGGTACACCGCTTGGGGAAAGTGTGAGCCGTGCTGATGGTATTAACTTTGATGATGAGCAAGTGGCAGATGTTACGAATACGAAGTCAGTTACACTTTATTTCTTGGCGCAAAATAATAAAAAACAGTATTACGTGCCGGTAACACGCCGCGTGGCAGAAGGAAAGGGAAATGAGATTGCAACAGTTGTGAATGAGCTTGTAAAAGGGCCATCGAGTTCATCTTTACTTAATGATTTTAATGCTGATGTAAAGCTCGTTAGTGAACCGAAATTGCAGGATGGAAAAGTTACATTGAATTTCAATGAAAATATATATGCTAATAAAGGGAAAAGCGTGATTTCAAATTATGTACTGCAATCACTCGTTTTATCTTTGACAGAAAAGCAGGATGTAAAAAATGTTTCTGTCGAAGTAAATGGAAAAGCAAATCTTGTTACTGAGAAAGGTGAGAAACTAACAAAACCTGTTAATCGTCCGCAAAACGTGAATACAGGTAGTTTTTAATCATAAATAATTTGATATACTTATATAAGAAAGGGGAATTTCTTTTTGAGTTCCTCTTCTTATTGTTATACATATCAGAATTTGAAAATGGGCTATACTAACAGGTAGCAGTTACTAGGGGGTTATTTTATGCGAGTAGATGGTAGACAAGCGGCAGAACTACGCCGTATACATCTTCATACAAATTATTTAAAGCATCCAGAAGGATCTGTACTCATTGAAGTTGGAGATACGAAGGTGATTTGTTCGGCAACGATTGAAGAACGTGTACCGCCATTTATGAGAGGCGAAGGAAAAGGATGGGTAACGGCGGAATACGCGATGATTCCGCGTGCAACAGAACAACGTACAATTCGTGAGTCTAGTAAAGGGAAAGTAACTGGTCGCACAATGGAAATTCAACGTTTAATTGGACGAGCATTACGTGCGGTTGTTGATTTGGAAGCACTTGGGGAAAGAACAGTTTGGATTGACTGTGATGTAATTCAAGCAGATGGCGGAACAAGAACTGCGTCTATTACGGGTGCTTATGTTGCGATGGTATTAGCATTTGAAAAGTTATTACAAGCAGAGAAAGTATCTAAAATTCCAGTAAAAGACTATTTAGCTGCAACATCTGTAGGAATTGTTGAAGGCCAGGGTGTAGTCTTAGATTTAAACTATGCCGAAGATTCTAAAGCTGATGTTGATATGAACGTCATTATGACAGGAAAAGGTCAGTTTGTTGAAGTACAAGGAACTGGAGAAGAAGCGACATTTAGCCGTGCGGAATTAAATGAATTACTTGATGCAGCAGAAAACGGGATTTTACAACTCGTTGAAAAACAAAAAGAAGCATTAGGCGACATCGTATCTTACATAGAATAGAGGTGGACAAATGAAACAAGTTGTTGTAGCAACGAAAAACATGGGGAAAGTACGTGAATTTGCCGAGTTATTTGAGAGATTTGATTTAGAAGTAAAATCTCTTCATGACTTTCCTCACATCGAAGAAGTCGAAGAAACTGGTGAAACATTTGAAGAAAATGCAATTTTGAAAGCGGATAGTTTATGTAAGCAGTTAAATTCAATTGTCATTGCAGATGATTCTGGACTTATTATCGATGCGTTAAATGGAAAACCTGGCGTCCGATCTGCTCGTTATGCAGGTGAACCAAAAGATGATCAAGCGAATATTGATAAAGTTTTAACAGAATTAGAGGGTACTCCGGCGGAAAACTGTACAGCGCGTTTTTATTGCGCGTTAGCGGTTGCTTTTCCAGAAGAGAATAAGAACCCGGTTATTGTAAATGGTACATGTGAAGGAAAGATTTTAAATCAACCTCGTGGTGAAAATGGTTTCGGATATGACCCAATCTTTTATGTAGAAGAATATAAAAAAGCGATGGCCGAGCTAACTTCAGATGAGAAAAATGAAATCAGTCACCGCGGGCGTGCTCTTCGTAAGTTAGAGGAGAAAATTCCAGCGTGGTTTTTAGAAGAAGAGTGAGGGAGAGAGACCGATGAGAGCTTTAATTGTAAGCGATAGTCACGGTTCTACGAAAGAATTACAGCAATTAAAAGAAACATATGAGGGAAATGTAGATGTTATGATTCATTGTGGTGATTCAGAACTAACACCGGATCACCAGGATTTGCAAGGATTCCAAGTAGTAAAAGGAAATTGCGATTTCTATAATGGTTTTGAAGAAGAAATTATTATTGATGTAGATGGAATGCGCTTTTTGGTCACACATGGTCATCGGTATAATGTTAAAATGACTGTGCAAACACTTCTGTATCGTGCGAAAGAAGTGGAAGCGGATATAGTATGCTTTGGACATTCACATATGTTAGGTGCGGAATTTATTGATGATATTTTATTTATCAATCCTGGAAGCATTGTATTGCCGCGTTCCCGTAAAGAAAAAACATTTACTTTGTTAGAAGTAAATGAAAATAACATTGAAATTCGATTTGAAACATTAAATGGAAAAGTTGTTGCACATAAAACTTTTCAAAGAGGATAAGAAAAATTATCCTCTTTGAAAAAAAGTATTGACTTTATCCCTGTGTGCAAATATAATAAACCTTGTCGATAAGATATCAAGTAAAAATAAAAACAAAATATGCGGGTGTAGTTTAGTGGTAAAACAAGAGCCTTCCAAGCTCTGGTCGAGAGTTCGATTCTCTTCACCCGCTCCATGTCCCAGTAGCTCAGCAGGATAGAGCAACGGCCTTCTAAGCCGTCGGTCGGGAGTTCGAATCTCTCCTGGGACGTCTTTTAAAACCGTTAAGTTCATTATGGACTTAACGGTTTTGTGTTTTTAGGTAATAATAAAACGATTCTACCTTTGAAGAAATCAACTTCCTAAATATAGTTTAGGGAGTTTTTTTGCGACTAAACAAAGAAGTGTTTTGAGGTTTTATTTAATAAAAAAGAACCCTAAAATTTTGGTCTTAGGGTTCTCACATTTAAGGTTATTATAAATCTATTTTGTCGCTTTTCGGCCCACTAATACCCAGTACAGAGATAAACTGAAAAGGGTAATGAGTACGAGGATAAATAGGATATTACTAAACATGGAAGCATCCGAATTGTTTATAATCCCTAGGAAATTTTTTCTCAATGCAGAATGGTCCATCATTGCGGCTGTATAGGCAATTCCGATTGACATAGCGACATTAAGTGTTAAATTATAAAATCCGATTGCTGTTCCTGTTTTTTCTTTTTCAATCGTACAAATGCAAGAATCAAGTAATGGTGCATACATGAATGCAAATGAACTAGAGAAAAGAACCATAGATATTACGAATACAATAACAGAAGTTTTTATAAAGAATCCGCCTAATAGCAAGCTGATCATAATGCTAACCATAGCGATTGTAATACATTGCTTGCTTCCCATAACCTTCGCAATTTTTCCAGAAAGAGCCCCGACTATCGTAGCTGCTATATAGCCAGGAATCAATAATAGTGAAATGGTATCTAGCTTCAAACCATACATCTTTTCAAGCAAGAATGGAAATAAGAAAATATATGCTAACTGTACAGAGTAAATGATAAAAGCAACGCCAAGTAATGAGATAAACTGTTTATTTTGAAAGAAGGATATACCGATAAAAGCCTTTGAGTTCTTGCTGATATAAGTAAGGAACAAGGCAATTGCAACAATAAACAAGAGAAGGTACATCCAATTGAAATCGGTAATATATAGTAGTAGGGATGCTGAAATCGTTCCTACTAGAAATAATCCTAATACATCTACATGACTGTTTGTCGCTTCTTCCTTAGGAAGATATTTTAAAATAAAAGGAAGAGTGAAAAGTGTTACTAAAGAAATTAAAAATAGAGTTGTCCAGTGGAAGTATGTTGAAACATAACCTCCAGTTAATGCCCCGATAAGCTGTGAAAGAGCAAAACTACTTGTACTTAATCCTAAAAATTTCTTTTGTTCATCTGCAGGTAAATGCTTTGTAACAAATATTACATATAACGTTTCAGCTGATGCTAAACCGGCAGTTTGGATAATACGTGAGATAACAACTAGTATAAACGAGTGTTGCAAAATATATCCCATAGCGGAACCAACGCAGATTAAAATGATCCCAACAGTAAAAAGTTTTCTAAAACTAACAGAATCCGCTAAAGCAGCGTAAACGACTGCCCCAATTCCAATCACAAGACCAGCTAATGTTGCCTGCCAGCTAACAGTTGTCGCTGAAATGTGAAAATCCTTTGCCATATCAACAGAAATAATCTTAAATGAATTGTCAATTACTAAACATAATAGAAATAACAGTAAGGTAAAAGGTACTGCTTTTTTAGCGCTAAATTCCTGCGTTTTTTTCGTGCTTACATCTGCACTTATTGTAGACATAGTTATATTCCTCTCTTCTTGTTATTTAGGGAATGGTCTTCCTGGGTCATGATTGTTTGGCCTTTAACTACCAATTAATTCTTTTGTAAAAAGATGGTTTCAGTAATTTCTAAACCATTTGTTTCATATGCGGGGGTTCCTTGTGCACAGTTGTACCCATTTTTGTTCGTTTCTTCTTATGATGCTTAAAAGGAAACGTTCTCATAAACAACCAAAAGCATCTTTCTTTTTGATTGTGTTTTCATGATGATGCATAATAATTTTTTGAACTATATAATATTGTCTGTTTATCTAAAAACTTGTATGCGCCTTAATAATGAAAAGGATACCTGTCCTTTTTACGAAGTTAATAAGGAAACGTTTTCATGAACAACCAAAAAATATTTCACTCAGTGATTACGCTTTCATGATTGTGCATGATAACTCTGTTGAATATACAATATTATCTAGTTGTCTAAAAACTTGTATGCATCTGAACAATGAAAAGGATATCATACCTTTTCTTTGTTCACAACCTATCTTTCTTTTGGAATTTGTCTTTTTTGTTACAAAAAAAGCGATGTATTTCGTATGAAATACATCGCTTCCAAATTAAATATAGAACTTTATAAGAGATGATGAATTATTCATTCGGTTATTTAGATGTTTTAATCCTAATTTGACTGAATTCTATTGGTATATAGTATTTATTATAAACCACAGGGTATTTATCGCTGATATATACACTTTCTAAAATTAAATCAAATTCCTCCCCGTGGAAAATTTGATATTTTAATGATGGGGTATTGGCGGAATTAGAACGTTTAATTTCAATGGTAGAGGAATTAGCAAGTTCATATACTTTCTCCTCCAACATTTCCAATACTTGCTTCTCGTTATGCAAGTCAAGGTTTAATTTTGAAACGGCTTCTATTGGCATCATGGTGAAAGCAAATGCTACTATCTTATCGTGATTTTTATACCATCGTTCCAATGCAACCACCGCGGTCATCTCTTGATTTAATACTTGCATTGCATAGTCCGTTACTAGGTCAATTCGGAAATTAAGTTCGATAGCATCTATTTTTTCTGCATAGCATTTATATAAGGGATTCCCCAACTTCTCCAAGCCATCGCTACTTTCATTATGATGAAATTTTGTAATGAAATTTCCTTTTCCATGGATATTTTTAACCAATCCATCTTCCTGTAAAAGCGCTAACGCGTGTCTTAATGTCATTCTGCTTACACCAAAGATTTTAGCCAATTCAGGTTCTGTTGGAAGTTGACTGTCTAAAGGAAATGTTCCATCCATAATTAATTTATATAATTGGTCATACACAGTGACGAATAGTGGTTTTTTTTGTTTATTGAGTTCGTGAAGTTTATTGTCCATGTTTTTATACCTCTATAGTTTTTCCAGTTTATGACTATAAAGTCCGTTTCGTCTCGTTTATGGTAGATTATTTTCATTTTCTATATTCAACGACCTTTTAGGACGGCTTCTTCGCTTTTATTTGTTTTCCAATTAGTTGTTAATAAATTTTTCAAACACAAACCCATAATCTTTCACGTTATATTGTTTTTTCGTGTCAACAAGCCAGTTGAAGGCAATTTGATTCATTTCTTTAAATTGCTCTGCTAAATTAAGTTGGGCGTTTGTAATACGGCTAAATGTGTTCGAAGCCATGTCTAAGCTTTTTTGAGCGTATTGTAATGTAATATCATTTTCATAGGAAATTTCCTCAATTTTGTGAAGTGCTTTATATAAGTCTTTAAGCTCTTCGATGTGCTTTTTATGAACATCAATTGAGTAATATTCATCTCCCATATGAAATTTAATTTCTACATCTAAATCAATGGTACCAGCAGTTTCTAACGTTACATTTCTAATTTGATATTTGCTATAGCTAAAGCGTCGTAGTGTGCGTTTTTTACTCGTTGCACTCGTGCCATCTAAGTGAATTAACCCTTTGTTTGTAAAACAATACTCATCTGATTTTGATTTAATGAGAAAATAAATCTTTTCACCATCTTCATGCATAACATAATCGTCGGCATCGACTTTATCGTAATCTTTCGGTGTAATCACAGAACCTACATCGCTTAATCCGAGAACATCAGCAGCTACTTTTTTGAACATAGGTATCATCCCCTTCAGTTTTTGAATTCTGAATTGCATGAAATTATTTTAACATGATTGAAAGAGGAGCGTTTAAGTTTTATTTTGTAATCTTACAATTCTGTAAGGTAAGTGTAAGGAAGTTCGATGGTAACAATTGGTCAGTTCTTTATAATAGAGGTAACAAAGATGAAACGAGGAGGAAGAAAACATGAAAGGATTAATTGTAACAGCTTTAACGGTAGCTTTTGGGTTTGTTGCATATGAGAAGTTAACAGATGTAATTGATGTTGTAAAACATTTAATGGCATAGAGAGAATGGTTATGAGAGGGAAAGGGTAGATGAATGGAATGGTTATTCGGAATTATAGGTATCTGTAGTGTTATACTATTGTTATTTGTTCCTAGCGGAATACTGAGTTCTACTACAAGTTTATTTTTTATGTGTGTACTTATCTGCATTATGCTTATTATTATGTTTCTTATGAAACAAAGTAAGCCGATCTTCTTTTTTAGTATGATTGTTGTTACAATTATTGTTCTCCAAATGATTACTCTTTTCTTATATCCTACAATTATAAAAGCTTTCCATTAATGCGAAAATCCTCTGCGTCATTTGCTGAGGTTTTTTTTATATAATAAAGATTTTCTAGTGTGAATTTTTTATTTTAATCATAAAAGTTAAATATTTTTATATTTCAAACAAATGTGTTTGGAAAGTTGTTTTCTTAACAGTCATTTGTTATATTTACTTTGAAGAGATTTAAAATCTAAAAAAAGAGGCGGACGTATGGATAAAAAAGAAAATACGGTCGTATTGTTTCCACAGTTGTCAGAGCGTTATATTGACCAAGGGTTTATGGCGCTGCGGGAGCGGAAGTTCGAGGATGCATTGCGCTGTTTTGAAATATTACGTCAGTATAATGGAGAAACAGAACAAACAGAATTAGCTTCGGTTATTTGTTTATTAGAATTAAAGCGAATGGAAGATTCAAAAGAGCGATGTGAGAAGTTGCTTGAAACAGGAACAGTTTTGTTTGGGGATATTCTTGAAACATACGTGACAATTTTAGTTCAAACAAATGATTATGTAGGTGTAATTGAAACTGTTGAAGAAGTTTTGCAGAAGAAAGAATTGACCGTAGAGCAAAGAGAGAAATTAGGACAGCTTGCCCAGTTTGCGGAAAGTATGCTAAACGGCGATGAAACAACACTGATAGAATCCGATTTTGATCTGGAAGAATTTTCGGAGAATCTATTTGTGGAAAGTTTTGGGCAGCAATTGCAGGTAATTAATGCTCTTTCAATTAAGAACCTCGAAAAAGCTTTGCCAGCTTTACAGAAATTTCTTATTGATAGCACGCGACATCCGTATTTAAAAACTTCTATTATATACAAAATGGTAGAAAAGCGTATAGAAGAAGAAATAGAAGTAGAGAAATTTGGCGAAAAAATAATGGTTATCCCAGCTCATTTGGGTCATAATGATGAGTGTTCGAAGCGGGTTATACATATATTATCTAATCGATTAGAAAATGATCATCCAGATATATTTGAGGCAATTATTACATATTGGAGAGAGATGCAAACTAGTATTTTCCCGTTTCCATTACTAATGGATAAGCACGAAGTGTGGGCAGCTGTTCTAGAGCGGATCGGGAGAAAACGTTTCGGATTGATCATCGATGAAGAGGCCCTTATGGCAGCGTATAATATTACTGTTGAAGAGTTTCATATTGCTTATCAATGGTTTTTACGCGTGGAGAGGGAAGGACATTTACCCGTATAATTATGAAAAAGAATCGTTCAGTTATTGAAACGAGAATATTCTATGTTATAATGTAAGGGTTGCAAAAGGCAGAGTTCTGCCTGTTTGTAAGAGAAGAGGAGTGCAATTCTCTTACTTAATATGTTTCATATTATTCTCGAACAAAATATACCGTGTTTGTCTTATAGACAAATAATAGATTGAGATCTCGCATGTCTTAAGGCTTATTGCTAGAAGATTAGAAAGCCTGAATAAATTGGCTTTCATGCTTTTTGTTGTTTCTAAAAAAGAAATAATAGGAAACTCAATCTGTAGAGGTATGTGCATACATTATTATAGTTGGAGGGAAAGAATAAATGGCTGCAAAATGGGAAAAATTAGAAGGTAACGTTGGCGTTTTAACAATTGAAGTTGATGCTAAAGAAGTAAACAACTCTATCGACGCTGCGTTCAAAAAAGTAGTAAAAACAATTAACGTACCTGGTTTCCGTAAAGGAAAAATGCCTCGTCCGTTATTCGAACAACGCTTTGGTGTGGAATCTTTATACCAAGATGCTTTAGATATTATCTTACCAAAAGCATACGGTGAAGCAATCGATGAAACTGGTATCTTCCCAGTTGCTCATCCTGAAATCGACATCGAGAAGTTCGAGAAAAATGAAA
>Ga0209025_1001963_pt1 | contig 23683 bp, 25 predicted proteins | sample AraplaMF_Col_mLB_FD_184256 | JGI IMG/M metagenome (GOLD analysis project Ga0209025, IMG submission 184256) | Arabidopsis root microbial communities from the University of North Carolina, USA - plate scrape MF_Col_mLB (SPAdes) (version 2) | ecosystem: Host-associated > Plants > Roots > Endosphere... | reverse complement strand
GTTTGCGCGGCAAACACAAGGCCATTTACACGCCTCACGTCGATACCGGTGACTTCATCGTCATCATCAACGCAGCGCAACTGCGCGTCACCGGCGCCAAGTCGATCGACAAGGTGTACTACCGTCACTCGGGCTATCCCGGCGGTATCACGGCGACCAACTTCCGCGACATGCAATCCAAGCATCCGGGCCGCGCCCTGGAAAAGGCTGTCAAGGGCATGCTGCCCAAGGGCCCGCTCGGTTACGCGATGATCAAGAAACTCAAGGTGTACGGTGGTGCAGAGCACCCGCATACCGCCCAACAGCCCAAAGTGCTGGAACTGTAAGGAGCCTTGAGAATGATTGGTGAATGGAACAATGGCACCGGCCGTCGCAAATCGAGCGTCGCCCGCGTGTTTCTGAAAAAAGGCACCGGCAAGATCACGGTCAACGGCAAGGACATCCAAGAGTTCTTCGGCCGCGAAACCTCGATCATGATTGCCAAGCAGCCCCTGGCGCTGACCAACAACCTCGAAGCCTTCGATGTCATGGTCAACGTGAACGGCGGCGGCGAATCGGGCCAGGCCGGCGCAACGCGCCACGGCATCACCCGTGCGCTGATCGACTACGACGCAACGCTCAAGCCCGTGCTGAGCCAGGCCGGCTTCGTGACGCGCGATGCGCGTGAAGTCGAGCGCAAGAAGGTCGGTCTGCACTCCGCCCGTCGCCGCAAGCAGTTCAGCAAGCGCTGATCCTGTTCCTTGCGAACACAAGAGCCGCCTTCGGGCGGCTTTTTCGTTGCTGCACCTTGGCAGGCTGCCCTCCAACCCCACTCGCGTAGGGGTGCACGCCACAGTCTGCCTGCCGGAAATGCGGCATTGCAGTAGCATTCGTTCCATTGGCCGCTTGTTCGGCCCCCCAAGGAGTCATCCCCCCATGAGCGCCGTAGCCGAAAACATCCAGACCCAGATGCCCGAGCCCATCGTCTTCACCGACAGCGCGGCCGCCAAGGTGGCCGACCTGATCGCCGAAGAGGGCAATCCCGACCTGAAGCTGCGCGTGTTCGTGCAGGGTGGCGGCTGCTCCGGCTTCCAGTACGGCTTCACCTTCGACGAGATCACCAACGAAGACGACACCACCATGACCAAGAACGGCGTGTCGCTGCTGATCGATGCCATGAGCTACCAGTACCTGGTCGGCGCCGAGATCGACTACAAGGAAGACCTGCAAGGCGCCCAGTTCGTGATCAAGAACCCGAACGCCACCAGCACCTGCGGCTGCGGATCGAGCTTCTCGGCCTGATGCCTGGATGCCGCTGACAAGGCCCCTTCGAGAAAGCCGCCTCCGGGCGGCTTTTTGCTGCCTGCCGTTTCTTGCCTCCTTTCTCCTTCCATGACGTCCGAGACCGCCGCTTCCCCTGTCGATGCCTCCCGCAAGAGCTTGTTGTGGCTCGTGGCCGTCGGGTTCTTCATGCAGACGCTCGATGCCACCATCATCAACACCGCGCTGCCGGCGATGGCCGCGAGCCTGGGCGAAAGCCCGCTGCGCATGCAGTCGGTGGTGGTGGCCTACGCGCTCACCATGGCGATGCTGATCCCGGCCTCGGGCTGGATCGCCGACCGCTTTGGCACGCGGCGCATCTTCTTCTCGGCCATCGTGCTGTTTGCCGCCGGTTCGGTTCTCTGCGCGCTGTCGCAGGGGCTGGGCCAGCTGGTGGCCGCGCGGGTGGTGCAGGGCCTGGGCGGCGCCCTGCTGCTGCCCGTGGGGCGCCTGGCGCTGCTGCGAACCGTGCCGCGCGGCGAGTTCCTGCAGGCCATGAGCTTTGTCGCCATCCCGGGGCTCATCGGCCCCCTGCTGGGCCCCACGCTGGGCGGCTGGCTGGTGCAGTACGCCTCCTGGCACTGGATCTTCCTGATCAACGTACCGGTGGGGCTGGCGGGGTGCATCGCCACGCTCAAGTACATGCCGGACCTGCGCGGCGTCGTCCGGAAGCGTTTCGACGGCGTGGGCTACGGAATGCTGGCCTTCGGCATGGTGGCGATTTCGCTGGCGCTCGACGGCGTTTCCGAACTGGGGCTGCGCCAGGGCGGCGTGATGGTCGTGCTGATCTTCGGCTTCGCGAGCGTGGTGGCCTATTGGCTGCGGGCGGCGCGCACGCCCGAACCGTTGTTCGCGCCTTCGCTGTTCAGCGTGCCGACGCTCAGCATCGGACTGATCGGCAACCTGTTCTCGCGGCTCGGCAGCAGCTGCATGCCCTTTCTGGTGCCGCTGCTGCTGCAGGTGGCCATGGGCTATTCGCCGGTGCGCGCGGGGTTGATGATGCTGCCGATCGCGCTGGCCGGCATGGCCATGAAGCGCTTTGCCACGCCGCTGATCACGCGCCATGGCTACCGCAGGGTGCTGGTGGTCAATACCGTGCTGGTGGGGCTCGCGATGGCCAGCTTCGGCCTCACCGCGCCGGACCAGCCTGTGGTGCTGCATGTGCTGCAGCTGCTGGTCTTCGGCGCGGTCAATTCCCTGCAGTTCACGGCGATGAACACGATCACGCTCAAGGACCTGGACGGCAGCATGGCCAGCAGCGGCAACAGCCTGCTGTCGATGGTGCAGATGCTGGCGATGAGCCTGGGCGTGGCAGCCGCGGGCGCCGTGCTGGCGGGCTACAACAGCATTTTCGGCGCCGAGACGCCTGCCCGCACGCTCGACGCCTTTCAGGCCACTTTTGCGAGCATGGGGCTGATCACTGTGGCATCTGCGCTGATCTTCTGGCATTTGCCGGCAGAAGCGCGTGCGGCTCAGCCCGCGCTACCGGAAGTTTCCGGCCAGGGCTGACGGACCGGGCGGCCCTCAGGCAGGGTAGATGGCGCCCAGCACCCGCGCACCGCGCGCGCCGGTCACGCTGGCGAGATTGCCCGCTTCGCGCCGCACGGTGCAGCGGGCGAGCCAGGCAAAAGCCGCAGCCTCGACCTGCTGGGGCGGCAGGCCTTGCTCGGCCGACGCCACCACCTGGATGCCGGGAAGCAGCGCACGCAGCCGTCCGAGCAGATGGTCGTTGAGCGCGCCGCCGCCGCATACGATCAGCAATTTGCTGTCTTTTCCGTGGCTGGCGACGTCGGCTGCACAGGTGCTGGCGGTCAATTCGGCCAGCGTGGCCTGCACATCGGCCGGTGCCATGGCCGCGGTACCGAGGCAGGTGGCGAGCCAGGTCGGGTTGAACAGGTCGCGCCCCGTGCTTTTCGGCGGCGGGTGGGCGAAATACGGCTCGGCCCGCAGCTGCGTCAGCAATGCGGGCAGCACCTGTCCGCTGGCCGCCCATTGGCCGCCGCGGTCGAAGGGTTGGCCCAGGTGGGTCTGGCACCAGTGGTCCATCAGCGCGTTGCCGGGCCCGCAATCGAAGCCGCGCACGATGGCGCCCTCGGGCGCGTTGGTGGCCGGCAGCAGGCTCAGGTTGGAAATGCCCCCGATGTTCAGCACCGCGACGGTTTCGTCGGCGCGCGCGAACAGCGCACGGTGAAACGCCGGCACCAGCGGGGCGCCCTGGCCGCCGGCAGCGAGATCGCGGCTGCGAAAGTCGCCGACCACGTCGATGCCGGTCAGTTCGGCCAGCAGCGAGGGGTTGTTGATCTGCAGGGTGTAGCCGACGTCGTCGAACTCGAGCGGCCGGTGGCGCACCGTCTGCCCGTGCGCGCCGATGGCGGCGATCGTCCCGGCGGCGGCGCCGCTGTCCGCCAGGAGTTGGTGGACCACGCCGGCATAGGCGTTGGCGAGCCCGTTGCCGGCCAGCGCTGCACGATGCAGTTCGTTGTCGCCCGGCGTGTTGAGCGCCATGAGTTCTGCGCGCAGGGCCACGGGAAACTCGGCGGTGGCGTAGGCCTGCACCGCGATGCGGCCGTCGGAAAAGTCGGCGAGCACACCGTCGACGCCGTCGAGCGATGTGCCTGACATCAGGCCGATGAAGAGTTCGGCGGCCATTTCCGGGTTCGACGCGAGAAGGCTGCGCCGGGGCGGCTCAGTCGGCGCTGGCCTGGATGACGGAGAACGCTGCAGCCAGCTCGGTGCGGGCGCCGACGGCGATCCGCTCGAAGGCCGGGCGCAGGGCTGCGGTAATCGGTGCACCGCCTTCCTGCGCGATGGAGGCCGGGTCCTGGTAGACGCCGCCCACGCGGAATTCGAAGTGCAGGTGGGGGCCGGTGGCCCAGCCCGTGGAGCCCACCGCGCCGACCGTCTGGCCCTGGGTCACGCTCTCGCCGGCCCTGACGTCGATGCGGCTCAGGTGCGCATACGCGGTCTGCTGGTTGTTGCGGTGATTGATGATGACGATGTTGCCGTAGCCGCTTTGCGTGCCCGCGAAATCGACCGTGCCGTCGCCAACCGAGCGCACCGAGGTGCCGGTGGGGGCTGCGTAGTCGATGCCGTTGTGCTGGCGCCAGCTGTTCAGGATCGGATGCATGCGCATCGCGAAGCCGCTCGACACACGCGAGAACTCGACCGGCGTGGCCAGGTAGGCCTTGCGCAGGCTGTCGCCGTTCGGGCGGTAGTAGCTGCCCTTCTGGCCCGCGCCCGGAGGCTGGAACCAGACGGCCTGGTGGAGCTTGCCGTTGTTCTCGAACTCGGCCGAGAGCACGCGGCCGCTGCGCAGCGCCTGGCCGTCGGCTTCGAAGGTTTCGTAGACCACGGCGAAGCGGTCGCCCTTGCGCAGCGCGCGCACGTCGACGTCGCCTGCAAAGATGTCGGCCAGCTGGCTCGCCACCGCATCGGGAATGCGCGAGTCGTCGGTGGCGGCGAACAGCGAGGTGCGGATGGTGCCGCTGGCGAGGCGGGTGCCCGGCGTCAGCGTGTCGCGCTCGGTGAGGGCGACAAAGCCGACCGGCGTGCGCTCGATGACGAAGCGCTTGAAGCCGCCGTCGCCATCGGGAATCCAGCGGGCGCTGAGCTTCTTGAGCTGGTTTTCCTGCGTGGCTTCGGCCGTGATGGTGCGGCCGGCGCGGGCGAACAGCGCATTGCGGGCTTCGCCGCTGCCGCGCACGAAGGCGGTGGCGGCGGGGTCGGAAATGCCCAGGCGCTTCAGCAGGGCCTCGGCCGTGTCGCTCGAGCGGGTGACGTCGGTGCGAAACAGCGTGAAGCTGAAGTTTTCGAGCGAAGTGGTCTGGTCTGCGAAAGACAGGGGCGCGGTGGCTTCGAGAATCTGGTGGACCGGGAGGTCCGAGGCGTCAGGACCCAGCGAGGCCACCGCGAGGGTGCCGGCGCTCAGCAAGGCCGCCGCGATGACAGCGGTGATCTGCTTGGGGTAGGTCCGGAACGTATAGGCCACGCGAGAAGCAAGAAGCTCCTCGGCGGCAAGAATGCCGTTGATCAAACTTTGAATTCCAGCTCAGGTTCTGCAAATCCGTGCTGCAAGGCCCAGTGCGTTCAGGGCGGCAGGAGACGGTGCGGAAAAAGCGCCGCTTAGAATTCGGCGCTTGAAAGGTCGGGCTGAGTATAGCTTCGGCAAGCAAAAAGTCCGTGAAAAAAGCCCATGAACGCCGAATCTGTTACATCCATGAGCCTCTCGAATAGTGTAGGACGTGCGCTCGAAATATCCCTCCGCGGCGCCGATGAGCTGCTGCCCCAGGACGAGTGGGTGCGCAAGCTCCAGCGCGCCGAAGCGACCGGAACCCCCCTGCGCATCAAGCTGGGGCTCGATCCGACGGCCCCGGATATTCATATCGGACACACGGTGGTGCTCAACAAGATGCGCCAGCTCCAGGACCTGGGGCACCGGGTCATCTTCCTGATCGGCGACTTCACCAGCACCATCGGCGACCCCTCCGGCCGCAACAACACCCGGCCGCCGCTCACCCGGGAGCAGATCGAGGCCAACGCCCAGACCTACTACAAGCAGGCCAGCCTGGTGCTGGACCCCGAAAAGACCGAGATTCGCTACAACTCCGAGTGGAGCGACCCGCTGGGCGCCCGCGGCATGATCCAGCTCGCCGCCAAGTACACGGTGGCCCGGATGATGGAGCGCGACGACTTCAACAAGCGCTTCAAGGCCGGCCAGTCGATCTCGGTGCACGAGTTCCTCTACCCGCTGATGCAGGGCTACGACTCGGTGGCGCTCAGGAGCGACCTCGAGCTGGGCGGCACCGACCAGAAGTTCAATCTGCTCATGGGCCGCCATCTTCAGCAGGAATACGGTCAGGAACCGCAGTGCATACTCACTATGCCTCTGCTGGAGGGGCTCGACGGCATCGAGAAGATGTCCAAGAGCAAGAACAACTACATCGGCATCAGCGAAGACGCCAACACCATGTTCGCCAAGGTGCTGTCGATCTCCGACGACCTGATGTGGCGCTGGTACACGCTGCTGAGCTTCCAGTCGCTGGCGCAGATCGACGCGCTGAAGGCGGAGATCGCGGGTGGCCGCAACCCCAAGGATGCGAAGGTCGCGCTGGCCAAGGAAATCACCGCGCGATTCCACAGCGCGGCGGCGGCCGATGCGGCCGAGCAGGATTTTATCAACCGCAGCAAGGGCGGCGTGCCGGAAGACATTCCCGAGGTGTCGCTGGCCGGCGCACCACTGGGCATCGCGCAGGTGCTCAAGCAGGCGAACCTGGCGTCTTCAGCCGGAGAGGGCAACCGCCTGATCGACGGCGGCGGCGTGCGGGTCGATTCGGTGGTGGTCAGCGACAAGGCGCTGAAGCTGCCCGCGGGCAGCTACGTGGTGCAGGTCGGCAAGCGCAAGTTTGCGCGGGTCACGCTGAACTGACCGATTACCGGACTTCGATGGTGACGCGCCGGTTGCGCGGCTCGTCCACCTCGTCGGCGGTCTGCACCGCCAGGTCGCGCTCGCCGCGGCCGACCGCCTCGATGCGGCTGGCCGGGAACTGACGCTCCACGAACAGCTGAACCACTTCCTGCGCCCGGCGGTGCGACAGCTGGTCGTTCTGCTCGCCGCTGCCCTTGGTGTCGGTGTGGCCCGTCACCACGATGTCACCGCCGCTGCGCGCCAGCGCCGCCGCCAGCGCCTCGGTCATGATCTGCTGCGAAGCCGGGGTCAGCGTGGTACCGCCGACATCGAAAAACACCGTGTAGCGCTGCGGCGGGGGCGGACGCATGTCGAACAGCGGCTTGTTCTCGGCCTGAACCCGGGCCGCATCGGCCTGGTCGACCACCGGTGCGCCGCTGGCACCCACGGCGGCCGTGGCCCGCTGGTAGGGCTTGGAGAGGATTTCTTCCCCATCCTTGGCGCGCACCACGACGGCGGACGGCACGCCGTCGGCCTGCGGAAGCAGGACCACCCGCGTGCCCGGCGTCGAACAAGCGGCAAGGAATACGGGGATCAGTGCGGTTGCAAGAAGGCGTGCGGGGCGGTGCAACTTCATCGTCATCATGGCTGGCCGTCGGCTTGCACGATGAAGTCGGTGCCGCGAATGCCGATGGTGGCCGTTTGCGTCTCGACCCGCACCGCGTCGGGGTTCGTCTTGCCGATCAGGCCGGTGATCATGCGCATCGAGCCGCGCAGCAGCGACACCAGCAGGCCGCCGTCGCGCGTGGTGGCATCGAAGTGGAACTCCTTCAGGTCCATCCGCGACGAGGGGCCGACCACCAGGGTCGTGTCGTCGCGCAGCACCACGGAGGCCGAGGAGTCCGGGCCCGTCACGATGCGGTCCACGGCGCCCAGCGCATCGCCCGGACTCGCGGGGCGCGCGGTGCCGGCGGCACTGAGCAGCTGGACGTCGCCGCGCACCGACTTCACGAAGCCGGCCTGGAGCTCGGTGGTGGCCGCAACCGGTGCCGTCGGGGCGGGCGAAGATGTCTGGGCCTGGGCCAGCATGGCGGCGCCCAACAGGGTGAGGCCACCCCAACCGATCAGGAAATTTTTCATCGTCCGACTCTCTGCGAATGGAATGTTTCGCAATAGTCACAAATACTAAGGCGAAGGCGTTACACATGGACACTGCGCCCATAATTCAGCGTCATCTTGCGGCCTTTTGCCGCTTTTGGCGTGGTCTTTTGTCGATAAGCCGTTCCGATTGCCCATGGCGCTCACGCCCAAAACACTGCTCCGCGTCTCCGTCGCCGTCGCCCTGCTCACCATCGTGCTCAAGGGACTGGCCGGCTACATCACGAATTCGATGGGCCTGATCTCCGATGCGATGGAGTCTTTCGTCAATCTTGCCAGCGCCATGTTCGCATTGGCAATGGTGACCATCGCCGAGCGGCCGGCCGACGAGGACCATCCCTACGGCCATCACAAGGCCGAGTATTTCTCCTCGGGCTTCGAAGGCATCCTGATCATCGCGGCCGCAGCGGCGATCCTCTGGGTGTCCGTGCAGCGGCTGCTGTCGCCCCAGCCGCTCGAGCAGCTGGGCTGGGGCCTGGCACTGTCGGTGGCCAGTTCGGGCTTCAATGCGGCGCTGGCCGTCGCGCTGTTCCGTGCGGCGCGCACCTACCGCTCCATTGCACTGGAGGCCGACGGCCGCCACCTGATGACCGACGTCTGGACCTCGGCCGGGGTGGTGGTCGGCATCGTCGCCGTGCATTTCAGCGGCTGGCTCTGGCTCGATCCGCTGCTGGCCATCGGCGTGGCGCTGAACATCGCGCGCGAAGGCTTCAAGCTGGTGTGGCGCTCGTCGCAGGGCCTGATGGACGAGGCCCTCGATGCCGAAACGCTCGCGACCGTGCGTGCCACGCTCGATGCCTTTGCGGCGCGCCAGCCCGAGGGCAACCGGTTGCGCTTCGACGACATGGTGACGCGCGGCGCCGGCCAGCGCCGCTTCGCCGACCTGCACATGCACGTGCCCGGCGACTGGACCCTGCAGCGTGCCGCCGGCATGCGCGACGAACTGGAGCAGGCCCTGATGGACGCCGTGCCCGGCCTGCGCGTCACCATCCAATTGCTGCCGCTGACCATGGAAGCGCGCGCGACTCAAATCGTGGAATCGCAACATCCGTGAAAGCCATCCTCCAGCGCGTCGCGACCGCGCGCGTCGACATCGCCGGCGAGACCGTCGGCGCCATCGATGCCGGTCTCCTGATCCTTCTGTGTGCCGAGCGCGGCGACGGCGATGCGCTCGCCGACCGCATGCTCGCCAAGATCCTCAAGCTGCGCATCTTCCCGGACGAGGCCGGCAAGATGAACCGCAGCGTGCAGGACATCGGCGGCGGGCTGCTGGTCGTGAGCCAGTTCACGCTGGCGGCCGATGTGAGCGGCGGCAACCGCCCCAGTTTCACGCTGGCCGCGCCGCCCGACGAGGGGCGGCGGCTCTACGAATACTTCGTGGCGCAGGCGCGTGCCACGCATCCGGTGGTGGCGACCGGCGAGTTCGGCGCCGACATGCAGGTGCACCTGCTCAACGACGGACCGGTGACGATTCCGCTGCAGATGAATTAGGGGCGGGCTCGAGCACCGCCTCCCACACGACCTTCGATTGCGCGTAGCGCTCGATCGTCATTTCTTCCAGGTGCAGCATGCGCCAGCCGCCGGCAAAGAGCCGCTGCACCGCGTCGCGGTCGAAGAAGCGCTTGGGCACGCCGTCGACGAGGTAGAAGAAATCCTCGTCCCGGCCGCTGGATGTCGGTCCGCGGCCGCCGAAGTGGAGGTCGTTGACCGAGTTGAGCCGGCACAGCAGCACGCCCCCCGGGCGCAGCACGCCGTGGATGCGCTGCACCAGCGCCAGTGTCTCGTCCCACGCGAAGTAGTGCAGCGACAGGCTGGCGAGCACCACGCCGACGGTGCGGTCCGCGGCCAGCGGAAAGGGCTCGCGGAAGTCCTGGCAATGGAACTGCGCGCCGGCCGGCACGCGCTGGCGGGCCTTCTCCACGGCCTCGGACGACAACTCGACGCCCACGACGCGCAGGCCCGCATCGACCAGCGTGGCGCTGTCGGGCCCGCTCCCGCAGCCCAGTTCGAGCACTGGGTCCTCGCCAGCCCGCTCCCGCAGCAACGGCAGCCAGCGGGGCAGCCAGGAATCGGTGCCCGCCATGGTCATCCCTTGCCGTAGGGGTTGCGGATGCCCAGCGCCGCGAGGATCCGGATTTCGTACGCTTCCATCTCCTCGGCATCGGCCTCGCTGGTTTCGTGGTCCCAGCCCTGCGCGTGCAGCGTGCCGTGCACCAGCATGTGCGCGTAGTGCGCGGCCAGCGTCTTGCGCTGTTCCTTCGCCTCGCGTGCGATCACCGGCGCGCACAGCACGAGGTCGGCCATCGCCACGGGGCTCTGTGCATAGTCGAAGGTCAGCACGTTGGTCGCGTAGTCCTTGCCGCGGAATTCGCGGTTCAGCCGCTGGCCTTCTTCGGCATCGACGATGCGCACCGTGATCTCGCCGTCGATGTCGAGCGCATGGCGGATCCAGCGCGTCACGCTGTGGCGCGGCAGGGCGGCGCGATGCCGTTCGACGCCCTTGAAGCGCGCGAACTGCAGCGAAAGGGAAAGTGCGGGCAGCGTCATCTCAGTGCACGCCGGCGCGCTTGCGCTGGCCGTCGTAGGCGTCGACGATCTTGGCGACCAGCGGATGCCGCACCACATCGGCGCTCGTGAAGTGCGTGATCGCGATGCCGCTCACGCGCCTGAGAACGCGCTCGGCGTCGATCAGTCCGCTCAGCTGCTGCTTGGGCAGGTCGATCTGGCTCACGTCGCCCGTCACCACGGCCTTTGCACCGAAGCCGATGCGCGTGAGGAACATCTTCATCTGCTCGACCGTGGTGTTCTGCGCTTCGTCGAGGATCACGAAAGCGTTGTTCAGCGTGCGCCCGCGCATGAAGGCCAGCGGTGCGATCTCCAGCGCGTTGCGCTCGAAGGCCTTCTGCACCTTCTCGTAGCCCATCAGGTCGTAGAGCGCGTCGTACAGCGGGCGCAGGTAGGGGTCGACCTTCTGCGTCAGGTCACCCGGCAGGAAGCCGAGGCGCTCGCCCGCCTCCACCGCCGGGCGCGTGAGCACGATGCGCTGCACGGCGGCGCGCTCCAGCGCATCGACCGCGCACGCCACGGCAAGGTAGGTCTTGCCGGTGCCCGCCGGACCGATGCCGAAGGTGATGTCGTGCTTGGCGATGTTGTCGAGGTACAGGGCCTGCGTCGGCGTGCGTGCGCGCAGATCGGCGCGGCGGGTGACGAGCATGGCCGCATCCTCGTCGCTCATCGAGCCATCGCCCGCGAGCGTGAGCTGTACCACGGCCGGGTCGATCGGGCGCTGGGCAATCTCGTAGAGTGCCTGCAGCACGTCCATCGCGCGTTGCGCGGAGGCCTTGGGGCCGTCGACCTTGAACTGCTCGTGGCGGTGCGCGATCTTCACCTCCAGGGCTTCCTCGATGCGGCGCAGGTGGGCGTCCAGCGGTCCGCACAGGTGGCCAAGGCGCGAGTTGTTCGGTGGGGCAAAAGTGTGTCGCAGAATCACGCGGTATCCATTTCCATCTATTTGGCAGCCCTATGCAAGACCAGCCATGCTCGAAAAAACGCAATCCAAGGCGGGGAACACCGCGGAACCGGCTTGGCCGGGCCGCCGGTGTTGCCCCCTCGAGGGGGGAGGCGGCTACACGAAGTGAGCAAGCAACGGGGGGGAGCCAATGATAGGCAAACTCACCGGCATCCTTGCCGAGCGCAACCCACCGCAGGTGGTGGTGGACTGCAACGGGGTCGGGTACGAGGTCGATGTGCCGATGAGCACGTTCTACAACCTGCCCGGCACCGGAGAGCGCGTTTCGCTGCTCACGCACTTCGTCGTGCGCGAGGACGCGCAGATTCTCTACGGTTTCGGCACCGCGGAGGAGCGCGCGGCTTTCCGCCAGCTCATCAAGATCACCGGCGTGGGCCCGCGCACCGCGCTCGGCCTGCTGTCGGGCATGAGCGTGGGCGAGCTGTCGCAGGCGATCACGACGCAGGAGCTCGGCCGGCTCGTGAAGATCCCGGGCATCGGCAAGAAGACCGCCGAGCGGCTGCTGCTCGAACTCAAGGGGAAGCTGGGCGCCGATATCGGCATGCCCGCGCATGCGGCGTCCGACGCGCAGGCCGACATCCTGCAGGCGCTGATCGCGCTGGGCTACAGCGACAAGGAGGCCGCATTGGCGCTCAAGGCGCTGCCGAAGGATGCGACGGTGAGCGAAGGGATCAAGCTGGCGTTGAAGGCGCTGGCGAAGTGAGCTTGAAGCTTTTCGATGCGTTGCGCGTTGAGTGCGGGAGCCGTGGCGCGCTCGCGCCCCGGAACGAAACATCCCCAGAGCGCCCGACACTTCGCATCGCTCGCGCTTTCAGCGCTCAGGGATGGATCTTCTCGCCCTTCGCCAGCATCTCCACGAACTGCGCGATGCGGCGCGCCCGGGTCTCGGGCTTCTTCGCGCCCTGCGTGCGGAACAGCACCGCATAGCGGTTGCGCGAATCCAGCGTCGCGAAGAAGGCTTTCGCCTTGCGGTTCGCATCGAGCGCGGCCTGCAGGTCGGGCGGCACGGTGGCGACGCTCTGGGCGTCGTAGGCCGCGTCCCAGCGGCCGTCGGCACGGGCGCGTTCGATCTCGGCGAGGCCGGCCGGCTGCATGCGGCCCTCGTCGATCAGCTTCGACACCTTGTCGCGGTTGATCTTCGACCAGGTGCTGCGCGCGGTGCGCGGCGTGAAGCGCTGCAGGAAATGCTGCTCGCCGTCGCTCTTGCGCTGCCCGTCAATCCAGCCGTAGCACAGCGCGATCTCGAGCGCCTCGGGATGGTCGATGGAAGCGATGCCGCTGGCCTTCTTCGCGATGCGCAGCCACACGCCGGCGTGGGTCGCATGGTGGCGCTTGTACCAGCGCACCAGCGCCGCGGCGTTGGCGCATTCCAGCGGCGTGTCGTCGACGATGCGTTCCGCCTTCGCGGCGGGCTTCGCGGTTTTCTTGGCGGCCGCGGTGCTCACGGCACCCACCAGTAGCGCAGCGCGTGAAAGTAGATCGGCGCCGCGAAGATCACCGAGTCGAGCCGGTCGAGCATGCCGCCATGGCCCTCGATCATCGAGCCCCAGTCCTTCACGCCGCGGTCGCGCTTGATGGCCGACATCACGAGGCCGCCGAAGAAGCCCATGAAGCAGATCATGAAGGCCATCAGCGCGGCCTGCCACGGGTTGAACGGCGTGGCCCAGTAGAGCGCCGCGCCCAGCGCGGTGGCGCTCGCCACGCCGCCGATCAGGCCTTCCCAGGTCTTGGAGGGCGACAGCTCGGGCGCCACCTTGCGCTTGCCGAACAGCTTGCCCCACACGTACTGCAGCACGTCGCTGCCCTGCACCACGATCACGAGGAACGCGATCAACAGCAGGTTGCGGCCTTCGAAGCCCGGGATCTGCAGCGTGAGCAGCGCGGGCACGTGGCTGATGCAGAACACGCAGACCATCAGGCCCCACTGGATCTTCGAGGTGCGCTCCAGGAAGCGCTGCGTGTCGCCGCCCACCGCCGCGAGGATCGGCAGGATCAGGAAGGCATAGACCGGAATGAAGATCGAATACAACCCGTACCACTCGATCCAGATCAGGAAGTACTGCCCCGGCAGCGCGACGAAGAACGCGAGCGCGATCGCCGCATGGTCGCCGCGCCGCGTGTAGGCCAGGCTGATGAACTCGCGCAGCGCATAGAACGAGATCAGGTAGAACAGCACGATCACGCCGCCCTTGCCGAATGCAAAGGCGAGGCCGATGACCGCCACCATCACCCACCACGCGTTGACGCGCGAGTTGAGGTTGTCGATCACCGAATGCGACTGGCCATTCGCCACCCGCCACTTGAGCAGCGCGCCGATGGCCGAGGCCAGCAGCAGCACGCCGAAGACGCCGCCGAAGAGCTTGAGCGTGGTCCACGCGAAAGGAGAGAGTTCGATCACGAGGCGGACCCTCCGTTCTGCTCGGTGCGGTCGTATTCGGGGCGCAGGTCGAGCATGGCGGCGCGAGCGCGGGCGATGAAGGCGTTCTTGTCTTCACCTTCTTCCAGCTTGATGGGCGCGCCGTAGCGCACTGTGCAGGCGAGGGGAATCGGCACCAGTGTGCCCTTGGGCAGCACGCGCTTCAGGTTCTCGATCCACACCGGCACCAGTCGCACGCCGGGACAGGCGCGCGCCAGGTGGAAGAGGCCGCTCTTGAGCGGCAGCAGGATCTCGTCGCCGGTGTTGCGCGTGCCCTCGGGGAACATGATCAGCGAGTCGCCGCCTTCCAGCGCCTCTGTCATCTGCTCGACCGGGTTCTCGCCCTGGCCCGAGCCGTCGCGCCGGATCATCAGCGCATTGAACACGTCGGCGCCGATGAACTGGCGCAGCTTCGAGGCGTTCCAGTAGTCCTGCCCCGCCACGGGCCGGGTGAGCGCGCGAAGGTCGGGCGGCAGCGTGGCCCAGAGCAGCACGAAGTCGCCGTGGCTCGTGTGGTTGGCGAAGTAGAGCGTCTGCTCGGCCTTCGGCGTGGTGCCGCTCCAGATCGCGCGCACGCCGGTCAGGAGGCCGGCTGCGCCGATGATCAGCTTGCCCGCGACGATCGCGAGCGCGCGGCGCAGCACCGTGCTTTCGGGCTTGGGCTCGTCGCCGTTCTTGTTGTCGTCTTCGTCGGTCAAGAGAGATCCTGTGTCATCAAGGCAAGAAGGAACATGGCGCTCTGGCAGGCGACCACGATGGCTTGGCGCTGCATGAGCTGGCGGGTGCCCTGCACGCGGTTGTCGAGCGGACGGATGTGCTGCGATGGCGGCGCATTGCGCAGGCCGAGGCTGTCGAGTGCGCCGTCGAGCGCTTCCAGCGATGCGATGGTGCCGCGCGCCAGGTCGTCGAACAGCGCCTGGTCCAGCCGCAGCCGGAATGCGAAATAGCGTTCGAGCACCCCGAGGATCACGACCGCGCCGAAGCCCATGACGGCCGTGGTCGAGAGCGAACGCAGCGTCAGCGCGAGCACCAGCGCCGAGATGCCCGTCAGCGCGAAGCCCCAGATCGCCAGCACCATGAAGGCGCGCAGCAGGCCGGCCAGTGCTGCGCAGGTGGCGCGTTCGCTGTCAGTCATGGGGCGGTACCAGCGGCTCCAGGGAAACCATCCACGCGCGCCGCAGGACGATCTGCGGCCGCGCATGGCGCACCGTGTCCTCGGCCTGCGCCAGGCCGCCTGCCGAACCGTAGCGGCCCAGCCATGCGATCGCCGCGGCGGCACTGCGCGAAAAGCCGAGCGCACAGCACACCCACACCGGCGCGCCAGCGGCGTTGCGGCGCTGGCCCTCGATGACTGCGGCTGCACGTTGCAAGCGCGCTGTCGGCGGCACCACCAGGTCGAGCAGCGGTACGCAACGCGCGCCCGGCACGCCGGCCGGCATCTGCAGTTCGGCACACAGGCTCACCAGCCGGGGCTGGCCGGCGGCCAGCCATTCGACACGCGTCGGCCGGCGGCCCAGCCGCAGGCCGGGCACCACCTCGACCGAGGCCGGCAGCTTGCGTGTCCAGAGCCAGGCATTGATCGCGGCGCCCAGGCGGTAGGGCGCGAACAACCAGCGCGCCGCCCAGCCCATGCGCCCCTGTCCGTTCATCTGGAAGCCGCGCGCGCCGAAACCGATGTAGTTGAGCGCCACGAAGGCGAGCGACGCCGCGGGCCATGCCAGCCACAACAAGACGCCGCCGCCATTCAACGCGGCCGCAAGAAACAGCACCGCGGCCACGGCATAGAAGCCCGCGAGCTTCCAGCGCTGCGGGTCGCGCGCGAGCTGCCAGGCGCGCGGCATCGACACCACGCGCTCCAGCGGCCAGAGCCACACGCACACCACCCCGAGCAGCGCGCCGGTCGGAATGTCGATGAAGTGGTGCTGCCAGGTCGTGAGCACCGATGCGCAGATCGCGAACGCCCACACGTGCAGCACCAGCCGCGCCCAGAGCGCGCGCAGGAACTGCCGGTACCAGTCCCACAGGATCACCGCCAGCGCGATGTGCAGCGAAGGCGCCTGGTTGAACGGCTGGTCGAAGCCGCGCAACGCATTGAACAGAAAGGCCGGCGCGCCCTCGACCGGCGGCTGCCCGAAGCTGAAGTGCAGCGGCCAGACGATGAAGCAGGTGCAGGCGATCAGTGTCGCGGTGACGAGCCGCAACGCATGGCGGTCCAGCGCGTGCCTGCTGCGCGCGAGGAACAGCGACAGCGCGTAGAACACGTTGATCGTCCAGTACGGAAAGATCGTCCACGGCCAGAACGGTATCTGCCGCTCCCAGTCGAAGGCCATCGAGGGCACGTTCGCGCGTGTGGTGGCCCACCAGTTGGCAAAGCCGTAGGTTGCGTAGAACAGCGGCCCGAGGACCACGAGCCACGCGGCCGCGCGCTTCCAGGGGCGTTGTCCGAGCCAGGTTTTCATCGCCCCGTGCGCACTGCGAGTGAAACCGTGAAGATGCCCCACTCGTCGACCCGCTGGTCGATCTTGCGGAAGCCCGCTTCCTCCACCAGCTGGTCCATCTCGACCTGCGTGCGGCGGCGCATCACCCAGGCCTCGCCCTGGCGGTGGCTGGTGAGCGCACGCGCAATCATCTCGAGCTGCGGATGCCAGGGCTGGCCGGTGTAGACGAGGTAGCCGCGGTCTTCCACCGCATCGCCCACGCCCGCGAGCGAGCGCTGCACCATCTCGTTGTCGGGGAAGAGTTCGTAGAGGCCCGACACCACCGCCAGCGTGGGCCGCGGCGTCACGCTCGCGAGGCTGATGCGGTCGAAGGCGTCGGCCTGCACGAACTGCGCAATGTCTTCGAGGCCCTTCTCGGCGATCAGCGCGCGGCCGTCGCGCACGTTGATGTCGCTGTAGTCGCGCAGCAGGATCGAACTGGCCTTGACCGGGCTCGCGAGCACTGCATCGAGCACATAGCGGCCGTGGCCGGCGGCGATGTCCATCACCCGCACCTCGCGGTGCATCTCGGCCAGCCGCTCCATCGCGATGCGAATCAACTCCTCGACGTGGATCTTGCGCTGCCGGATGCCGCGCCAGCCGATCGAGTTCAGGTAGGTGTTGTCGATGGACCGGCCCAGCGGCCCCTTGCCCTGCGGGTGGTTGCGGTAGACATAGTCGAGCGTGCTGCCCGAATCGAAGCCGGTCTCATGGCCGAGCGCGATGCCGCTCGACAGCGCGCCGCCGATGCGCAGGCCGGCGCGGGTCATCGCCCAGTAGGCGCCGCGCGGCGACAGCGGCGAGAGCGGTTCGGCCAGGGCGCGCGACTCGTCGGCCGTGTCGCCGCTCAGGTGCGCCGCACGGCGGTCGACCGGCTCGGCCGGCGCGTCGAAGCGCTGCAGGATGAATTCGCGGATCGACTGGACGGCCGGCGCCCGGTCTTTCTCGCCCAGCGTGTCGTGGAAGAAGCCCGGCAGTTCGGTCTTGGTCTTGACCGCGCTGCCCAGCCGCTCGAAGAACTGGTGCTGCGGCTTGTGGTGCACCACCCAGTCGGCGCCCGAGATCAGCAGTTGCACCGGCAGCGTGATCGCGTTGGCGTCGGCCACCACGCGGTCGGCCGCTTCGTAGAGGCCCAGCAGGATGTTGACCGCGATGGGCCGGGAGATGAGCGGATCGCTCTCGTAGCTCGCGATGCGTGCCGGGTCGTGCGTGAGGAACTTCGCCTTCACGTAGCTGTTGACGAAGAAGAGCCCGCGCAACTTGTGCATCAGGCCCAGCCCGGCGCGCGCGAACGGCACGTAGAGCTTCACCTTGAAGGCCGGCGAAGCCAGCGTGAGGCCGCGCACCTTGGGCGCGTAGTCGTGCGCCCAGGTCGCGATCAGCACCGCGCCGACGCTTTGCGCGACGACGTGGAGGTCCTCTTCGGGCACGCCGTGCGCGCTGCCGATGTGGTGGACGAAGGTCTGCACGTCGCGCACCGAGGTGCCGAAGCTCGGGCTGTAGCCGCGCTGGCCGGGCGAGCGGCCGTGGCCGCGCGCGTCCCAGGCGAAGAAGTCGAAATCGGGCAGGTCCAGCTCGTCGACCAGGTGCGCCATGCGCGCACCGTGCTCATGGCCGCGGTGGAACAGCACGATGGCGCCGCGGCGCGTGGCGCCCGTGGCGGGCCAGTGGCGGTAGAAAAGCGATTCGCCGTCGTGCGTCTGGAAGTGGTGCTCGGCGGCAATGCGTGGCGTGGTGTCGGTCATGGAATCCCTGTCGATTCTGGTTTTTTGTTCAGTGGCTGCCTGCGGCATCGGCTTCGGCCAATGCGCGGCGGATGCGGTTGACGGTGGTCCAGGCCACGAGCGCGGCCAGCAGCGGCATCAGCCAGGCCGTCCAGCCCGCGAGCGGCCAGCCCAGTGCCACGTAGAGGCCGAGCGCGCCGAACACGAAGGCCCGGTCGCTCTTGCCCAGCGGCCCGTCGTAGCGGCGCGAGGCGCCCACCGTGGGGCCTAGCGCGCCGGCGAACTCGCTCAGCCCGGCCAGCACGATCACCGTGCCGACCCAGAAGGGGCTGAAAGGCGCCACCAGCGCAAACGGCAGGTAGAGCGCGGCATCGGAGACCACGTCGGTCAGTTCGTTGAGGAAGGCGCCCAGCCTGCTCTGTTGGTGGTGCTCGCGCGCCAGCATGCCGTCGATGGCGTTGAAGGCCATGCGCAGGAACATCCAGGCGGGAATGAGCCCGAAGGCCGCCAGCGAGGGCGCCGCGAAGAAAAGCCAGAGCCCGAGGGCGATCGAGACGGCGCACGCCGCCAGCGTGACCTGGTTGGCCGTGACGCCCATGGCATGCAAGCGGACCACCAGCGGCCGCAGCAGGGCCTGAAAACGCGGCTTCAGTTCGTAGATCGACACGTGCTGGCTTCCCCTCTTTTGTTATATGGCCGGAGCATTCTGCCAGTGTGGCAGGCACTAAACTCGGTCCGAAAACCCACCCCATGACGATCCAGACCGACGATTTCGCACCCGCCCCTCAACGCGTGGTGTCCGCCGCCCCCGCTTCGCCCAACGAAGAGGCGATCGAGCGGGCCCTGCGCCCCAAGCTGCTCGACGAATACGTCGGACAGGCCAAGGTGCGCGAGCAGCTCGAAATCTTCATCGGCGCCGCGCGCAAGCGCAAGGAGGCGCTCGACCACGTGCTGCTGTTCGGCCCACCGGGCCTGGGCAAGACCACGCTGTCGCACATCATCGCGGCCGAACTGGGCGTCAACCTGCGCCAGACCTCGGGCCCGGTGCTCGAAAAGCCCAAGGACCTGGCGGCGCTCCTGACCAACCTCGAGCCGAACGACGTGCTCTTCATCGACGAGATCCACCGCCTGAGCCCGGTCGTCGAGGAAATCCTGTATCCCGCGCTGGAGGACTACCAGATCGACATCATGATCGGCGAAGGCCCCGCGGCGCGCAGCATCAAGCTCGACCTGCAGCCTTTCACGCTGGTGGGCGCCACCACCCGCGCCGGCATGCTGACCAACCCGCTGCGCGACCGCTTCGGCATCGTCGCCCGGCTGGAGTTCTACACGCCCGAGGAACTCGCGCTGATCGTGCGGCGCAGCGCCGGCCTGCTCAAGGTCGAGACCGACGCCGCCGGCGGCTTCGAGATCGCCCGCCGCTCGCGCGGCACGCCGCGCATCGCCAACCGCCTGCTGCGCCGCGTGCGCGACTACGCCGAGGTCAAGGGCAATGGCCGCATCACCGAGGACATTGCCCACAAGGCGCTGGCCATGCTCGACGTCGACCCGCAGGGCTTCGACCTGATGGACCGCAAGCTGCTCGAAGCCGTGATCCACCGCTTCGACGGCGGTCCGGTGGGCCTGGACAACGTGGCGGCCAGCATCGGCGAGGAGCGCGACACCATCGAGGACGTGATCGAGCCCTACCTCATCCAGCAGGGCTACCTGCAGCGCACGCCGCGCGGCCGCATCGCCACGCTGGCGGCCTACCGCCACCTGGGCGTGACGCCACCCTCGAGCCGTTCCGACGGACAGGACCTTTTCGGAGTTTGAGGCAAGCCCATGCACACCCATGACCTGAGCGCCTGGCAGCACGACCACCACTTCGGCGCCGGCAACGCGTCCGCCGAGCGCAGCACCCGCCTCGTGATGTGGATCACCGCCGCGATGATGGTCGTCGAGATCGGCGCCGGCTGGTGGTTCAACTCGATGGCGCTTTTGGCCGACGGCTGGCACATGAGCTCGCACGCGCTGGCCATCGGCCTGAGCGCCTTTGCCTATGCGGCGGCGCGGCGCTACGCGCGCGATCCGCGCTTTGCCTTCGGCACCTGGAAGATCGAGGTACTGGGCGGCTTTGCGAGTGCGTTGCTGCTTCTGGGCGTGGCGGCGCTGATGGTGGTGGGCTCGCTGGAGCGGCTGTGGTCGCCTTCCGCGATCCATTACCCCGAGGCGATTTCGGTGGCGGTGCTGGGGCTGGTGGTCAACCTGGTCTGCGCGCGGCTCCTGGGCGGTACGCACCACGACCACGGGCACGACCATGGGCACCATCACCACGGACACGATCATTCGCACGAACACGGCCACGACCTGAACCTGCGCTCCGCCTACCTGCACGTGGTGGCCGATGCCGCCACCTCGGTGCTCGCCATTGCGGCGCTGCTGGGCGGCTGGTTCTACGGCTGGGCCTGGCTCGACCCGGCGATGGGCATCGTCGGCGCGGTGCTGGTCGCGGTCTGGGCCAAGGGCCTCTTGAAGGACACCGGCAAGGTGCTGCTCGACCGCGAGATGGACCATCCCGTCACGGCCGAGATCCGCGAAGGCGTGGAAACCACCCTGGCCGATTCGGAAACCCGTGTCGCCGACCTGCACGTCTGGCGCGTCGGCCGCGATGCCTACGCCTGCGCGCTCACGGTCGTGACGCACTCGCCGACGCTGACGGCCGACGAGGTGCGCGCCTGCTTCTCGATGCACGAGGAAATCCGCCACTCGACCGTGGAAATCCAGCGCTGCGCGGATTAGGTTCTGGTTTTTTCTCCTTCCCCTCTGGGGGAGGGAGAAAGAAAGTCAGGCAATCGGCCGCGCGTGGCGAACGATCAGGATCTGCGCCGCGTAGTACGTCGCCAGCACCCACAGCTGCGCCAGCGGCAGCGGCGAAACAAAGCGGTTGGTCGCCAGCAGCGCATCGCTCAGCATGAAGAAGCACGCGCCCACCGCCACCCACAACGCCGACGGGTCGGCATCGCGCAGCACCGCCGCCCGCCCGATGGCCTGCGCCGCCATGCCGGCGATCACCACCACGTAGATTCCGACCGGGATGCGCAAGGCCGGCGGCAGTCCGCCCTGCCAAAGGAACGCATACATCGCCAGGCCGATCAGCAGCGTCGCCACCAGCGCCCCGCGGCGCGGGAACATGCCGATGCCGATGCGGAACAACGCGATGTACGCCAGGTGCGCGAGCAGGAAGCAGACAAGCCCCGGCACGAACAGCTTCGCAGACCCCATCAGCAGCACATCGCCCGCCAGCGAGGCGGCCAGCCCGGCCAGCAGGAGACCGTCGAAGCGCGTCACGGCACCCGCCTTCATCGCGCGCCTGGCCGCAAGGAAGATCGCGATCGCCAGTACCAGCGGCTTGCAGATGTGGTGCAGCCAGCCGATGCCCAGCGCCGCGCTCGCGGTGGCCAGCGCGGCCGCCTCGACCAGCAGCACCTCGGTGATCGAGAAGCGCCCCTGCAGCACGCCGCCGATGGCCCACAGGCCCGCCGTCAGCGCGCCGAGCCACACGGCAGCCTGCGGCAGCGGCAAGCCATCGGAAAACCACAGAAAGACAGCCACCGCGTTCAGCAGCACCAGGAACTGCACCTTGGCAAACCACTTCACCCCTTGGCTCACCGCCGGCTCGTAGCGCGTCACCTTCGCGATGTCGAAGGCCGGCTTCGGAAAGCGCGCCGCCACGTCGGCCGGCCGCCAGCCGGGCGGCTTGAGCCACACGCGCAGCTTGTCGGCCCAGCTGCGCGCATGCCACGAGTCCTTGGCCAGCGCCCAGTACACCTCGGCATTCGCCCACAGCGGGTCCCAGCTGCCGAGCTGGCTGCGCGTGCCGTAGACGCAGCGTTCGCCTTCCTCCCGGAAGCTGCCGAACAGGCGGTCCCACACGATCAGGATGCCGCCGTAGTTGCGGTCGAGGTACTCGTCGTTCACTGCATGGTGCACGCGGTGGTTCGAGGGCGAGCAGAACCAGCGGTCGAACCAGCCGAGCTTGCCGACCTGCTCGGTGTGCACCCAGAACTGGTAGAGCAGGTCGACGAGCGCCACCACGCCGAACACCAGCGGCGGCACGCCGGCAACGGCCATCGGCAGGTAGAACACCCAGCCCAGCAGCGCGCCGCTCGAGGTCTGGCGCAGCGCGGTCGAGAGGTTGTAGTGCTGGCTCTGGTGGTGCACCACATGCGCCGCCCACAACACCGCCGACTCGTGGCCCATGCGGTGCAGCCAGTAGTAGCAGAAGTCGTAGAACACCAGCGCCAGCAGCCAGCCGTACCAGGTGGTCCAGAAGTCGCGGGCCGTCTCGGGAGGGAACAGCGCCACCGCCGAATACACGGCCGTGTAGATGCCGATGCGCAAGAGGCCGGTCAACACCGCGCTGATCTGGCTCAGCATGCCCAGCCCGATGCTGTTGACCGCATCGGCCAGCCGGTAGGTGTCCTGCCCGGTGCCGCGGCGCGCCCGCACGCGGCCGACCGCGAACTCGATCGCGATCAGCAGGAAGAACACCGGGGTCGCGAGAACGATGATCTGGCCAGGGCGCATCGCGCGATTGTGGCGTTGCCATCGGGCCACGCGTCACCGGGATGTCACGGGTGTGCCATCGCGGCGTCACGCGAAGGTGGGAGCCTACCCGTCCATGCAACGCGACGACGCTTTCCTGCGCGCATGGCGCGACACCGCGACCCGGGCCTCGGAACCGGAGGACGACGATCGCCAGCGTCCGCCGCTGCGCTTCCGCACCCTCTGGATCTCCGACCTGCACCTGGGCACCCCCGGCTGCCAGGCCCGGGCGCTGCTCGACTTCCTCAAGCACACCGAGTGCGAGACGCTGTTCCTGGTCGGCGACATCATCGACGGCTGGCAGCTCAAGCGCCACTGGTACTGGCCGCAGGCGCACAACGACGTGATCCAGAAGCTGCTGCGCAAGGCGCGCAAGGGCACGCGCGTGATCTTCATTCCGGGCAACCACGACGAGTTCGCTCGCAAATACCTGCACCACAACTTCGGCGGCATCGACGTGGCCGAGGAATGGATCCACGAGACTGCCGACGGCCGCAAGCTCTGGATCATCCACGGCGACCTGTTCGACGGCGTGATCCAGTGCGCCAAGTGGCTCGCCCACGTGGGCGATTCGCTCTACGAATTCACGCTCAAGCTCAACCGCCATCTCAACTCGCTGCGTGCGCGCATGGGGCTGCCGTACTGGTCGCTTTCCAAATACCTCAAGGGCAAGGTCAAGCGCGCGGTGAGCTACGTGGGCGATTTCGAGAACGCCGTGGCGCGCGAGGCCCGCAAGCGCGGCGTGCAGGGCGTGGTCTGCGGCCACATCCACCATGCCGAGATGCGCGACATCGACGGCATCCTCTACTGCAACGACGGCGACTGGGTCGAGAGCCTGACGGCGCTGGCCGAGCATGCCGACGGCACGCTGGAAATCATCGACTGGGCCAGGCACATGCCCGTGCCCGCGAAGGCGGCGCCGCAGCGCGAAGCCGTCGCCGCCTGAGCGCGGTGCGGCCGGCCGTCAGCCCTTGCGATCGGGGCCGTTCGCCGTCGCGTGGCCGAGCTGCTCGCGCCAGGCGTCGTAGTGCCTGAACATGCTCTTGCCCAGCTCGTCCATCCACAGCCACCAGGCCAGCGCGAGCTTCT
>Ga0209025_1001961_pt1 | contig 23689 bp, 15 predicted proteins | sample AraplaMF_Col_mLB_FD_184256 | JGI IMG/M metagenome (GOLD analysis project Ga0209025, IMG submission 184256) | Arabidopsis root microbial communities from the University of North Carolina, USA - plate scrape MF_Col_mLB (SPAdes) (version 2) | ecosystem: Host-associated > Plants > Roots > Endosphere... | reverse complement strand
CTTCGCATAGTCGGAGATTTGGTCATCATCCGAATAAGTCTGGAACGACGGATTGGACGGTTTCAATTCAACACCGGTTAATTTCAACGCCCGTGCCAACATCACCGTTAATTCTTGTCGTGTCACATTCGCTTTCGGAGCGAATTGCCCGTTGCCAAGCCCTTGAATCAATCCCACTTGCGAAGCAGCTGCAATATCGCCGGCATACCATTCGGAGCCCTTCACATCGGAGAAGGTAGGTGCAGCAGAGTTCGTCCGCAAGCCAAGCGAGCGAACCAACAATGCCGTGAACTCAGCGCGAGTTAAGTTGTTCTTCGGCGCGAAGGTCGTCTCCGAAGTTCCATCGATAATCAACTTGTTTGCGAGCGCTGTAATATCGGATGCAGCCCATGAGGAAGCAATATCATCGAATTTCACCGTGCGGCTAAGCGCAGCAAATAACGAGAAGCCTGGACGTGATATGGTGACAATCGTCGTGCCGTCTTTTTGCGGTGTGAACACCGATGCAACCGGTGTGATTAGGCCGTTCTCTTCGAATAATACTCCTGCCGTATTCGGTTCCACTGTGCCTGGAATAGAGAACGAACGCTTGATAAATGTTGCATGCGGCACTTGAACCACTGTCCGCGTCGAATCTTTTACCCAAGATGCTTCGAATGCAACCGGTGTACCCAATACCTTCGCACCAGGAACTTTCCCTGTGAACTTAGCTTTCGCATCTTCCGCTTGTTTCACAACAAGTTCGAATTCTGAACCCGCTGGTCCTTTGGTGAGCACGGAGACAGGAATAGATACAGCCGAACCTGCAGGGCTGACGACAATAGCACTCTTCGCCGGCAGTGCTTGCAGCTGTTTGATTTGTTCTGCTGTCAGCGTTAGCTTGGTTGCAGAGCTTGCATTCGGAGCTCCCGTGATGATCACTGCCGCCGGTGTATTTCCTGCCGATTCGATGGCCTGCTTCAGATCACTATCCGTAAGTGTCACTGTCGTTACACCATCGGCAGTATTCAATTTCGAAGATACTATAGACGGCTTCAATCCTTGATCGATGACTGCATTGGCTGCAGCTGTCAAGGCTGTTACAGGGGCTGGCGATGGAGTACTTGAGCCAGGACTTGGGCCTGAACCACCAGGACTAGTACCACTGCCGTTCGTTGAATGATCAACGCGGAAAGACGTATAGCCAGAATATAAAATATCATTGCCGTTCTTATCTTTAGCGATTTCTCCTAATGCCGTAAGTTGAAAAGCATATACTCCAATAGTATAGACACCGTCATTAAGGTACATTGTTTTTAGGCTGCCGTCGTTTTCGAGAATCGGGTTGCCATCACGGTCATAAGGATGGTATGCGCCGGTAATTTTTTTAGTAATCGTACCCGGTTGGAATCGATCCTCTATTTTATCTTTGGCATCCATATAGAAGAATCCAATAGACTCATCGTCCAACGTTGCGACTTCAACCTGAATAAAATTCGTATTATTAGTCGTCAGTTTGAATGAAAGATCCGTGGAGGCATCCTGACTGCTGCGGTTCGGATAGATAATGGCTTTCGAGACTGCGACATCCTCAATCCCCAATCCAATCGCGGGTTTGTCTTTACCGACATAGACGACAAACGGCAGATGCAATTTCGGAAGACCCTGTCTTTCCACGCCAACTTGACCTTCATAGAACCCCTCTTTTGCAGAAGAACCGACATTCAGTCGCAATTGGAATGAGCTTTGCCCACCTGCAGCAACGGTAATCGTTGAACGATCCAACGCAGCTTCAACGCCATCATGTCCATTGTGCCAATTGATGGAGGCTGTATATGTTAATTCTTCATCACCCGTATTCTTCAGCTGCAGATTTTTCACTTGCTCCGACGCACCCGCTGCAACCACGCCGAAGCTTGCCGAAGAATTATAATTCATGACATTTACAGGTTTGAAATTCTTATCTAGAATGGTAATCGGCTCAAGCGCCTGCAGTAATACCGGAGTGTCTAAGGCATTGACTACGTTCGCACGGCCAGATCCTTGCTGGTACACGTTGTATAACTTTTCTTTTGGATCCTTAATCAGATCTGCCGTATTGGTCAAGGCGGAACGTATGTCAGCAGGCGTCCATTCTGGATGAGCTTGCTTGAGAAGAAGTGCTAGACCGGCAACATGCGGCGTCGCCATACTTGTTCCGCTGATCCGATTATATGCCTTATCATAGGATATTTCCGGCTTGCCTTTACCGTATGCAGGCCATGTCGATAAGATGTTAACCCCTGGTGCGGTAAGGTCCGGTTTGATACTCATATCCTTGTCGCCATTTGGCCCCCATGAGGAGAAGTCCGCCAAGAAGTCGCCAGGGATCATGCTTAGGGCGTAATCGCCATTGAATGTAAACTGCAGTTTATTAGCTGGATTCTTTTCGAGTTCCCTTGCTAACGCTCTGCCTTGCTTGCCATTCAAATCAAAGGCCGGGATAAAATCAAAGCTATCTCCCAAATTGCCTCCATAGAATGCATTCAAATTCGGAATATCGTCACTTAGATCGGGCATCAATTTACTCTTAGGGTCACTCGGATCAATTTTGACAGCTCGGCCGTTAAAGATGGCAACCGCTTTGGCGCCATGCGCTTTTGCTGCGGCGATCTTATCGACGAAAGCATACGCGCCGCGGGAGACGAGCGCAACTTTACCGGCAACATCTTTGCCATTATAATCTTCATCGGCCCCAAGTCCCACATAAACGACCTCATAAGGGTCAGCCCCAAGCTCTGCTTTGAAATCTTCGTTAGCCGTCTCCCAACCCATGATATTAAATGATGCATATGTATCATAGGTCACGGAGGTCACCGAGCTAAAGCTCACTTCTGATTTGCTGGAGAAATGCTTACTCTCGCTTGTCACCGCACCGACGGAGATCGCAAGCTGCGAGGTTGCTGGAGCACCCATCGTAGCTGGACCTGGACCTGCATTCCCACTTGCAACGACAGCAACGATCCCCGACAATACCGCGTTATTAATGGCAATGACTTCTGGAGAATTGACGTCTTTCACGACATCGGACCCCAGCGACAGATTAATAACATCCATTTTATCCTTCGCGGCCCGTTCAATTCCGTCAATGACCTGAGCGGTTGTTCCTGTAGATTTGTCAGGTCTAGTCAGGCTGCGTCCCAATACCTTGTAGACATGCAGCTCCGCTCCATAAGCAACACCTTTCTGTACAATATCACTGGAAGGATTAGCAAATTGGCCGATAATCGTGCCTGCTACGTGCGTCCCGTGATACGTTCCTTCAAACCCTTTATGGTCGCCTATGACATCATCCTCAGGTTTGATCGGTACTTCTTCATAGGGATCATCGTCTTTCTCGAACGAATCATAGCCACCTTTATAGACAGGTTCAATATCAGGATGGGTATAATCTACCCCCGTATCAATGACACCGATTTTGAGGCCTTTGCCCGTATAACCTTTATTCCATGCCCCTATTGCACCAATTTGCTTCAGAGGACTTGTCTCGTAGTTAGGATCTGCTTTGGATGAGTCTGTTTCAATGGGGATCGGATACCATGTGCTATTCTCATGAATCGATTTCACACCGGGAATCTCTGATAGTTTAGGAATTTCATTCGCTGGGATGGTTACTTCAAATCCATTCAATACCGTGTTGTATTGATAGTTAACTTGCATATCTATGCCTTGGTCTGCGGCCTCATCAAGAACAAATGATTGTTGTGTATTCACAGCAGATTCTGTAGCCTGCGATGCTAAAGATCTGTTTCCTTGCTTTGCTGCGTATTGACCTAATGCAGCAGGTTGACCGGTTAACTGAACAATAACGCTGACTTTCTCATTAGAACGCGTATTCAGGCGAGATGAAATGGTCGCCTTCTGATCTTTTCCCTCAATCTGAGTATGACCCGATAATAGAAATTCCGACGTGTTCGCAGCTGAAGCCAGGCCCGGAAGGGTACCCACAACAAGTCCAAGCGTAAGTGATAGAATAGATAATTTGCGAGTTAATAGATTTATTCCCAAATAAATTCCTCCAATGAATTGAGATAGTACTCTCTCGCACGTTGAAAGGGGAAATGGAAACAACAAAAAACCTACGCCCTCCCTTCATTGTATTTTCATTAACCCTTACAAGAATAACGGAGAAGTAGACATGAAAATTTTACCATTACATTTAATAGATTGGCTATAATGCTTTAGTAGGAAAATCGTCACATTCGGTTCACACCAAAAACACCGCACCTCTTTCGAGATACGGTGTTTCACGTAAAGTTTCCTGTAACTGCTACGCTTAGCCTGCTTGCTGCTGTTGACGGAGGATAACAGCTTCCTCCTTATTCCGCAACCGCCCCTCACCCGGAGGTGTAATGAACATCGCGATGAGCAAGGATACCGCGCTCAATACAGCGATCACCAGGAATGTCACATGGAACCCGCCAAGTAATGCCGATAGGAAGGAACCTGTTAATGCCCCAAGCCCGAAGCCTTGGTAGATGATGCCGTAGTTCTTGCTCTGATTCTTCAGTCCGAAGAAATCGGCCACAATCGCTGGGAATACCGTAATGTTACCGCCGAAGCAGAAAGCAATGGCAGACACGCAAGCGAAGAAAATAAGTTCGTTTAATTGAACGTAGTTTAATACAAGAACGGATACCGCTGTTGCAGAGATCGCCCCTGCGACCACTTTCATCCGTCCGACACGATCTGACAGAGCCCCAAGGATAATACGACCCAACGTATTGAAAATTGCGACCATCGCGACTGCATTCGCAGCTGTGGCTACATCTAATCCTGCAAGCTTCACGCCGATATCTTTGACAATCCCGATCAAATACAATCCACTCATACAAGCGGTGAAGAAAATAATGAACAACAGATACGCTTCTTTGGTACGCAGCATTTCGCGAACCGTGTAGTCACGCTTTATTGAATTCTTCGCACTCTGCGATGCTACATCCGTCGTGACAACCGCCTCACGAAGCAAGAAGGAACCTGCCGCAATCATCACCATCGCAATGATACCCCAATACAAGAACGTCTGTGACACACCGACCGATTGAATCAAGCTGGCGTTTACATATTTGAAGATCAAACTGCCTGACCCGAACGCCCCTACCGAAATCCCGGATACGAGCCCTTTATGATTCGGGAACCACTTGATCAAGTTCGATAATGAAGTAATATAAGCCGTACCGTCAGCGAACCCAACAATAACACCCATGAAGAGGTAGATCATCCAGAGCGATGAAGCCATCGAGCTCATCATAAGTCCAAATCCCAAGAGAATCCCTGAGATAAGAATTAAGCGCCGTATACCGATACGTTCTTGAATTTTCCCCGCGAACAAGGTGGCAAAAGCAAGTGCAAAGCTTGTAATCGAGAAGGTAATCGATATTGAGCTTAACCCCCAGCCGAATTGTTCCTCTAACGGTTGATTAAATAAACTCCATGTATAGATCGTCCCAAGCCCCATCTGAACGATAATTGTACCTAATACGATCAGCCATCGATTTGCATTTGGTGATTGCATCACGATTCCCCCGCTTTCATGCTGTTCTTGTGTTCTCGTTGTAGCTTCATCTTACAAGAGAAACCGCGACAGCAGCGGATATCAGCATGAAATGACGGAAAATCGGAATGAACTGCATTTAAAGGTGCATGAGCTGCCTGAATTCTTTCACTTTACTGCGACTGACCGGAATTTCCTTGTCACAATCACGCAAACGCAGCAAATACGTATTGTTGAACCACGGGACAATCTCATGAATTTGCTTCAGATTGACGGTAAAAGACCGATGGCTGCGGTAGAACTGATCCTGCGGCAGCATGGCATGGAACTCCGAGATACTCATCGGCATCGTGTATTGGCCGCTCTTCGTATAGACTTGTGTTACTTTCTCCTGCGCTTCGGCGTAATAAATCTCTCCAGAGTCCGTCACGATGATGTTATCATTCTTGAGCAGATTGATCCGTTTGCTGGGCGTCGCCGCCGGTCGTCGATCGGATGGTTTTTCGTTCCTCGTGTAAGCTGCCTCGAGCTTATGGAGCATCGCCGCAATACGGCGTTCATCGTAAGGCTTCAGAATGTAATCGAATGCTTCGAGTTCGAATGCCTGCGCAGCATGTTCTTTGTATGCGGTCGTGAAGATAATGAACGGCTTGCGTGCGAATTTGCTAATATTGTTCGCGAGCAGCATCCCATCTAAGGAAGGAATATTAATGTCCAGAAATATCGCATCTACCTCATGCTCCTGCAGATACTTCAAGACATCGAGTCCATCCTCGAACCGTTCCACAATGCCGATCTGGCTATGCTCTGTGATCAGATACTCCAGTTCCTCTCTTGCTAGCACTTCATCTTCTACGATTATCGCTCTCATGATGTCTCCTTTGGTATATCAAAAAAAATATCGGTTCCCTTCTCCAGACGACGAATCGTCAGTCCATGGCCGTAGAGCAGCTGCACCCGTTTATGCACGTTAAAAAGGCCAATATGATGCGCGGCAATACGTTCATTCAGCACATTTTCGATGACTGCTTCATCAATGCCAATCCCTGTATCCATGACCCCGATCCGTATCGCATTTCCGCGATCTTTTACGGATATCGTCACCGTACCTGGCCCCTTCTCCTTCAGAATACCGTGAATAATCGCATTCTCAACGAGCGGCTGAATAACAAGACTTGGGATCTGAACAACGACTTCATCAACGTCATATTCCACCGTGAGACGATTGCCGAATCTTGCTTTCTCTATCTCGACGTAATTACGGACCTGTTCTAATTCCTTATGAATGTCGATCTGCTCGTCCGTCAGCTCCAGATTATATCGCATGTAGCCGGATAGATTGACGATTAATTCCCTCGCCCGATTCGGCTTGGTTCGAATAGAGGAGCCAATCGCGTTCAGTGCATTGAACAGAAAATGCGGCTGGATCGTTGTCTGGAGCGCCTTCAGCTCTGCTTTATTGGCCATCTCCTTCATTTCCCCTACGCGTGAAACCTCCATCAAGGTAGAGATTATCTGCGAGAGACCGACCGCCATCGTCTGCAGCGAATAGGTAATTTTAGATGCTTTACGATAATAGATCTTGAGCGTGCCCGTCACCTCGTCCCGTTCCTTCAGTGGAATGATAAGGAGCGATTGAATGCCCGGCATTGTCTCATGGATGGCATGGTTGCTCATCTTATATTCGCCGGTTCGAATCACTTCCTTCGTCAGATCGGTAATAATCTCATGATGTATAGAATAGCGGTCTTCGCCGAACCCTACATAGGCGAGTACATTCCGTAAATCCGTTATCGCCACAGCGTCCGCTTGAATATCTTCTCGAATAATACCGCAGATGGTATGCAGCGATTCGGGATTAACCGAGCGAAAATACGGCAGCGTCTTGTTCGCAATATCCAGCGCAAGCTTCGCTTGACGGGCGGCGATATTCTCTTTCTCGGACTCCACGCTCTGAATTAAGAGGATAATAAGCCCTACATTAAGCTGCCCAACGATCATCGGCACAGCGATCTTCGAGACGATATCCATACCCAACTCGGGCGGATTCGCATAGAGAATAATAAGCAGCATCGTTAATGCTTCACAGAACATCCCTGCGATAATCCCCGCAAGCCAGCGCCAAGACTTAGCCATCCGCAAATGAATATAACTCGCGACGAACCCTGCGATGATACTCGTTATGAGACAAGGGACCGAGGTAACCCCGCCGATATCAATGAGATAACGATGGATACCCGATACGAAACCGACAATGATCCCTACCCAAGGGCCGAATAGAATCCCTCCGGACATAATCACAATAATGCGGACATTGACGAGCGAGCCTTCCACATCAATCCCTGAATAGGTCCCGAAAATCGCAAACAAACAGAAGATCAACGTAATAACGGCGTACTCTCTCGGGGATTGCGTGTCTTTCTGCAGCACATGTCTGACACTCGAAATTCGGATCATGAAAAATAATATAATGAGCAATAAGGCAGCACGTTCGAATAATTGCAACAGCATCGTCCTTATTCACCTCACTTCCTGCGAAGACTTGTTGTGGATTCTTGATGCACATCTGTATAGTGTACCACACCAGCCAATTTTCATTTATAGAACCCACTCCGATGAACGACAAAAAAGGCCAACCCGACATCACAGGTTGACCTTCTCTTATTTCAGATTGTCCGTGCACGTTCTGCTTGCGTAGCGCAATGCCCGACTAATCAGAACCGGGAGCACCGACGTATGATTCTCCTCCGCGAAAACCCGGAACTGCACCTCGAGTCCTTGTCCCTCCAAGGAAGATAAGCGTACAGCCATCGTCTCCGCAAGTTCGAACATACGGCTCGGATGCCGTTCTTCGAGCTCCCCCATAGCAATCATTAGTCCCGCATCGACTTGCTTCTGATCCAAGCGCTGCACGAACTCCGCTTCTTCATCCCGCAGCAGCTGACGACCGAAATGAATGGACGGACTGCCCGCAATATACGTCTGAAATGCCGTCGGCTTCGTGAACAGCGTATGCAATACGAATAACCCGCCAAGCGAGTGTCCGAATAAGCTCTGTCTCGCCCGATCAATCGTCACTTGCTGCTCAATCGACGGCTTCACTTCCTCCTCCAAGAATCGGAAGAATGTATCTGCACCGCCGTGTTCGGGCCATTCTTCTCTGCCTGGTAATGTCGGCAATTCATCACGCGGTATCGGAAGCGAGTAGTCAACCATCCGTGCCGGGTCGAAGGGCTCCTCCGTCCGGTACCCGATTCCGACGACGACATGCGGCAGAACCCCTGTCTTCTCCGGCCTACGACTCTGTAACCGCACCGTTTCCACCATCGTTCCGAATACAGAATTACCATCGAGCACATAGATGATTGGATAACCCGTGGAGGGTGGTGGATCATGAGGAACAGCGATCATGATCTGGTATTCTCGATCCCCTTGCTTCGAACGTATATATTGCTTGCATGTACGCGGCAGCGTCACTTCCTGCCCCGGAATGGGTAAGGTCATTACTGTTGTACGATCTTCAGAATTATGCAGAATGGATACGCCTCCTTCATCCTTCTATTCACGATAAAGCCATGTAAGCGCAGATGGGAATCTTCGAGTAAAAGCCCCTGCCTCATGACTCGCTCCCTCATCCATAATTAGCGTGAGCTGCTCGGAACCCAGTCCGACAGCCTGCAGATGGGCATACACTTGTTGTGTTCGGGTCACCATTTCCCGTTGAACCGTCTGCTTACCTTCACCCTCTCGGCTGCCAACATCCATATAAATCCTCCGATTCCCGTATCGCTCCACCGTTTGCGAGACGATGAATTTCATGAACCCCTCGTACCAATATGATCCGGAAATCGAGCCGATTCTTCCGAATGTTTCAGGGTGTTGATAGGCCCCGTACATCGAGATCAACCCGCCGAGCGACTTACCAAGAAGGCCTGTGACTTCGGCTTTTGCATCCGTGCGAAAGGTCTTATCGATATAAGGCTTGCACTGCTCCACGATGAAGGAGAGGTACTTATCGCCTTGACCGCCGAAGTCTGAAACGGATCGTTGGTCAGATAACCGAGGTGCAGTCCAAGGCGTATAGTCATCCATTCGCGCATGAGACGCTATACCCACGAAGATTATCTCGGGAAGCGTACCCTCCGCGAACAGCGCTTCGATCTCAGGCAGCGTATTATGAATAGCCGGATCGAACAGATCCCCTCGATCATGCATGTAGACAACAGGATAGATCCTTGTCGCCATCAGGTCATAGCTTGGCGGTAAATAAATGAGCAGCTCGCGCTGCTCCAATCGATGAATACTGATCTGTCCATTCATAGCTTCGCCTCCTATTTCCGTCCTCGACGAAGTAGATAGATGAAGTAAGGCACGCCAATAATCGAGATGACAATGCCGACCGGCAGCTCCACCGGCTGAAATACCGTCTTCGAGATGAAATCGGAGGCTACGACGAGCAGCATCCCCATCACGCCGCTAATCGGCAGTACATAGCGGTGGCGTATGCCGACGAGCCGTTTCGTAATATGCGGCGCGATCAATCCGACGAAGCTGATGTTGCCGGATACCGATACACAGGCGCTGACAACCCCAATACAGCAGAGCAATAGGATACTCTTCTCTTTCTCTGTCGCTACCCCCAAACTCTTCACGCTGTTCTCTTCGAGCTGGAACAGATCGAGCAAATGGGCTTTCCACATCATGATCGGAAGAAGAATGATCAGCCATGGCAGCATGGCGACAATATAGGTCCAATTGGCATCCCAGATGCTCCCCGTTAACCAGACGGTCGCCATCTCGAAGTCATTCGGCTTCATCTTCAGCGATAAAAATAATGAAACTGCCCCAAAGCCGGATCCGATCGCAATCCCGACCAGAATAAGCCGCTGGGGATCCAGCTTCCCGCGATTCCAAGCGAATAGGTAGATGAGGGCAGCCGCGCTGAGTCCGCCTGCAAGGCCGAAGAGCGGCTTCGCCATGATCGCGAACCAACCTGTGCCTTGAATGCTTCCTTGGAAGAAGAACATAAAGACGACGATGGCCGCCCCTGCGCCCGCATTGATCCCCAGAATCCCGGGGTCTGCCAGCCCGTTACGCATTAGGCCTTGAACCACCGCTCCGACAACCCCGAGTCCGAAGCCGACCAGCATCGCGATCACGATCCGTGGCAATCGGAATTCGAAGATGACCAGATCATGCGATGGATCCGGGTTAATCCGCAACAGCGTCTTCACCACTTCCGCAAGCGTCATGTCGAATGCGCCGTTGGTCAGGCTGACATATACGGCAGCCAACGTCAGAAGACATCCGATCAACAGTACGAATCCGAATCGCGTCGTTCCGGAATGATTATACATGCTTGCCGCCCCCTCGTTTACGTATTAAATAGAGGAAGAACGGTACGCCGACAAGCGAGGTGACTACGCCAATCGGCGTCTCGAACGGGTAATTGAGGAACCGGCTGAGCACATCGGATAGTCCGAGGAATATCGCCCCAAGGACGCCTGCTGCCGGGACAATACGCCGATAATCGATGCCGACAAGGAATCTCGTAATATGCGGGATAACAAGACCTACGAACGCAATTTTTCCTGCAAGCGCAACCGATATACCGGTCAGAATGACGACGGCTAACGTCGCAATTACCTTGACCAGTACCGTGCGTTGGCCGAGCCCCTTCGAGATATCTTCACCGAGCGATAACACCGTCACCGATTTCGAGATCGCCACCGCTAGAATCAAACCGACAATACCGAACGGTATCGCGACCTTCACGAGCTCCGGTGTCATGAGATGCATCCGGGCATTATACCAGAAGCTCACATCCTGCGAGATCTGAAAATAGGAGGCAAGCCCCGCCGACACGCCGCTTAGGAACGTCCCTGTTATCAATCCAATCACTGCCATATTCACAGGCGACATGCCGCCAGGCACCAGTGTTGCAAGGCTGAAGACAACCGCCACACCGATCAATGATCCGATCATCGAGAAGAGGATCATCTCCATCGCCGAGTTGCTCTCCGGCATGAACACCATGCAGATCGTAATGGCAAAGGCCGAACCGTCCGAGACCCCCATGATCGATGGTGAAGCAAGATAATTACGCGTCATCCCTTGCATCAATGCCCCGGACACAGCCAAGAACGCTCCGATCAGGAGCGCTCCGATGGCTCTTGGCAGTCGTGAGTGGATCACGATCTGATGATCGACGTTCTCGGGGTCAAAATGAAAGAGCGCATCCCACACCGTGCTCATGGGCAAGTTCTTCGCGCCAAATAGAATCGATGCGATCAAAATGCTAACCATAATGAGGGGGGAGCCCCATAGGAGCAGGCTCCCTATTCCTTTAACTCGTCGCATACATACCACTCACTTCATTGTCATTAGTTCAACTTCTCAGCCAGCGCCTTCAAGAAGTTGATCTTGCTCCATGCTGTTCCACCTTGTGCATCCGGGTCGATGAGGTTGACAAAGACATGGTTGTCCTTCACGGCTTTCAAGTTCTTCCAAATTGGGTTGCCCTCGATATCCTTCATCACTGTAGGCGTTGCCTTGTTCTCAGATTCAGAATATTGAAGGATGATATAATCCGGGTTCATCTCACTCAATTTCTCAAGGGAGAGCGTCTCTTGCCCTTTCGCTGCTTTCACTTCCTCCGGTGCTGTAAATCCAAGATCCGTGTACAGTAATGGGTTGAAGAATACTTTGTCGGAGTAGAGCATCAGGCTGCCTGCGCGAACACGAACAGCAATGACCTGCTTATCTTTGAGGGTAGCTTGGATTTTACCCTTCGTCACTTCCAGCTCATCTTGGTATTGCTTCAGAATTTGCTCCGCTTGATCCTGCTTGCCAGTCAATTCAGCCAGCAGGCGAAGGTTCGCGTCCCAGTTCTCCGACAAGTGGGATACCGGGAAAGTTGGTGCGATTTTGCTCAGCTTCTCGCCCACTTCCGGTTTGAATTTCGAAGAACTCAGAATGACGTCGGGCTTCATCTTCAAAATGCTCTCAAAGTTCAATTGAATCTTCTCACCGGTCGATTCGCTCTTGCTCGTAATCGGCTTGAACATCTCCGCGAATTTCCCGCCCGACGTCATCGCCCCAACCGGTTCAACATTCAACACCAATGCATCTTCCATGGACTCCACGGTGCCGGTAATAGCAATCCGCTCGACTTTGGCAGGTACAGTGTACTCTTGGCCTAAATATTGAATAACGCGCGTTGCGCCGTCTGTCTTACTCTCTGCCGGCTCCGCAGCCGTTGATGTCGTCGTTGTCTGTGCCTTTGGCGTTGCTGTATCTGCCTTTGAACCGCATGCAGCAAGGGCTGTTGCGAGAATCGCAATCATACTGATCATTAATAACTTCTTCATGTTCTTTCTCCATCTCCCTATTCCATTTCATCTAGAAATCGTTTCACCTTTATTGATAACGATTCTCATTCTTAATTATAGGGACAGGGTTAACCATGGACAATGGACATTATCCGGCAATTCTCATGGACGATTTCCTGTTAGCAGCTGCAGCGTCTCCTGCACGACCCGCTCCATGGCATCCGCGGTATAATGTCGCCAAGGGTCAGAATTCAGCCGATATAGATGGTTCATCCGGACGGCCTTCATCTCTTGCCAGCCCGGTGCATGCTGCATGGCCTCCCAATGCTGCAGCGTCTCTTCTTCTTGCTGAACGAGCACAAGCAAATAATCCACATCGAGCTTGGCCAAAGCCTCCATTGACAATCGTTCCTCATAGATCGCCTCACGGTACACCACTGCAGGCTTCATCTGCAAATCGCCATAGAAGACCTCAGTCATCGTTCGATTGCTGTAGGCATAAATCGCATTTCTCGTAATGCGAATGATAAGACAGGTTCCCCCTTGTACCGCAGCATGCAGCTTCTCTCTCGCACGATTCACCTGCTGCTCATATTTGCCCAGCCATGTCTCGGCTTCTTCTGTCTCTCCTAACAGCTTCGCCGTAAGCTTCAGCTGCTCTCGCCAAGATAGGCCTTGTGTGGGAATATAGTAGACGGGCGCAATCCGCTCAAGCTGTTCCTTCTCCTCGCTTGATGCCTCTGCTGGACATAGAATGAGCTCTGGGCTATGCTCCGTCAGCTCCTGAATCTTCGAGGAGGAGGTATCATGCTGCCGATACGCACGGAGATGCACCGGGATATCCGCATGGTAGGTTCGATAATAATAGGACGTCCACTTGGGATGCAGTGGGGCCGCGTAAGGAATAATTCTAAGCGGCAGCAAGAGCCCGATCATGTTCAGACTATAGGCAGCGATTCTTCTGCGCTTGCGCTTCATATAGACGGTTGGTGCTACGCCAATCTCCTTCTTGAACTTGCGGCTGAAATAGAACTCATCCTGATAGCCAACCTGATGCGCGATATCGCGCAGCTTCAGATTGGGCCTCGCCATCAGCAGCTTGGCGCGGTTCATACGCAGCTCCGTCAAATAATCCATAGGACTCGTCCCATAATGCTTCTTGAATACATCGCCAAAATATTTCGGACTTAAATCCATCATGCGAGCAAGCTGCTCGATGGTCATGACTTGATCCAGGTGCCGCTCCATATGCAACCTCACTTGTTCCAAGGTGGAGCTGGAGGGCTGCTGCTTGAGTCGGTAGAATTGCATAACATGATAGATGAACTGCTCGAATGTATATTGGCTTCGGAATCGTTCCAATGGATCATGGCTCTCGCGATAGTGCAGCACAGACTCGCACAGCGGAACGAGGGTATCTGTTGGCAGGACTGCAACCTCGCCGCGGCAAGGCAATAGTTCGCCCTGCACAGGATGCAGGCGCCGCTTGAATCCGCCCCGCTCTTGATAGATATCGATACGGAACAGATAGAGCTCGACATAGGACGCTGGATTCGATTCCACACTGAATGTATTATCTGCAGGGCAGAAATAAACCGCATGCGGTATCATCCGGTGCGACGTCTCATCAATCGTCACGCTACCCTGTCCCTGCCGGACATAGATCAGCACATGCGACTGCGTCAATTGCGGGTGAATATTCAGCGCTTCCCCTTGCAGACAAGCTGCGTCACGAAGTCGGAATAAGAGACGTTCCATCATATGGCCGTCGTACAAGTCTACTTCCCTTGATTGTTGTTCTACTTGTGTCACTTGATCACTTCCTTTGTTCACTCAACCGTGAAACATATAAACTCTTATATTCTTAAAAAAGCTATCAACCCCGCACATGGGGGCGATAGCTTCATTCGTTTATCGCTATGCTATGGATGACACGCCGCTCTTCGAGGATGCCACATCGTACGTGGCATGCGATCGGCTAACCATATATTCGGGCTGCGGCTTCCCTCTAGATTGACGATGCCCTTCAATATGCGCTTCGCTTGTCTCCCATTTCTTCCATGCTTCTTCCGATTCCCAGCGAATCAGCACGATTACTTCTTCATCGCTACCGCGACGCGTACGCTTCACGAGCACGCTTAAATCGATGAACCCCTCCGATTTCTCGATAATCCCTTCACCGGTAAAGCGCTGAACGATTTGATCCGAGAATCCTTCCTTCACGACAATCGTCTTCGTCTCAATGAACATTTCGATACCCTCCCATGGTCTTCTATGAACATGTATGTATACTCACATTCTATTGATAATGATTATCAATGTCAAATATGAAAATATTACGAAATTTCCAACCCCCTTACTATCAGAAAAACGGGTACCCCTCCCTTCATCAAGGATGGAATACCCGCTTGCTTACACATTCGAATTATTTTTTGTTTGCTTTCCAAGCATCCAGCTGCGTTTGCATTTCTGCTTGTACTTTGTCGAGTCCCGCAGCTTTGAATTTCTCGATCGCTTTTGGCACATAGACTTTCGGATCTACAGATCCTGTGAACAGGGAAGGATAGAATTCTTCCTTCACGTTCTGAAGCGCTGCGATCTCTGTCTTCACGCTGTCTGGGTTGAAGGAGAATCCAAGCAATGGCGCATTTTTAGCCGAGTTGTTGAATTCAGCGAATTTCTCCCATTTGTCTTTTGGATCCGTTGGCAGCTTATCAAGAATGAAGAAGTTACCGAGTGTGAATGTAGGCATGTCATAACGCTCTGTTTTTGCTGGCAAATATTCAACCGTCTGGTCATCAATACGTTTATAGTGCTCGCCTTCGATCCCGTTGTTCACTAGGTTACGAAGGTACTTGTCTGTATTAAGCAAGTTCAAGAATTGCATCGCTTTCTCAGGGTGTTTGGACGACGCGGAAATGGCATGCATCGAACCTAGAACGGACCAGTTATAGACATAAGCTTCTGTGTAAGGCACAGATACAACCGGATAGCCGAGCGATTGACTCCATGCGTTGTCTGCGAACGGTTGTGTATCCGGCATATCGACGAACCATTTGCCCGTCTTCATCTCATCCCCATTCGCTGCCGAAGCCACGTCTTGTTTCATGTACCCTTTTTGGTAGTACTCGTGCATCGTCGTGAAATCTCTCATCGTCTCTGGTTGCTCCAGAATGTTCACGATTTTGAGGTCGCCGGCATCATTAAGTGATACGCCTAGCGGCAAGTTCTCGTTGACCAGATCGTAGTACAGACCGAATTTGAAGTTCTTATCGCTGGAAAGCGGATATAATCCTTTCTCTCCTTCTTTCACCTTCGCGAGTAGCGGCTCAAGGTCTTGCAGCGTTTTTACACTGTTAATGTCCAGCTTATATTTGTCGACGAATTGTTTGTTGAACCGGAATACCTTCTGCGCCGGAAGCTCTTTATTCACTGGAATAGCGAATGTCTGACCGTCGATTTTAGCACCTGCCAAGAAGGACGGGTGAATGGCTTTCTTCATGTCTTGTCCATATTTCTCGATGAGCTCGTCCATTGGATAGAACAAGCCTTTCTTTGTGTTGGTCACATAATCGAATGCCCACGAAGATGTAAATGCAATATCATAAGGTTCGCCTGTCGCTGCGATGACGCCCATCTTCTGGTTATAGTCACCGAAGTCGAACATTTTCATTTTGATCGTGACGCCGATTTTCTCTTTTGTATATTCGCTCACTTTCTCCATGACTTTATTTAGATCCTTTTGTGGCGCACCAATCGTGTACCAGAGAAGCTCTACCGGCTGTTCTGCCGTACCCTTGTCAGCGCTTTCAACTTGGTCCTTGTTCTTACTTCCACACCCAGCCAAGACGATAGATGTCAGCATCAACAGACAAAATGTCGTGAGCAGCATTTTCTTTGCTTTGGTCATGTTGTTTCAATCCCCTTTTATATGAAATTCAAGCGGTTCCTGGTAAATCTTGATTGCAATTTAAGATTAAACAAAATAATACGCTTACAAAAGTCGACAAACTATAGATTTCATGTACAAACTAAAGAAAGGTACCAGGAACATTCATCCAATTGGATTTTCACTCCGTCTACCTTCCCTATTTCCCCTTATAGATCCAATGCTATTCCTTTATTCTTCCGATAGGCCGTTGGCGACATGTGCATGCGCGTCTGGAATACCCGCACGAAGGTAGAGTACGATTTAAAGCCAGCTTCATAAGCAATGTCTGTGATCTTCAAATTCGTACTGATCAATAAATTACATGCGTGTGCGATTCGAATCTGCTCAAGAACCGCATAATAATTCTCGCCGGCCAATTGTTTGAATGAAGCGCTAATATAAGAGACACTATAGTTAAACTTCTTCGCGAGCGTCTCCAGCGTAATATCTTCCTTGAAATGATGGTACACATAAGAGATAATCTCTCGCATCCCTCGCATGGACTGGACCTCTCGCTGCTGGGAAGGACTTGGTTCGAGATGACGCTGTCGATAGCGGTCGAAGAGAACGAACACCTGAATGAGCTTCGCCACGAACATGACGCGGCTCCAAGGATGCCCTTCCTGTATTTCCACATGCATCTGTTCGAGTAGCGTCATAATCTCGGCCGCTGTCTCGTCATCGAGCCGGTAGGTGGTATTCGGATCAGACTCTGCTCCTTGCAGCAAGCGGTGCAGATCAAAGAACGTGTCCCCGCCGAAGAATGCTTTAAGTCCAATCGCCCCGACGTAGAGATATAGCTCTTCACCCGGCTCAATTTTGATCTCATGCACTTGGTGCGGGAATAGGAAGGTGAGCGTACCAGGAACTAACTCCTTACTAACGCCATTAATTAATTCCGTGCCTCGGCCTTTGAAAGCATAGGTATATTCAATAAAATGGTGCACATGTGCAGGGATATGCGTCTCAAGATGATGAATTTTCAGTGTAAAAGGAAACTCGCCATGAACCTCGTCATCGCCTTGCAAATAATACGGAAACATCATTTTTTTGCCTCTTTCTAGCATTCACAGCCATCATGACATTACATCCTGATCTATTTTATCATGAAAAGTGATAGATATTCTAAAATATTGATAGGCGAGCGGGACATCTCATTCACTACAATGAAGGTAACGTGACCTGAAGACTTTTTCTCAACCTTCTCGGTGCTGAAATGCTGACTTTTAGAACACACTTAAAGGAGAGTAGACATGAATAAAATTCAATACGTGAATCCCCTACAAGGGACGGATTCCATTTACCCATATTCGAACGGCAATACGCTGCCGCTTACCTCATTGCCCTTCGCGATGAACGCTTGGGCGCTGCAAACCTCCGAAGCCGGCGGCGGCTGGTGGTTCAGCCCGAACCATAACCGCACGGAAGGCTTCCGCCTGACGCATCAGCCAAGCCCATGGATTGGCGATTACGGTCATATGACCTTCATCCCGCAGACGGGACAGCTGAAGACTTCTGCCCATGACCGCTCATCATCCTTCCGCAAGAAAGACTTGGTCGTGCGTCCAGACTACTTGAAGGTTCATCTGCTTCGCTACCAGACGACGATGGAACTCACGCCAACAGCACGCTGTGCAAGCATTCGCTTAACGTATAACCGGCGAGATGCGGCCCGCTTCATTCTTGCGTCTTTCCCAGGCGAGACTGCGATGCATATCGATCCTGCCAACAATACCTTAACAGGATATACGACAGCCAAAGCAGGCGGTACACCCGAGAACTACCGGATGTATTTCGCGATTCGTTTCAATTGCTCCATCGTTGGGGAGCTCAGCGGATTATCCGATGCGAAGCATAACACGAACGCAGACCTTATCGGAACAGGCGAGCGAATCAGCGCTTACGTCGGCTTTGAGCTGCCGGCAGACGGTATCGTCGAAGCGAGCTTCAGTACGTCCTTCATTAGTCAAGAACAAGCCTTCACGAATCTCGATCGTGAAATCGGAGAGCAATCATTCGATGCGATTCATCAGGCTGCAACCGCGATTTGGGAGAAGCAGCTCGGTGTGATCGAGGTCGAGAGCGAGGACGAAGAGAAGCTTAAGACGTTCTATACAAGTCTTTACCGTACCTCCCTCTTCCCGCACGCGATTCATGAATATACCGCAGACGGTGAGCAGGTACACTTCAGTCCGTACAACGGCAAGATCGAGAAAGGTCCGCTCTTTGCGGATATCGGCTTCTGGGATACGTACCGGACATCCTTCCCGCTCTACAACTTGCTCTATCCGTCCTTCGTGAACGAGATGATGCAAGGTTGGGTCAATGCTTACAAGGAGACCGGCTGGATGCCGAAATGGGCATCGCCGGGCGAACGCAGTATGATGCCGGGTACCCTTATCGACGTATCCTTTGCTGATGCGATTGTCAAAGGGAACACAGGATTCGATGTCGAAACGGCCTACGAAGGACTACACAAACATGCGACGACCGTATCACCCGACAATCGTTACGGACGGAAAGGCATGGGCGAGTATTTGAAATTCGAATACATGCCTGCCGATATTCACACGCACGAGAGCGTATGCAACACGCTCGACTATGTGTATGGCGACTTCTGTATAGCACAGATTGCGAAGCATTTGGGTCGCGATGAGGAATACACGCAGCTCATAAAACGTGCGGAGCAATACAAACATCTCTACGATCCAGCCGTCGGCTTCATGCGCGGCAAGCTGCAGGATGGAAGCTGGCTGGAGCCGTTCGATCCGATCGTCTGGGGTGGTCCATACACCGAAGGCGCCGCATACCAGAGCAGTTGGGCGGTTCAGCACGACCTGCTCGGACTTGCAGATTGCATGGGGGGACGAGAGGCAGCGAAGGAGCGCCTAGATGCCTTATTTGCAGCAGAGCCTGAATTCAAAGTCGGTTCCTATGGCTTCGAAATCCACGAGATGTCAGAGATGGCGAATGTCGATTTCGGACAGTTCGCGATTAGCAACCAACCGAGCTTCCACTTCCCGTACATCTACACGGCACTGGGTTATCCAGCGTTGACGCAGCAATGGGTTCGCCGGACCATGGATGAATTATTCAGTTCCCGCCCTGACGGCTTGCCAGGCGATGAAGATAACGGCAGCCTATGCGCGTGGTACGTATTCGGTGCGATGGGCTTCTATCCACTCAGCCCTGGGGTACCTGAATATGTGCTTGGAACGCCTTATTTCAAGAAGATGACGGTCCATCTGGAGAACGGCAAACATATCGTGATTGAAGCTGCGGATAACAAGGCTGAGCATAAATATGTATCGGGTGTCCAATTGAACGGGGAATCTGTATCGAGGCTCTATCTAACCCATGAAGAGCTTGCCAATGGAGGCGTACTCGCCTTCGAGATGAGCACTCAAGCACCTGCTGAGGTAAGCGATCTGGAGAAGCTTCCTTATGCGATGGCCAAAAATAAATAACATCAGCGTCCATCTATAGGACGATCGCACAAATAAGCCCTACGTTCCATTCTTCATGGAACGAGGGCTTATTTCGATTCAATCGTCTGACGACGATGCGTGAACCTTCGAAAATAGAATTAAACAAAGTGGGTGGAATTGGTAGAAGATAACGCTTGCATAATCAATAATTAGGGGTATACTTGTATACAAGTATACTTGGTTGCAAAAGAGGTGAAGTTATGGCGGATTCGAAAGAATTTATTTATCCCGAAAAATGGCTTTCAAAAGCTTCGACTGGCGATCGTGTTGCAAGCGAACTTCGAATGCGCATTATTTCAGGTAAGATCGAAAGCGGTACCATTTTGTCCGAAAATAAATTGGCTGCCGATTTTTCAGTAAGCCGATCTCCCGTTCGCGATGCATTGAAAGTACTGGCATCTGAGAATATCATTCGCTTAGAAAGAATGGGTGCCGTTGTCATAGGTTTACCCGAAAAAGAGATCAACGAAATATATGACGTCCGTCTACTCATAGAAACGTTTGTCTTTGAGCGGCTTGCGAATATGGACACGAACGAATTGGTAAAAGAATTAAATAAAATTATGGAAATGATGAAAATCGCCATCAAATATGAAGATGCGGATGAGTTTTCTTATCAAGATGTCTTATTCCATGAGACAATTATCCGTTCCATTCAACATTCCTACGTCCTGATGATTTGGAGCAATTTAAAACCCGTTATGGAAAGCTTTATTCTATTATCGATGCGTACTCGCTTTAAGGAAAAGTACGAAGATTTAGCGCGGATTATCAATAATCATGAACTTTATATACAAGCCATCGAAACAAAAGATCGAGCACTCATGATTAAATCCTTGCATCAAAACTTTGATGATGTTCAAAGGAAAGTCGATGACCTCTGGATGTCACAGCAAATGTTAGCTAAAGGAGTAGAACAAGAACATGAGTAGCTATATGTTAGGCGTAGATATCGGCACAACAAGTACCAAAGCGGTATTGTTCACCGACAATGGCGAAGTGATTCAAACCGAGAATATCGGTTACCCGCTTCATACACCGGATATGTCCACGGCGGAACAAGATCCGGATCAGATTTTTCAAGCCGTACTGCAAACGATTTCAAATATTACAAAACAGCAATCGGATAAACAACCAGCGTTTATTTCATTTAGCAGCGCCATGCATAGTGTCATAGCCATGGATGAAAATGACCAGCCGCTGACACCATGCATCACCTGGGCGGATAACCGCAGTGAAGCATGGGCACATAAAATTAAAAATGAACTGAATGGCCATGAAGTGTATAGACGGACAGGAACACCTATTCACCCCATGTCGCCGTTATGCAAAATTACATGGATTGTGAATGACCGTCCTGAGATCGCTGCCAAAACCAGCAAGTATATCGGAATCAAAGAATATATCTTCAAGAAATTGTTTGATCAGTATGTCGTCGATCATTCCCTCGCTTCATCGATGGGGATGATGAATCTTAACACGTTAGATTGGGATGAGGAAGCTCTAAATATCGCCGGTGTAACGGCTGCTCAATTATCCGAGCTTGTGCCGACCACGAGCATCTATCGCAATTGCAATCCGGATTTAGCCCTCCAGATTGGCATCGATCCTCAGACTCCTTTTGTCATTGGCGCCAGTGACGGCGTGCTCTCTAATCTAGGCGTGAATGCCATCGGAAAAGGAGAGATTGCCGTCACCATTGGGACAAGCGGAGCCATTCGAACCGTCATTGACAAGCCGCAAACCGATAAAAAAGGAAGAATATTCTGTTATGCCTTAACGGAAAAGCATTGGGTCATTGGCGGACCGGTCAACAATGGAGGGATGGTCCTTCGCTGGATTCGCGATGAACTTGCCTCCTCAGAAGTAGAGACAGCCAAAAGACTAGGGATTGATCCCTACGATGTATTAACGAAAATCGCTGAACGTGTGAGACCAGGGGCGGACGGTTTGCTATTCCACCCCTATCTCGCAGGAGAACGTGCGCCACTCTGGAATCCGAACGTACGCGGCTCCTTCTTCGGCTTAACGTTGTCACATAAAAAGGAGCATATGATTCGGGCTGCCTTGGAAGGCGTTATTTATAATCTATATACCGTGTTCCTAGCATTAACGGAATGCATGGACGGTCCTGTGACCCGGATTCAAGCAACGGGAGGCTTCGCAAGATCTGATGTGTGGCGGCAAATGATGTCCGATATTTTCGAATCTGAAGTCGTTGTTCCCAAAAGTTACGAAAGTTCTTGTCTGGGGGCATGTATACTAGGTCTCTATGCCACAGGAAAAATTGACTCTTTTGAAATCGTTAATAACATGATTGGCAGCACCTACCAACACACACCAAAAGAAGAAGCAGCAAAAGAGTATAGACAATTGTTGCCGATCTTTATCAGTCTATCAAGAGTATTAGAAGAAGATTATACGCGAATCACCAATTATCAAAGAAGCTTAATCAAAGACAACCAAGAATAAACAATAAGGGGAAATTACGATGCCATTAGTCATTGTAGCAATTGGGATTCTAGCATTACTTGGATTAATCATGGTCTTGAAATTAAATACCTTCATTTCATTAATCATTGTATCGTTCGGCGTCGCCCTAGCCCTTGGTATGCCGATGGGAGATATCGTTAAAACCATTGAGGCAGGCTTAGGAGGAACACTGGGCCATTTAGCGCTCATATTTGGTCTCGGTGCGATGTTAGGCAAGTTGCTCTCGGATTCCGGGGGCGCACAACGCATCGCCATGACCCTTGTGGACAAATTCGGCGAGAAGAACATTCAGTGGGCTGTCGTGACTGCCTCGTTTATTATCGGCGTTGCCTTATTTTTTGAAGTTGGATTAGTATTATTAATCCCGATTATTTTCGCCATTTCGAGAGAATTGAAGGTTTCGATCTTGTATCTCGGGATTCCAATGGCCGCAGCTTTATCCGTAACGCACGGATTTTTGCCGCCCCATCCGGGACCGACCGCGATTGCCGGTGAACTTGGCGCAAACCTTGGCCACGTACTGCTGTATGGTTTTATTATTGCCATCCCAACGGTCATTTTGGCTGGACCTGTATTTACGAAGATTTCCAGAAAACTAATGCCGAACGCATTCACAAAAACCGGGAATATTCGCTCGCTAGGCGAACAGAAGGTATTTAAACTTGAGGACACGCCTGGTTTTGGAATCAGTGTATTTACCGCTCTACTGCCCGTGATTTTAATGTCAATCGCTACGATCATTACTTTGCTGCAGAAAACGATTGGATTTAACGATAACGGTTTACTGGCAGCTATCCGGTTTATTGGGGATGCCGATGTGTCCATGTTGATCTCCTTATTAGTTGCTATCTATACGATGGGATTGGCAAGAAAGATTCCAATCAAAACCGTCATGGAATCTTGTACAACAGCGATCTCGCATATTGGTATGATG
>Ga0209025_1001959_pt1 | contig 23703 bp, 18 predicted proteins | sample AraplaMF_Col_mLB_FD_184256 | JGI IMG/M metagenome (GOLD analysis project Ga0209025, IMG submission 184256) | Arabidopsis root microbial communities from the University of North Carolina, USA - plate scrape MF_Col_mLB (SPAdes) (version 2) | ecosystem: Host-associated > Plants > Roots > Endosphere... | reverse complement strand
CCTGGCCGATGCGCTGGCCGCTGGTGATGATCTGCCCCACCTCTGCCTTGAACGACGTCAGCAGGCCGGTAATCGGGCTGCGCACCAGCAGGCTGTCGAGGGTATTGCTGATGATGCGGGCATCGGACTTGAGGCGCGATTCGCTTTCCGCCAGCTGGGCCATCTTGGGTTCGCGGATCACCTTTTCGTCGGCGATAGCCTTTTCCAGCAGCTTGCGCTGGCCGATCTGATAATTCAGCTCGTCGACCTGCACTTCCATCGCGTTGGACGACACCATCTTGTGGTCGTACAGCGTGCGGGTGCGTTCGATCGAATGTTCCAGCTTGGTGATCGCGTAGATGGTGTCGTTCAGTTTTTGCTTCATATTGAGCAGGTTCTGGTCCAGCTGCAGCCGCACCGAACTATTGGTATTGAGCTGCTCGGCGATCTGCGCTTCCTGCGACGAGACTTGCAACTGGAATGCGACGTTCTTCAGCCGCACCAGTACATCGCCAGCCTTGACGCTGTTGCCCTCCTCCACCAGCACCTCGTCCACGCTGCCGCCCTGCACGGCGTCGACAAACACGGTCTTTACCGGCTCCACCGTGGCGCGTATCGGGATCAAGTCGCGGAACATGCCGCGCTCCACCTTGGCCAGCTGGATCTGTTCCAGCTGCACCTGCGCGCTGTGGGTGGCGGTGGCGGAATACGATGCCGCAAACAGCGACACCAGCAACACCGCCCCGCCGCCCACCATGGCAATGCGGCGCGCCGGCCAGCGCTTGCGCTCTATCTGGCGGTCCATCCTGACTGCGTGCGTAGTATTGGCTTTCATGCGTCCTGCCTTCATCGTGATCACCGCCGGGGCAGGCTTGCCGCGGCGGCGGGGACACACCCCGTGCATATGACAGGCATTAAACGCCAGTCTTTCGGATAGCAACACTGTCAAGCTTGACAGCGTTGCGCGCCACCCCTGTCAAGGTCTACAGGTTGGCCCTGCCGGCGCTTGACGGCAGGCGCCGCGATGCGATCAACTACGCACACTCATCGCAGCATCCGGGGTGCATCCAACATTTACGCTTAAAAGGGAAATCAACATGTCAGTCGCCGAACTCTTCGAAACACTCAAACAAAATCAAATGTCCATCGGCTTCGCGGACGGCAAGCTGCGTGTGGCCGATCCCGAACAAAAGCTCACGCCGGAGCTGCGCGAGCAGATCCGCTCCAGCAAGGATGAACTGATGCGCATCCTGGTCAAGCGCGACACCTTCACGCTGTCCGACTTCCCGAATGCCACGCTGAGCGAGAGCGAATTCGCCGAAGTCAGGCAAAGCCATCCCGACCTGCAGGACCTGTACGTCGCTACCGCGCTGCAAAAAGGGATGTTCTTCCACGAGACCTTCGCCGGCCGCGAAACCTGCTACACGCGCCAGGTATTTTTTGACCTGAGCGGCCAGGTCGACATCGACGCCATGGCGCAGGCCTGGCGGCACGTGATCGGCCGCCATACTATTTTCCGCACCGCTTTCGTCGGCTTTGGCGCCAGCGAGATCCACCAGCTGGTGGCGCGCCAGTCCGACATCGCCGTCACCGTCATCGACAGGAGCGGCCAGGATACCGATGCCGCCGCCCAGCAGGAATGGCTGACGGAACTGCGCCACAAGGAAAGCGCCATCCGCTTCGACTACGGCAAACCGGCGTTGATGCGCATCCACCTGGTCAAGCTGTCGGGACAGCGCAGCCACTTGCTGTGCACCTATCACCACGTGCTGCTGGATGGCTGGTCGCTGCCGCTGCTGCTCGATGAAGTCAACCAGAGCTACCAGGCGCTGGCTGCCGGACGCCAGCCGGAGCTGCCGCCGTCGGTGCCGTATGGCCGCTACATCCAGTGGCTGAGCGCACAGGACGACAGCGCCGTGCAGCGCTACTGGAGCGGCTACCTGGACGGCTACGCGGTGCCGAAACGCCCGCAATTTGCCGCCGTGCCCGATGCCGCCGTCAGCTTTGGCACGGTGCCGATCGCCATCGATGACGCGCTGGGACAGCGCCTGGCCGACTATTGCGCCAGCCGCCATTGCACGATGAACGCCCTGCTCAACCTGGCCTGGACTTACACGCTGGGACGACGGCTCAATCTGGACGATGTGGTGGTCGGTTCGGTGGGCTCCGTGCGTCCGCCGGAGATCCCGCAGGTGGACCGCATGCTGGGCCTGCTGGTCAACACGGTGCCGGTGCGGGTGAAGTTCGATGCCGGCCTGACCGTGGGCGGCGCGCTTGCCGCGCTGGCGCGCGACGGCGCGGAAAGCGCCGAATTCCGCCACGTGGCGCTGGATAAGCTGCAGTCGGCGCTGGGTTTTTCGAGCAAGCTGCCGCTGTTCGAAACGGCCGTGGTATTCCAGAATTATCCCGACCACGGCAAGCGCGACGGCGATCAGCTGACCAGCGATATCACGCTGGCCAACAGCGGCTTCGAGGAGCACAACAATTTTTCCCTGGTGCTGAACGGTTCCCTGCATGGCCAACGCCTGCTGCTCGACATCGGCCACGATGAGCGGGTCGATCCGGGCCTGGCGCTATCCTTGGCGGCTCACCTGCTGCGGACGCTGGAACGCATCGCCGCGGCGCCGCCCGACACCCCTCTGCTGACGCTGGAAGGCGAACAGCTGCCGCCGCGGAACGCGATCGGCCCCGCCGCCGCGCTGCCGGCGGTGACCGACTGGATCGACGACCAGGCGGCGCGCCGGCCGCGCGCCACCGCCGTCACCTACGATTTCGCCAGCCTGAATTACCAGCAGCTCAGCGAGAAATCCAACAAGCTCGCCAATTACCTGATCATCGCCGGCGTACGCCACAACGACAAGGTGGCGGTCCTGCTGGACCGCTCCATCGACCTGGTGGTGACCATGCTGGCTGTGGCCAAGGCCGGCGGCGCTTACTTGCTGCTGGAAGCCAGGGAGCCTGACGCGCGCATCGCCCACAAACTGCGCGCGGCCGGCGTCAGCTGCATCCTGACCGACAGCGACAACGAAGACCGCTTCGATGGCGCCGACGCCAGACGCATCATCCTCGACAACGCCAGGGTCAGCAAGGAAGTGGGCCGCGGCAGCGCCGCCAAACCCGTCCCCCTGAGCAGCGCCAACAGCGGCGGCCCCGCCCTCGCATACGTGCAATTCGTCTCGGGCCAGGACGGCTATCCGCAGCCGGTCGGCGTGCAGCATGGCACGCTGTCCGCGCTGGTGGCGTGGCATAACGGCCGCGCGGCGGAAGCTGACGAGCGTCGCGTGCTGTGCGCCAGCCCCGTCCTGCTGGAACGCGCCTCGCTGGAGCTGTTCGCCGCGCTTGCCGCCGGCGCCGAGGTGCAGCTGGCCAACGATCCGCTCGACCTGTGCATGAACTTCTCGCTGGCCCCCACCTCCCTGACTGTCGGCGCCAGCGATCTGGCCCGCCTGTTCGCCCGCTCCTACGACTTTGCCGGCGTGCGCAGCGTGACCCTGTTCGACAACCAGCCCAAGCCGGCAGACCTGCGCCGCCTGCTGGCGGTCGACGGGATTGACTGGGTCGATGTGTATCTGGCCTATCCAGGACATGCGAGCGTGGCTGGCGTGTGCCGTGTCACGATGGAGAATGTCGATCGGGCGGCTGCCTTTGCCGCCGTGCCAGACGTGTCCAGCCTGCACATCGTCGACCGCCTGGGACGCCTGCAACCGGTCGGCGCGCCCGGCGAGCTGCAGGTTGTCAGCCGCGCCGGCCTGTATGCGACCGGCGACCAGGCGCGCATCGGCGGCGACGGCCTGATACACATCGAGGATGCCAGCGCCGGTCATATCGACGTGGCCGGATACCGCGCCGACTATCGCGAAATCGAATCGCACCTGGTCCAGGTGGACGGCGTCGATGCCTGCGCCGTGCTGCTGCGCGATGATGGCGAAGGTGCGCGCCTGGTCGCCTACGTGGTGTTGGAGAACCTGTTCACCGGCAGCGCCAACCGCTACGCGGACGATGAAGAGTACTTCGCCGAGGTCCATCGCTGCAAAAAATACCTGCTGGAAAAGCTGCCGGCAACGCTGGTGCCCGAGATTTACGTGTTCCTGGAACAGCTGCCGCAACTGGCCGAAGGTGCTGTCGACAAGGCCGCGCTGTTAAGCCCCGAGGAAATCAGCCATGAACGCCGCCAGTTCGCAGCCCCGTCGAACGACATTGAGAAGGCCCTGCTGGTACTGTGGGAAGGCTCGTTCCTGATTAACGACATCAGCTGCACGGACGATTACTTCGAGCTCGGTGGTTCCTCACTGCTGCAGGTGAAGCTGGGTGCGCGCATCAACAAGGACTTCAAGACCTCGATCCCGCTGACGGAGCTGTTCCGCGACCGCACCTCGATCATTTCGCAGGCAGAGATCATCCAGGCAGCGCTGGGCGCCAGCAACTAAAGCTGTGCTTCCCGCCGCATGCGTTCCGATGCGGCTCTTTTACACGCCCGGTAATGAACTGAACCCCGAAAGTTGGACATGACTTTCGGGGTTTTTTACCATTTCCCGCTTGTCTTCTCTTGCTCGACTTATTAAAATAAAAATATGCGTAGGCACCTACCAATCATATGAGCAAAACCGACAGTCCTCCTATTGCCGACTACAACCAGCAACAAGGCGGCGCCAGCATTGGTGCGCGCTTGCGTCGTTTGTCGGAACGCATCGATCGTGACGCCAACCGCGTGTATGCCAGTCTGGGGCTGGAGTTTGAGCAACGCTGGATGGGGACACTTAATCAGCTGCATTTGAACGGCCGCATGTCGGTCAATGACATAGCGGCGGCGCTTGGCATAAGTCATCCTTCTGTGAGCCAGACACGCCGCTCGCTGCTTGACGTTGGGCTGATCGCCGAACATGCGGATCCCGATGACGGGCGACGGCGCACGCTTGCGCTGACGGCGGCTGGAAAAGCCCTGGTCGCGCGCTTGTTGCCAGTTTGGGCGGCGCTGGACGTGGCTGCGCTGGCGCTCAATGCGGAGGCCGGCGATCTGGTGTCTGGCCTGACCGGGCTGGATCGGGCGCTGAACCGGCAATCCTTGTTTGAACGCGTCAGCGCGGAATTGGCTGCCGCGCCCAAACGCCGGGGCCGGTCATGAAGTCCGCTGTACCCATGCTGGCGCTGGTTCTGTGCGCGACGGCGGCCCCGGCGCACGGTCAAGCCATCGCGCCATGGGGCCTTGATCTGGCGGGCATGGACCGGTCGATCAAGCCTGGCGATGATTTTTTCCGCTACAGCGGCGGCAACTGGATGCGCGCCACGCCGATCCCGCCCGACCGCACCAAGTGGAGCACGTTCTACATATTGCGCGCTCAGGCCGAGGCTGAGGTCCAGTCGATTGTCGGGGAGCTGGTGGTCAAGCCACAGGCACCCGGATCAAACGCCCGGAAAATCGTTGATTTCTACACCGCGTTTCTCGACACGGAGGCCATCGAGCGCGCCGGCCTGGCGCCCGTGCGCGATGATCTGGCTGCCATCGCCGCGGCGCGCAGTCACGAGGAGATCGCACGCTTGATGGGACGTCCGGAGCTGCGTGCCGACGGCCCGATGTCACTCACCGTCTGGCCGGATGCGAAGAATCCGGATCGCTACGGCATCAATATCGTCCAATCCGGCCTGAGTTTGCCGGGCCGCGACGTCTATCTGCAAAGCGATGCAAGGGCAACCGCCACGCGCACAGCCTACCGTCTCTACATCGCGCAGATGCTGAAGCAGGTGAACTGGCCCGACGCCGGCCACGCAGCCGACGCGGTGCTGGCCCTGGAAACAGCCATGGCCAGCTGCCACTGGACGGCGGAAAAACGCGCCGATCGCGACCAGACTTATCATCCGCAATCGCAGGCCGGGCTGATCGCCTTCGCGCCCTCCTTCCCCTGGGCCGAAATGCTGGACGCGCAGGGCATCCCGCAGCAGAATTTTTTCGTCGTCAAGGAGGACACGGCGATCGTCGCTCTGGCCGAACTGTTCCGCGCGACGCCCGTGGCCGACTGGCGTGCCTACCTCGCCTTCCACTACCTGCAAGGCATGGCCGACCTGCTGCCGCGCGCCATCGACGAACTGCATTTCGATTTCAACGGCCGCATCTTGTCGGGCCAGCAGCAGCAAGGAGTACGCTGGAAACGCGCGACGGCCGCGCTGAATGCTGCGCTGGGCGAAGCCGTCGGCGAATTCTACGTGGCCCGCCATTTCACGCCGCAAGCCAGGTCGCAGGTGGCCGGGCTGGTCGAAAATCTGCGCGCGGCTTATCGCGAACGCATCCAGCAGCTGGATTGGATGACGCCGTCCACCAGGCTGGCGGCGCTCGACAAGCTCGATAAACTCCGCGTCAAGATCGGCTACCCGGAGCAGTGGCGCGACTACAGCACTCTGGTGGTGCGCGCGGACGACCCGGTGGGCAATCGCAAACGCGCGCGCCTTTGGGAGTGGCGCCGTCTCACCGCACGCCTGAATCAGCGCGCCGACCGCGACGAATGGGGCATGACGCCGCAAACGGTGAACGCCTATTACAACGCATTCTTCAATGAGATCGTGTTCCCGGCCGCGATACTGCAACCGCCCTACTTCGATCCGAAGGCCGATATGGCCGTCAACTATGGCGGCGTGGGCGGCGTGATCGGCCACGAGATGAGTCACGTCTTCGACGATCAGGGCGCGAAGTCGGACGCCAGCGGCGCGCTGCGGCCATGGTGGCAAGAGGCCGACCTGGCCAGTTTCCGCGCCCGCACGGCGCGGCTGGTGCGCCAGTTCGACCGGTATGAAGTGCTGCCTGGCTTGCACGTGAACGGCCAGCTCACCTTGGGCGAAAACATCGGCGACAACGGCGGGCTGGCGATCGCCTTCGACGCCTATCGGCGCGCGCTGCAGGGCCGTCCGGCGCCGGTGCTGGATGGTTTCAGCGGGCCGCAGCGCTTCTTTCTGTCGTGGGCACAGACCTACCGCGAAAATATACGCGAAGCGCAATTGCGGATCGACCTGCGCACCGATCCGCACAGCCCCGCGCAGTATCGTGTCAACGGCGTGGTCCGCAATCTCGATGCCTGGTACCAGGCTTTTGACATCCTGCCGGACCAGAAGCTTTATCTGGCGCCATCCGATCGGGTAAGGATCTGGTAAGCCGGATAGTTATCGCTCATCGCGATTGCACCGTTGCCCGCACCGCTGTCTGACTACCTTGCTGAACCTGATAGCTGGAGACGTACCAGCGTTCGCTTTCATCGCCATCGTTAAGACTGGCAACAAAGCGCATCAGTGCATCGGTATCGCCAGCCTCCACCGTCAAGCTGCTGCGGCCTCCCTGTTCATGCGAGAAAGTCTGCACTGTCAGATTTGTCGTTTCCGCCTGTTCAAGCGTGGCCAGTACGTTATTCCAGGGATAGCGCAGCGCCGCAGCCACCTGCTGCTCCGCTTTTAAGCGCGCTTGCACGACGGGGGCCAGCGCCGCGCTACGCTGCGCTTCGCGCTGGCGCGCATCAAGCTGCGCTTTCGCCTGCGCCATTTGTCCCTGCAGCGCAAGCGATTCCTGACGCGCGCGCTGCCAGTGCCATCCCAGCAGGGCTGCGCACGTCAGCGCCACAGTCAGCAGTCCGTACCAAGCCCATGGATGCTGCCGGCGTGGGATAAACTCCAGCGTCAGCTTCATGCGGCGGCCTCCGCAGGCCGAGCAAAGTACATATCGCGGAAGCCCGCGAACCTGTCCCGGCCTGGCGGAAGGCGCAGCTGCAAACGTGGATAGCCAGCGGCCATGCCGCGCCGGCTCGGCACCGCCACGATGCGCGCATCCACGCCAGCCTGCGGGCCGTGAGCCAGGCGGTGCAGTTCGCGCTCCAGCACCAGTGCCTCTCCGCGATGCGGGAATACCAGCGCGGACAGCATCTGGGTATCGCAGCCTGTCAGGGACACCAGCGCATCATCCTCTACAATCAACAAAGCGCGCGTCTGAATTGCCCGCCACTCTGTATCGGCGTTTGCGGCATTCCACAACACCCCTGCCATTGGCCTCACAGATTCCAGCGCCAGACCGTGGCGCTCGGCCAATGCGCGCAATTGCGCAAGCAGGTCCAGCGGCATGGCGCAAATCAGCGACTTGGCGGCATGGTCGTCGGCACGGTCGACCGTGCACGTCCATTCTGCTGGCGCCAGACCCAGTTCACGCGCCAGCAACGCCATGGCGATCGCTTGCAGCTCTGCCGGAGACGCCGCTTCAGGCGGCATTGCCGCCATTGACAGCTTGCATAGGGAAGCGCCCAGGTAGACGCGCAGGCGCCGCCGCAGCGGCCCAACAGCCGGCAGAAATGACGCAGGCAGGTCGGGCAGCTCCAGCGTGGCCGGGGCGCGCGCATCCCATGACAGCGACCGCAAATCACTCAGTCGCCGCTGCCATGGCCATAAGGATTCCAGCCGCAGGCTGGCCTGGCCCGCTGTCAGATGAAGATGCAGCACCTCACTCATAATCCACCACCCGTTCCACTTCATCAATGGTGGTGACGCCGCTGGCCACCAGGTCGAGCGCCCGCAAACTTAGCGGACGCACATGCAAATCCAGCGCATAGCGCTTAATGTCGGCAACATCGGCGCGGCGCAGTATCATGGCGCGCAAATGGTCGTCAACCGGCAGCACTTCGGCGATGGCCCGCCGGCCTTTGTAGCCTGTGTGGCGGCAATGCTCGCAGCCGCCTCCTCGCCGGAGCCGCACGTCCGTTACAAGCACGCCGGCATGCTCCAGGCGTGCCAGCAAATTGGCGTCGGCGACGTCAGGCCGCGTACAACGCGGGCAGTTAATCCGGAGCAGCCGCTGGGCAACAATGCCGTTCAACGCCGACATTACGCTGTACAAGTCGATATCCATGTGGGCAAAACGGCTGATGACGTCGAACACGCTGTTCGCGTGCACGGTGGTAAATACCAGGTGGCCAGTCAGCGCCGCCTGCACCGCGATTTCCGCCGTTTCCGAATCGCGGATTTCGCCCACCAGTATCTTGTCGGGATCATGGCGCAGGATGGAGCGCAAGCCCTGCGAAAAAGTCAGTCCCTTCTTCTCATTGACGGGAATTTGCAGCACGCCCGGCAGTTCGTACTCCACCGGATCTTCGATCGTAATGATCTTGTCCTGATCGGTGCGGATTTCGGACAGGGCCGCGTACAGCGAGGTGGTCTTGCCGCTGCCGGTGGGGCCGGTTACGAGCAGCATGCCGTGGGGCTTTCTGGCCAGGCGGCGAACGCGCGCCACGGCATCGTCGTCCAGGCCCAGGCTGGTCAGCGAAATCACATCCGCTTCATCACGCAACTGGGTTTTATCCAGCAGACGAACGACAGCGTCCTCCCCATGAATGCTGGGCATGACCGAGACGCGGAAGTCCAGCTCGCGCTGCCCCAGTGTGACGCGGAAGCGGCCATCCTGTGGCACGCGGCGTTCGGCGATGTCCAGTTGCGCCAGCACCTTGATGCGCGAGATCACTTCTTCCGCACGCTGCACATCCGCCAGTTCGGCGGCCGGCACCAGCACGCCGTCCAGCCGCAGTTTGACGCGCACACCACGCCGGTCGCATTCGAAATGGATGTCGCTGGCACCAGCGCGCCAGGCATCGTAGATGGCCGAGTCGACGAAACGCACCACCACGCTGCCGCTACGCTCTATGCTCTCCAGCGAAATGCTGTTGCCGCCATCCTGACCGCCGGCATGCGACAGCACCGCGCCCTGTCCCAACTGGCTCGATGCCTTGATACGGCTTTGCGCATCTTCCAGCGCCGCCTGGATATCCGCCGCCGCCGCCCATCCAAGTTCCGGATACAGGCCGGTGCGATGGGACAGCCATTGCAGTTGCTGTTCATCCCACGGATGGGAGACCACGAACATAGGTCCACCGGCATGCTCCAGCGGATAAATCCCGCGGCCTACGCAATCGGTGAAACCGATGCGCTGCAACTGCGGCGGCGTCCCGCACAGCTCCTGCAACGAAAAACATCGCAAGCCGTATGCCTCGGCGCGCGCACGATCGGTTGCCACACCCACTTTTATACTCCTCCCGCCAGGTCGAACACCGGCATGTACATCAAAATAATAATCGCCCCGATCATGACGCCGACCACCATCAGCAGCAATGGCTCCGCTATGCGCGTCGCGCGCTCGATGAACAGCATCAGTTCCTGGCGATAGGTCTGAGCGATAATTTCCATGGTCTTGTCGAGATTACCCGAGCGTTCGCCCACTTGCAGCAGACGTACGGTGACATTATCCGTCAAGCCATGCTCTGCGAAGGACTGGCTCATGCGCCGCCCCTCGGTCACTTGTAGCCTGGCGCCATCGAGTCGGCGCCGCAGCGCCGTGTCGAAAGCCAGTTCGCGTGCCAGCGGAATGGCGTCGCTCAGCGTAAAGCCGCCTTTCAACAGCATCGCCAGCGTCTGGAAAACACGCGACAGCTGGTATAGCCGCAAGTGATGCCGAACCAGCTGAAAACGTCCCAGCAAACGTAATGCCGCCGTCTTCAGCGTGCCGTTGCGATAAGCCAGCATCACTCCCGCCGACGCTGCCAGCAGCGCCGCCAGTATCAGCAGCAAATGCGCATCGAAGAACGCGCCTGTTCGTATCAGTATCAACGTCGGCGTACTGATGCCATTGGCGAAGTCCTCGTAGACACGGGAAAAACGAGGCACCACGTAGGACAGCATGAACAGGCTGACCAACATACCAAATACCACCACTATCACCGGATAAATCGCGGCGCTGACGAGTTTTTTGCTCAGTTCACGCCCCACCTTTTCGTAGGCGACAAATTCCTCCAGCGCCTGATCGATGCGGCTCGATCGTTCGCTGGCGCGCACCGACGCGATGAGCAGTACGGGGAAATCGTAGCGGTTCAATTCCAGAGCACTGGAAAAAGGTTTCCCTTCCAGCAGATGCTGGCGTATCTCCAGCAATACCGTGCGCTTGTCGCCGCCGCTTTGCTTCCCGCTCAACGTATCGACCGCTTCCACCAGCGACATGCCGGACGATAGCAGCGTACGCAGTTCCTCGCAAAACAGCACCACATCGAACCGTGCGGCGCGCCCGAGGCGAATGCGGCCGGTCTGCATCGTCACCGACAGCACGGTCAAACCCTGTCCCTCCAGCGCGCGCTGCACGTCCTGTGGACTGTCGCCGTCCACTATGCGCTCGGCGTAGGCGGCACTGGCGGCATCAAAGGTGCGGACATTAAATTGCATAGACTTGACTCATGTGATTATGGCGCCGTCTGATAAATGAACTTCCAGTCGGAATAATGATTGCCCATACTGCGGCGCAAAGGCTCCCCATCGCTCAGGCTGTACACGCCGGCAATGCCGCCATCCGGCGCAGGCACGATGGCCCACGCCTTGTTGCGGTTCAGCGGATCGCCGTAAAGCTTGCGCAGATGGCGTTTGGTGCCGGCGAAACGCCGGTCTTCAAGCAAGTCCTCCAGCGTGCGCGGGTAGCTGCGCGGAGAACCGGGGCTTTGCAGGTAATAATCGCCGATCGCCTTCCGATAAGCGGCGCCGACCGCCAGCCACTCCTCTTCCTTGTCGCGCCGTGCCGTGGTGCTCCATGCCGTTCCCGCTGCCGCCAGCCCGATGCCGAAGATCGCCAATGCGGCAAGCACAATCAAATAGGTGAAACCCGACTGGCCGTATTTACCAGGACGCATACGTACTCCCGTCCTGCGCCTGCCCCTCGGCGCCACTGCGCACGTCGAACACTTTTCCCGCACCTTTTTTCTCAGGTTCGACAATCACCCAGCTGTCGCTACGTTCAGTGATCGGGTCCACCGGAATCTTGCGCAGGTACTTGCGCGTGACCAGCTGTTCCAGCGTCTCCGGATACACGTCCTGGTCGTTGAAATGCTTGTCGATTGCGTCGCGCATCATCGCCAGGTCCTGACGCAGCACGGTTTCCTTGGCCTTTTCGACATGGCCGAAATAACGCGGCACCGACAGCGACAGCAGCAGTCCAATCAACGCCATCACCACCAACAGCTCGATCAGGGTGAATCCGCGCGCCTTCACCATGCGCGATACGGCATACCGTTCATGCCGACCTCCTCTGATTTTGAGTAGATGTCGAATACGTCGGCACCCGCCCTGGGATCGTCCGGCGCGGAGGCGTAACTGCGCAATCCCCAGCTGGCTTCGGCGCTGACGCCCTTGGGGGAAAACGGATCGCGCGGCACCCGCCGCAGCCAGTAAATCATGCGGCCGTCGGCGCTCTGTTCCGGCACACCCGCTGTCAACGCCGACAGCGACGGCGGATAGCCGCTGCTGCCGGCGGCACGAGGAATGCGTCCACTATCGCTGGCCTGCTTGTAGGCATCGATGGCCCGGCGTATCTCCCATACCGCCTGCTTCAGCTCACGCTCCTTGTTGCGGCGGCTGGACAGCTCCGTCAGCGGCATGGCGGCGGTGGCCAGCAGGCCAAGCACCGCCATCACCACCATCATTTCGATGATGGTGTAGCCACGCGCGCGCCTGCCGTTCACCAGCCTCATTTGATGGCGATCCTGCTTGCGGCCGGCATCGCAGGCGGCGGCACGGTCACACTGGATACCGGTTTGGCGGAGATCAGGCTGATCGCAGCATCGCCCGCCGCCAACGCCTTGAAGCGGAACGCGGCCACAGTGCCGCTGCCCTGCGCACCTTCCATGCTGTTACGCAGCACCGACATGGCGGCATGGCCGACCGCCTGCTCCAGCGTCCTGGTCTTGCTGACCGCGACGCCATCCTGCTTGAAGAACGGCCCTTCCTCAGCGTCCACCACCTGCAGCAGCTGCGGAGAAAATTCCAGCTGCACCGGCAAGCCGCGCAAAGGCAAGCCGGATTTGACGTTAACCTGCACCGCAAAAATTTCGCCCACCTTGACCTCCCCCGGCATCTGCAGCTGCAGCGATACCGGCGCTTGCGCCGGCGCCTGCTGCGCCGGCTCTTGCTGCGGCGCGCCGCCGGCTGCCGGTGGCGGCATCACGGCCGGGGCGCCACCACCGGCGGCCGGCACTGCGGGCGCAGGCGCCTTGGCACCGAGGATCAGCGGCCGGCTGCGCACATCGTTTTCGGTGCCGGACCAGAATTCCACCTGATTGATGTCGGGACGGCGGATATTGCGCACGATACGCGGCGTCACCGACAGCACGATCTCGGTACGCTGGTTATCGTCTCGCTGCGATCCGAACAGGCGGCCCAGCACAGGCAGGTCGCCGACGCCAGGAACCCGCAAGGCGCTCATGCGCTCCTCGTTGCTGATCAGGCCAGCCAGCAATTGGGTCTCGCCATCCTTCAGGCGCAGCACCGTGTTGGCGGTGCGGGTGCCGATCTGGTAAACCAGCGAACCGCCAGCCGTTTTCACCTCGCGCACCAGCGAACTGACTTCCAGACCGACGCGTATCGCCACTTCGTCATCCAGATAAATATTCGGCTCGACATCGAGCTTCAACCCGACGTCGACATACTGCACCGACTCGGACAGGAAATTGCTGTTGGAGGCACTGCCGGTGGTGGTCACCACCGGCAGCTTGTCGCCGATCATGATCTTGGCCTTCTCGCGATTGCGGGCACGGATCTTGGGATTGGCCAGAATGTTGACGTCACCGACGTCGCGGTGGAGGTTGAGCGTCAGCGACGGTACATTGACGCCGATGCTGTCGCGGTTCAGCGCATGAAAGTTCCCCAGAGTGAAGCCGCCTTGCGGCGCGATCGGCGTCAGCGTCACGCCATCGGGCGGCTTAATGCCCAGTTCCGTGAGGCTGGTGCGCTTCACTTCCAGCACTTCCACTTCCATCATCACCTCCGGCTCGGCCTGATCCTGCAGCGACACCAGGCGCTCGGCCAGACGAATGGTCTGCGGCGTCTCGCGGATGACGATCAGGTTGATCTTCTCGTCGATAAAAGGCTCGCGTATCTTGAGCATATTTTTCAGCAGCAGCGCGGTCTGGCGCACGTCCGCATTCGACAGGTAAAACGCGCGTATCATCAGGTCCTGGTACTCGCGTATCTTTTCCGCCGTCCTGGGATAGATCAGCACCGTGGTGGGATCGATCACCTTGTAGGTCAGCTGGTTGGTGGTGGTCAGCAACTCCAGTGCGTCGTCCAGCCGGCTCTGACGCATGAAAATGGTGGTGCGCAGGTCCTGGCGCACGTCCTTGTCGATGACGAAGTTGACGCCGCTGTTACGGGTCAGCACTTCCAGCACCATGCGCAGGTTCGCTTCGCGGAAGTCCAGCGATACCGGGCGCAGTTCCGACAGGCGTGCACCGCCCAGCTCCGACTGCCGTGCCTCCAGCTCGATCTGGCGCTGCATTGCCAGCAGTTCCTGGCTGCGCGGCGAGTCCTTCAGCCCGGCCTCGATCACCATCGTCGCGCGTTCGACAAAACCCTTGGACAGCAGCTCCCGGGCACTGGCGACAGCCGCGGCCTGTCGGCGGTCGCGCGCAATATCGAGCAGCATGGCCTTGGCCCGTTCGTCGTTTGGCCGTATCGCCAGCGCGCGTTGCGTGATCTCCTCCGCCCGGGCGTCGTTGCCGGTGGCACGCGCCTCGGTGGCCGCTTTCAACAGCCGGCCCAACACCGCTTCCTGCGCGCTGATCAGGCCAGAACGCAGTTCGACGTTTTGCGGGTAACGCTGTAAACCGTCTTCATACGTCTTCAGCGCCTTCTCGTAGCTGCCCTTATTGATCAACGCCTCGGCTTCGGTGCGTACCGACTGCGCACCACAGGCGGCCAGCAGCAAACACGCCAAGACAGTGGAAACACGCGCAAGAAAAATCCGGCTATACAGCAAGGTCATACTCCAGTTAAACGATGGCTAATTCTCGGCCGAGCGCACTACGATGCGCACACGCTCGTCGAGGGGTAAATAAGTGATCACGATTTCGGTGTCGGACAAAACATCGACGCGGTAGTCCTGGTCCAGCACTTGGTGCAGCTGGATCGGTATCATGGCGTCGCCGCGCGTCAGATAGGTCAGCTGCTTGCCGTCGACGCTGAGCATGCGGCCGAGATAGTGATAAGGGAATGGCGGCGCCGCAGACGCTGGCGGTGGCGGCGGTGGCGGCGCTTCTGCCACCTTGGGCGGCGGCGGCGGAGCCGCGGCTTTAAACGGATCGTTAGCTGCGTCGGCCAGCGGTTCGCGCTCGAACGCGCGCGCTGCGGCTGGCGCTGAGGTTTGCGCAGGCGCTGTCCTGGCGCGCGTCGCGGCGGGTGGCGCGGACGCCGAACCGTCCTGCAGCCATACCCAGCCACTGAACAGGCCTGCCAGCGCCACGGCAGACCAGGCGACAATACGCGGTTGCCATCTCATGAGCTGGTCCGCGAATACAGGCTGAAGACCAATTGCACATCCAGCTTGGGATCCGCCGCGCTGCCGCGCCGGATCGACAGACTGTCCAGCGACAGACCGTCGTGCCCAGCCAGCAGATTGGCGGTAAAACGCTTGATGCCCGCATAGCTGCCGCGTACTTTGACATCAACGCGGCTGCGAACAAAGCCGGCATCGTTGCGGGACTCGCCCGGCGTATAGCGGGCTTCGGCCATCGTTAAATCCTGTTGTAGGGAGAACTGGTGAAAGTCCCGCAGCAGCGGCGCCATATCGCCCGACAACTGGCCCGGCAACTTCGCAGCGTGCAGTTGCGTTTGATCCGAAGGAACGGCAAGCTTGCCTCTCAGGCGATTGAGCTCAAGCGCATCTTGTTGATTCTGAAGATGCAAAGAGCGCAGCGCGCCATATCCAAATAGCGCACCGATCGCCGTCAACACCAACGCTGCGCCAAAGACGTAGGGATTACGGCCTGCCGTAAGACGCCGGATTACCGAAGAGAAATTTACAAAGATCAAGTTTTTAATGTTGACGACTCATTAATTTAAAGAACGCGAGATTGGCATAGGCACTCAGTGCAATAGCTTCCCACGAACCATTGTTCCAGCCATACCGGTATCCGCCGGGTACTAAACTATTTATGCTAAATAACCAATTAGGGAGACTGCCGCTCAAGCGGCAGTCTCCGATGCAGCGAAGGATTCCAGATATCCCGTTCAAGACTGAGCGCTTCCTTAAACATTTCATCAAAATAGACACTGATATGCCGCTCGTCGGCCATACGAGTCCGCAGCCATTCAATAAAACTGAAATGATATTCGGGCAGACTCAGACCCAAGTCAGCGAGCTGAGCCGCAAGCTCCGTGCTTGCGATCAGCTTTAACGTAATTTTCTCGACGCACGGACGGGATGAGATATTGCTCATTATATTTTCTTACTAACAACTGGGATCCCGCTTTTCCCTAAAAAAAACCAGTATTAATGTTCCCACACAACCCGACGAAAATTGCGAATTCCTATTAGCGCTGCAAGGCCATGAAAAGCGCCTCAAAGAACGCAAACGATGGTTTTGAAGACAGCACCCAGTGTGGTTTCTTATATTGAATAACTTCCCACATTAACTTGATCAGTTCCTCGTCCGAACTGAGCCGTTGAATCATTGGCAACATCAAAGCATCAAAATCCACTAGCCAGCTCTTCAGGCCTGGCGGGTCAGTATCCGCCAGTGTGAAAGACCAGCAGGGATTACTGTCTGATGGTGCGGAGGCCCATTTCAGATGCGCCAAACTAATCGCCATACAAGGAATGTAACCCTCGCGCTGTTTTCCATCTTTTAGCGACCATCGCGGCCACGGGTCCGATGGCAAGGTTTTTTCGTTTAGCGTCTTCGATAAGATTACGGCAGAACAATCGAAGAAACGTACGCCGTTGTGCCCACTTGCGCTGCTGATGCTGAGATCGACGCTAATCGTGTCACAAACCCGGATTGAATAAGGGATCAACGAAACATGCGACCAAGTCAATGGCCCCTTAAATCCGCGACTTTGCAGCGCCTCGGTGACAAACGCAAATCCTTCCTCGGCAACTGCGCCCCATTTTTCCAAGATTTTCTTCGGTAGCAACAAAGCAGCTCAATTTTCAATATTGATGAATAATTAATTTTAAGAACGCGAGATTGGCGTAGGCGCTCAGCGCAACCGCTTCCCATGAGTCATTGTGCCAGCCATACCAGTATCCCCCGGGCACCAAGCTATTTATGCTGAATAGCCAACTCTCGGTGACAGGAGCATCAAACTCAACAGGGGCATCGTGAATTCTGCAAATGAATTGCAAATCCCGACGTTTTTTAAGCGACAGCAGATCATCCCAGTATGCAGACATAAAGCAATTGTCATCAAGCTGACGAACGATAACTACGCTCTTCCTGTCAGACCGAACTTGAGCAGTCAAACCTAGCTTTGAACATATATTCTCAATTAATTTAGCGACGGCTTTGACTGTAATCTTATCGTTTGGCAGAAAAATATCGGGCGCGGATGCTTTAAAACTCTCCAACTCCTTATCCTTTATAGCCTTAATCAAGTGCAGATGCGCCATCCAGCGCTCCGGCTCATCAACGGCCATCGTTTGATACAACAAGTAATTCGCATCCAGCGCACGTCCCGCCCTGACAGGCCTTCCTTCAAGAACCGCCTTCTGCAGCAAAAAATTCACATAGGGAGATTGCTGTCCGGCTGGCAGTTCTTGATGCAGCAAGGGGTTCCATATACCTCGTTTAAGGTTGAGCGCTTCCTTGAATATTTCATCAAAATAAACACCAATATGCCGCTCATCCGGCAGACGGGTCCGCAGCCCTTCAATAAAATTGAAATCATATTCGGGCAAACTGAAACCTGCTTCAGCGAGCTGACTGGCAAGCTCCCTACTTGCGATCAGTTTTGGCGTAATTTTCTCGATGCACAGTTTGGATAAGATATCGCTCATGGTATTTTCTTAATAACGTGGATCCCCATACGGATCTTTTTTCGGAGCCGGCAAAGGCCACGGATAAGGAATTTTAAGACGTATCCGGCTTTCGTCAGGAGAATAGACAATCAGTCCGTTACCTAAATTCTTGTAATTGTACCAATTGCGCTCGCCACGCGCAGTCGTTGTTTCCCCTACCTTCAAGCCTGGAAGATCGCCACCGCGCTGGAAACCGGTACCATCGGTATAAGCATCCAACGCAATCTCGCCCAAGGTCATGCCATGGATGCTATAGCGCTTTATTTCCCACAAATCGCCGGTACCCCGGTCGGCGATATCAAATCGGCTTAAGCCGTTAAGGCAACGCTCTCCAGCACATTTCCTCTCCACCACGTAACCACGCGCTTCCATTTCTGCTTGCAAGGCCTTGTGCGCGTCGATACCATCGAGCGCGATTTCCAGCCAGTGGGCCCAGTGATTAAACAGATAACCAAAGGCCGCAGTCTGAGCGCCGTTCGCAAACTTGCCGCCGCCCAGGACAGACGCGGTGCCTCCAACCACAGCGCTGACCACCGTTCCCGAGAACGGATCGTTGGTATCAGTGAACGGTAAAGCCGCTTTGCTGAATGACGCGCTCAGGGCGCCAGAACCGCACTTACCGCCGCCCATCACGCTGGTGGCACAGCCGACCACACCGTGCGCCACAACTGCCTCGGTAAATTTTCCGTAGTCGGTGATGGCGCCGCTCTCGCTCATATAGCCGTTGAACGCCGAACCTACCTCATAAAACGCGCCTGCGGTAATGGCACCTTGAACCGCCCCCTTCAGATTACCACTCGCAATCGCGCCGCTGACAAAGCCCGCAATTGCCGATTGTCCCAGCGCTGAACTGGTAATGCCGCTGGACCAGCCGCCAACCGGACCTAAATAGTAGGCGGCGACGATCGAGGCCACCAGACGGGCATTATTGTTATTGAAGAGACCAGGCAGAATCTTATGGCCAAACAAGCTCAACTGACCGGTCGGGTCGGTGCACGTCATCGGGTTGTTATAGCAGTAGCCATAACGATTCAGATTTTGCAGATTGGTCGGGTCTTGAATGGCCGGGTCAATTTGCATAAACAAGCCTAGACGCGGCTCGTATATGCGTCCGTTCATATTGATGAGGCCAACATCGTCCAGATGTTCGTGGCCTGTGTAGCCACGATCGGTGCCATTGTTGGTACGGTTCCAGTCAGAGACGACCTTGCCGTCCGCATCATAATTACCGTCTGTATAACGACGCTTGCCGAATGGGTCGTACGCATAGGACTGCGTGTTCGCGCCAGCGTGGTCTGTAGTGGCAACCAGACTGCCGACATTATCCTTGTGCCAGTACTCGACTTTGTTCAACGCTACGCTGGACAAGGAAGCCGGAGCGGTCTGGGCATCCGTCAGTGACGGAACGCTACCGGCGGAGATCAGCACACCAATCGTACTCCCCCCAGCGCTCAGATAATGACGGTTAAATACCTGGCCGGCAGCTTCTTCACTTTCGAAGGCGAGATCGTTGGCATTATTGGGATGCATCATCCAAGTGGTGCGCGTCTGCCCGCTAAGCGTGCGCACTTCCTTGATACGCTGGTGGGTCTCGTCGTACTGCCAGAGATATTGAGGCGCCCCCGCAACACCCGTTACGCCCGTCTGACTGTCAGGCAAATTGAAGCTCGTGTAATCGATTTTGGCGAATTTCCCGCCGGTTGCGGTGATCATATTGCCGTTGGCATCGTAGGTATAGCCGGCATTCACCGCGCCGGCGATACTCTGCACCGCGTGCGGCTGGGCCGCCCCCTGGACCTTGTAGGAGTAGGTTCCCACATCGCTCTTGTACAGCAGTGCGCCGACAGCGTTGTACTGCAGCGTAACGTTACGTACCTGATCCTGCGCCGCAATTGCGGCCGACGTCACACTATAGTTATGGAGGCGGCCGATTTCGTCGTAGTCGTAATTATTGGTGACCACATTTGCGCCCGCACCGTCGGTACGCACCTTCAGCCGGTTAAGACTGTCCCAGTCGTACTGATAGTTGACCACCGAGGTGTCGATGCCGACCCCGGCCGAGTTGCCGGTAATACGCCCGGTAACACCGTCGTATGCGGACTTGGTAACGACATTGTTGCCATAGATTTGCTGTTCGACGTGGCCCCACGCGTCATATGACAAGGCTTGCCACAACAGACTGCCAGCAGGCAGATTGACACTTGGACCGGGAGAGCCGCCTGCCACTGCTGGCAATGGAGTCACCGTGGCGGCCTGTGCCAGCGTCAAGGAGTTCAAATATCCCTTGCTCGTATAGTTGTAATTGACGCTCAGGCCGGTTGCATAGGTCTGGCCTAGCGGCCGCGCAGTGACGCTATCGTAGGTGATAGCACTGGTAAAACTGGGGCCGCCCACAATGTCAAGACGGGTATTGATCTGACGGCCGGCATTGTCGTAGACGTTGCGGCGGCGGGTGCCGTTCGTGGTCTTGGTTTCACACAGCCGGCCGATGCCCTTGTTACATGCGGTCCCGTCGGCATAGGCGTCGTAATACCAGGTGCTGGTGTATTCCGGCTCGACACGCTTAGTCATACGCCCCAGCAGGTCGTACTCCATGGTTGTGAACTGAGGTGTTGTTTTCGCGGCCTGATTCGGGCTTTGCTGCGAGATCAACTCGCCGAGGGCGTTATAGTCATACCTCCATACACCAGCATCCGGATCGCTAATCGAGCGTTTGCGGCCGCGTATGTCGTAGCTGACCGTGACTACATTTTGCAACGCATCTTTGACGCTCAGCAGATTGCCGAAAGCATCATAGACATGGGCAAGCTGTGCGCCAAGCGCATTTGTAATGATGCCGATTTTTCCATCGACATTTTTCTCCACTGTTTCAGCCCGGCCCAAGTCATCGGTCGTAACTGTTTTCATGCCTTTATAGTCGACATGGGTGCGCGAAGCCTGTTTACTGCCCAAAGCTCCGAACGACACACTGCCATACAAACCCTTGCCATCAGCGACATAGATATCAACTGCGCGGCCGAGTTCATCGTAGCTTGTGGCAGTGGCGCCCAGCATCTGGGTCCCGGTACTGGTCGACGCGCCGCTGTCCAAAAAATAGGGCTGGGTATTGAGTGCCACCCCACCCAGATTGTTATAAACCGTATCCTGAACAATCAACCGGTCTTTGCTGGCAGTCTGTCCGCTACCGTCAAATGCTTCTTTCACCGAGCGGATCTGGCGGCCTGCCCCGTCCAGGTACACGCGGTTAATGGCGCCGTTCTGCTTATCATTGGCCGCCAGAACCGGCACCGAATAGACGAACATCACCGCGTCCGCAGGAATCTCCGACGCCGCAGGCTGAGGGCAATTAAAATTGTTGGCACTAGTATCGCTCACTCTGCCACTGAGGTAGCAGTACAGCGAGATAGTCGCGGTTCCGTCGGCGCGCACCTCCTTGAAGGTGCGACCAAAATCATCGACCTGATATAAGGTTGCCAGCTGATTCGGACCGGTGACCGCGACAGGCTTGCCATTGCGGGCATCGGGCTTACGCGCCTCGGTGTGACTGAGCGGGTTCAATACCTTGGTTATAAATGTGCCGGCCGGTACGGGTACGTTGACATCCGTGCCCGCTGAAGCAGTAGTGGCCGCATATTCCGATGTCAGCGCACGCTCGGTGAACACCGCGTTACCTGTCGCCCCATCGCAGTTCTTTTGCGTGACGGTCTTACGATTACCATACGCGTCATAGGTGTACACCGTCTTGACGCACAAGGCCGGGTTGTTCGGCTCGACAGTTTCCGACAGCAGCAGGCCGTTGTCGGGATCGTATTCGAAGGCGCTGCTGCGGCTGAAACTGGAGGGGTCGGCCGGGATCACGCTCTGCGCCTGGGCGCCGCCGCAGAACGCCAGCAATGCCAGGGCGCCCAAAAGATGTCGTATCGCTGTCATGTTGAAATGCTTGAATGAGTTAAGGCGAACTTGGCGGCTCATTTGCTCTCTCCTGCTTCGTTCGCTTCTTCTTCGCCCGACAGGGCGCGGGCGGCGGCGGCGCGCTTGAAAGTCAGCGTGTTGCTGGCCGTGGCGCCATGGTTGGCGCTGTCGCGCACCTCCACTTGCCAGGTTTCCGTGACGGTCTCGCCGTTGGCCAGCGTTGCGGTGAACGTCGGCGTCGCGATTGCCGCGTTCGAAATGGTCGCGCGGCTGCCGGACAGGCGTGTCCACGTATAGCTGTATGGCGCCAGGCCGCCGGCGACGGTCACGCCCATGGACACCGAGCCGGTGCCGGTACCGGTGGTGGCAATCGCCACCGACTTGGCCGCCAGCGACGGCGCCAGCTGCGCGACCACGCTGAAGTTCGTGGCCAATTGCGCGGACGCCGTTTTGCCTATGCTGTCCACCACATCAACATACCAGTAGTTGGTCACGGATTTACCCCAATCCAGCGTGACGCCGAACACCGGCGTCGGCGTCGACGCATCCGATATCGAGACGGTCGGATTGGCGATGGTCGAGCGCCAGTGATAGCTGAACGGCGGCACGCCTCCGGTCACATTCGCGCTGGCCTGTGCACTGAAGGTGCCCGGATCGAGCTGGCGCCCGAATCCCGTGGTGCTGAACGAAATCTCGATCGGCTGTCCCGGATAGGTGTAGGTCACCTCGACCGTCTTGGTGACGCTATGGTTGGCCGCATCGCTGAAGGTGGCCTGCCAGTTTTCCACCAGGGTTTCGCCCAGCGCCAGTGTCGCGGTCACCGTAGGATTGGTGGCGTTCGGGTCCGAGATGACCCCGCGGCTACCGGAGAGACGTGTCCATACCGCGCTATACGGCGGCACCCCGCCGTTGACCGAGCCTTGGTTCAACGCGCCGCTGGCCACGCCCTTGGTGGCGACGCTGGCGGTCAGGGTGCGGGTCGGCACGGTGGTTGCCGACAACACTGCCGGCACGTGCACGGCGGTCGTGGTGGAGGCGCTGACGACGGTGCCGAAGCTGTCAGTGACGGTGACCTTCCAGCTGTCGTTCATGGTTTGCGCCTGGCCGGCAGCGACGGCAAAGGTCGCGTTTGCGCTGGTCGTGCCGCCCTGCAGCGTACCTTTGCCGGTGCCAACGTGCGTCCAGCTATAGCTGTACGGCGCCACACCGCCGGTAACGGTGGCGGTCAGCTGGCCGGTGTAGGTGCCCGGATCGCTCATTTCGAACGTCTCGTTGAGCGGGGTGATGCGCGCCACCAGCGAGGCGCCGGGGTACTCGAAGGTCACGGTGGTCACGCTGGAGGCCACATGGCCAGCCGAGTCGGTGACGTCAAAGCGCCAGTCTTCCACCACGCGTTCCCCCAGACTCAGGGTGGCACGGATGCCAGGGCTGGCGGTGGTGGGATTCAGCGCCACCGAACGGCTGCCGCTGATGCGCGTCCACTGATAGGTATTGCCGCCGGTGCCGCCCGTGGCGCTACCGGTGAGCCCAGTTGTCGAGACCCCGCCATTGGCCGCGGTGGCATCGGCGGCCTGTATCGCGGCCGTGGTCACCGCCTTCAACACTTGCGGTACCGAATAGCTGACCGTGACGCCAACCGCAGCGGTCTTGCCGACGCTGTCTTTGACCGTAACAGTCCAGGTGTCATTGCCGCTCTGGCCCTGGGCCACCGTCGCGCTGACCACCGGACTGGCGCTGGCGGTATCGGACAGCGTGGTGCGCGTACCCAGGGTGTGCGCCCAGCTGTAGGTGTAAGGCGGAATACCGCCCTTGCCGCTGGCAGTCATGGTGTCGGAAATCGTGCCAGGATCGCTACCGCGCAGCACCAGCGGGCTCGGGTCCACCGACACGGTCAGCGCCGGCGCAGGGTAGCTAAAGGTGACGACCGTGGTCGCGGTGGCCTTGTGGCCAACCGCGTCGGTCACGGTCAGCGA
>Ga0209025_1001947_pt1 | contig 23833 bp, 4 predicted proteins | sample AraplaMF_Col_mLB_FD_184256 | JGI IMG/M metagenome (GOLD analysis project Ga0209025, IMG submission 184256) | Arabidopsis root microbial communities from the University of North Carolina, USA - plate scrape MF_Col_mLB (SPAdes) (version 2) | ecosystem: Host-associated > Plants > Roots > Endosphere ... | reverse complement strand
CCATGCCAGACGGTTCAACAGCCCACCGTGCCGGTTGGCCGCCCCCTTCGGGCGGCCAGTCGATCCCGACGTGTAGATCACGTACGCCAGGTTCTCCGGGTGAAGACGCACCGCCGGCGCGTGCGTGGGCTGCGCCGACAGATCCAGCGCGTGCAGATCCACGGTCCTCAGGGTCTGCGCTACGCGCCCCGCGGCCGTGATGTCCTGCGCCACGTCCTGCGTTATGTTCTGCGCCGCGCCCTGACCCGCGCACTTCGGCAAGGACTGCGGCAAGCCCTTGAGCACGGCCGCATTCGACAGCAGCAGGACCATGCCACTGTCCTCCATCATGTACGACAGCCGCTCGGCAGGATAGGCGGGATCCAGCGGCACGTAAGCACCACCCGCCTTGAGCACCGCCAACAGCGCCACCACCAGTTCCACCGAGCGTTCGAGGGCCACCCCTACCCGCACATCCGGCCCTACCCCTTGGCCCACAAGGTGATGCGCCAGGCCGTTGGACCACGCGTCCAGCTCCCCGTAGCTCACGCTCCTGTCGCCATCCACCACCGCGATCGCTTGCGGCGTCTGCGCCGCCTGCATGCCGATCCGCACGTGCATCGGTTCCTGCCATCCATAATGTCGCGGGGCCCCGCTGCGGGCGTGCAGCGCAGCCTGCTCATTGTCATCCAGCAGGTTCAGTTCTCCCACGCATTCCCGCGGCCGGTCAGCCATGGCATGCAGCACCGACAGATACTGACGTCCAAGCCGCGCAATCGTAGCGGGGTCGAAGAGATCCTCCGCATACAGCAGCCCCACCGTCAGCCCGCCGTCGCCCTCTTCGAGCGTCTCCAGGCTCAGGTCGAACTGCGCGGGCCGGCCTGCCAAGGCATAGCTTTCCATGGCCAGGCCCTGCGGTCCCGTGGCCGTGTGCGCGTCCTGCCGCTGGTGGTTATGCATCACCTGGAATAGAGGAGTCTGGCCCAGCACGCGCTTGGGTTGCAGTGCCTGCACCAGCACGTCGAAGGGAAGGTCCTGGTGCGCCTGTGCGCCAACGACGGCCTCCCGCACCGCTGCCAGCACGCTATTCAGGCTCATCTGGCCGCTCAATTGGCCACGCAATACCTGGGTGTTGATGAAGAAACCGATCAGGTCGGCCGTCTCGGGCCGGCTGCGATTGGCATTGGGCACGCCAATGCGGATATCCCCTTGATTGGTGACGCGGTAGAGCAAGACTTGCAATGCCGCCTGCAGGACCATGAACAAGGTGGTGCCGCTGGCGCGCGCAAGACCCCGCAAGCGTTCGGACAGGGAGACTGCCAGGGTCTGGCGCCAGCTTGCCGCGGCACGCGGCAGCGCCGTTGCGCCATGGCCGGATTGGCGCTCGACCGGCAGGGCCAAGGCGGGATGCTCCACACCCAGATATTGGGTCCACCAGGCCAACTGGCGTTCGCGCTCGCCGGCGTCCAGCCATAGGCGTTGCCAGCTCGCATAGTCCGGATACTGCAAAGGCAGCGGTGGCGGCACGTCCGCGGTTGTGCCGATGCGCCGCCGATACGCTGCCACCACATCACGCAGCAGCACCTGCTCGGACCAGCCATCGGAGGCAATATGATGGGTCACGATCAACAGCACATGGTCCTGGGCCGAGCGCCGCGCCAGGCCTATCCGCCAGACCGGACCGTGCTCCAGATCGAAAGGTTCGCGCAGCAGCGCTTGGGCGAAGGACTGTATCGCCGCATCGGCGCCGTCTCCCGGCGGCACGTCCCAGTCGCGGTAGGACAGCGCAGGCGCGGCCTCGATGATTTGCCGGGGCTCGCCGTCGTCATCGGCCTCGAAGCGGGTGCGCAAGGTCTCGTGCCGCGCCGCTACGTCTTCGAACGCCAGACGTAGCGCGACGGTATCGAGATCGCCGCGCAGGCGCTGCGCAATGGGAATGTGATAGGCAATGCTGTCGGGTTCGAGCTTCCACAGGAACCACATGCGTTGCTGCGCGTACGAGAGCCTGGCCCGCACCGCATCGCTTGCGCGCGGCAGGATGGGCAGGCTCCATGGCGACACGCCCTGCTCGAGCAATTTCTGCCAGAAACGCTTTCGCTGTTCGGGTCCCAACCCGGCAAAGCGCTCCACGATCTTGCGGGCTGCTGCCTGTTCCATGCTCTACTTTTCCTCCAGTTCGTCCAGGAAGGCGTCCAGCTCGTCGAACAGGTCCCGCCCACCGCGCCCGTCCAGCAGCGACGCCACCTCACGCGACAGGTCGGCCAGCGTTGCCGCATTGAAAATCGCCGGGACAGGCACTTCGACCTGGCATTGCCGGTTTACCCGCGAGACGAGGTCCAGGGCCGTCAGTGAGTGGCCGCCCAGGGCGAAGAAATTGTCGTTGCGGCCGACACGGTCCAGGGCAAGGACGTCTTTCCATATCTGCGCCAGCATCTCCTCGACGTGCCCCTCGGGCGCTTCATAGGCTTGCCCGTCCGCAAGCGGCGCCGGCAAGGCGCCGCGGTCTATCTTGCCATTGGCATTGAGCGGCAGCCTGTCCAGCACGACCACGGCGGACGGCAGCATGTAGTCAGGCAGCACTGCCGCGAGTTTCTCGCGCAAGACAGGCGCCGCCAGCACATGACCCGATTCCGCCGCTACATAGCCCACCAGCCTGGCGCCGCCCGCTCCCTGGAGCGCCACGACGATGGCTGAACGAACGCCCGCCTGGGCCTGCAATTGGGCTTCGATTTCGCCCAGCTCGATACGAAAGCCGCGTATCTTGACCTGATGATCCATCCGGCCGATGTATTCCAGGTCGCCCGCGTGGGTCCAGCGCACCAGATCCCCGGTTCGATACATGCGCGCCCCAGCGGTGCCAAACGGATCGGGCACGAATCGCTCGGCCGTCACGGCGGCTTTGTTCAAATAGCCTCGCGCAAGCAGGTCGCCGCCGATGCACAACTCACCGATGACGCCCACGGATACCAGGGCGAGTTCCCGGTCCACGACGTATAACGCACGTTCCTCCAGCGGCCCCCCGATCGACACGGCAGCGCCCACGCGCGGCGCCTGGCGGCCCGGGTCGAAGACGCGCGCGCTGGCCGTGACAACGGCCTCGGTGGGCCCGTATGTGTTCAACAGCGCGACATTGCCATAACCCAGGCGCTGCCAGGTTTGCAGCATCTCCGGCGACATCGCTTCGCCACCTACGTGTATCCTGCGCAGCGGTGCGAGGTCGCGGATGCCGTGATGTTCCAGGTCCTTTACCAAAAGGTGCCAGTAGGCAGTCGTCAAATCGGCGACGGTAATCCCTTGCGTGCTTACCTGCCTGGCGAATTCAGCGCTGGTCCAGACCCGCGGACCGCGCATGACGATAGCCGCGCCCAGGCACAAGGCGGGAAAGCACTGTTCGACGAAACCGTCGAAGTTGAACGTGGAGAACTGCAGTACACGGTCGTGCTTCGAGATATCGAAAAATCCCGTCGCCACCCGTACATGCCGCGCCAGCGCGTCATGGCTGACGCCTACACCCTTCGGTCGGCCGGTCGAGCCCGACGTGTAGATCACATAGGCCAGATTGGCCGGATGCATGATCACTTCCGGGTTTTCCACTTGCGCCGGCTTCCCTTCCCGGCCTGGCGCAAGGCCCGCGCCGTGCATGTCCACCGCACTGACATCGCGCAGCGCCGTGAAGGCCGCCGGCGCAGTACTGTCGATCAGGAGCAGTCCGATGCCGCTATCGCGGACAATGTAGTCCAGCCGGTCGGCCGGATACGAAGGGTCCAATGGCACATAGGCGGCGCCGGTCTTCAACACTGCCAGAACGGCGACGATGAGGTCAGGAGAACGTTCGATGGAGATCCCTATCCGGACCTCGGGACCAGCTCCCTGCTGGATCAGCCGCGCGGCCAGCGCGTTGGCTTTCTCATTCAGTTCGCCGTAGCACATTACGGCACCATCGAACATCACGGCCGTGCGCTGGGGCTCGGCGCGGGCATGGGCTTCGATCTGGTGATGCACGAGGCCTTGCGCCTGGCCGCGCGCGCGCGCCGTGCCCAGGCGCAGCAACCCGTCGCGCTCGGACTGCGTGAGGCCCTGGATGTCACCGACGCAGGGTGCCGCGGTGCTCATCTCCGTGACGAGCCGCAGTACGAGCTGCGCCAAACGTTCAGCCGTGGCCCGGTCGAACCATTGCCTGGCATACGAGCATTGCAGGACCAGGGTGTCGGCCAGGCCGACCGATAGCGTCAGCGGATAGTTGGTCAGTTCGCGGTTGTTCACCCCGGCGAATCGCAGACCGGCTGGCGTGCCTTCCTTCAACGCCGCATCCACGGGATAGTTCTCGAAGACCAGCAGGGTATCGAACAGGCCTTGGCCCGCTACGCCCGCCCAGCGCTGGATTTCATAGAGCGGCGTGTACTCGTGTTCGCGGGCCTGCAGTGCCTGTGCCTGCAACTGGCGTAGCCAGTCAGCCACCGCGCGCCAGGGCTCCACGGTAACGATGACCGGCAGCGTGTTGATGAACAGGCCCAGCAGGGACTGCGAACCCTCCACCTCCGCCGGCCTGCCGGCTACCGTGGCCCCGAAGGAGACGGTCGTCTGGCCGGTGTGGCGTGACAACAGCAAGGCCCACGCGCCTTGCACCAACGTGTTCACCGTGATGCGCTCGCGGCGCGCGAACTCCGCGAGGGATGCGGTACCAGCGGCGTCGAGTGAGAGCGTATATTCCCCATGGCCAAGGTCTCCCGCGCCTTGCGACTCGACGTCCGCGGGTTTGATCGCGCCGGCCAGGCGGGTCGGCGTGTCCAGGCGCGCGGTCTGCGCGCGCCAGTACGCCTCGTCTTGCTCCGCATCGCGCGCCTGAAGCCAGCCGATGTAATCGCGATAACGCCCGCGCGGGCTGGCCAGGTCGGCGTGCGGACGACCGGCTTGCGGATGGCCGCCCTCCGGATGGCCGCCCTCCGGATGACCGCCCCGCGGATGGCCGCCCCGCCCATACAGCCGCAATACTTCGCCGAGGAGTTGGGATACGCTCCAGCCGTCCATCAGCACATGATGATGGGTCCAGATGAAATGATGCCGATGCGCGCCGGTGCGAATCAACAGCAGACGCATCAAGGGCGGCCTCGCCAGGTCCAGGCCGCGCGCCAGCTCGGCGGCGGCTGCCTGGTCCAGGCTGGACGCACTGTCAGCCGGCGCGTCTTCGCTCGACGCGACCGCCTGCCCTTCCCGTAGCTCGAAGGGCAGGCGCGCCGTGCGCGCCACCCACTGCAGCAACTGCTCGTCCTGTTGCACGAAACCAGTACGCAGGATGGCGTGCCGCGCCACCGCCGCGGCCCAGGCCGACTCGAAGCGCGCGACGTCCAGGCCCTCGATGTCCAGACGCAACTGGTTCACATAGGCGGCCCCCTGTGGCGCATACAGGCTGTGGAACAGGATCCCCGACTGCATCGGCGACAAGGGATATATGTCTTCCAGGCTGGACGCCGCAAGGCCAGTCGCTGCGACTAGCGCGTCCAGGCGGTCCTGATCCAGGCGTACCAAGGGAAAATCCGCAGGCGTCACCCCCGTCGCCCCGCTGGTGCAATGCGCCACGACGGCTTGCAGTTCCTGCCGATAGCGCGCCATGAACGCCTCGACGTCCGGGGCGTCGTAGCGCTGATGGCTGTAGGCGACGGCCAGGCGCAGTTCCCCTTGATACACCTGACCGCTGACGGTCAGTTCGTGACCTAGCGGCGTATCCGCGTCATGCAGCGGCCCTGCCGACTCGCTCGCCGGCTGCCACATTGAATCGGCACCGAAGCTGCCGTCGAACTGGCCGAGGTAATTGAAGGCCACGGCGGCCGGCGCCATGCCGCGGGACGCCATGCGACTCGGCCCATCGCCGAGATACCGCAAGGCGCCATGGCCCAAGCCCTTGGCAGGAATGGCGCGCAACGTCTCCTTGACCCGGCCGATGGCTGCGCCCAGCGGCCCGGTCGGCGCGAATCGCGCCGGATACACGCACGTAAACCACCCAACCGTGCGGCTGACATCGACGCCGTCGATCACGTCTTCGCGCCCGTGGCCTTCCAGATCGATGTGGACCTGCTCCTGATTTGTCCACGCGCACAGCGCACGGCCCAGCGCGACGAGAAGCAGCTCGTCGACCCGGCTGCGGTAGGCGGCAGGCGCCACCTGCAGTAACTGCCTGGTCAGCCCGGCGTCCAGCCGCAGCGACGCATGGGCGGCGTGGCGCTCCAGGTTCTCGCCCTGTGCACGGACACCAGGAATGGCGAGATCAGGCGCGGCTCGATGCGCTGCCCAATAAGCGGACTCTTCAGGATGCGTTTCCGCGTAGCGGACGAGCCCCAGGGCCCAGTCCTTGTACGAAGCCGTCCGCGCCGGCAAGACGGGGGCCTTGCCGGCGGCGCCATGGGCATAGGCCGCTTGCAGATCCTCCAACAGGATGCGCCACGACACCCCGTCGACGACCAGGTGATGGATGGCCAGCAACAGCCGCCACGTACCATCCGCCACTTCGATCGCCAGCGCCCGCAACAAAGGGCCGTGCTCCAGGTCCAGGCTGCGCTGGGCCTCGCCGCACAAGGTCTCGATCTCGTCCGTCGTGGCCGCCTGACGCACCCATAGCACGGTGCTCGCGTCCGCCGCGGGATCGTAGGCCTGATGCCACTGCCCATCGGCGGACTGGCGGTATCTCAGGCGCAAGGCATCGTGCTGTTGGATGACTATCTCCAGCGCGGCCGCGAGCGTGCGGGGATCCAGTGCCTGGCGGGTCTGCAGCAACAGGGCCTGGTTCCAGTGATGCCGATTCGGAATCGCCTGTTCGAAGAACCAGTGCTGGATGGGCAACAGAGGCACGTCCCCTTCTGGACGCGAAAGTGGTGCCGGCGCGGTCTCCTGCATGGGCTGGGCGACCGTTGCCAACAGCGCTACCGTCTGCTGCTCGAACAGCTGGCGCGGCGTGATGTTCCAGCCGGCCTGGCGCACGCGCGCCACGATCTGCAGGCTCAGGATGGAGTCGCCGCCCAGTTCGAAGAAGTTGTCCTGCCGGCCGACACGCGCTACGCCCAGAACCGCTTGCCAGGCCTCGGCCAAGGCCTCTTCCACGGCGCCCTGTGGCGCCTCGTATTCCTGCGCACCGAATTCCGGTGCCGGCAAGGCCTTGCGATCGATCTTGCCGTTCGCTGTCAGCGGCAAGGATGCCAGCACCACCAGCGCTGCGGGCACCATATAGTCCGGCAGCAGCGCGCCCAGTTGCGCACGCAGCGCCCGCGTGTCCAACGCATACCCATCCCGCGCTGTCACGTAAGCCACCAGGCGCATGCCATCCGGCCCTTGCACGGCAGCTACCACCGCATCACGCACACCGGCAAGCGCTTGCAGCCGCGCTTCCACCTCGCCGGGCTCAATGCGGAAACCGCGTATCTTGACCTGATGGTCGCTACGTCCCAGATACTCCAATTGGCCGTCGGCATTCCAGCGGACGAGGTCACCCGTGCGATACAGCCTGCCGCCGGCCGGACCGAACACATCAGGCACGAAGCGCTCCGCCGTCATTGCCGGCTTGCCGACGTACCCGCGCGCCAGCCCCGCGCCGCCCAGGTAAAGTTCGCCGGCCACGCCGACAGGCGCGAGGTTCAGCTCGCGATCCAGGACATAGGCCGACCGCGCGCCGATGGGCCGGCCTATCGGCGCATAGGCGCTATGCACGGCCCCCCCCACGGTCCAGGCGGTGGGCGCGATGACGGTCTCGGTAGGCCCGTAAGCGTTGACCCATTCATCGACCCGCAAACGGGCGCCGGCGCGGACTACCGAGTCGCGCGTCCATCCTTCTCCGCCCACCACGCACAAGCGCAGGCGCAGTGTGTCGTCGTCCTGCTCCAGGGTGCGCACCACCTGGCCCAGATAGGAAGGGGGGAGGAACATCGACGTCACGCCGTGGCGGCGTATCTCCTGAATGACCGACGCGGTGTCGGCCCTCGGGATGTCGAACAAGACCAGCGCCGCGCCGCTCATCAGGGCGACCAGCCAACGTTCATGCGCGATGTCGAAGTTGATCGACGCGAACTGCAATTCCCGGTCGTCGGCCCGCATCCCGTAACGTGCCTGGATCGCCTGGCAATGCATGGTCAAGGCGGCGTGGGGCACGCCGACGCCCTTGGGCTGCCCGGTCGAACCCGAGGTATAGATCACGTACGCAAGATGCTGTCCTTGCGTTGCGACCGGCGCCGGTGCCGGTGCCAGCACCGGCGCCGTAACAGGCAGCGGCGCCCGCTCGCCCAGCCGGTCTATTTCCAGGACGGGCAGGCGCTCCGGCAGAACCAGGGCCGCGCGCGAATCGGCCTGCGTCAGCACCAGCGCGATGCCGCTGTCCTCGATCATGTAGCGCAGGCGCTCGGCGGGATAATCCGGATCCAGCGGCACATACGCCGCGCCGGTCTTCAACACCGCCAGCAGCCCCACCAGCAATGCCGGCGAACGGGTCAGAGACACGCCGACAAGTTTCTCCGGCCCCGCACCCAGGCTTGCCAAATGCCGCGCGAGCAGGCTGGACCTTGCCTCCAGTTCGGCATAAGTGAGTTGTTCGTCGCCATGGATGAGTGCGATGGCCTGCGGTGCGGCGGCGGCCCGTGCCGCGATGTGTTCATGGACGGGCCGCGGATCATACGCCGGCGTCGCTGGCCGCCCCCAGTCATACAGAAGCCCGGCATCGCGCGGCAACACGGCGATATCGGCCAACGCCAGGTCATCCGCGTTATCCGCCGCGATGCGCGCGGCCAGATCGCAAAAATAGTCCGCGATCGGCTCGGCCTGGCCCGCATGGACTTTGAGCCGGTCGAAGTGCAGGCGGCATTGGACCTCATCGTCGGCGTAGACCACTTCGGCGACCGCCGGAAATTTGGCCTCGCCTTGCGGCAGCTCGATTTCCTCACAGTCGAGGCCGGCAAGGACATCGCCCAGCCCCTGCCGCCCGCCACGGGCGACCTTGAAGTCGAACACGGTCTGGAACAGCCCTGCATCATCGCCGCGTACCGGCCCGCCACCACCGGCAAGGATATCCGCCGGCGAGACATCGGCATGATCCAGGCCGTCCAGGAAGCCGGCCAAGGTGGCCTGCATCAAAGCCGAAATCGGCAGCCCGGGCGCGAGCGTCGCCTTGATCGCCTGCATTCCGGCGAAGAAACCGATCAGCCCTTCCACGTCCTCGTGCTGCCGGCCGGCGTTGGGTACGCCGACCAGGAACCCGGCCGCACCCGTAAACCTGCCGATCGTGATGAACCAGCACGTCAGGAAATAGCAGAAAGGCGGCAGCCGCCGTGCCGCGCAATAACGCTTGATATCGTCACTCGCCCGTGCGTCCAGCTTGCGCACGACCGTCAGCGTGCCGGCTTGCGCGGCTTGCGTGGAGAGCGCGCCAGGGTCGGCGAACCGCACCCTGTCCGTCTCACCGGACAGGTACTCACGCCAGTATCGGACCTGCCGTGCATAGTCCTCGCTCGCACGGAAGTCCTCCAGCCGCAGGGCGATATCCACGTACTGTACTTTCAGCGGCGGCAGCGCCGCCGTCGCTGGCCTGTCCAGCAGCAGCGCGCGATACACGCTGCCCAGCTCCACCAGCCAGATGTCGTTGGACCACGCATCGGAAACCAGATGATGCATGACCACACCCAGAAACAGGCGGCCGTCCCCCGCATCGATATACGACACACGCAGCAGCGGTCCATGCTCCAGGTCGAAGGGCTGTTTGGCATGTTCGGCCCAAAGGGCCAGCAGCGCCTTCCGGTCGCCGCAGCGCCCGGCGGCCAGCGGCTGCAGCGTGAACGGCATGGCCTCGCGCACGATCTGGCGTGGCTCACCGGCATCATCCGTGAAAACGGTGCGCAGGGTTGCGTGCCGCTCGATCAGCAGGCGGATCGCGCGCTGCAGCAGCTCCAGATCCAGCGTCGCCGCGAAAACAAAGGCGCGGGCAATGTGATAAGCGGTCGAATCCGGAGCGAGCTGTTGCGCCAGCCACAGTTGGCGTTGCCCAGGCGATAGCGGGAACCGCCGCTCCCGCTGCGGCTCGCCGCGATGGTCATCAAGTGCGCTACCGCCATCCAGATTTCCAACCATCCTGCCTCCTGCTGCAAGCCCTGCCCCGGTATCGACCGCCCTGCTTCCTTACATCTGGTACCTGAGCGTCAGAAGCACGCGACGCAGTTGGCCGTAGGTGTTGTCCGAAGGTCCGACCACCTTGTCGTAGTAACGACGATTGAACAGGTTGGTACCGTTCAGGGCGACGCTGGTGCGCGAATTGATCTGATACTTGATCATCGCATCGAAGGTGGCATAGCCGCCCTGCACCCAGCTGCCCTCGCCGTCCGAAGCCGAGACCTTGCTCGATATATAGGTTCCCGCGCCCACCGTCCACTGGTTCAAATCACCGGGCAACTGATAGGCCGACCACAGCTTGAACAGATGCTTGGGAGCGATCTGGGAAAACTGGAAGTCCGGATTGCTGTCGTCGAGCAACTTGGTATTCGTGTAGGTATAGCCACCCGAAACCGTGAGCCCCCGCGCCACTTCCCCGGTCGCGGTCATTTCAACGCCGCGGCTGCGCGACTTGCCGTTGGCAATCGAGAACTGCTGGGTGGGATCGTTGGGGTCGAGCGTGGCCTGGTTCTTCTGCTTGATCTGGAACACGGCGAACGACGTATTCAGCCGGCCGTCGTAGAACTCGCTCTTCAGGCCAGCTTCGTACTGTTCACCTTCCAGCGGCTTGATCAGGTTGTTCGACGAATCGCGCGCGGCCTGGGGCTGGAAGATGTTGGTGTAGCTGGTATAGATCGAGTGGTTCTTGTTGATGTCGTAGACCAGGCCGGCGTACGGCGTCACCTTGGCGTTGTAATCGCCGGTGGAAGAGTCCGCGCCGAAGGGATTCTTGCCGTCGCGCGGATCGTTGCTGATATCCCACCACGACACACGGCCGCCCACGATAAGGGTGAGCGGGTCCGCCAGGCTGAACCTGCCATTGCCGTAGAAACCATATTGCCGGATGGTCATGACCGACTCATTGATCGGGCCGTCGAAGTCAGGCTCGGCCGTATGCGAATTGAAGTCGTTCAGATTGGTCTGGACCGGGCACGCGAAGTTCGTGGGCGAGCAGTAGTTGATCGACGTGGTGCCCCGCTTGCGGACGTAGTTCGCCCCCACGGTCAGGATGTGCGTGCGGCCGAACAACTGCATGGGGCCCGAAACGAATGAATCGAGGTCGACCTGTTCGTCCTTGAAATTGTTCTTCAGGTTGAACAGCGTGAGATTATTGGTCAGCGGATCGACGGACGATGGCACGGTCGAGTACTTCGACATATTCGTGCGGCTCATATAGTTCACCGCCGTCGTGTTCTTCCAGCCGCTGCCCAGCTGGGTTTCCAGCCGCGAGAACAGGTTCGTCGTCTCGGCGCGCTGGCGATTCCAGCTTTGGTACAGGTCGTTCCTGGGCGAGATATCGTTCAAGGTGTAGTCGGAGAACCCCGGCACACCCGTGATCAGCGGCGGCTTGGAGTACATGCGGTCGTAGCTGCCGCCGACGGTCAAGGTCATCCTGCTGCTCAGGTCGGCCTGCAAAACGCCATAGACCTGCTGGTTGTTGCGCCACGTGTCGTGCGTGTCCAGATCCTCGGTCTGCCCAGCCACGACGAAGCGGCCGCGCAGGGCGCCGTTCTCGCTGATGGGACCGCCCACATCCAGACTGCTGCGATAGGTGGAACGCGTACCGGCGGCCAACTCCGCGGCCATATGGAAGTCCTTGGTCGGCATTTTGCGGACCAGGCTCAACGTACCGCCCGCCCCGCCGAAACCGCTGTACAGGCCATCGGGGCCGCGCAGGAACTCAATCCGCTCGTACTGATTGAGCAGGGTGTTGTTGGAGCTGTAGATGGAGGTATCGGTCAGCGACGTGGGTACGCCGTCGAGCAGCATCGTCGTGACCTGGAAGCCACGCGAGAAATAGTTGCCCCCGTTCACCTTGACGCCTGGCACGTAGCGCACGGCATCGTCGATGGTATTGAGCTGCTGCTGCTGGATCTGTTCCTGCGTGATGACGCTCACCGACTGGGAGATTTCGCGCTGCGCGACGGGCACCTTGGAACCGACAGTGACCGGCGGGTTCAAGCGCTCGGCAACCGGGTCCACCGCCCCCGTCACGCGGACGACCGGCAGGTCCGCCTCCGGTACCGGGTCGGCGCCATGAGCCGCGCCAAAACAACCGGCGAGCGCGACTCCCAGGGCGCAGCGTTGGAACAACAGGCCGCTGTGCTCGCCCACGCCAAAATGATACTTATTCCATTTCTTGATCGAGGACATTTCTTTTCCGAAGTTCACTGTGCGCCGCAGGCGCCCCCTCCCCCATGTGAGCTGGGGATACTTCAAACAAAACGATAATAACTATCGTTTAGATAGTGGCCGGGATTGTACCGAAGCGCATAACCAAAGGAAACAAAAAAGACGGCGGTTTGCGCCCTTCATCCGCCAGTCTTGCCTGCCCATTACTTCCAAGCATCGAAGCGTGTACCAATTGGCCTATTGAATTGGCCGACCGAATTGGCCGATCAAGACGGCTCCGCGGCCATGGCCGCGGCAGCGGCCAGTTCCAGGCCGGCCGGATCCGGCGCTTGCCCACGTATATAGTCGGCCAGTTGTGTGAAGACTGGATTGCGAAACACGACGCTGGGCGGGATGCGCACTTCGAGACGCTCGCGTATGCGGGCTACCAGCCGTATCACCAGCAACGAATGTCCGCCAATGGCGAAGAAATCGTCGCCGGCCTGCACGTTGTCGCGCTTGAGCAGATCTCCCGCCAGGCGCGCCAGAAGCAAGTCCACGGGAGACTCCCCCGCAGGGCTGGCCGTTACCGGCGTGGGCAGATCCACGGGTAGCATCCGCCGGTCGATCTTGCCATTGGGCAGTCGCGGGAAGGCGTCGAGCGCGATCACCTGGTCCGGCACCATGTAGTTCGGCAGCATGGCGGCAAGCGCCTCCCTGACCGCGGCGGGTTCGACGCGAACCGGACTGCCGCCCTCCATTCCTCCGTTCACGAAATACAACAGCAGGCGGTCGACCCCACCGGCCTGCGCCACCTTCGCGCACGCCAGGCCCACCCCAGGCGTCCGGCAGGCCGCCGCTTCCACTTCGGCCAGCTCCACCCGGAAGCCACGCAGCTTGACCTGATCGTCCTTGCGCCCGCGCAGCACGATCGCACCGCCCTGCCGCCGTACGGCCCGGTCGCCCGTGGCATAGAGCAGCTCGCCAGGCGCATAAGGATCGTCCACGACCTTGCGGCGGTCATCGTCGCCCACATAACCGTCGAACAACTGCGCGCCGCCGATATGAAGCTCACCCTCTACACCATCGTCGACGTGCCGCAGTTGTTCATCCAGGACGTAGACCCGGTTGTTCGGCAGTATTTGGCTCAGTTGGACCATGTCGGCCAGTGCGTCCGGGTCCGCGCTATTCAGCTCGTCAAAGCGGTGTATGGCGACGCCCACTGTCGTTTCGGCCGGGCCGTAATGGTTCACGACCTCCAGGCCGGCAGGCTGCGCGCGCAGTTTACGCAGCAGCCCCGGCTGGGCGGCCTCGCCGCCCAGCACCAGCAGGCCGCGCAGGACCGCGTCGCCGTTGCCCTCCAGCAAGGCATCCAGATGGGACGGCACGATCTTCAGGCAATCGATAGCGTGCGAGGCCAGGAAGCGGCTGAACGACGGGCCATCCTGCACTTCCTGCTCGGCGGCGATGTGCAGGGTCGCACCTACATAAGCGCCACCGAAGAGGGTGGTATAGCCAAGGTCGGCCGCCACCGAAGAAACCACCGCATAGTGCTGCCTGCGCTCCAGTTCGAGCGCCTGCGCGGCGCCGGCCACGTAGTTGTGCAGACTGCCATGGCTGATACGCACGCCCTTGGGCGTTCCTGTCGACCCGGACGTGAACACCACATAGGCAAGCTGCTCCGGGCGCGCTGGCGCGCGGGTCGGCGCGGCACCTGCAACGCCGTCCTGCCGCACGTCCTCGACGTGGAGCACATCGATCGCGCCGCAAGCACCCTCCTGGCCTTGCGCTTGCCTGGATGCGAGCAAGGCCTTGGGCCGGCAGATATCGAGGATCTGCGTCACCCTGTCGCGCGGCCACCCGGTATCCACAGGCACGTAGGCGGCGCCCAGCCGCCATACCGCGAGAATGCCGATGTACAGATCGTCCGAACGTGGCAGGGCCAGCGCCACCAGATCGCCGCGGCCCACCTGGCGGCGGTGCAGCGCGGCGGCCAGGGTCTCCACGTCGCGGTCCAGGTCGGCATGGCTGCGGGCGCGCGCGCCGAAGACCAGCGCCAGGCGTTCAGGGGCGGATCGCGCCCAGCCCTGGATGCGATCCGGCAACAGCGGCGTCCCGAATTCCACGGCTGCCATGGTGTTTTCCTTGTACATGAAGACTCCGTATGCGAAATTTTGCGCGGCGCTCAATTGCGCCATACCGTGGACCGCTGCATCATCCGGCCCATGGCCACCATGATCTTGCGTGGCCCCTCGAAGGGATCACGCGCGTGCGCGACCAGCATGTTGTCCAGCAGCACCACATCTCCAGCCTGCCAGGAAAAGCGCACCGCACAATGCTCGTAGGCCTGACCCACGTCCGCGATGACGTCGTCGCCTATCGGCGAGCCATCACCGTACGTAACGTTGCGAGGCAGGCGCTCCGCGCCGAAGATGCTCACCAGATCCTCCCTCACCTCGCGGTTCAGCGTCGCCGGGTGATGCAACTGCACCTGGTTGAAGAACACCCGCTCTCCGGTCACCGGATGGCTGAGGACCGCCGGGCACAAGGCTTCCGTGCGCAAGGTGCCGTCAGCGAGCCAGATCGCCTGTATTCCCATCGCGCCGCATTTCGCCTCGACTTCGCCACGGTCGGAGGTCCTGAAGAATTCCTGCCACGGCACATCCAGGCCCTCGTTGAATACGCGCACATAGCGCAGACCCTTGCGCTCGAACGCGTCGACCACCTCGGGGGCGAGCCGGTCCAGCATCCGCCGGCAGTCGACGATCGGCGTCGCGCCGCCCCGGCGCGCAGGCACGGCGCAATAGAACAACTGGCGCGTCGGCCAGGAGGTCATGTGCGAACTCTCGTTGTGGAACAGGATCATCTCCGTGGCCGGATAAGGCGTGGACTCATAGATGTCCTGGCCCGCGGCTTCCTTCGGCAAGTCGCCGTAGTCACCATAGAGGTCGCCTGTGAGCGTGCGCGCGAACTGCTCGAACGCCTGCCCGCTGTCTATGGCAAAACCGCGGAACAGCAAGGCGCCGTGCCGCGCAAGCCGATCCTGGTTCAGCTCGGCGCCCTCCCGCAACTGCTGCAGCGCATCCGTGCCCGCGCTTGGATGGATGATGAAAGGCAGAACGCGCGCTGAATCGCTGCTCATCTCAAATCGCCTCCTTGATGAGGTTGAACAGACCGTTGACCGTACCGCCTGGGTGGTCCACGCAAGCCTGCACCAGCGCCTGCCATTGCGCCACGACGGCCGCGACTTGCGCCGGCGCATGCAAACCGGTCGCGTAGACGCATTCGCCGCGGATGACGCCATCGGCTTGCTCCACGAACAGCGCCAGGTCGAATTTGGCCTTGCGATGCTGCAGCTCCAGGGCTTCGATCCGCAACCCTTCGAAGACCGGTTGTTGCGACGGCACGTTCTGCATGACGAACAGGGTCTGGATCAAGGGATTCCTGCCGGCACGCCGCTTGACGCCGACGCTTTCCACGATCTGGTCCAGCGGCAGGTCGCCATGTTCGAACGCCTCCAGGGCGCGCCGCATGGTGTGCGTCACCAGGCCCGCGACGGATCCCTGCAATATGTCATCGGCCAGGCGCGAGCGCAGCGGTACGACATTGACGAAGAAGCCGATCAGCCCTTCCGTTTCGACCATGCCGCGGCCAGCGACGTCAGTGCCCACGATCAAGTCGTCCATGCCCAGCCACCGGTGCAAGGTGAGCTGATAGGCGGTCAGAAGGACGGCAAACGGCGTCACGCCCAACGCTAGCGCCAGCTCGTTCACCGCCTTGCTCAGGCCAGGGGGCAAGGCGAAAGCAAGCTTGGCGCCTGCGTGCACGTCGGCATTGGCGTCCGCGCGCGGCGCCGGGACGGCCGTGGCGGGGAACTCCAGGAAGTGCGGCGCACCGCCCAGGGTCGATTTCCAGAACGCCTTGCGCGCTTGCAGGTATGCGTCCTTCAGCAAGTCGCGATGCCAGTTCGCATAGTCCTGGTATTGGATGGGCAAGCTGGGAAGATCCGGCGCGCTACCGCGCACCAGCGCCGAGTACAGTGCCGACAGGTCGCGCGCCACGATGCCCAGCGACCATCCGTCCGAGATGATGTGATGCATGGACAACACGCAGCGCGCGTCGGTGTCGGACGAACGTATCAACGTCACCCTGAAAAGAGGCGCCGTGTCCAGGTCGAAAGGTTGCGCGCCGACTTCTTCCACCAGCGCGGCCATGGAGAACATGGGGTCCGCCATGCGCTCGCGCACGTCCAGCACCGTGACCGGTGGCTTCGGCGCCGCCACGATGGCCGCGGCGGGCAGACCGTCTTCCTCCGGATAGTACGTGCGCAGTACGTCGTGACGCGCCATCAGCAGTTCCACCGCCTGCTCGAGCAGCCGTGGCACCATCGCACCCGACACGCGGAACGCGGCCGAAATGTTGTACAGCGAACTCGGCGCATCCGCGAAACGCTCCACCAGCCACAAGCGCACCTGGGCGGGAGACAGCTGCAGGGGGGCGCCGGGCGCCATGGGTTCGATGCCACGCGAACCGGCACGCCTCGCCTGCTGGTCCTGCATGCTCCCGCGTAGGGATTCGATATGCGCCGACAGGCTGCGCACCGTCGGATGGTCGAACAGGGCCCGCAAGGCGATTTCGCCGCCCAGCGCGCCGCGCAGTCGGTTGATCATCTGCGTGGCCAGCAGTGAATGTCCGCCCAGGTCGAAGAAGTTGTCGTGCGGGCCGACACTGGCCAGGCCCAGGACTTCCGCCCAGATTCTGGACAGCTCCTGCTCCAGCGGCGTCATCGGTACTGCGTCTTGCCCAAGGCGCGGCTCCGCCAGCCAGCTTTCCAGCTTCTTGAGATCGGTCTTGCCGTTGATGGTCAGCGGCATGGCGGAGCACACGTGGACACGGTAAGGCACCATGTACTCCGGCACCCCCGCGGCTACCCATTGCTTCAGCGCCAACGGCAGGTCTTGCTGGAGCCTGGCCAGCGGCGGATCGTTGGCATGGCGCAGCGGATCGTCGCTACCATTCTCGTACGCCGTTGCCGGCATGGCTATCTGCGTGCCGTCGTCTATCGCGAACAGCACATCGAAGGCCCCGTCGCCTCTGTCCGAAGTCCAGCCTATGCTGGTCTTGTAGGCCAGCCGCTCGCCCAAGGTCCACAAATCCTCCGGATCCAGGCCATGGTCCATGCCCGCTTCGGCGGCTTCAGTGTTCGCCGGCAGGCCGTCTTTCCAGCCCTCCAGGGAACGTAGATTCCAGGCGTCCTGCACCAGACGGCCATTGGGTACGCCCCGCAACAACAAGGACTGCCCGGAAAGGCCGGCCAACCTGCTTTCGATGTCGGACAAGGCAAGCGGTTCATCGTGCCAATCGACCACCACCGCCGCGTGCGAGGCGTCGCCGCGCTTGGCCTCTATCGTGATGTCGTAGCGGAACCGGGTCATCTCATTGAGGAATCTGCCGCGCCTGAGCTGGGTGCGTACGGTGCGCCGCGGGTGCTTGCGCGCGACCAGGGCATGGAAAAACGCCGGATCCACCACCAGTTCCGCATCCTGCGCCACGCTGCGCCGGACTGTTTCCCTCAGGCTGGCAATATCCGCGGATCCCTGCAGGCTGCCGAAGGCAATCGCGCAATGGAACATCTCCTGCAGGAATTTCGGCCGGATATCGCCGATGAAGATCGTGCCGTCATGCCCCGCATGCGCCATGAGGCGGTCGATCACATCCTCCAGGTAGCGCCCATCCGGAAAATACTGGATCACCGAGTTGACGATGATGACATCGAAAGGCCCGCGCTCCGCGCCCAAGGACTGCAAGGCATCGCCGTGCAGCAGCTCGACGTGGCGGTAGCGCGCGTCGGCACTCGTCCATTGCTTGAGATCGCCGATCGCGCGAGCCGACAGGTCGGTGGCGACGTAGCGTTCGGTCGCGGGCGCCAATTGTTCAAGCAGCAAGCCCACCCCGCAACCGACTTCCAGGATGCTGCGCGGTCGCAATCGGGCAATGCGAACGACTGTGCCCTGCAGCCACTCTTTCATTTCTTGCTCGGGAATCGGCGCGCCGTCGAAGCTGCTGTTCCAACCGACGAAGCTCGGCCGTCCCCTGGCGCCCGAGTACGTGCCGTCGAACACCTCCTGCCATTGCGACAGCGATGCGCTCCGGTCCTCGGAAGCATGGCCCAAGTCCGCCGCGCGCGCGGGCACCTCGTCCCGCGCCGCGCGCCGCAGCTCGCTGTCGTTGAGCGTGACGAAAGCCGCAAGCCGCGCGTCGCCGGCGTCCTTGCGCAGGGCGACCGTCACGGCTTCCGCCACCAAGGGATGCTCGCGCATGCGGGCACTGATTTCGCCCAGCTCGATGCGGTGGCCACGTATCTTGACCTGTTGATCGGCCCGCCCGACGTAGTGCAAGTCGCCCTCCTCATCCTGCACGGCCAGGTCACCGCTGCGATACAGCCGGCTGCCGTCGTCACGCTGTGGGTCCGGAACGAAACGCTCCGCCGTCAAGGCGGGCTTGCCCAGATAGCCCCGTGTTACGCCAGGGCCACCTATGTAGATCTCGCCCGCCGTGCGCGATGGCACGGGATCGAGCGCCGCGTCCAGGACGTGCCAGCGCAGGTCGGGCAGCGCCGTGCCGACCGCGCTGCTGCCGGAAACCGGCGCCTCGTCCATCGAAACTGGCCGGAAACTCGCGTGCACCGTGGTCTCCGTGATGCCATACATATTAACCAGTGCCGGCGCGCTGTCGTCGAAATGCGTCCACCACGGCCGCAGCATGGCCGTGTCGAGCGCTTCACCGCCGAAAATGACATAGCGCAGCGTCCTCGATGCAGCCAGGCCCGCCAGATCCTCGTCCAGCGCGAGCAGCTGCTGGAAAGCGGAAGGCGTCTGGTTCAACACGGTCACCTTGTGTTCGACCAGGGCGGCCATCACCTCGCGAGGATCGCGGCAGGCTTGCTTGGACAGGATCAACAGCCGCGATCCATGCACCAGGGCGCCAAAGATCTCCCAGACCGAAAAGTCGAACGAAGGGGAATGGAACAATGTCCAGGTGTCGCGCGGCCCGAAGCGATAGAGCGCGTCCGTCGTCTTGAACAGCCGGCTGACGTTTTCGTAGCTGACGAGCACGCCCTTGGGCTTTCCGGTCGAGCCCGAGGTGTAGATGCAGTATGCAAGAGACTGCGGATGCCGAGGTATCAGCAGGTTCATGCCGTCGCTGTCCGCCGGCAGCGGGGTCTCGTTGTCCATGCACCAGACACGCACACCTTCCAGCGGCACTACGTCCAGGTGCGCCTGCCGTGTGATCACGATCCCTGCCCGGCTGTCCGCCAGGACATAGCTGAGTCTCTCGCGCGGGTAGTCCGGATCCAGCGGTAAATAGGCCGCACCGCATTTCAAGACGCCCAGCATGCCCACGATCAAATCGATCGACCGGTCCATCAAGACACCGACCAGTTGATCGGTACCGGCACCCATGGCGCGCAAGTGCTGCGCGCAACGGTTGGCCCGCTGGTTCAGTTCGGCATAACTCAAGGTCTGGTCGCCAAACTGCAGGGCGATCGCGTCGCCACGCAGATGGGCTTGTTTTTCAATGGATTCGACGATGCCGTTCATGGATGCCTCGGTATTGCCATGGAGATTGCCCGCGCGCGACCACGCCGGCGCCTGCGCCTGCGACGCGCGCGGCGCTTGAACGTGCAACAGGTCCTTGATGAAGCAGGGGCCGGCGTCCTCCTGCGTGATGCGGTGCAGGACTTGCTCGAAGCGGTGCAGATACTCCCGCACGAATTCCTCGCTAGCCTGGTCTGGCTGGTACACCACGCTTGCCCACAGGCTGCCTTCCGCGAAGAAGCGGAAATTCAGCGGGTAATGGGGCGACTCCTGCATGGACGAGTCGGTTATCCGCAGTCCCGCCACCTCCTCTGCCCGTTCCTTCAAGTCCTGTTTGGGAAAGTTCTGGAAGGCGAACAGGCACTCGATGAGATTCGCTCTCGGGTCCAGGCCGGCATGGCGCTGGATCTGGGTCAGCGGCAGGTACTGGAAGGACTCCACTTCGCTCTGTGTCCGCGCCACCCGTTGCAGCCAACCCACGGCATCGTCGCCGTCGGACAGACGCAGCCGCATCGGCAACGCATTGACGAACAGGCCAACCGCGCTTTCCATCCCCTCCAGGTCCTGGGTCGGACGGCCCGACAGGGCCACGGCGTAGACGACATCGGTACTGCGGCTATAGGCGGACAGCACCAAAGCCCATGCCCCCTGCACCAGCACATTGACCGATATGCGCTGCGCGCGGCAGTACTGCTGCAGGGTATCGACCGCTATGCCCGACTGCCAGCGGTAGTCACGCGCGGGCAGCGGCTGCCCGGCCGCGCCGGTCTGTTTCTTCAATGGCAGGCGCGCCGTGGCGCTGTAGCCGTCCATCGTTCTTTGCCAGAACCGCGCCGCTGACGCCTTGTCCTGCCGATCCAGCCACGCCAGATAATGGCGGAACGCGAACGCCTTGGGCAAGGACGGCTTGCGGCCCCGCCGCAAGGCGCCGTAGACCGAGATCAACTCGCCCAGCAGAACGGAAAGCGACCAACCATCCAGGATGGCATGATGATGCACCCACACCATCCGGACCTCGCTTTCCGAGTGCCGCACCAGCACCACCCGCATCAGCGGTGCCGCCGAGAGATCGAGACCTTCGCGTGCCTCGCGTTGCACCAACTCCTCGTGCAGCGTAGCGCGCTGCGCCTCGGGGTATGCAGTCCAGTCGAGTTGTTGCAAGCCCACGCTCACCTTGCGATGCTGCGCCAGCAACAGGGTTCCGTCGGCAGCCACGATGGGTTGCACCCGCAGGACATCATGGCGATCAGCCAGGTAATCCCAGGCCTGCTGAAGCGCGCCCACGTCCAGCACGCCGGTGAAGATGTAGGAAAGCACCTCCGTGTAGGCGTAGGCATTGCCCTCGTATTCGGTGTGGAACAGCAGCCCTGCCTGCATCGGTGACGGCGGATACAAGTCTTGCAGGGAAGATAGAGGGACATCCACGCGGTCGTGCAGCGCGTCCAGCTGAACCTGCGACAGTCGCGCGAGCGGGAAATCGGACGGCGTCACACCGCCGGCGCCGCTCGTGCAATGCATGATCACGGCAACGAGTTCCTCCCGATAACGGGCGGCCAATGCCTCGATCGTCGCGCTCGCGTATCTCTGCGTGCTATAGCCGATGGTGAAGCACAATTCACCCTGGTAGACCTGGCCACTGATCGTCAGGTCGTATCCCAAGGGCGCATCTTCATCACGTGTGAGCCCAAGCGCTTCATCGAGCGCGACCCATCCCGTACGACTGTCGGTGCTGGCATCGAACTGCCCCATGTAATTGAACAACACGCCGGCAGGCGCAGCCCGCCGCAATGGCTGGCGCTGCGCGCCATCGGCGGGATAGCGCAGCGCGCCATATCCCAGCCCGTTGGCCGGCAACCCGCGCAGGGCCTCCTTGACGCGCCCGATCGCCGCGCTGAGCGGACCGGCTGTATCCAGCACCACCGGATACAGCGTGGTGAACCAGCCCACCGTCCGACTCAGGTCCAGCCCGTCGAACAAGTCCTCACGGCCATGGCCTTCGAGATCGATGCGGATGCGCTCGCTGCCACCCCACGCATTCAGCACGCGTCCCAAGGCCACCAGCAGCAGATCGTTGACCTGGGTACGGTAGGCGGCCGGTGCGCCATGCAGCAGTCTTTGCGTCAGCCCGGCGTCCAGCCGCAGATGCGCCTGCGCACCGTGGCGCACGGTATTGGGGCCCAGTGGATGGTCGCGCGGTACAGCGCCGTCGGTGTCGAGCAGCCGATTCCAGAACGCCGCCTCGCCTTTGTGCGAGTCAGCGTAAGCCGCGAGCCTGCGGGACCAGTCCTGGTAAGAACTGGTCCTTGGCGGCAGAACCACGGCGCCACCCGCTTGCGCCGTCAGATAGGCGGATTGCAGGTCTTGCAGCAGTATGCGCCAGGACACCCCGTCCACGACGAGGTGATGAATGGCCAGCAACAGCCGCCACGTGCCATCGGCCGCCTCCATCGCCAGTACCCGCAGCAAGGGGCCCGTCGTCAGGTCCAGGCTGCGCTGCGCTGCATCGCAAAGCTCCTGCAGCTGGGCCGCCGCTACATCGCGCCGCAACCACAACAGGTCCGTGGCATCCGCATGGGCGTCATAGGCCTGGCGCCAGGTCCTGTCCTCGCCCTGTATGTAGCGCAGGCGCAGGGCGTCGTGCTGTTTCACTACCGCGGACAGCGCGGCTTGCAGTGCGCCGGCATCCAGCGCCGCGCCGGTCTTGAGCAAAACGCCCTGGTTCCAATGGTGGCGGCTGGGAATGGCCTGCTCGAAGAACCACTGCTGGATCGGCAGCAACGGGGCATCGCCCTGAGGCCGGGCCTGCTCTTGCGGCGCCATGCGCGCCGGCTGAGCGACAACAGCGAGCAGGCTCACGGTCGGCGAATTGAACAGGATGCTGGGCGTGAGGCTCCAGCCCGCCGCGCGCGCACGCGCAACCACCTGCAGACTAAGGATGGAGTCGCCGCCCAATTCGAAGAAGTTGTCGTGGCGCCCTACCCTGGGCACACCCAGGACGTCCTGCCAGATCGCAGCCAGCGCCTCCTCGACCTCGCCCTGAGGCGCCTCGTACGTATCGGCAGCCAGCTCCGGCGCCGGCAAGGCCTTGCGGTCGGTCTTGCCGTTCGCGTTCAGCGGCATCTCCGCCAGCAGCACCACCACCGCCGGCACCATGTAGTCCGGCAACTGCGTGCCCAGTTGCTCGCGCAGCGCCTGCACTTGCAGCTCATGACCCGGCCGCGCCGTGACGTAGGCCACCAGGCGTAGTCCGCCCGGCCCATCGCAGGCCGTCACCACCGCTTCCCTTACACCCGCCTGGGCCAGCAGTTGCGCCTCGACTTCGCCCAGTTCGATGCGCAAACCCCGGATCTTGACCTGATGGTCCATACGGCCGATATATTCCAGCTGCCCCTGCCCATCCCAGCGCGCAAGATCGCCCGTGCGGTACAGACGCTCGCCCCGTTCTCCGTACGGGTCCGGCACGAAGCGCTCCGCGGTCAGCGCCGGCTTGCCGATGTAGCCGCGTGCCAGACCCGCGCCACCCAGGTAGAGCTCTCCTGCCACCCCGGGCGCAGCGGCCACGCCCGGCGCGGCCAGGCCCAGCTCCGCGTCCAGCACATACGTGCGTACATTGCCGATAGGCTGTCCGATCGGAACCGTGCCAGCCCCCGGCCGGCACGTCCAGTGCGTCACATCGATGGCCGCCTCGGTCGGTCCGTACAGGTTGTACAGCTGCGCCTGCGGCAGCACCGAGAGCAGACGGTTCGCCAGCGCCGGCGGCAAGGCTTCGCCGCTGCACACCACCCGCCTGATGGTCGCGCAGTCGGTCCTGCAGTCGGTCGTCCCCTCCCGCGCGCCAGCCTCCTCCACGAAGGCCTGCAGCATGGACGGCACGAAGTGCAGCGTCGTCACAGCGTAACGCTGCACCAGGCGCGCCAGCTCGCCAGGATCCCGATGCGCGCCCGGTGGCGCCACCGCCAGGCGCGCGC
>Ga0209025_1001944_pt1 | contig 23848 bp, 24 predicted proteins | sample AraplaMF_Col_mLB_FD_184256 | JGI IMG/M metagenome (GOLD analysis project Ga0209025, IMG submission 184256) | Arabidopsis root microbial communities from the University of North Carolina, USA - plate scrape MF_Col_mLB (SPAdes) (version 2) | ecosystem: Host-associated > Plants > Roots > Endosphere... | reverse complement strand
CGTCGCCGCTCTCGCTTTGGTCTTGCTGCCGGCGAACGCCGAAGCCGCCAAGTTCCGCTTTGGCGGCAGCCGTTCGCATACCACGCACACGAGCCAGGGCGGCCCCCATGTCGTGGTGACCCCGGCCTTCCGCAACCGCCAGGTGGACAACGCCGCTCCGAGCCAGCCCATTCCCGTCGCGACGCCGACCGCCGTCGCCGCGATCGAAACCGCCAATCTGCGCGGTACGCAGCCCGCAGTTCCCCGTGTCTGGTGCCGCTCGCAGGTGGTCGTCGGCGGCTTCTGCGTCCTGAACTGACTCTCGCTCAGGCGGCTTCCGGAACGCCGCCGACCTGCATCGCCCGCCAGCGCCCGGGCGATTGCCCATAGGCGCGGCGGAAATGCCGGGTCATATGGCTCTGGTCGGCGAAGCCGCTCGCGGCAGCCGCCTCGGCCAGCACTTCGCCCTGCCTGATCAGCAACCGCGCCCGCTCCAGCCGGCGCATCACCAGGTAATGATGCGGGCTGGTGCCGTAGCGGCGCCGGAACTGCCGGGCCAGCGCATAGCGGTCGAGCCCGGTGATCGCTTCCAGCATGGTTGAGTCGATCGTCTCGTCACGGCTCTCGCTGAGGAAATCGCGCGCCCGCTCGCAGGCCCGCATCGCCGGCGTCTCTGCGCCGTCGAGCGCACAGGATGGATCGAGCTTGAGCAGCGCCTCGGCCAGCGCCCCGACCGCCGCGTCGCGCTCCAGCGGCTCCAGCCCATGCTCGACATCCCCCAGCAGGCCGACCAGTGCCCGCATCAGGCTGCCATCGCGGCAGACGGCATTGCCGATGAACGGGATCGCGCTGGCGCGCCCGGCCAGCGCCGCCATGATCAGTCCCGGCTCGACATAGGCCATGCGATAGCGGAAGCCGCTCTCGATCCCGGCCCGGCCGTTATGCAATTCGTCCGGATGCAGCACGATCAGGTCGCCCGGCGTCGAATCCCGCTGCGCGCCGCGATAGTCGAAGCTCTGCACCCCGCTGATCGTGTAGCCGATCGCATAGGTGTCGTGCCGATGCGTGTCGTAGGCATGGCCGCTGAAGAAAGCCTCGATCCGCTCGATGCCTTCCCCGTCCGGCGCGGTGCGTATCCAGTCGCCAGGCGAGGCGAGCGCGCACGAACGTTCAAGACCCGCCGGCTCGGCGGGCTCTATCGCTATCGGCATGCGCTTCGACACCAAGATTGCCATCATCGTCCATGAGGAGCTCGCCGCCTGGCAGAAGCTCAACGTCACCGCGTTCCTGTCCGGAGGATTGGTCGCCGCCGCGCCGGAACTCGGCGGGCAAGCTTACCGCGACGGCTCCGGCAAGGTCTACGGCCCGCTGGTGCGCCAGCCCATCCTGATCTTCGCCGCGACTTCCGCCGACCTCACCCGCGTGCTGCGGCGGGCTGGCGAAGCTGGGCTGACGCCCTCGCTTTACACGCGGGAGCTTTTCGCGACCGGCCATGACGAGGCCAATCGCGCCGTGGTCGAGGCCGTCGCGACCGCCGCGCTCGACCTCGTCGGCATCGCCCTGCACGGCGACCGCAAGGCGGTCGACAAGGCGATCAAGGGCCTGAAGCTGCATCCTTGAGGGGGTTTAGCCCGCCCGCGCCAGCCGCCCCTCCAGCGGATAGGCCGGATCGCTGTAGCCGGGCGTCGAGGGATGGCCCGCCGGCACCAGTGAATCGACCAGCGCCTCATCCTCGGCGGCGAAATCGGCCGAGAGCGCCGAGAGATAGCCCTGCCATTGCTCCATGGTGCGCGGGCCCGCAACGGCCGCAGTCAGCAGCTTGTTGTTCAGCACCCAGCGGACCGCGAACTGCACCGGCGTCAGGCCGCGCGCCGCGGCATGGTCGCGGATCGTGCGGGCGATCACCAGTGATTCCTCGCGCCATTCCGTCTGCATCAGGCGCTTGTCGGCGCGGCCGGCGCGGGTGCCCTCGGGCGGCGCCTGGCCGGGCTCGTATTTCGCCGTCAGCACGCCGCGCGCCAGCGGCGAATAGCTGGCGACGCCGAGCCCGTAATAGCCGCAAGCCGGCAGATGCTCGACCTCTGGCATGCGGTTCATCGCGTTGTAATAGGGCTGGCTGACTACCGGTCGGTCGATGCCGAGCTCGTCGCAGAGCCGGCAGATCTCGGCGACGCGCCAGCCGCGATAGTTCGAGACGCCGAAATAGCGGATCTTGCCGGCCCGCACGAGGTCGCCGATCGCCCTGATCGTTTCGCCGAGCGGCGTCTCGTGGTCTTCCTTGTGCAGGTAGTAGATGTCGATGAAATCGGTGCCGAGCCGCTTCAGGCTGGCATCGCACGCCTCCAGCAGCCATTTGCGCGAGAGCCCGCGCTGGTTCGGCCCATCGCCCATCGCGTTCGCCGCCTTGGTCGCCAGCACCCAGCCATGGCGGTTGCCGGCGATGGCGCGTCCGGTGATCTCCTCCGAGCGCCCTTCGGCATAGGCATCGGCCGTGTCGATGAAATTGACGCCGGCAGCGGCGGCGTTGTCGATGATCGCCCTCGCATCGGCTTCCTCGGTCTGCGCCCCGAACATCATCGTGCCCAGGCAGAGCGGCGAGACCTTGAGGCCGGAGCGGCCGAGCACGCGATAGTCCATGACGAAATCTCCAGAGCAGGCGGCAAACCTGCCGCAGAGCGTGCTCCCGCACCAGCGCCGCTGACGCAACGCTGCCCGGCGCAAGAGAATCCTTAACATTTCGTGCCAGGCTGCCCGCATGGCAGCCATCCCGTCCGATCCGGCGCAGCTCGCGGCGCTCATCAAGAGCCAGAATCTCGCGACCCTGCTCGCGACGATGAGCGGCAATGGCCGCCTTGTCGCCGGCAAGACGGTCGAGGCCAAGCTCGTCGCACTCGACCCCGATGGAAACGCCACCGCCCTGGTCAACGGCGTCAAGGTCGCGCTCGTGCTCGCCGGCCCCGAGGTTCGGCAGGCGGCGCTCCAGCCCGGCGCCAGCCTGATGCTCAAGCTCGCCGCCCCGGCCGAGCCTGGCGCCCCGCTGCAAGCGACGCTGGTCGGCGTCCGCCCGGCTCAGACTAGCGGCCCCAACGCTTCACCACCTGCCGGCCAGCCGACGACGGGTACGCCGCCCTCCGCTCCGCCGCCTCCGCAAGCGGGCACCTCGCCAACCATTGCCGCCGCAACTGCCCAGGCATCGGCCGCCCCTGCTACCTTGCAGGCAGGCCGCGCGATCCCCACCCCCAACACGCCGGTTGCTCCGCAGACTGTCCCCGCCTCGCCGCGCGCCATCGCCGGCCCCTTGCTCGGGGCGGCGCTCGGGCGGCAGGACAGCCTCGCCCCGCTCTTCGCCAATCTCGGCAGCCTGGCACAGGGCTCGGTCGCGCTGACCTTGCCGAAGCCGCTGATGACGCTGGTCGACCAGATCCTCGCTCAGCGCCTGCCGACCGCCGAGGCGAGGCCTGTCACGGCTGAAACATTGAAGGCCGCCATCGCCCGCTCCGGCGTCTTTCTCGAGGCCAGGCAGGCGGCAGGAGAAGCCCCGACACCGCAGACCGATCTCAAGGCGGCCCTGCAGAGCCTGCGCGATCTGCTGAAACCAGCCGTCGAAGGAGCCGCCCCGGCGAGGCTGTCGCTTCCCGGCGAAACCACGAACGAAACTGCGCCGCAGGCCGGACGTCCGGTCCCGCGCAGCACGCCCGATCAGGACGCAGCCGCCTCGGCAGCAGCGAAAGCCCGCCCTGCTCCGCCACGCGATGGCCTGCTGACGCCGCAGCCGGCCGCCGAACCGAGCCTGACCAGCGCCGCCCGCCCCGCCATGATCGCGCAGGCGCTGTTCGGCCAGACCGAGGCGGCGCTCGATCGTATCGCGCTTGCCCAATACGCCTCGCTGCCACAGGAGGCGACGCGGCTCGACCAGCAGCCACCGGCGCGCTGGCTCACCGAAATCCCGCTCGCTCTGCCGAACGGCACAGCCGTGCTGCCGCTGGAGATCGAGCGCGACCCGCCGCAATCCGGCTCCGCCACGCCCGAGGCGCCACTCTGGCGGGTGCGCTTCGCGCTCGATGTCGAGCCACTCGGCGCGCTCCAGGGCGTGGTGACGCTGCAGGGGCGCGCGATCGGCGTCTCCTTCTGGGCCGAGCGCGAAGACACCAGCCGCCTGCTGCGCCAGGCGACCCCCGATCTGGAGACCTCACTGCTCCGGTCGCGCTTCGACAGCGCCGAGTTCGAGGTCTTCACCGGCCACCCGCAGCAGGCAAAGGCCGTCGCCGGCCAGTTCCTGGACCGCCGCTCATGAGCCAGCCGCAATCGCTGCCGCTCGCCGTCGCGCTCGAATATGACGGCCAGGGCGCGCCGCGCGTTACCGCCAAGGGCCATGGCGTCGTCGCCGAAAAGATCATCGAGACCGCGCGCGAGCATGACATCGCCATCGAGCAGAACGCCGTGCTGGCGCAGGCGCTCTCCGCGGTCGAGCTCGAAGACAGCATCCCCGAGGAGCTCTATCTCGCCACCGCGCAGGTGATCGCCTTCGTGCTCGGCCTGCGCCGCCGCGGTGGCCCATCGCGCCCATGACCGCTTCGATCGCGGTCCGCCGCCTGCCGGCCGGGACCTATGGCGCCAGCTACGCGAGCACTTTCGCCGATCTCTGCTGGCGCGCCGAAGCGCCCAATCTGCATATGGCGCCGGCAGCCGTCGCGGCCGCGCTGAGCTTCGGCATCGCGAGCGAGGACATCGTCGTCCTCGCAGCGCAGGAACAAGGCGACGAGCGCCTGCTCGGCCTCTGGGCGCTGCGCCGGACGCGCGGCCTCCACAGCGGCCTCGTGCCGGCTCTCGAAGCGCCGCTGGTGCCGCTCTACGAGGTCTCCTCGGCTCCGGTGCTCGACCGTGAGCACGCCGGTGAGGTCGCCGTCGCGCTCCTCTCGGCCATTATTGAGGCGGGCGATCTGCCCAAGATCCTGAAGCTGTCACTGCTGCCGATGCAGGGCAGCGTCTTCGCCGCCTTCGACGCCGCGCAGGCAGCGACCGGCAGCACCATCACGACCTTCGAGCGCTGGCAGCGCCCGATGCTGGTCCCCGAGCCGGGTGACGATGTCGAGCGCTATCTGCGCCGCGCTCTCGGCCAGGGCTACAAGAAGCGCATGCAGCAGCACCGCCAGCTTGAGAAAGCCGGGACGCTCGCCTATCAGCGCCATCGCCGCGCTGACGCCGTCGCCGCGCTGGAGGATTTTCTCGCGCTCGAAGCGGCCGGCTGGAAAGGCCGTAGCGGAACCGCCCTCGCCAGCCTGCCTGATCACAGCAGCTATATCCGCGAGATCGTCGGCAACTTCGCTTCCCCCGACGCGGTCCGCGTCGACCTGTTGCGGCTCGATGATCAGCCGATCGCGGGTGGCCTGCTGCTCGACCTCGCCGGCCAGTCGCATTTCCTCAAGATCGCCTATGACGAAGGCAAGGCTCGGCTCTCGCCCGGCCGGGCGCTCGCGATCGAGATGCTCCGCGCCGATTTCGCGGCCGGCCGCCCCTTCCGGCTCGACAGCGGAGCCGGCGACCGGGTCGACCCCTCGGCCTATCCTTGGGGCGAACGGCAGGAGATGGCGAATGCGGTGATCGCGCTCGCCGGCCGCTCCGCCATCCTGCCCCGGCTCGCGGCGGCGGCACGAATGCGATTAAGGCGCTGGCGCGACCGCGCCTGAGGCGAGCCCGAGCTGGGCCAGGACCCAGCGCCCGACCTCGGGCTTGAAATGGACATTGTCGACCCAGAAGCGCGACGAGCCCTTGTCGGGATCGAAATCGTCGAAGGGGTGGCCGGTCGCAAGGTCATGCAAGGTCAGGCCATGCCGGCCGGTCACGACGGCGACATCCGCCCGCCAGCGCTCGAACTCGCGCCAGCGCCCGCTTTCGCGCAGCAGAGCGAGCTGCGCACCACTCACCGGCGAGAGATAGATCGCGATGTCGAGACCGCGCAGGCGGCCCAGCGCCGCATCCAGCGCCGCCAGCCGTTCGGGCTCGTATACCATCGCGGCGATGTCCTGCGCCGCCGCGACCTTGCGGGTCAGCGTGGCGTCGAAATCCGGCGTGGTCTTGAAGCCGTCGGCGCGCCAGAGGCCGGGCTCGGTACGCTTCTGGCCCCGGCCGCGCAGGTTCTCCGGCGCCTCCGTGTTGAACATCAGCTTCAGGCGCATCTCGGCCCGCCCGAGCCCGCTCGCCACCTCAGAGCGCAGCGGCGGAGGCGGCGGCAGCCGCGTGAACATGAAATAGTCGAGCCCGATGACGACGCGCCGGATGCTGCCGACATCGCGCGCCAGCGCCGCCAGCACCGGCAACTCCTCTCCCATCAGCGAGGAGAGGCCGGCATTGTAGGCCGGCTCCGGCAGCCCAGGTGCAAGATCGCGCGGATCGAGCCCGCGATAGATCACCGAGGAGCCGATCAACAGAGTCCTCGGACGGAGATTGGCGATCTGCAGCGGCTTCACCCGGCGCATCTGCGTGTCGAGCAGCCGGCTCGCCCCTGCCCCGTCCCGCGTCCAGGGCGGCATAGAGCGGAAGACCCAGAACGGGTCGCGCCAGAGCGTCGCGGCCGCGGTCAGCAGCAGCACGCCGGCGACGATCGCGACGAAGATCGCCGCGAAGCCGCGGCCTCGGACGGGCTGATCCAGGACGGGCGTGCTCGACGCGGCGGTCATGAGGCGGCGCTAGCAGATCGCGACCGCGCCCGCGAGCCCCTGCGTTGACCGGGGCAGCAAGCTGCTCGATAGACGTATCAGTTAGACGCCACGGCTGGTGCGAGGAGGATCATGCGCGTTCTGGTGACGGGGGCTGCCGGCTTCATCGGCAATGAGACAGCCCGGGTTCTGCTCGAACGCGGCGACGAGGTCGTCGGCATCGACAATCTCAACGACTATTACGATCCCGCCTTGAAGCAAGCCCGGCTCGCCCGGCTCGACGGCCATAACCGCTTCAGCTTCGAGCAGCTCGACCTCGCCGACCGCGACGGCATGGCCAGGCTCTTCGCCGAGGGCCGCTTCGAGCGCGTCGTCCATCTCGGCGCCCAGGCCGGCGTGCGCTTCTCGATCGAGAACCCGCAGGCCTATCTCGATTCCAACCTCACCGGCTTCGGCCATGTGCTGGAAGGCTGTCGCCGCAACGGCGTCGAGCACCTGGTCTACGCCTCTTCCAGTTCGGTCTACGGCGCCAACACCCGCACGCCTTTCCGCGTCGAGGACAATGTCGACCACCCGGTCAGCCTCTACGCCGCGACCAAGAAGGCGAATGAGGGCATGGCTCATGCCTACAGCCATCTCTACGAGCTGCCGACCACGGGCCTGCGCTTCTTCACGGTCTATGGCCCCTGGGGTCGGCCCGACATGGCGCCGATGATCTTCACCCGGAAGATCCTCGCCGGCGAACCGATCGAGGTCTTCAACGAGGGCAAGCACGAGCGCGACTTCACCTATGTCGACGATATCGTCGAAGGGGTTGTCCGCGTGCTCGATCAGGTCGCCGCGCCCGACCCGGCCTGGTCGAGCGACGAGCCCGGCCCCGCCACATCCTCGGCGCCCTGGCGGCTCTACAATATCGGCAATTCCGACCCGGTCCCGCTGATGGAGTTCATCGCCACGATCGAGCAGGCGCTCGGCAGGAAGGCGGTGATGGAGATGAAGCCGCGCCAGCCCGGCGACGTCTTGCGCACCGCCGCCGACGTCTCGGCGCTGGAGGCGGCCGTCGGCTTCCGGCCGCATACCCCGCTGGCCGACGGCATCGGGCGTATGGTGCGCTGGTATCGCGACTTCTACCGGGTTTGAGGAGAACTATGGCTACCCCCGCGAAGATCGGCATCGTCACCGTCTCCGACCGCGCCTCGGCCGGCGTCTATGCCGACGAGGGTGGCCCGGCGATCGTCGACTATTTCGCCAAGGCGCTGGCGAGCCCCTGGCAGGCGGTCACCCGCATCATCCCGGACGAACGCGCCGGCATCGCCCAGACGCTGATCGAGCTCGCCGACAAGGAAGGCTGCTGCCTGATCGTCACCACCGGCGGCACCGGCCCCGCTCCGCGCGACGTCACGCCCGAGGCCACCGAGGACGTGATCGACAAGCTGATGCCGGGCTTCGGCGAGTTGATGCGCCAGGTCAGCCTCGCCAAGGTGCCGACCGCGATCCTCTCGCGCCAGCTCGCCGGCATCCGCGGCAAGGCACTGATCGTCAATCTGCCCGGCCGCCCGCGCGCCATCGCTGAATGCCTCGACGCGGTGATGCCGGCGATCCCCTATTGCATCGACCTGATCGAAGGTCCCTATCTCGAAACCGACCCTTCGGTGATCGTCGCGTTCCGACCGGGGCAGAAGCCGAAAGGGTGAACGATACCTCGACGGACACCACCATCCTCTCCTTATGAGCGTTTATCGGATGGTAGCTTCAGTGCTGTAGGAATGGACGGATCAGATTTCGCCGGAATTCCTTCATGCCTGCAAAGATCGTCCCGCTCGTCATGGCCGGCGGCTCCGGCACCCGCCTCTGGCCGCTCTCGCGCGACACCATGCCGAAGCAGTTCATCGCGCTGCTCGACGATGGTCTCTCGACCTTCCAGGCGACACTGCAGCGCCTGATGGACCCGGCCTTCGGCGCGCCGATCGTCATCACCAACAACGATTTCCGCTTCATTGTCGCCGAGCAGATGCTGGCGCTCGGCATCAAGGGCGAGATCGTGCTGGAGCCGGAGCGGCGTGATTCCGCCGCCGCCATCGCGGTCGGCACGGTCATGGCCGGCAAGCGCGACCCCGAGGCCGTCTGCGTCGCGCTCGCCTCCGATCATGTCGTCGGCGATGCCGCAGCCTTCCGCCAGGATTGCAAGCGTGCAGCTCAGCTGGCCGCAACCGGGCTGATCATGACGCTCGGCATCAAGCCGACGCATCCCTCGACCGCCTATGGCTATCTCGCCCCCGGCGAGGCCCTGTCAGAACCGGGCGCCAATCGCCTTTCCCGTTTCGTCGAGAAACCGAAACTCGATATCGCCGAAAAATACGTCGCCGAGGGCTATCTCTGGAACAGCGGCAACTTCCTGTTCTCGGCCAAGACCATGCGCGACGAGCTCTCGCGCCATGCGCCGGCCGTGCTCTCGGCCGCCGAGGCGGCCGTCGAGAAAGCCACCCGCGATCTCGACTTCCTGCGGCTCGATCCCGAAAGCTTCGGCAAGGCGACCAAGATCTCGATCGATTATGCCGTGATGGAGCGCACCGCCCATGCCGGCATGCTCGCCGCCTCGTTCGACTGGTCGGATGTCGGCTCCTGGGATTCGATCCATGCGATCAAGCCGCAGGACGGCGACGGCAACGTGCTGGAAGGCCCCGCGGTCGCGCTCGACACCCGCCGCTCGCTGATCCGCAGTGAGGAGGTGCTGACCACCGTGGTCGGGCTCGACGACGTCGTCGTCGTCTCGACCCGCGACGCCGTGCTGGTCGCCTCGATGGCCCAAGCCGGCAAGGTCAAGAATCTGGTCGAGCAGATGAAGGCCGAAGGACGTCCGGAGGCCAGCGAGCACCTGCGCATCTACCGGCCCTGGGGCTGGTACCAGCGCATCGACATCGGCGCCCGCTTCCAGGTCAAGCACATCCACGTCAAGGAAGGCGGCCAGCTCAGCCTGCAGAAGCATTTCCACCGCGCCGAGCACTGGGTCGTGGTGCGCGGCACGGCCGAGGTCACGCTCGACGGCAAGGTCGCTTTCGTCCACGAAAACGAGTCGGTCTACCTGCCGATCGGCTGCACCCACCGGCTCAAGAACCCCGGCAAGATCGGCCTGGAGCTGATCGAGGTCCAGGTCGGCAGCTACACCGGCGAGGACGACATCGTCCGGATCGAGGACATCTACGCGCGCAGCTGAGGAAGCAAGCCGAGACAAGACCCCGGCCCGTCATGCTCGCCCTTGTGGCGAGCATCCACGTCTTGAACACCGCATTCGACGAGAGAGGACGTAGATGGTCGGCACAAGGCCGAGCATGACGGCATAAGCCTGTCTCGCAGGCTCAGTCCTTCGCCAGCTCCTGCCCGATCGCGCGGATCAGCTCCGGCGAGAGCGGGTCGGTGCGCGAGCTGAAGCTGCCGACGAGGCTGCCGTCGCGGCCGATCAGGTATTTGTGGAAGTTCCAGCTCGGCAACTCGCTCGGGCGCTGGTTCGCCGCCCAGCGATAGAACGGATGGGCATCGGGCCCGCGCACGACGTTCTTCTGGGTGATCGGATAGTTCGCGCCATGGCTCTGGCGCACGGCCTCGGCGATCGCCGCGCCATCGAGCGGCTCCTGCCCGCCGAAATCATTGCTCGGCACGGCGATTAGGATCAGGCCGCGCTCGCGATAGCGCTCCCAGAGCTGTTCGAGCCCGGCGAACTGCCCGGAAAGCCCGCACTGCGTCGCCGTGTTGACGATCAGGATCGGCTTGCCCCGATAGGCGGACAGCGGGATGCGCCCACCCTCGGCCCGGTCGAAGCTGAAGGCGTAGGCATTGCCCTCGCCCTGCGCGGCGAACGCCGGGGCAGCCGCTGCGAGGCTGAGCAAGGCGAGGATCTGGCGGCGATGGAAGCGCATGGGCAAGCTCCGCGATGGTGCCAGGCTACTGCCGCCAGAGCTTACGCGCCAAGTAAGATATCCGCGAGCGGAAACGAAAACGCCCCGGCGCGGGCCGGGGCGTCGATCGTTTACCGGAGGTCAGGCCGCCCGTTCAGCAGGCCAGCACCTTCTTCACCCGCACCTCGAGGTCGCGGAGCTCATAGGGCTTCACCACGTAATGGTCGGCGCCGTTGCTGGTCGCCTCGTCCATCTTGTCGACCGAGCGCTCCGAGGTCGCCATGATGATCTTGATCTGGTTGAGCTCCGGCACCGAGCGGATGGCGCGCAGGAGGTCGATGCCGCTCATCCCGTCCATGTTCCAGTCGAGCAGCAGCAGATCGTAGCGCTTCGTCTGCATCTTCATCAGGGCCTCGCGGGCGTTCTCCGCCTCGTCGATGTCCTGAAACTCGATCTGCTTGAGGAAATAGGTCGCAAGCCCACGCATGCTCTTCTGGTCGTCGACCACGAGGATGCGGTAGTCGCTTCTCGCCTTTGACATGACACTCTCCTTGTGCACCGGGCCGAGAAGTGGAATCCACTTCTCGGAAGAATCCGATGCGATAACAATGCGATAGATCGTCGTGACCGCGTCCGTCCGGACGCGCGATGATCTATGCGGTACGCTGCTGCGGGCGCTCGCCCAACAGCCCCGCGATGGCTCCTCCGATCTGGTCGAGCGGCACGACCCGATCGGCGGCGCCCAACTCGAACGCGGCTTTCGGCATCCCGTTTACCACACAGGTCTCGCCACTTTGGATTAACGTTGCAGCGCCTGCTTTGCGCATGGCTAACAAACCGTCAGCGCCGTCGCGGCCCATGCCGGTGAGCAGCACGCCGATCGCCTGGGCATTCAATGCACGAGCGACCGAATGGAACATCACGTCGACCGAGGGGCAGTGTCCGCTGACCAGCGGTGCTTCCTTGAGGTGGCAGATGAGCTCGCCGCGCCGCTCCTCGATCTCGAGATGCTTCGGACCGCCCGGCGCCACCACGGCCATCCCCGGCCGCAGCCGGTCGCCCTCCGCGGCCTCGCGCACGTCGAGCCCCGTCGCCGCCGAAAGCCGCGCCGCGAACTTGGCCGTGTAGCCGGCCGGCATGTGCTGGACCACGGCGATCGGCAAACGCAGATGCGCGGCGTCGCGCATCACCGTCTGCACCGCCGGGACGCCGCCGGTCGAGGCGCCGATCGCGATCAGCGAAACCTTGCCATGAGCCGCCGGAACAGGTGCCGCAGCCATTGGCCGCACCGGCGCGGCCACAGTCGGTCGCTGCTGGGCGGCGAGCTCCTTGGCGGCGGCGAGCATCCGCCGGCTGGCCGAGGCGCGCTGCAGCGCCGCGGCGACATGCTTCATGAAGCCTTCGAGCGTATGCGTCGCCCCGTCCGGCTTCTCGATGAAGTCGATCGCGCCGAGCTCCAGCGCCTGGATGGTGTTGTCGGCGCCCGGACCACCGAAGGCCGAGACGATCAGCACCGGCAGCGGGTCCTGCTTCAGCACCCGGGCCAGGAGCTTGAGGCCATGCCGGCCGGGCAGTTCGAGATCGAGCGTCAGGATGTCGGGCCGCAGGTCCTGGATCGCGTCCCAGCCTTCTTCGGCGCTGCCGGCGACGCCGATCACCTGGAAGCCCGGCGTCGAGTTGATGATCTGCGTCATCAGCTTCTGCATCAGGATGGAATCGTCGACGACGAGGACTTTCACCGGGCCGGCGGAGGTCATGCTCATCACCAGATCTCCACTTCACCGGCCACCGGCTGGGTCTTGAGACGGTTGAGGTAGGCGATTTCCTGCTCGCGCTCGGGATCGCGCGCCGCCTGCTGGACGTGCTGGACCCAGGCGCGCCCGGTCGCGGGCTGGTAGTGGATGCGGCGCGAGCGCGTGCCGCCGACATCCCTCGATACCACCGGAATGCCCTCGCGGGCGAGGAACTCGTTGACGAAGGTGATGTTGCCCTCGCCGATCGCCAGCATGGTGGCGCCGGAGAGCACGCGCGCCCCGCCGAAGACCTTGGCCTCGAGCTGGCTGCGCCTGGCGCCCCGCTTCATCAGGCCGTTGATCAGAACTTCCATGGCGGTGTCGCCATAGCGCTCGCCGGCGCTGGCGTCGGTGCCGCCATTGTTCTTCGGCAGCAGGAAGTGGTTGAGCCCGCCGACGCCGATCTGCGGGTCACGCATGCAGACCGAGACGCAGGAGCCGAGCACGGTGGCGACGATCTCGTCCTTGGCCGAGGTGATCTCGTGCTCGCCCGGCGCGACCGTGATGATGGTCGCTTCGAAGCGCGGATCGAAATAGCGCCGTGAGGATCGGTTCAGGCTCATGGCGTGCGCTCGTAGATGGTGCGGCCGATCAGCCTGAGCTGGGGATGCGGCTGCGGCAGGGATTCGGAGTGGCCGAGATAGAGGAAGCCGCCGGGCTGCAGCAGCGCGACATAGCGATCGAGGATCGCGGCCTTCGTCGGCGTGTCGAAATAGATGAAGACGTTGCGGCAGAAGATCACGTCGAACGGCCCCTTCATCGGCCAGCGCTCGATCAGGTTCAGCCGCTTGAAGGCGATCAGCCGCTTCAGCTCCTCGGCGATGCGGGCTTCGCCGCGGGCGCTCTGGCCCTCCAGCTTGAGCAGCGGGCGCAAATCCGCCGGCAGGCGGTCAAACTGCTCGGCCGGATATTGCCCGGCCGCCGCACGGTCGAGAATGTCGGTGTCGATGTCGGTCGCCAGGATCTTGAAGTCGAGATCGCTGCGATGGCCGATCACGTCGCGCGAGATCGCGGCGGCGCTGTAGGGCTCCTCGCCGGAGGAGCAGGCCGCCGACCAGATCCGGATGCGCCCGCGCCGGCCCGCCCGCTCCTGGATCAGGCGCGGCAGCACGTCCTTGCGCAAATGGTCGAAATGGTGGCGCTCTCGGAAGAAGGCGGTGTGGTTGGTGGTCACCGCATTGATCAGCTCGGGGATCTCGTCGCTCGCCGCCGGCGTGCGCAGATAAGCGCAGTATTCAGCGATCGAGCCGAGACCGAGCACCTTGACGCGCCGCGCCAGTCGCCCGCGCGCCATCGCCTCCTTGTGCTCACGGATGACGATACCGGCATGCTCGTAGACGAGCTTGGCCACCAGGGCCATGTCGTCCCGGCTGAGCGTGGTGTCCGACTGGACGGGTTGTGGCGCAAGCATGCTCATGCCCTGAGAAACCATTAGAACTCCGCCCACTCATCCATCCGGCCGCCGCCGGCGACGCGGCGGCGCGGAGTGACGGGACGGGCCTCGGTGGAACGATGATTGTCCTGGCGGCCCGGCTGGCGCCGCGGCTCGCTCGGTGCGGCGGCCGGCAGCGGCCGCGCCTGGGCCATTGGACGCTCGAAACGGAAGACGCCGGCGAGCTCGCGCAGCGCCTGTGTCTGCTCGGCGAGGCTCGCGGCCGCGCCGGCGCTCTGCTCGGCCAGGGCCGCGTTCTGCTGCGTCGCCTCGTCCATCGCCGCGACGGACCGGCTCATCGCGGCGATGTCGCCGGCCTGATCGGCGCTCGCCTGCGAGATTTCCCCCACCGTCGCCGAAACCTGCTCCACCGCAGTGACGATCTTGCCCAGCGTCTCGCCGGTTCGCCGGACCAGGCGCACGCCCTCGGCGACTTCGGCATTGGAATTGGCGATCACGCTCTTGATGTCCTTGGCCGCCGTGGCCGAGCGCTGCGCCAGGGTGCGCACCTCGCTCGCGACCACGGCGAAGCCTTTGCCGGCCTCACCGGCCCGAGCCGCCTCGACCGCGGCGTTCAGCGCCAGCAGATTGGTCTGGAAAGCGATGCCGTCGATCACGCTGACGATCTCGGCGATGCGCGCTGAGGACTGCTCCATCCGCCCGATCGCGTCGATCGTCTCGGCTACCGCCTGCTGGCCTGTTCCCGCCACCGCCATCGCCTCGCCGGCAAGCTCCGTCGCGCTGCGCGAGCGGCCGGCACTTTCCTTGATCGAGGTCGCCAGCTGTTTGGTCGTCGCTGCGATCTCTTCCAGGCCGGCAGCCGACTGTTCGGTCCGCCCGGCGAGGTCGACCGCGCCCGCCTTGATCTCGACGGCGGTCGCCGCGACATGCCCGGCTGCCGCCTGGATGCCGGAGACGGTCTGCGTCAGGCGCGCCAATGTCTGGTTGAGCCCGGCCTTGAGCTCGCCGAGCCGCCCATCATAGGTGCCGTCGATGCGCCCGGTGAGATCGCCCTCGCTGAGGCCAGCCAGCACGTTGGCGAATTCGTCGGTGGCGGCCTCGATGATCGCGTTGATCTCGTTGACGCCCTCGGCGATGCGCTGCAGCGCCTCCGGCTTGCCGGCGAGCGGCACGCGCCGCGAGAAATCGCCCTCGGCGGCAGCGGCAACGACGGCCGCGACCTCGTCGGCGGCGCGCATTTCCTCGGTCAGCTCGCGCCATTCGATGGTCGCGCCGAGCCTCTGGCCGTCGGGCTGCATCATCGTGGTCAACGTCAGCGCGACCATGCGCTTGCCGAGCGGAACGCGCATGGTACGCGCTTCCGGAACGCCCTGCGGGCCGGCGAACAGCTCCAGCACCTTGCCGAGCATGTCCTTGGCCGAGACACCCGGGAAAGCGGCGCGGAAATCCTCCTGAGCGCCGCTGAAGAAGGCGAGCAGCGACTTGTTGACGTAGACGACCTGGCCTTTCGCATCACAGACCATGATCGCGGTGCGGCAGCCGTCGAGCGCCGCCCGGATCCGCCCGGCCTCGACCGAGCTTTCCTGGACCTGGCGCAGCGCCCGCGAGAGCTGGCCGATCTCGTCGCGGCGAGCGAGCTCGGGCACGGCGCCGGGCGCGCCTTCCGAGAGCTTCTCCATGCCTTCGCGCAGTGCCGTGACCGGCCGTGCCAGCGAACGGGCCGCGAGCCAGCCGAGGCCGGCGGCAAGGGCGACGCCGGCGACGCCGAACGGCAGGGCCGCGCTTGCGAAACCCGATAGTGCCGCGTCGACCTGCTGGCTGGACAGGCCGAGGGCGCCGAACCGGGCAGCTGCGCTCTGCTGGATGGCGAATGCGACGAGCCCGCCCGAAACGGCTGCGCCGCCAGCGAACAGCGCCGGCAGCTTGACCGATAGTTTCGAGAAGGCGCCCAGCTGGCTCATCGGCTCGTTGATCTCTTTAGGCGATCGGACTGATCTCTGGTCTGCCGGCTGGGCGCTGCCGGGAGGCCATCAGAGGCTCAGGCGACGCGCAGTTGCTTGTCCTGGTTGTCGCCGCCGTCGCGGATCACCGCGGCGAGGTCGAGCAGGGCGACGATCTCGGTGTCGAGCAGGACGAGGCCCTCGATCAGCCCGTGCTCGTCGCGCTCGAGATCCGGCGCCGGACGAACCGCGCTGACCGGCACGTCGACGATGTCCGAGACGGAATCGACCAGGAGGCCGGCGGTCTTGTCCTCGACATCGACGACGACGATCACATGGGTCGCGGTCGCATCGGTGGTGCCGAGGCCGATCGCGGTGCGCAGATCGTAGACCGCGAGGATGACGCCGCGCAGGTTGAGCACGCCGCGCACATGCGGGGCCGCATGCGGCAGCGGCGTCGTCGCCTGCCAGCCCTTGATCTCGCGGACCATGCCGACATCGATGCCGAAGGTGCGGTCGCCGACCCGGAAGGTGACGATCCGGCGCGCAGCGGACTCAGGCTGCGCCGAGGTGAAGTGCTTTTCGCTGAGCTGCAGGGACATGGTTCATCCAGCCAGTTTGAGTTCGGGAGCGGGTTGGCGGGTACCCGAAGCCGCCACGCGCAGCATCGAGTCGACGTCGAGGATCAGCGCGACCAGGCCGTCGCCGAGGATCGTCGCAGCCGAGGCGCCGGCGACCGCGCCATAGTTCGACTCGAGGCTCTTCACGACGACCTGCTGCTGGCCGACGATCTCGTCGACGGCGATGCCGACATTCCCGCCGCGCTCGGTCTCCGCGATGATGATGATGTTCTCGTCGCGCTTGCCGGCCGAGCCCATCACGGCGCCCAGACGATGCAGCGGCGTGATCTCGCCGCGCCAGCGCAGCACTTCCTGGCCGAAGGTCAGGTGCTCGATCGGCGTGTTGGCGAGGTGCTGCGTCTCGATCACGCTGGCGATCGGGATGACGTAGCGGTCGTCGCCGCAGCGGATCACCATGCCTTCGAGCACCGCCAGCGTCAGCGGCAGGGCAAGCGTGAACTTGCAGCCGCGACCCGGCTCGGAATCGACGCTGATGCGCCCGCCGAGCGATTCGACGTTCCTGCGCACCACGTCCATGCCGACGCCGCGGCCGGAGATGTCGCTGACGGCATCCGCCGTCGACAGGCCGGCGGCGAAGATCAGCTGGTCGATCTCCTCCGGTGCGAGTTTCTCGTCGGCACCGACGAGACCGCGCGATTTCGCCTTGGCGAGCAGCCTGTCGCGACCGATGCCGCGCCCGTCATCGGTCACCGAGATGACGATGCGGCCGGCGCGATGCTCGGCGATCAGCTTGATCGTGCCTTCCGGGTTCTTGCCGGCGGCGATGCGGTCTTCCGGTGTCTCGACGCCGTGATCCATCGAGTTGCGGATCATGTGGGTCAGAGGATCGGCGAGTTCCTCGATGATCGTCTTGTCGACCTCGGTGTTCTCGCCCTCGAGGACGAGCTTCACTTCCTTGCCGAGCGTCTGGGCGAGCTCGCGCACCAGGCGCGGCATGCGCTGGAACACCGCCTTCACCGGCTGGGCGCGCACCGCCATGACATGGTCCTGCAATTCGCGCGTCTGGCGCGAGAGCGTCAGGATGCCTTCGGCGGTCTTGGCGTAGACGTCGTAGGGCAGCGAGCGCACGCACTCGACCAGCATGGACTGGGTGATGACGATCTCGCCCACCAGGTTCATCAGCCGGTCGATGCGATCGAGGTCGACGCGGACGCTGACTGCCTGGCGCTGGCGCGCGGCGGCCTCGTTGGAGACCGGCCGCGCAGGCGCACGCGCCACCGCCGGAGCAGCTGCGGTTGCCGGTGCAGCAGCGGCCGGGGCCGCCACGGGAGCTGCAGTGGGCTGGATATCGGGCTGCGGCGCGACCTCGGCGCTCGGCCCGAGCCGGGCGAGGATCGCCGACAGATCGGCCGCAACGCTCTGCGGCACTTCCGCGGCGGCCGCCGGCGCCGCGGCCGGAACGGGATCCGCAGCAGTTTCACTGTCGGGCAGGACCTCGACCTCGAACTCTTCGTTGGCGAGGGTGAAGTCGAATTTCGAGACGATCTCGTCGGCGCTGAGCTCGGTGCGCATCATCACCGTGAAGCGCATATGGCAGTCGGTGACGTCGAGCGTCTCGAGCGGCGGCACCTGGCTGAGATCGCAGGAGACCGAGACGATCTCCTCGGCCGGCAGGATGCCGATCGCGACACGCGGCTCGATCACCCTGCGGAACAGGTCGGCTTCCGGCGTGATCTTGATGCATACGTCATGGCCGGGCTTGCGGGCCGGCGCGGCGGCGACGGGCTCGTCGTCGTCCCAGCCGTCGTTCGCCGCAGGCGGCGCGGCCGGTGCGCCCATCTTGGCGTCGACCATGGCGAGGAGATTGCCGAGCGCGGCGATGCCGACAGGGGCGTCGGCCGCAGGCTCCGCGGGAGCGGCCGGCGCGGCGGGCTTGGCCTGTCCGACCTGCTCGAGCGCGGCGAGCAAGTCCGGGCGCACCGGCGCGGTCTCGTCGTTTCGGGCGGCGGAGACGAGATCCGCGACGGCGTCCGAGCAGCGCAGGAACAGGGTGAAGGGCGCATCGTCGAGCGCGACGCGGCCAGAGCGAAGATGGTCGAGCGCCGCCTCGAAGACATGGGCGAAGCCGACGAGCTCGGTGCAGCCGAAGGCGCCGGCACCACCCTTGATCGAGTGGATGGCGCGGAAGGCGGCGTTGACGTCCTCGGAATCGCGCGAGCCCTCGTCGAGCGCCTGAAGCTTCTGCTCCAGCGCGCCGAGGAGCTCCTCGCACTCCTGGAAGAAGGTCTGTTTGAGTTCCGCCAGGGGATCCATAGACGCCTCAGTTCTGGTAGCGCGCGACGAGGCCGAGCAGGGTGTTGGGCTCGAACGGCTTGACCATCCAGGCGCTGGCGCCGGCCCGGCGGCCTTCCGCCTTGATCTCGGCGCCGTTCTCGGTGGTCAGCACGATGATCGGCGTGTTCTGGCCGGCCGGGCGCGAGCGGCAGGCACGCGTGAACTCGATGCCGTCCATGATCGGCATGTTGAGGTCGGTGATGACGAGGTCGGGCTTGAACTGGTCGAAGCGCACCAGGCCCTCCTCGCCGTTCTCGGCTTCCGCCACCTCATGCCCGGCATTGCGCAGCGTCATGCTGAGCAGGCTGAGCAGCGTCTTGGTATCGTCGATCGCGAGAATCTTCATCGCGGGATCACTCCAGAACGAGAGCGCTTTGCGCCGGGTCGAACCCGATCGCCTGAAAGGACTGGCGGCATTCGTCGGAAGCCGCCTTGAGGGTGACGCTGAGCCCGCGCGCCTTGGCGCTGCTGGCGGCGGCATGCAGGAGCTGGATCCACAGGCTCGGGAACGGCCCGGCCTCGGCACACTCGACCGCGATGCTTTCCTTCTGCTCCAGCGCGACGAGCAGCTGATTGCGGAAAGCCGCAGCCTCTGACCGGCCGAGGAAAGGCGGAAGTGAGACGGTAATGACCACGGCGGCGCGCCCTGTGTTTGTTGACTCGGAAGCATCCCGGGGATTGGTAAAAATTTCGCTAACCGCCCGCTCGGGCGGCAAGGATTGTGGCGGTTCCGCGGCAGTCTCGCTCCGCCTCAGAACAGGTTGTTGCTGATCGCGCGCGGCACCAGCGAGATGCTGCCGTTCGCCTCCTTGTACTTGCGGGGGATGTTGATGATCCCCGACAGGTGCAGCCAGAGATTGTTCGGCGAGATCGGCTTGATGATGATCTCGTGCGCGCCGAGCTTGGCCGCCTGCACCACGGCGCGCCGGTCGGGCTTTTCCATCATCACCAGCACCGGCGCCTTGGCGAAGGGCGAGGTCTTGAACGAGCGGATCGAGGCCAGACACTTGATACTGTCGCCCTCCGGCAGATCCCAGTCGAGGATGACGATGTTGGGCTGCTTCTGGATGAAGGTCGTCGCCGCCGTCGCAAGGTCCGCCGCCTCGAACACCCGCTGCAGCTGCGCCTGATAGAGCATGGTGCGGATGATGCGCCGGTAGTGCGGGCTGGGATCGATCAGCAGCACCGAGAGATTGGGGAAGGATGGCGCGATATGCATGTCCGCAACTCGAAACTCGTACTCGACTAAGACCCTCGCATACGGCGGTTAAGGCTCCGCCCTGCCCCGTCAGACGCTGAGCCCGAACCGGACCCCACCCCAATGCCGGCCCCTGACGACGATCGGCGCCGACAGGTCCTCCATCACCAGGAAATTGCCGCCGCCCATGTCGCGCCGATAGGTCTGCAGCAGGAACGGCTTCTGGTTGCGCGCCGCGGCGAGCCCGGTGCGATCGTTGAAGATGCGCCGGTTACGGCAATTGGCGTTGTTCCAGACCGGGTCCTGCCCCTGCGGCTGCGAATATTTGCGGTTGTGGGTCGGCAGGTAGCCGTTCCGGTCCACCGCCGCGCAGAAGACGATGCGCTTGCTCGCCGAGAGCATTTTCTCCTGCACCGATGGCAGCAGCCGGTCGGTCAGCTCGGTGAAGCGCGTCATGAATTGCTGGGGATCGCTGCCCGCGACCGGCCGATACGTCTCGTCGAACAATTCGGCCTGACCGATCTGCCCCGTCGCCAGCGCCTGCTCGAACAGCCCGGAGATCGCCGCGGCCGCCTCGACTGCGATCTCGATCATGTCCGATTGCGGCGTGCGCACGCCGGAGCTCGCGATCGCGCCGAGAACCGCCTCGCTGGTCGAGACCAGCGAGGCCCCGCGCCGCGCCGCGACCTCGAGATTGCGGCCGGACTGGTCGATCCCGGCGACCAGTCCCTTCAGCTCGCCGCCGACCTGCGCGAAGGCGACGGCATTCTCGCGCGCCGGGGCCGAGATCGAGTCGATCTCGCCGATCAGCCCGACCACCGAGCGGCCGAAATGATCGAGCTCGCCGATCTGCTGCGAGATGCCCTGGCTCTCATCGTTGGCGCGCCGCGCCGCCTGGGCGTTCGCCTCGCTCTGCTTCGCCAGCTGGTCGACGGTCGCGACCAGCGCGTCGAGCTGCCTGGCGCTGGCGGAAGTGGCGTCGCGTGTCTGCTCGGCGAGCTGCTTCACCGCCGCCGCAATCACGGCAAAGCCGCGCCCGGCGGCGCCGCTGCGTGCCGCCTCGACGCCGGCATTGATCGAAAGCAGCTGGATCTCGCGCGTGATCGTCTGAATCGCCTCGCTGGCCTCGCGCGCCTTGTGCGCCCGCGCCACCGCCTCGCTCAGGGCCTGTGAGATCGACTGCGCACCATCGGACAATTCGGCGATGTCGTTCTGCGCGGCATTGAGCCCCTGCCGGACCGCGCCGGTGACCCGCTCCAGCCCGCTCTTGACCACGGACGCCGCCTGCTGGGCCGCGTCGGCAGCCTGCTGGATCGCCTGGTTGGAACGCGAGACCTGCTCGACCGAGGTGACGACGCGATGCAGCCCGTCGGTCTGCCGGTCGAGCTCGGCGTTGACGTCGCCGACACGACCGGAGATGTCGGTGATCTCGGCGCTGAGCTTGCCGAAACGCTCGGCGATCTCGAGCACGGCCCGTGCCGCTGCCTCCGCTCCCGGCGCGTCCTCGTCGGCAGGATCAGGCAGCTTCAGAGCCAGTGCGTGCATCGCCGCGGCGCTTCCATCTTGGAGTTCTGCCTGACGACCCTAAAAGAACAGGGTAAACCCGCAGTTAAGCGGCGCCTTTGTCTGGTAACGCTCGCCGGTTCCCTCGGCTCGGAACGGCAGATAGGCTGCGTTCCCACAACAACCGCGAGGCGGATGCCGCTTGAACAGCCGACAGCTCGAAACCTTCGCCGCGGTGATGAAGGCCGGTACGATCTCGCGCGCCGCCGAGCTGCTCGGCGTCACCCAGCCCGGCGTCAGCCGCGCCATCGCCGAGCTCGAGAAATCGCTTGGCTTCCTGCTGTTCGACCGGATCCGCAACCGCATCGTCGCGACGCCCGAGGGCAAGCTGTTCTACGCCCAGGTTGAGGCCTCCTTCCTCGGCATGGATACCTTGCGCGCCACCGCGGCCCGCATCCGCGACCACGGCACCGGCCAGTTGCGGGTCGGCTCGCGCGCCGCGCTCGGCTCCTCGCTGCTGCCCAAGGCGGTGCGCCGCTTCCGTGACAGGCGCCCGGAGATCGCGGTGACGCTGATGGTCCTGCCGTCGCGCGATATCCGCGACGGCGTCGTCTCCGGCGCCTTCGATATCGGCCTCGCCGCCGAGGAGATCGACATCTCCGGCGTCCTGCATCAGGTCTTCGTCCAGCCGCGCGCGCATTGCGTGCTGCCGCTCGGCCATCCGCTGACGGAGAAGGACGTCATCAGGCCAGCCGACCTGCACCAGCAACCCTTCATCACCTATGTGCCGGAGGACCGCACCCGCCAGCGGCTCGACCAGATCTTCGCCGATGCCGGCGTGCAGCCGCGCGTCGTGGTCGAGACGATCTATGCCGCGACCGTCTGCGCGCTCGTCGCCGAAGGGGTCGGCATCGGCCTCGCCAGCCCCTATGCGATCGCCGGCGCCGACACCTCCCAGTTGGTGCTCAAGCCCTTCGAACCGGAGGTGCACAGCCGCAGCCTGCTGATCCTGCCGCTCGACAGGCCGAAATCACAGCTGGTGCGCGACTTCATCGACTGCCTGATGGAAGTTCGCTAGATCTCAAAACCATAACATCCAGGCATCGAGCCATGAGTTTCGCCTGATTGTCGGCAGCGCCTCGCGAAGGGACCTTTCGCTCGAAAGGATCCTCTCAATGCACGACGCGACCCGTTCTGTTCACCATCCCGCCGTCAACGAGGAGGGCTATGCCAGCCTGACCGTGCCGACGCATCGCGCCTCGACCATCGTCTATCCGGATGCGGCGAGCTTCTTCGCCCGCAGGCATCGCGGCTTCGACGGCTACACCTACGGTCTGCACGGCACCCCGACGACCCGCACGCTCGAAGCGCAATTGACCGCGCTGCATGGCGGCGTCCGCACCGTTCTCGTCCCTTCCGGTCAGGCGGCGGTCACCATCGTCCTGCTATCGGTGCTGCTGCCGGGCGACAAGGTGCTGATCCCCGATCAGGTCTACCAGCCGGTGCGCAGCTTCTGCGAGGACTACCTCAAGCCGCGCGGCATCGATTACGGCGTCTACGATCCGCTGATCGGGGCCGGCATCGCCGCGCTGATCGACGAGCGGGTCAAGCTGGTCTGGGTCGAGTCGCCCGGCTCGAACACGATGGAGGTGCAGGACATCCCCGCCATCGTGAAGGCGGCGAAGGCCAAGGGCGTCCTCGTCGGCTGCGACAACACCTGGGCGACGCCCCTGATCTTCAAGCCGCTGGCGCACGGCGTCGATTTCGCCTGCGAAGCACTGACGAAATATGTCGGCGGCCATTCCGACCTGCTGCTCGGCTCGATCACTGTCGCCGACCTTGGCCTGCGCGAGAAGCTGAAGGAGACGCTGCGTGGCCTGGGTGTCGGCGTCTCGCCCGACGAAGTCCAGCTCGCCCTGCGCGGCATCGAGACCCTGGCCCTACGCCTCGCCCATATGGGCAAGGTCTCCGAGGATTTCGCCCGGCGCCTTGCCCGCTCGCCCGCGGTCGAGACCGTACTGCATCCGGCCCTGCCCTCCTGCCCCGGCCATGACTTCTGGAAGCGCGACATGGGCCGCTCCTCCGGCGTGTTCAGCATCGTGCTGAAGCCGGTGCCGCAGGCTCAGCTCGAAACGGCACTCTCGGCGCTCAGGGTCTTCGCCATCGGCGCCTCCTGGGGCGGCACGCGCAGCCTGATCGCGCCGCTGGCGCCCGAAAGCGAGCGCACCGTCGTGCCCTGGCCTCATCCCGGTCCGGCGCTGCGCCTCAGCATCGGCCTCGAAGATCCGGATGATCTCTGGAACGATCTCGACGCGCTGCTCGTCGCGCTCGAGCAGCCGGCGGCCGCCAGGGTCGCCTGAGCAGGAGAGCTGAGATGACGAACGCGGCGGGGCAGCGTCTCCGCCGCGACGGGAGAGCTTGGCCTGACAATGACAACAGGGGATCAACGATGAAACGGACCTTGCTACGCCTCACCGCAGCGCTCGCACTCGCCGCCGGCTCCGCCGCGCCCGCCTCCGCCGACACGCTTCAGATGATCCGCGAGCGCGGCAAGATCATCTGCGGCACCAGCCCCGGC
>Ga0209025_1001939_pt1 | contig 23880 bp, 22 predicted proteins | sample AraplaMF_Col_mLB_FD_184256 | JGI IMG/M metagenome (GOLD analysis project Ga0209025, IMG submission 184256) | Arabidopsis root microbial communities from the University of North Carolina, USA - plate scrape MF_Col_mLB (SPAdes) (version 2) | ecosystem: Host-associated > Plants > Roots > Endosphere... | reverse complement strand
CCGTTTAGTTTTCAGCATGGTCATGACCATGCTGAAAACTAAACGGATAACGCACTTGTCGTTTAAAAACAATACCGAAATCATTTTCTAAAACTGTCAGACCCGCCTTTTCCCACTGCTCAGTATAGCTTGGAGCAACAGGTTTTTGATAAACAGGTTTATCCTCTTTTTTTATTGTTGCTGTCGTTTTTTTCCCGAGCATTTTTTTCATTTGTAAAATTTTATTTTCGTAAGACATTCATTTCACTCATTTTCTGCATTTAATATTGCTAAAACTTGTAGTTCTTTTTTCTTCACTTACTATAATGATAACGCATCTTTTAGCTTCTGCACAAAGAGAAGGTAAAAGTAGATAGGTTAGTCAAGTGTTCTTGTCACTTTGCTTTCGTTTCAGAGCAGCTTTCCGTGGGTAAATTCAATTATGCTTTAGCAAAATTGCAGGTCCAGAATCGGATTTGTGCTTAATCAAGGTATTCAAAGCATCAATCCAAAGTCATATAATTAAAGACAATTATTCCATCTAAAAAGTTTATGGACCATGAACATAAGGTAACATTCTTTGATGATGGTACGATTCAAGACTACTATACTTTAACTGAAGTCGAAGTTGATAAAGTTATTAAAGCACCTAACAACTTCAAAGTAATACTATCAGTATAAATTGAACCCATCGGAATTGTAATATAGGGAAGAGAAAGTTAGTCACTAATCATTTTGAGGTGCTCAAGGAAAAAAGTTCTTTCATCTTGTTTTTAAAACAAAACTCAATGGAACAGTACGCATTAATAATAATTTAGGTAAATTTAACTTAGCCCTTTAGATATTGGAGAAAAAAATCATCCGAGGCTAAGAAGTTTAAAAATAATGTTCTCCAAAAATATTCTACCGAATAACTAAAGTCTTTTATTCCGAGTAATAATTCAAGACTCGTTATTTTTGACTTTTAAAGATCCATTCCACATCAAAACTATTATTTGCAATAAAACTTTGTGAATATAATCCATTTAGTAGTATAATAATTCCATATTTTATTAATAGGAGGATATTCATGAAGAAATTAGTTTTATTTATTACAATGTTGTCTTTGTTTATGGCGACATCCTTAACTGCTGACGCACACCCAGGTCGTCTTGATAGTAATGGTGGTCATAACTGTTCTGCAAAGTCTAAAGCAAAAGGTCTTTGCTCAGGTTATCATTATCATAATAAAGGCAACGAGGTAGTACCTTCTACCAATGTAAATCACAAAACACCAACAACTAAAAGTACACCAGAGCCAGTGCTTACAACTGTAGATGTATATATCAATAATGTTAAGCAATATTACAACCCAAGTGCTTATATTAAAAATGGAACAACTTTAGTTCCTATGAAAGCTATTTTTGTATCACTGGGTGCAACTGTTACTTATGACAATGCAACAAAAAAAGTAACTGCATATAAAGATAGTAAAAAAATTGTCATTGGCGTTGGAAATAAAAACGCTTATGTTAATTCAAACGGCTCTACAACTACAATTAAATTAAATCATGCAGCTGAAATTTATAAAGGAACAACTATGGTGCCTTTACGTTTTGTAAGCGAAGCACTTGGTGCAAATATTACTTTTGATGACGCTGTATTTATTACCACAAAGTAATTAGTATGAATTACATGGAGCAGCATCATTTTTTTGGGTGCTGCTTTTGTTTAACCTTTCCTGTAAGCGTTATTCAACAATTGCGCTAAAACAAAAGTCCATTCTAGTAAAGTAGAAGAGGGCATGAAGGGAAAGTTCTAGACTTTTTCCTCTCATGCCCTCTTTTATCTTTAATTTAAAATTCGCAGTAACTCTACTACTTTTTTCTTTGCTTGTTCCAAACTATCTTGAGCACCTATACATGACGGACACCCTGACTCACAAGCACATCCTGCTACATGCTCCAAGGTCTTATTCAACAAATCTTCCCATAAATCATACACCTTTTCACTTAATCCAATACCCCCTGGGTACTTATCATATACAAAAAATGTCGGTTGCTCATTATGAGTTGCCTTAACTTGAGGGACAACTGCGACATCGCTACTGTCACATTGAATGAATATCGGAATGAATGCATTCATCGCATAAGCAGCTCCAGTCATGGCGTCCGTAAGCTCCGCCTCCGACCATTTTTCTAGTGCAGAGAATGATAACCAAGATGAGCTTGTATGCATTTCATCTGGTGGTAAATGAATAGGGCCCGAGCCGATATTATCGTGTGTTCCAAAGCGTATTTTTTTAAATATCGTCGCCTGTGCGACTAAGCCAACATCACCGAAGCCAATAATACCACCCTTATAATCTCGGCTCCGATCTTCTTCTAGTACCTTCATCTCGACCGCTAGATTAGCGTCAGTATAGTAATCTACATCTACTTCCCGTACAAACGCTTTCTTTTCTTCCCAATCAAGCTTTTCTACTTGAAATTGAATGCCCTGATGCAAGTAAATAGCCTCTTCATGTAGCAATGTCATCGCACTATGACGATCCATTTCACCAATAACCTTTGTTTGCGCAGGAACAGTCATATCAATTATCACAACATTTTCTTGTGATGCAGAACGAAGACTAATATCATGTGCCGGAAAACGGTCACTCATCCAATGCCACTTCTCACTCGTTTTAAAAACAACACCTTCCTCCGCTAAATATTCCAGTAACTCCTGAATTTCATATTCACCATACGTATCATGTGTGGAAAACGGTAGCTCAAACGATGCACATTTCAAATGATCCATTAAAATCAGCATATTTTCAGGATAAATACGTGCTTCCTCTGGTGCACTGCCAAGTAAAAAAAGTGGGTGGTTCACAACGTACTGGTCAAGTGCTGCCGATTGCGCTACATAAATTATTAGTGCCTCGTCTTGACGTCGACCAGCACGACCCGCTTGCTGCCATGCACTTGCGATATTTCCCGGGTATCCTGTCATGATACATGCTTGTAATTGGCCAATATCAACACCTAATTCCAGCGCATTTGTACTAACTACCGTTTGAATAGTACCATCACGAAGCCCTCGTTCAATAACACGTCGTTCTGAGGGTAAATAACCACCACGATAACCTCGCACCGATTCATCTAAAAGCTTATTACGTGTAAGTTCCTTTAAATACGTCACAATCATTTCTACTCGCACACGACTTTTAGCAAAAATAATAGTTTGAATACCTGCTGTATATAATCTTTTCGCGAGATCGCTCACCTCTAAAACAGCGCTTCGACGCACGCCAAATGTTTTATGGACGATGGGTGGGTTATAAAAAAGAAATGTCTTTTTCCCAACTGGTGCTCCGGAATCGCTAATTAAGGCATGACTTTCATTCGTTAAAGCTTCTGCTAACTCTTTTGGGTTTTTAATGGTTGCTGATGTACAAATGAAAATCGGCTTACTGCCATAAAACTCACAAATGCGCTTTAATCTTCGAATAACATGCGCAACATGTGAGCCAAACACACCTTTATATGTATGCAACTCATCAATGACGATATACTGTAAATTTTCAAATAAGGAAACCCATTTCGTATGATGTGGTAAAATCCCCGAATGCAACATATCAGGATTTGTCATCACAATATGCCCTGCCTTACGAACCTTTTGGCGAATGCCAGGCGCAGTATCCCCATCATACGTATAGCTTAAAATTTCCTCACCGCTTTGTTCGATTAATTCATTTAAATCATTTTTCTGATCCTGCGCTAATGCTTTCGTTGGAAATAAATAAATCGCACGTGAATTTTTATCTTCTAATATTTTTTGTAGTACCGGTAAATGGTAGCAATATGATTTTCCAGACGCTGTTGGTGTAACGGCAGTAAAAGAATTACCCTCCATCGCGTGATCAAACGCTTGGCGTTGATGGGTATACAGTTGTTCTATCCCTCTTGTTCGAAGAGCCTTAACAAGTGAAGGGTGTAAATTCTCTGGAAAAGGTGCATATTTAGCTTCACGCCCTTCAAGCGTTTGCCAGTGTAAAATGCGTTCCTTCAATTCCTCATCATATCTCCACTCGTTTAACAGTTCACTAATGGTCCTTTTTTTCGATAACATCTGTTTCTATCTCCTTCACTAGCCGTTCAAAAATTTTTAACGTATACGAGACTGAATGAATTGCATCTAAAAAGCGCTTTTTACTCGTTTCTTTATAGAAGGATTGCACAACAAATTGCTCCATCGATTCAACCGCTGAAGCAATTTGTTGTGTATGCATATATTTTGGCTGATTTTTTTGAATCCACTTATTCGCCTCCTGCTGCCATTCCTTTAACAGCTGGTGAATAATATCAGCGTGTGGCTTAACCTCAACAAAAAAATCGGGAGTACGATTCTCCTCACGCATTTGCCAGAAGCGTGATACACATCTTTCACATTCATCTATTAATTTAGAAGTTTTCTGTATTAACAAAAATTTTGCACCTCATCTCATCAATGTAGGCCCGTCACCATACCTAACGTGGGATTGATTCCGTTTGACTGTGCACTTTCCTGAGGGCATCCGATAAGCCACTCTTGGCAATAGGATTTAGGCCGAGGGCGTAATCACAAAACGTCATGCTTTTAGCCTTCGTTTTGCTACCGTCGCTCCAGAATTCATCTGAGACGCTGATCCTAAAGAATAACTAAGCCTCACTTCATCAACCTATTTCATGTCACACGTTTCAACAAATGTCTTTCCACTTTTGGTGGCGAGCCTTTAAGTCTTATAGTAATTAAGTTGGATTCATCCTTAAAATGAAGATTCATCTACATTTACGTAAATGCATAGTATCATTTTAAGTTGATTTTCCGAACCTGCTTTTTTAAAATTCGTCCTACCTAAAATATTCGTCTGCAAAATTATTTATATTATATGAGTAATTCGCCTAATGATGTATAAAAACCATTCATCACAAGAAGGGTCTTTTGTGGGAAAACGTAGCAACAACGCAGGGCGTCGTTTATGAAAGCATGATCACAGGACATGATGATTTTAGCCTTCGTCCCACCACCGGCTCGTTCTAGTGTCTCAACTGTAACCAAGAAGTTGCCAAGTCTTCACTCCAATCAGCTTATATAAATGGCATAACTTTCAAACGAATGACATTCCTAGCTTTTGAGGATGTGTCTTTTTCAAGTCACATCATTCATCGTGGCAAATAATGTATGAAAAATGCTCATATTGAGTTATTTAAATTGCATATGAGATAAGTGTACCAAAGTCTATCATTTTTCACTACTAATAGGCGAACAAGCATTCTTTACTTGCCAGTTCTTTTCTGCTAAGCTTACTTTCTGGCTAACAGATTTGAGCTGCATAAAAAATTGCATACTTTGTGCATTGTTTTCCAAAGACACTCTCGTTAACAGTAATTGATTGACCAGATCCAACTGCGCAACTAATTGTTTTAACTTGTTCAAAATAACGCCTCCTTTGCTTTAATTTATGTATTCCCCGCATGTATAAAATTACCTTCATGCGTGACAAAATAAGCGTAAGTTAGCTGAAAGAAGAAGTATTTCGATAAAATTTAATTGAACTAGTCTATTAAATCTTGCCCCCTTCAAATTTGTCTATCTAGTAGAGAAGCTAACGTGGAGTACGGTTTTTTCTATTAATTCGCATGGGAATATCATCAGTTATTTTGACGATTTGCGTGAAAGAGCTAGTTATAATTCATGATATTTTTCGACTTTAAGAGGCGAAAATTGCCCAATGACCGATTTTTATATTGGTAATTTCGACCATCGTTAATCTAGCATCAATCCTACTATTAATGGAAGTAGAGAACTGCTACTTAATCATGGTAAACTATTGTATAATAGCAGTATTATAGAGGGTGAACTAAGTGACAATTCGTTATCCGAACGGGAAATTATATTCCCCTAATCCAGCTGTTCAAAAAACAGCAAAAAAGGGAAAGGAAAAAGATTTTTCTTTTAGTAATCGAGGAAAAACACTAGAAGATGAAATTAATGAAGCAAACGATTATTATGTAAAAAGGCGATTTGCTATCATTCATAAGAAACCTGTTCCCGTGCAAATCGTCAAAGTAGAGTACCCATCACGAAGTGCTGCAGTTATTCGTGAGGCTTATTTCCGAACACCTTCAACAACAGATTACAATGGTGTTTGGAACGGGCACTATATTGATTTTGATGCAAAGGAAACTGCTTCAAAAACCAGTTTTCCCCTAAAGAATATTCACTTGCATCAAATGACACATATGCAGCAAGTGACGGAACAAAATGGTGTGGCTTTTATTATCGTTCGTTTCTCAGCTTATGAACGATATTTTATCGTGCCATACGATGTTTTACAAAAGGCCTGGCTAGCAATGGAAAACGGTGAACGTAAATCGATTCCCTTTTCAACTATAGAAAAGGAAGCTTTTGAAATTCCTACAAGCTATTATCCACGTATCGATTATTTACCGATTGTCCAAAAGCTAATTGAAGCAAAAAGCCATGGTTCTGAAAGTGAGGAGATAGTAGAATGACTGAACGTCGTCCGACACGCGGTGAGCATCAAAAGGCTCTCGCTCAAAAAAATAAAAAAAGCGCTCCGAAACCATCGAAGAAGAAATGGTTCAAGCGCATTACTTTAACACTTGTAGCTGTTGTAGCTGCATGTTTTATTGGTGGTGCTGGGTTATTCGCCTTTTATGCAAGTTCCGCACCTGAACTAGATGAAAGCTTACTGAAGGACCCTGTTTCCTCAGAATTTTATGATAAAAACGGTGAAATATTTGCAACAATTGGTGCAGAAAACCGGAAATATGTAAAATATGAAGATATACCAAAAGATATGATTAACGCTATCCTTGCAACGGAAGATGTACGCTTTTTCGAACACGGTGGTATGGATTTTTATCGCCTTGGTGGTGCGATTCTTGCAAACTTCCGTGATGGCTTCGGGGCACAAGGGGCTTCGACATTAACACAACAAGTTGTTAAAAACTCATTTTTACAAAATGAGAAAAAATTAAAACGTAAGGCTCAGGAAGCTTGGCTTTCCTTCAAATTAGAACGTAAATATACAAAAGAAGAAATTTTTGAAATGTACTTTAACAAAATGCTGATGTCAGGTCGTGTTTATGGCTTCGGAACAGCAGCACAATATTTCTATGGTAAAGAACTAAAAGATTTAACTTTAGATGAAGAAGCATTACTTGCAGGATTAGTACAACGTCCAAATGCTTACAATCCATTGAAAAATCCTGAACTTGCAAAAAAACGTCGTAATACAGTTCTAGGATTAATGTATCAACATGGTAAAATTACAAAAGCTCAGATGGAAGAAGCTAAGAAAGTAGACGTTCAAGCTGGCCTAGCTGACGATGCGACACGTCAAAAATTTTCTGGCTCTAAATACGATGCCTTCCTTGATGTCGTTATTAATGAACTAGAGAAAAACGGTGATGGTAGTGCAATGGCGGAAGGAATTAAAGTCTATACAACACTTGATCCGAATGCACAACAAACTGTTGAAAACATTATGAATGATGACAGTAACTTCCCAACAGAAGATATTCAATCGGGTGTGGCTGTTATTGACACGAAAACTGGTCAAATTCAAGCAATTGGTGGCGGACGCAAATACGGGGCTGAACGTGGTTTCAACTATGCATATGACTTAAAACATCAACCAGGCTCAACAATGAAGCCATTACTAGATTATGGTCCAGCTATAGAAAATTTAAAATGGTCAACAGGTCAAACACTTGTTGATGAACCAATGAACTACACAAGATCGAAACAAACCATTACGAACTGGGATAATAGATATATGGGAGCAATAACAGCACGTAAAGCTTTATATGCTTCACGTAACGTTCCAGCTGTTAAAACATTAAAAGAAGTTGGTATTGATAAAGCTAAAGAATTTGTTGGTCGTTTAGGTATTAATTCTGAAAATGTTTACGAATCTGATGCAATCGGTGGTGGGGATATTACGATGTCTCCTACGCAAATGGCAGCATCTTATGCAGCATTTGGGAATAATGGTGTTTATAATGATCCTTATTCGATTACAAAAATCGTTTATCGTGATGGTAAAACAACAAAAGACTACACACCAGAACCTAATGTAGCAATGAGCGATTATACAGCTTATATGGTTACAGATATGTTACGTGACGTTGTTGGCAATAAACCTGATGCATCAGGTACTGCAGCCAATGTACCTGGATTAGATATCGCAGGTAAAACAGGAACAACAAACTATTCAAGCGCTGATTTTAGCAAGCACAATTTACCGGATACAAGTGTGCCGGATTCATGGTTTGCTGGTTATACATCAAACTATTCAATCGCTATTTGGAGTGGTTATGAAGAACACTTTGATCCTATCACAACTTGGGATGAACGTCGTTTACCACAACATTTATTTAAACAGATTCTGTCAGAAATCTCGCAGAACGTTGAAACACCAAATTTCAAAAAACCAAACTCAGTTGTGGAAGCTACAATTGAAGTAGGCTCTAAGCCACTTAAATTAGCAAGTAATTTTACTCCAAATGAGAAACGTCAAACAGAGCTATTTGTACGTGGTACAGAGCCTAAGGAAGTTTCAAATGAATATGCGATGCCAGAACTTTCTACACCTTACAATGTAAGTGCAAACTTAGATTTAGAAGGTCAATCTATCAATATTTCTTGGGAGCATGATGCAATGCTTAATCCGGAAACGGATGAACCTCTACCAACAACCTTCGAGGTATCCGCTACACGAGAAGGTGGAGAAACTATTTCTCTTGGTACAACTGATACCAAAGACTTAACAGTTAGCAACAAGCTGGAAGATGGCAATTACACGGTTTCTGTTGTAGCAGTAGTAGATGGTACACGCAGTAAACCAGGTACAACTTCTTTCCAAATATCAGGTACGACTGATGAAGATGGAAAAGATAAAGATAAAGATAAAGATAAAGATAAAGATAAAGATAAAGAGCCAGATTCTCCGGATAATCCTGATGTTGAGGAACCAACAGCACCGGATGAGAATGGCAACAACGGAGACAACGGTAACCACAATGGTAACGGAAATGATAACAGTGACAATAATGGCAATGGTAACGCTGGTGGGAATGGTAACAACGGCAATACAGGAAATAATGGTACCCCCCCAGGTAACAATGGCAACAATAATGGTAGCAAGCCACCAACAACGCCAACTGAACCAACCGCACCGGATGATGGTACCGGAAGTACTGAATAAAATAAGGCAGAGTAGCATAACGCTACTCTGCTTTTTTGTTGTTGGAGAACTATATGTCTATTAGTCAAAGTGTCATAATAAAGTATGACTCTTCGGCAAAATGAGTGGTTGATTTCCGTTCCAGCTTGATGCATTGTTGCTGTCGCTTCGCTTTCGCACAGTTAAAACATTGTTGCTGTCGCTTTGCTTTCGCTACATGAAAACATTTGTTGCTGTCGCTTTGCTTTCGCACAGTTAAAACATTGTTGCTGTCGCTTCGCTTTCGCACAGTTAAAACATTGTTGCTGTCGCTTTGCTTTAGCTACATGAAAACATTTGTTGCTGTCGCTTTGCTCCAGGGTCACGGGCCAACAGATGTTTTTTGCTCGAAAGCGTAGCGACAGACTGTGGAAATGGCTTAACACTTTGACCAGAGAAAAGCGCGAGAAATCAACATTTCTAAAATTGATTTCTCGCGCTATTAAGGTTTTGACCAGTTATGTACCAGCCTCGTTTGCATAATCTATCCGTCTATATTACTTTTTTGCAGCCTGTAAGCGTAGCCGTGCTGCTCGTTTTTTTGTTTCCTTAAATAATTCATCGAGCTGACGATAACAGGCATATTGGCCAGGCTTTGCTTTTATAAAGGTTAATCGTTCGATACCGTTTATAGGCAACACTTCATCCCCTGCATCTTGCACTAAGCGCTCAAACAATAAAATGGCCTTTTCCATCAATCCTTTTGCTTCACCATTCCTTGCATCATGAGCTGCATGAATTTGGCCTTCTAACTCTGCCCACTCTGCAAACCAAGCATCTATTTTTTCCTTTTCGATTGCCTCTACATTCACGCTTCCTTCACCAGCCCTTTCTTTAAACGCTTTTGCCCTTCTCTACAATCATCAAGTAAAGGGCAAGAATGACAGTTAGGGTTTTGAGCTTTACAATGATAACGACCGAAGAAAATTAGCTGATGATGTGTTTTCGACCACTTGTCCATCGATGTTTTTTTCATAATTGTTTCTTCGACTTCTAGCACTGAATCCTTCCAACGACAAAGCCCTAATCTTTTAGACACGCGCTCTACATGTGTATCTACTGCAAGTGCAGGAATTTCAAAAGCTACAGACAACACGACATTAGCGGTCTTACGGCCAACACCAGGCAATGTGACTAGTGCTTCTCTGCTTGCTGGTATTTCTCCCTCGTATTCCTCTAATAGCCTTTGACATAATGCTTGAATATTCTTTGCCTTATTTCGATACAAGCCAATGGAGCGAATATCCTGTTGCAGCTCCTCTAAGGATACAGCTAAATAATCTTCCGGCTTTTTATATTTTTGAAACAATGTTTTCGTTACTTTGTTTACAAGTACATCCGTACACTGTGCCGATAATAACGTGGCAATAGTTAGTTCAAACGGATTGTCATGCACTAACTCACAATGTGCATCAGGAAACATACGATCCATTTCCGCTAGACAATGCTCCCATTGTTTTTTTGTTAACATGTTGGAAGCCCCCTATTCTCTTTCTTCTAACCAATTATAAAATGGTACTTTATTTGTCGACTGTGCTTCTTGCTGCATTGTTCGGACTTGCGGTCGGTTAAATGTTTGTTTTTCCCGGAACTGCTCGCTTTGTTTCTGCGCAGCCTGTGGTGTAGTAATATTTTTCTTTTTCCACTCCAGTAATATTCGATCTATATAGCGAATACTTAGCTTACCAGCAAACACAGCCTCCTTAAGCGCCTCCTTAATAAGCGCCGGACTGTGCTTATCCTCATCTAACCAAAATCCGATTTTTTCTAGCTCTAAAGGAGATAAAAGACGCCCCATTTCCTCTTCAAATAAGCGGAATATTTCACCCTCTTCTTGTTGAAGTGATGCTGCTGATTTTTGATGTTCCTTCATTTCAATCATCTGCATAATACGCTCCCAAAGTGGGTAAACCGAATATTTTTCATATAGTTTGCCATTTGCATCGACGTCGCTTGTTATTTCAAGGAAGCCTTTTTGCATTAATCGCTGTAGACGTGAAGTAATGTCATTGCCAGGCATTGTCAAACGATTCATCAGGTCATTAGGCGTTGGAAAATCATTTCCCTCCATATGGAACGCAAGTAAATGCATAACAATAAGTGCCTCATCATCCTCAATATTTAACTCCTTATAAAACTGAAAAAAAAGCTGAGGAATTTGAATCATTTTCTGCTCAGTCCATGTACGGAGTCGATTGTTATTTGTGCTCATATTATACTTGACTCCTTTTTCCATCGTAAGTAGAAAAGCCGCGTAGATACATCACTACGCGACTTTTTTAATTTTAACTGCTTTAACAGGCAGCAAAACCTAAAACTAAACTTGTTGTTGCTTATGGATATAAGCGGTTTAGTAAACGTGGGAATGGAATCGTTTCACGAATGTGCTCCGTGCCAGAGATCCATGCCACTGTACGTTCCAATCCAAGACCGAAGCCTGAATGTGGTACAGAACCTTGTTTACGTAACTCTAAATACCACGCATAAGCATCTAGAGATAATTGATGTTCTTCAAGACGTGATTTTAATAAATCATAGTCATGAATACGCTCAGAACCACCAATTATTTCCCCGTAACCTTCTGGTGCAATTAAATCTGCACATAATACTACATCATCACGGTCAGGATGTGGTTGCATGTAGAATGGCTTAATGCCTACTGGGTAACAAGTGATGAATACAGGTTTGTCAAATGAATTGGCAATTGCTGTTTCATGTGGTGCACCGAAATCATCGCCCCATTCAATATCGTCAAATCCTTGTTCATGTAACAATTTAATGGCATCGTCGTAAGAAATACGAGGGAATGGTGCTTTGATATTTTCAAGTTTTGATGTATCACGATCAAGTCGCTCTAATTCTAATTTGCAGTTTGCCAGTACTGATTGCACAATATGCGATACATACTGTTCTTGTACTTCTAGGTTCTCTTCAAATTCCACAAATGCCATTTCCGGTTCAATCATCCAAAACTCGATTAAGTGACGGCGTGTTTTAGATTTTTCTGCACGGAATGTCGGACCGAATGAAAATACTTTACCTAATGCCATCGCAGCCGCTTCCATATAAAGTTGACCAGATTGAGAAAGGTATGCATCCTCATCGAAATATTTTGTGTGGAATAGCTCAGAAGTACCTTCTGGAGCTGACCCAGTCAAAATCGGTGGATCCATTTTCGTAAAGCCATTGTTGTTGAAAAACTCGTAAGTTGCACGAATAATTTCGTTACGAATTTTCATAATCGCATGTTGCTTACGAGATCGTAGCCATAAGTGACGGTTATCCATTAAAAACTCTGGACCATGTTCTTTTGGCGTAATAGGGAAATCAGTAGCAGCATGTAGTACTTCAATACCAGTTACAGCAATTTCACAGCCAAAGCTTGAACGCTCATCTGCTTTTACCTCTCCCGTAATGTACATTGAAGTTTCTTGGGACATACCTTTTGCAATGGCGAAAATTTCTTCGCCTACTTCTTCTTTTACAACAACGCCCTGAACAAAGCCAGAACCATCACGTAATTGTAAGAAGGCAATTTTCCCACTTGATCGTTTGTTCGCTAACCAAGCTCCTAGCTTGACGGTTTCACCGATATGCTTTGGCATATCTTGAATCATAATTTTTTTCATAGAAATCCTCCAGAATTCAATCAATTGTGCCTTGGCAGAATTGTGTCTGGAATCGGCTTTGTACTTGCACAAAGCCGATTCCATGACATCCGCCGGAGGCTTTAACTTCTTTCAGCGGGCGTTTGGACTCCCTCTGAAAAATAGCTTACATTCGCATTCATCTCACCACCTATAGAGGTGGGCGACTTCTGCTGAAAGATGTTAAAAGGATTAGTCTTGCCATTTTGATTTTACAAATGTATCAATACGACGGACTGCCTCTTCTAATAAGTCTAATGATGTAGCATAAGATAATCGCATTGTAGTTGGTGCACCAAAGCCAGAGCCTGGAATCACTGCTACGTTTGCTTCTGTTAAAATATCCGCAGCGAATGCATCTACTGAATCATAACCAGTATGAGCCATAGCTTCTGATACATCTGGTAATAAGTAAAATGCGCCCTGAGGTTTTAAAACGTTGAAGCCAGGAATTGCACTTAACTGTGGATAAATTTTTTCAAGACGAGACTCGAATGCTTGACGCATTTCTTCTACAGCGTCTTGTGGTCCATTATACGCTTCCACTGTTGCATATTGTGCAGTTGTTGTTGCGTTTGATGTAGAGTGTGATGCTAGGTCAGTCATTGATTTAATAATGTCCGCATCCCCTGCAGCATACCCTATACGCCAGCCTGTCATAGAGTGTGATTTTGCAACACCATTTACAACGATTGTACGTGCTTTCACTGCATCAGATAACTGTGCAATTGAAAAATGCTCAATACCATTGTATACAAGCTTCTCATAAATTTCATCTGACACGATTAAAATATCTTTTTCTTCTGCAACAGCAGCAATTTCTGCAATCTCATCACGAGAATAAATCATTCCTGATGGGTTGCTAGGAGAGTTAATAATAACTGCTTTTGTTTTATCTGTCACAGCAGCTCTTAATTGATCCGCAGTAATTTTATAGCCTTGCTCACTTGTGCCTTCCACATAAACAGGTACACCGCCCGCCAATTTTACTTGCTCAGGATAAGATACCCAATAAGGAATTGGAATAATAACTTCATCGCCCTCGTTCAAAATAACTTGGAATAAAGTGTATAGAATATGTTTTGCACCAACACCTACAATTACTTCATTCGGCTTGTATGTAAGATTGTTGTCGCGTTGAAGTTTATCGATGATAGCTTTCTTAAGTACTGGAAGACCGCCAGCAGGTGTATATTTTGTTAAACCTTTTTCCATCGAGTCAATGGCAGCATTTAAAATATTTTGTGGTGTATTGAAGTCAGGCTCACCAGCACCTAGACCAATTACATCAATACCTTGCTCTTTTAACTCCTTTGCTTTCGCAGTAATCGCTAAAGTTGAAGATGGTGTTAAAGTTTTTACACGGTTTGCTAATAAATTTTTCATACGGGATCCTACTCCTCTTATAAATTCGTAATGCGCTTCCACCAGTCGCCGTCCTTAAACATAATATAGACATAGTTGAGCTTATCGTTATTGTTTAGGTATGTAATTTCCCAAACAGCACCTGGCTCCTCATAGCCTAATTTTATACTGAGGACATTTTGTACATTTCCTTCATTTTTTAAAACCGATAATGCCTGCTTTTCCGTAATACCATCTTTTAAAAATACTTCCTTAATTGAATCAGCTTTTAGATTCGTCGGAACAAAGACAGCTTTTTTATCACCATATTCATCTACCCCGAAGACAGTGACATACGAATGTTTGCCATTATATGTGTAGGACTCCGAGACAATTGCGAGGGCTTTGGCATCAAGTGCCAACTGTTCAGCCTTCTCTTCAATTGAATGGAATGGAGCCTCGGCTTTCCAGAGTACTAAAATACATATGACAAGTGACAATGAAACCATAAAGACAGAAATGAAAATCAACCAGTTTTTCATATATTCACCTTAAGTTTCACATCTAGCTTATTCTTTAACACGAATGCCTGATGCTTTTGCATGTTTATAACTGCGTATACATTCATTTTGCTTTCCATTTTTGTCAACCTGCTTTCTTTCCTCATACCACAACATTATACAACAATTTTGTGCTGTCGTGTTTCTTAATTTCATATATTGTACGTTGATAGAATAACGTTTTCAAATGATTCGAGTAGTAATTTTTTTCTTTTTAGTTCAAACCTTAAAAAGGATAAACCTTTCAAAGTAAAAATTCCTACTTCAAGCATCGATTTGCCTGCTAATATTAAATATTTTTTGTAATTGACACAAACGCCCATGATTACACCTTTTGGCGTCTAGGAACTCTTCTAGCAGTTTCTAAGCGATAAACCCCTGAAGATTATTAAATGTAGAAGATATTTTTTTATAAGTACAATTATCTCCATTATTGTCCTAGTTGCCTATTGTTTTTACCCATATGATGAGGTAATGAGCAATTTTATGAATTGAAAAAGGACGTGATGTTTTGACTAAAGAAGTAAATCCTACAGAACCAGCGACAATACCAAAATTTGTGGATGCGCTGCCAAAACCGGTTACCGCTAAACCTAAATATTATAAGGGCCAACAAAGAAAAGACTATTATGAACTGAAAATGATTCAAGCAGAGCATTCTTTCCATAAAGATTTCCCAAAATCAATCATTTGGGGCTATAACGGTCTTTATCCCGGACCGACAATTGAGGCTACAAAAGACAAAAGTATTTATGTTAGATATAAAAATCTATTGCCCTTACAACACTTCTTACCCGTCGATTACACTCTTCATGCGGCAAATGATTCAAAGGAAGTAAGAACTGTTACACATTTACATGGCGCTAATGTAGATTGGGAAAGCGACGGCCATCCAGAGGCATGGTATACAAGAGATTATGCGCAAACAGGTCCAAAATTCAGTAAAGAAATACACGAATACACTAATCATCAACCTGGCGCAACACTGTGGTATCATGATCATGCAATGGCGCTAACTCGTTTAAATGTTTATGCGGGATTAGCTGGTTTTTATTTACTGCGGGATTCACTTGAAGAGCGTTCTAACCTACCTTGTGGTGATTATGAGTACCCCATCTTAATTCAAGATAAATCATTTAATGAAGACGGCTCACTTTTCTATCCTGATGAACCACCATTCCCAGTTCCCGTACATCCATCTATTACACCTGGCTTTGTTGGTAATACCATCGTTGTAAACGGCAAGGTCTGGCCCTATTTAAATGTTGAACCTCGTAAATATAGATTTCGTTTTCTGAATGGCTCCAATAGAAGAGGTTATGTCATTAGCCTTTCAAATGATGAGCCTATGACACAGATTGGAACAGATGGAGGCTTTTTAACAGTTCCCAAAGAAATTCAATCTGTTGAGTTATTGCCGGCAGAACGAACAGATATCATTATCGATTTTTCCAAATATGAAGGTCAGGAAATAACATTAGTCAATTCTGATGAAGATTTCATTGATGAATATACAAGAGAAATCATGAAGTTTAACGTATGTCTTCCTTTAAAGTGTGAGGATACTAGTGAAATACCAGAAAGACTCGCAGTATCAATGGATTTACATTCACACGATGCACATATCGAGAGACATTTACCATTAACTGCTACGACAGATGATTTTGGTCGACCAATGTTATTATTAAATAATCGTATGTATCATGACCCTACCACTGAAAAACCTGCACTTGATAGTATAGAGATCTGGAATTTCATTAATGCCACACAGTTTGATCACCCTATTCATCTACATTTAATTCAATTTAAAATACTAGAACGACGCCCTTTCAATATGGTGCTTTATCAAAATGAAGGTAGGCTGGAATTTACTGGTCCCCCTGAAGGACCGCACGACTATGAGCGAGGCTGGAAGGATACTGTAAAAGCGGAAGCAGGGAAAGTTACGAAAATTATTATGCATTGGAAAGATTATGCCGGCAATTATATGTGGCATTGTCATTTCCTAGAACACGAAGATCATGACATGATGCGACCAATACTCGTCATGAAGGACGTTCATCCTGTGCAGGAGCCACATGCTGAAATTCAGCATGAAGTAGAGCATTCGCAAGATCAGCATCACGAAGACTCGACTATTGTTACGAGCAATAACGAGCATACTGTACCACTCTTGATCACTACTCCACACTTCACTCCAACCGAAGAAATAGTTGAATACTCTCAAGATTCTTTGCAAACAGATGAAAAAGCATATACTCCGCAAACTATCCCTCTCTTAACTAGTACTCAAACCATTACTCGCTCTAATGAAACATCTTATTTAGAAGAAAATGTGGAATATAATCAGCTTTCTTCACCACTCTTGAACAATACTCAAAATATCACTTTTTCAAAAGCAGAACTTCCGGATCATCAAATTCATAATGTTACTGGTATTAATAGCATTCCTCAACCAATCTTCCCGTCTACTGAGTTGCAACCTCCACAACAAAGAATGGCTACTAGGCGTCGAAGAAGATGGTACTAATGTCAAGAGGCTGTGACAAAACTAGTCAAAATCTAAAAATGCGCGAGAAATCAATTTTAGAACGTTGATTTCTAGCGCTTTATAAATTATAGGTATGATAAGTAGAAGTAGATCGTCCGCCGGTAACGGAAATGGTGGTCGTTATCTATTTATTTTGTATAACTAACAATAAAAGTGAATCATTTAGCTGCATCGCTATTTTCAAAGCGTAAAATTCTCTTGGTTGCAATTGCCATCAATACCATAACAATACTAATTATTAAAATAGGAACGTAGACTTTAACACTAAATGCTTCAAATAATACGCCATACAATATTTGCCCAATTGGTGCCATACATTGTGAAACAGCGATGATGATAGCCATTACCTTTCCTAAGTTTTCATTAGGTGTTTCTTTTTGTACAACTGTAATAACGTAAATAGAGATGATCGTCATAATCATAGCGATTAAAAGTGCGCTAACAACAAATAAAGTATAGGATGGGTAATAGCCAATATTAAGTAACAGAGGTGTCACCGATAGAGCCATTGGGACAATCAATAAAGCAGTGATGAAAATCCAAATATACAAATTATTGATACCCATTTTTTTCGCAAAGTATCCCATAGATAAAGCTCCTAAAATTGTAGCAAAATCAATTAACCCCATCCCTACTCCATACAATGTATCACTACTTTGCATCGTAACACGGAGAATAATCGGAACCCCTACAACAAACAGCGGTGTTAATAATAAATTTAATAATGCCGCTAAAATCATACATTTGAATATAAAAGATTGCTTCACTACATAGCTAAAGCCCTCTTTCAAATCATTTACAAGCGTCGGAATAATATGTCTGCTCTGTTCTCGTTGCATAAATGGTATATGAATAAACATCTCTAATATCGCCGAAAGGAAAAAGAACACACCACTCACAATGACAAGTACTTTTAAGCCAATCAAACCATATAGTATTCCTCCTAATACAGGAGCAGCTACATTAGACAATGCTTGAATACCATTAACAATTCCATTGGCCTGCTCAAGCTTTTCCTCTTCTACAAGTACTGGGATACTGGCCATCACTGTAGGTGCATACATAGCACTAACAAAGGAAAGCAGTACCATTACAACACCAATAAGAAAAACGGAACTATTACCAATCGCTAGCATTGCAAAGAAAATAAAAACAATTATGCTACTTATAAAATCGAAAATCACCATTAAATTGCGTCGATTAAACCTATCAGCAATTGCTCCTCCTAGCGGTGCTAGTAACATCGGGACACTCGATATCGCAAATAGTACTGCAAAAAGATCCGCACGTCCTGTAATATCTAGCACATATAGTGATAAGGCAAACCTTAAAAGCGCAGATCCTAAAATAGAAATAATTTGCCCAATTACCATCAGGTTAAAATCTTTTGAAAAGCCTTTTCTTGTAATCTGTGATTCCATTCATTAGACCCCTTTCCTTGAGAACTATTAAGGTAACTTTTGAAATTTTTAGATTTGTAACGACTAAGAAAATAAATTATTTTTTTGTATTGTAAGAAGAAAGACATTACTAAAAATACTTAATGTACTTAACCAAATGAGCCACTCAATTTGCGAACTCCAAGACATTATTAGCAATAAGACCCCCATAATAATGGAGACATAATTTCCAGTACGACTAATTTTTGATTTCCGACGAAGTTTTTCCTTAATGTCATACGCAGATTTCTTTATTTTCCGTTTCATAAGATGGACTTTTTCTTTTACCTTTTGCTCAGCATCTTTTGCTTTTTGAGTATAAAAAAATGCTTTAATCATGGCGTTCTTCATCTCCATATCGTCGTCTGAATAACTCCGCTAACACTCTCTCTTGGAAGTCCGAAATCTGTTCTGGTTCCTCTACCTCCATATTTACTGTTTCTTCATAGCCATCTAGTTCCTCACCATCAAAACGATAAAGCTTTTGCAATAGCTTCCACAATATTTCAATTTCCTCAGTTGTAAAGTCTTTAAAAATATCTGCTAAAAAGTAAGTAGACTTCTCCGAACAAGCAATTAATGCTATTTTTCCCTCTGAAGTAATCTCGACATTGATGGATCTTTTATCTAATTTACTTGGTATCGTTTGTACATAGCCCTTTTTCGCAAGACTCGTTATTAACTTATTCGCAGTCTGCTTAGTTGTACCAAGCTTTTTAGCGATATTTACAAGCGTTGTATTTTCTACTGGTAAATGGGCAATGGCAATAAGAGCCATATGCTGTCTCGAAGTTAAAATCTCTAAATATTCATCTCCTTTTATTTGAACTTTATTGACAACTGAAAATAATGTCGCATAACTTTGCTGCATGAAATGCAATTCCTTCAATAATTGATTTAAATCCATATGTAACACCTCTCCATTTAGTCACCATGTTTACTAAATAATACTTAGAGACTTCCGAAATGTCAACATGGTGACTATTTTACAAAAAGCAAGAGATGTTTATATCAATAGACCGACTGTCGGTTTATGGATATTATATGGTACACATCCAAAAAAAGGAACACTTTTTTTATTTATTTTTCATTTTCCTAGAGCATTCACTATTTAAAACAATAGAAAAAGCCAGCCCACTTTCGGACTAGCCTTGGAAATAAACTTCAATTTGTTCAATTAAAGCTTTTGTTGTAGTTGGCAATCAAAAGCACCAGCAAATAAAGTGACATTTAATCAGTAGGTTTTTTTCATCATCTGGCCTTTAAGGAAAGTCGTCTTTTTTGTTTGACAGTGAGTTACCCCAATTTCAATTAGCATTTAGATTCTATCGACTTATTGGAAAGTCTTTCAGTTTGAATAGGCACACCATGGACACACAAAAGGTTACTCAGAATTTCGAGTAACCTTTTTTCCTTATTATCCCACCTCATTTCATATTCAGTTCATATAGACATGCTATAGTTAGTAACATAGAAGATTCATATTAATAAGTTGATGAAATTGAAGGAGGATTTACTTTGCAAGAGGCATCAAAAGATACGACAAAAATGAAGGATTGGCGGCGCTTTGTTCGATTAGTCAAACAGGCTGAACCGCCGATGTGGCTTTTAATTATTGCATTAATTATGAGTTTAGCAACTACGGGCGTAGGCTTTATCGTACCGTTATTTACAAAAAAATTAGTCGATGGCTTTTCATTAGAATCCCTTGATTATTGGCAAATTATTTTGTTAGGTATTGCTTTTATCGCGCAGGCAATTGCAAGTGGCCTTTCTATTTATTATTTAAATCGTGTGGGACATCATGTTGTCGCGAAATTACGAGATCAGCTATGGAGAAAGCTACTTCATTTACCAATACCTTATTATGATGAAAACGATACAGGTGAAACATTAAGTCGTGTTACAAATGACACAGCCGTTGTTAAGGAGCTCATTACAGAACATCTTGCGAACTGTTTATCTGGTGTTATTTCTATTATTGGGTCAATCATTATTCTATTAATTTTAGATTGGAAAATGACATTAGTCATGTTGATTGCTGTTCCGCTTGCTATGATTATTTTAATGTTGTTAGGAAGACGTATGTTTGTTATTTCAAAAGGAATGCAAGATGAGACAGCGAAATTTACGTCCGTGCTAAATCAAGTTTTACCTGAGACACGATTAGTAAAAGCTTCAAATGCCGAAAGTATAGAATATAAGCGTGGCATGAAAGGAATTACAAACCTCTTTAAGTTTGGTTTAAAAGAAGCTAAAATCCATGCTCTTATTTCACCACTCATTTCGTTTGTATTAATGTCAGTCCTTGTGGCCATTATTGGCTATGGTGGTGTACGAGTTTCTTCTGGAGAGCTTACAGCTGGCGACATGGTAGCATTTATTTTATATTTAATCCAAATCATCATGCCGATGACCCAATTAACAATGTTCTTTACACAGCTTCAAAAAGCAATGGGTGCTACAGAGCGAATTAGTGCATTACTTGAGCATGAAGAGGAAAATATTTTCGAAGGAAACATATTAGAAAAAGTGGATCAGCCGATATATGTAAAAAATGTTGACTTCGCTTATGGAGAAGAACCGATTTTATCGAATATTAGTTTTACCATTGAACCAGGTCAAGTTACTGCCATCGTTGGACCTAGTGGCGGAGGAAAAACAACAACGTTTTCTCTGTTAGAAAGATATTATCAGCCGACTAATGGAAGTATCACACTTGGAGAAACCCCTATCAACACTTACTCCTTACATTCATGGAGAAGTCAAATCGGCTATGTTGCTCAGGAAAGTGCACTGCTGTCTGGTACGATTCGAGAAAATATTTGCTATGGTATTAATAGAGAAGTGCAGGATGAAGAACTTGAGAGAGTTGCTAAAATGGCCTATGCCGATCAATTTATCAATGAATTACCCGAGCAATTTGACACAGAGGTAGGAGAAAGAGGCATTAAGCTTTCTGGCGGTCAACGACAACGAATCTCTATCGCCAGAGCACTTTTACGTGACCCTCAAATATTAATGCTAGATGAAGCAACGTCAAGTCTAGATAGTAAATCGGAAATCTATGTTCAAAAAGCATTAGATAACTTAATGCAAGGTAGAACAACTCTTGTAATCGCACACCGCCTTTCAACAGTAGTAGATGCTGATCAAATACTTTTTGTGGAAAAAGGACATATTACAGGCAGTGGCACACATGATACTCTATTTGAGACCCATGATATGTATCGAGAGTTTGCTAAGCAACAATTACGTATTAAAGAGGAATAACGAAGGGATTTGTTAGCATGACAAAACTATTAGTCGTAGATGATGATGCGCATATTCGAGAATTAGTTAAGGTATTTTTACAAAATGAAGGTTTAGAGGTAATTGAAGCTACGGACGGTGTGGATGCACTGTCCAAACTGGATTCTGATAAGGTGGATATGATTATTATGGATATTATGATGCCAAAAATGGATGGCTGGGAATTATGCGAAGAAATACGTTCATTTAATGATAATCTACCAATCTTAATGTTAACCGCAAAGGGAGAAACCTCGCAAAAGGTAAAAGGTTTTCATCTTGGAACAGATGATTATCTTGTTAAACCATTTGAGCCAGCAGAGCTGATTGTCCGTGTGAAATCAATACTTAAAAGATACCATATTTCCCTATCTCAACTTGTGGAAGCTGGCAATATTAAATTAAATCGTAATACACATGAAGTCTTGTATAACGGTGAATCTTTAACACTTCGTTTAAAGGAATTTGAACTGTTATTTACGTTAGCAAGCTATGCCGGAAAAACTTTTTCACGAGAACAGCTAATCGAAGAAATTTGGGGTTACGACTATGAAGGTGATGAACGTACAGTCGATGTTCACATTAAAAGACTTCGTCAACGTTTCCCTCAAGAAACAAGTGGATTTTCTATTCGTACAATTCGCGGCCTAGGCTATCGATTGGAACTAGCTTCATGAGAAGACTAAAAAATATTTTAAAGTTTTTTTTAGCTTTAATGCTTCTTCTGATCATTAGTATCATATTTGCTTTTATTTCCTACCACCTAACGTCTTGGCTCTATGATTGGTTAGGCAAACATCCACAAGGTTTCTGGCCTCAATTATGGACCGTAGTTTGTGTTTTTGTTCTCTTTGCTTGCACTGTCATCATCACTTTTTTAATTGGGTCAAAAAGACAACGGAACTATTGGAATACAATTGTAGATGCATTAAGCCGGATTGCTAAAGGTGATTTTACTGTCAAATTAGATCTTAAAACCGATGACGAAGATCAATTTGGTCAATTAATACATGGCATCAATCATATGGCAGTCGAATTAGGAGAAATGGAAAGAATGCGTCAAGAATTTATCTCAAATGTTTCTCATGAAATACAGTCACCTCTAACATCTATTAATGGCTTTGCTAAAGCTTTGAAAAACATAGATCTCCCAGAGGATAAGCGACAGCATTATTTAGCAATCATTGAGATGGAAAGTAATCGACTATCAAAAATTAGTGACAATTTACTAAAGCTAACGTCGTTAGAATCACAACACCATCCATTCGAGCCAAGGCATTATCGACTTGATAAGCAATTGCGCAATGTCGTACTTACACTTGAACCAAATTGGCTAGCTAAAAACATCGACATGGATCTGCAATTAGAAAACATTTCGTTAATGGCTGATGAAGATTTAATGAATCAAGTATGGATGAATTTACTAAGCAACAGCATTAAATTCACGCCAGCTGCTGGCACCATTTCAATATCAATGACAAAACAAATAGATACAATCACTATTGCTATTCGTGATAACGGTATCGGTGTAACACCGGAACAACAAAAGCATGTATTCGAACGATTTTATAAGGCTGACCAATCAAGAACAGCTGAAAATGGCGGAAGTGGCTTAGGACTATCTATTGTAAAGAAAATCATTGATATGCACTACGGAACAATTACTGTTGAAAGTATGCCTGCTGAATTTACAACTTTTTTTGTAACACTGCCATTAGAAATAGATCAGACTCGTGCAAACGCATAGGAATTTCAATCTTCTTCTGCACGAGTCTATTAGGCAGATGAACTAGTAAGCTACTTTTCTAAA
>Ga0209025_1001937_pt1 | contig 23924 bp, 19 predicted proteins | sample AraplaMF_Col_mLB_FD_184256 | JGI IMG/M metagenome (GOLD analysis project Ga0209025, IMG submission 184256) | Arabidopsis root microbial communities from the University of North Carolina, USA - plate scrape MF_Col_mLB (SPAdes) (version 2) | ecosystem: Host-associated > Plants > Roots > Endosphere... | reverse complement strand
TTTTTGCATCTTTTAGCCCATGTATAATGGACTGTGTTGGATCAATCATACGCTCTGAAGGAACACCTATTTTTTGAAGCTCATCGTAAACAGCGTGAATACTAGTTAAAGCTAAATGAGCCTCTCCGGATTGATATTTAGCTACATGAAAATCAATGACTCTATTTATTTCCTCTTTACTCCACAACATATTTTCATAATCCAACACTTGTGGCTTTTCTTTTATACCGATATCGCGGCATACATTTGTAATAAACGAACGGTCTACTAAATCGATTGAAATTTTATGTGGTTGAATACCTTGATGATATATGACAGAAAGAAGTGAAGATGCAACCGTTGTCTCATCTTGCTGTAAGTACGTACTTGGAATTCGTAATTGTTCTCTTATTTCTTTTGCCATATAATAAGGTAAGGCACCTGAGAAAAAGATAACATCACAAGGCTTTAAACGCTTTAATAGTTCAGAAGATTCTGCCGGATGAAGGTAAACATATGGATCAATTTCTATTTCTTCTAATTTATGAGCAATAGGGAAAAGATTCTCCATAAACTCCTTTGAACCGACAACTGCAATTTTTATTATCATTTTCTCTAACTCCTTATTATTAATTAACGACTATTTAACGTCAACTATATCGAATGTATAAAACTATTGTAAACAGGAAGGGGTTTCTATTCAATGAAAATTACAGCTATTCATCTTTACGCAATTCGTTTACCGCTTCGCGATCCGTTTGTTATTAGTTATGGTTCTTATTCTGATATGCCTTCTGTTATCGTCAAAATGGAAACAGATGAAGGCATTATCGGTTACGGTGAGGGCGTTGCTGATGATCACGTTACAGGCGAATCATGGGAAAGTACTTTCCATACTTTAAAACATACACTTGCTCCTGCGCTCATCGGGCAAAATCCAATGAATATTGAGAAAATACACGATATGATGGACAATACAATTTACGGTGTGCCTACTGCGAAGGCCGCGATTGATATTGCTTGTTTTGATATAATGGGCAAAAAACTAAATCAACCTGTATATCAATTAATTGGCGGACGCTACCATGAAGACTTCCCTGTCACTCACGTCTTAAGTATCGCCGATCCAGAAGACATGGCTGCTGAAGCTGCTTCCATGATTCAAAAAGGTTACCAATCTTTCAAAATGAAAGTCGGTACGAATGTAAAAGAAGATGTAAAACGTATTGAAGCGGTACGTGAACGTGTAGGAAGTGATATTGCGATTCGCGTTGATGTAAACCAAGGATGGAAAAATAGCGCCAACACATTAACGGCACTTCGTTCATTAGGTCATTTAAACATCGACTGGATTGAACAGCCTGTTGTCGCAGACGATATTGACGCAATGGCTCACATTCGTTCTAAAACAGACCTTCCGCTTATGATTGATGAAGGATTAAAAGGTTCTCGTGAAATGCGCCAAATCATTAAATTAGACGCGGCTGATAAAGTAAATATAAAACTAATGAAATGCGGCGGCATATATCCCGCTGTAAAACTCGCTCATCAAGCAGAAATGGCCGGCATTGAATGCCAAGTTGGATCCATGGTCGAATCATCCGTTGCCTCTTCCGCAGGATTCCATGTCGCTTTCTCGAAAAAAATCATTACGAGCGTTGAACTTACAGGTCCATTAAAGTTCACGAAAGACATCGGAAACTTACATTACGACGTACCATTTATTCGCTTAAACGAAAAGCCAGGACTCGGCATTGAAATAAATGAAGATACATTACAAGAACTAACCGTCTTTCAAGACGTTGTACGCTAAAGGAGGACTAACGCATGACTGTTCTATATGAAGGAACATTAAAACAAAACGAACAACCATTTCACGTTACATTACTATCAAGAAAGCACATCGAACAAATTTTATCATTACAAAACATTATAGTTGAAGCGTTGGAAGATAAAAGTCGTTTACAACCACTCTCACAAGAAGAATTTCAATATATTCTAGAAGGAAACGGCATGATGATTGGCGCTTTTATCGAAAATGAACTCGTCGCATTTCGTGCTCTACTCGTCCCTCCTATCGACGATGAACATTTAGGACTCGATATCGGATTACACGAAAGCGAACTACAAAGAGTTATCTATCAAGAAATCTCAAACGTTCATCCGAACTGCCGAGGAAATGGGATGCAAAAAATATTAGCAAAAGTCATTATGGAAGAATTGCAAAAAGAAGATAGCAAATATGATTATGTATGTTGCACCGTTGCTCCTTTTAACATTCCAAGTTTGAAGGATAAGTTTGCGCAAGGGATGGAGATTGCTGCGCTGAAAGAGAAGTATGGTGGTAGTATGCGGTATGTTTTTGTGAAGGAATTGCGCAGAGATAAAGAAAGAGATTGGACAGATGTTCAAAGTATTCTAATGAGTGATGCTAATGGACAGCAGGCTTTGCTTTCGGAGGGGTATCGTGGGTATGAGATGGAGAAAACAGCAGATACTTTCATTGTGAAGTTTGGGCGATAATCTATATGCTCGAAAAAAGGGGATGTCCCTTGTGACATCTCCTTTTTTCGATCCTTTGAACAATTTTGTGGTAAATGAAATTATATCAACGATTTTTCGAATATATCTATCATAACTTACAATATATCAACGGTTTTTCAAATATATCTATCAAAACTCACAATATATCAACGATTCGACAAGGAATATCGATTTACCGACAAAAATCGATATTCCTAAATCGTCATCTTCCAACTAGATAACGCTAACCAATTCTCCATTTCCTTATAATCAGGCATTATCTTTCCGACAAGGCGCCAAAAAGAACGATCATGATTTAAATGAACCATATGGCACATTTCATGAACAACTACATAGTCAATCACTCGCTGTGGTGCCATCGCTAGCTTCCAATTAAATGTTAATTGTAAATTAGAATCACAAGTTCCCCACGTACGACTACTATCTGTAATACGAATAGATCGCGGTTTTGTTTTAAAATTACTTTGATGCGCTTTAATACTCTTCTCTACTAGCGCTTTACACTGCTTATAATAAAATCGTTTTAAAGCTTGTTGTATTTTCTCATCCTTAAGCTCTTTCACATAAATATGTAGCTTATCCCCTTCAAACACTGCATTGTCTTGCTCCATACTTGTATCTTGAGAAATCTGTATCGGATACGTACTTCCTAAATACAGAAATTCCTCTCCTTGATCATAATCTTTTTCCTGTGGTCCAAGCACTCGCTCCTGCATTTCCTTACGGGTTCTCTGAATCCAATCCCACTTCTCCTCTAGCAACTGGACTAAGTATTCAACAGGTGTCCCTTTTGGAGCTTGCACTTCCACATTTCCGTACGAATCTACAAAAAGACGCACGGACTTTTTCTTCTTATAAGTTATATGAAAATTAATTGTCTCACCTAAATATGTATGTATCATTTCATCACCTAGCGTATTATTTTACAAATAAAAAAGAGTAGGATACAAACGTCCTACTCTACTTATTATATCATTTACTGCTTTAACAAACTCATTATCCTCTATACTTTACAGCTAATCCTTTAATGAAATTCCTTGCGTATCTATCGCCGCACTCTTTGTAATTCTTATGGCCTTTCTTTCTTAATAAGGCGCCTAATTCTCCTTTTGTCACCGTAACTCCTACGCTATCTAATATATCAAGCACATCCTCAGTCGTTAACGATAGTGCAATTTTCATTTTCTTTAGAAGAAGGTTATTGGCACTCTCCTTGCTCTGTACAGGTGCCGGTTGTCCTGGTTTCGGATCTTGCTTTCCTCTTTTTAAAGTAATAAATCCATTTAAAAATGCCTCTAACATCATCATATCGCATGTTTTTACGTACTCATCTTCGATTATATCAGCATCTTCAGGTTCATGCTGAGGAGCTCTTTTTATTTTTGTAAGCATATCAACTACGTCTTCTTTCGTTACTTCCATCCCGCCAAGTTTAAAGATTTCCACCATATCTATATCTCTTATATCTAAAGCATATCTTACTCTCTTTAATATATCGTTGTTGCTCATTGCCATTGTTTTGCCTCCTGAAATATTGATTATAGTAATGCTTTTAGCATGTATAAATTAATGTCGTCAAGTTACTACTTTAACATTTTAGGGGGAGGTTTTGTAGTCTTAGGTGGATTAACGCTTTTGGGGATGATTTTAAAACAGCAACATATGTTGTTTAGGCACTTGTCATTATCCATTTATACCCAATTAAATTATTTAATTGGGTATAAAAATGCTGAACGAAATTTCGGACATGAGGACCCAATGCTAACAGAATATACATATGGAGAGTCAGGAGCTAATACCGAAAAGCTCCTAAAAGTACAGAAGGGAGATTCACTATTAATTAACACACTTGAAAATGGACTAACCTAATATAGGTTAGTCCATTTCTTTTTATGCAACTCTAATTTAGTGGGCAACTCAAACATGAATGTTACGCAAAATTCAGGTGAAATATATTGATTATGTTTACTTAGGTTTTACTTTTTATTTGCGTTACGGTTCACCGTAACTAATCTAAACGAGGTTATTGTTTATTATTTGCATAGTTAAATTTAGCAAAAAAAGTCGTGCCTTCCGATCCTGTTTGAATTTCTATTTTTGCATTATGACGGGCAGCAATGGCATAACATATACCTAGCCCCAATCCAGTTCCATTATCTTTGGTCGTGTAAAATGGAGTACCCAGTTTCTCTAATACTTCAGGTCTGATACCTTTTCCTTGATCACGCACTGCAAGCACCACACAATTTTGACCTTCCTTGTAGGTACTGATGGTTAGAACTTGCCCTGTGCTCATCGCTTCTAAGCCATTACGGTATAGGTTTATTAATAATTGCCGTATCTCGTTACGATTTAAAAGTAATTCCGGAATGTCATTTGTATCGACTTGAATATATTTATTTTGATTATGCGTATCAATCTTTATTAAAGGAATCGTATCATGGATAATTAAATTTAAATCTAACATCTGCAAATCCGATTTCTTTGTATTACCCATTGAGAGAAATTCAGTAATAATAGAATTGGAGCGGTCAAGTTCTTCTATCATTAAATTAAAGTATTTATTATGTTTCTCATAGATGTTCTCTTCTTTTAATAACTGCAAAAATCCTCGTACTGTTGTCATTGGATTTCTAATCTCATGGCTAATACCTGCTGCCATTTGCCCTATTAAATCTATGTTTGATAACCTTTTCAATTCCTGCTCATATTGCTTTTTTTCCGTTATGTTTTTAAAAATACAACAAATACCATCATCATACGGGTATGCACTAACTTCGTACCAATATTCATCAGATATAGAAAGAAATTCGAAATGAACTGTAGTTCGCTCTGACATTGCACTATGAAATTCCTTATACATAACTGTGTCGACGCTACTCGGGAAAACCTCCCGTATATTCTTGCCTAATACATCTTTTGCTGTTTTTCTTTGTGGAAAATATTGATGCTTATTTACGTACGTAAATTCCCATTTATTATTCAAAGTAAAGAATCCATCCGTAATACTTTCGATCACACTTGTAACTTTTTCATTAGCAGCAGCTAGTTCTCTCGTTCGCTCTTCCACCATGCTTTCAAGTTGATCCATATATAACAAGTTTGAAAACGTAGGAGCTGTGGCATCAACGATAGATTTTGCCAATTGAATTTGGGAATTATCGTAATTATAAAATTTTCCCTCTTTACCAACAACAATTACCCCTAATACTTCTCCCATTGAAACCAATGGGATCATCAAAAGACCCTTACTATCTATATTTTTTGTTTGAATAACCTCTTGGATCTTGGCGTCATAGCTTTTTTCCATCCAATCCACTTCTGTCCAATTACAGTCCTTACTTAACTTCGTTGTTTTAATCGTTTTTTTGTCTAACGGGTCTAAAAGGTGGGCAGCCACGTTTTTACTCTCTAAAATCTGTCCTAAGTAAAAAAAACATTTATCAAAACTCTCCTGTATCGAGGAACACATTGATAAATCACGGGTAACATTTAGTAACAACTGCTTCTCGGCAATAAGGTTTTCCTTTTGTGTTAAATTATTTGCGTTTTGAATTGCGACCGCAGCCATATTTACATAAGCTTCAACACTTTGAATTTCTGAATCTGTTAAGTTCATTGGAGTTCCATAATCAAATAAAAAAACCAGACCAAATAACTCTTGCCCGAATGAGATAGGCAAGGCTAATAAGGACTTAATTTTGAACGCATCAACTGGTCTAGGATCCGGCCGATGATCCTTTGAGGTATCAGGAATATAGATCGTTTTTTTGGTTTCAATAACTTCTTTTGCCAGTAAGTCTATTTCAGGATCAATTACTTGCGTATCGAGCGTTACACCATTTATGGTCTCTGGTTTTCCTGCAAACCCTCTAAATGTTCCATCTTCCTGGGGTAAATAAATTCCAACAGCATTGCACCTAACAATCTCCTCTGATATCGCCATTGTTACACGCTGCAATACTTCACGTAGTTCTAATTTTGTATTTATTATTTTTGTTATATTCGCGAGCCTAGAATATCTCGCCTGATCACTTAACATTCACATGGCCTCCAATTATAGGCATAATAAAATAAACATGATAATATCAGTGAAAATCAAGATCAACCTGCCATTTCCGATTTTCTCCTGTATTCTTTTCTTCCCCCTGTTTTACATAGAATACCTCAATTACTTATGATACAGCTCACCTTAATTAAACTGAAACAAACGCTCATAAAATCGATACACCCCAGCAGCTCTAACTTTCAAAAGTTACACTGTTTCACTATCTCCAGCCGTGTTAACACTTTCCTCAAACTTATCAAGCAACGCACGCACCTCATCAGTCGATTTCGTGCTCATCAATTGATTTCTTAGTTCCGCAGCTCCAGGGAATCCTTTTACATAAATTTTGAAGAAGCGATGAAGTCCCGTGATTGAGCGTGGCAGTACTTCTGCATATTGATCTTGTAAATCAAGCTGTAGTCTTAAAAGATCTAAGTGTTCTTTACTGCTATGCTCTCTTGGCTCTTTTTCGAAAGCAAACGGATTTTTAAAAATACCTCGCCCGATCATAACGCCATCAATACCGTATTTTTCAGCAAGTTCCATTCCAGTTTGACGGTCAGGAATGTCTCCATTGATTGTTATTAACGTATTTGGTGCAATGCGGTCACGTAATTTTTTAATTTCCGGAATTAGTTCCCAGTGCGCATCTACTTGGCTCATTTCTTCTCTTGTACGTAAATGAATAGAAAGGTTTGCAATATCTTGTTTAAAAATATGCGTTAACCAATCTTCCCACTCACTTAACTCTTTAAAGCCAAGTCGCGTTTTTACGCTGACAGGTAATCCGCCCGCTTTTGCTGCTTGAATTAATTCTGCTGCAACGTCTGGACGTAGAATAAGGCCGCTACCTTTTCCTCTCGATGCTACATTCGGTACTGGGCATCCCATATTAATATCGATACCTTTAAATCCTAACTCTGCCATACCTATACTCATTTGACGAAAATATTCAGGATTATCTCCCCAAATATGTGCTACCATTGGTTGTTCATCTTCTGTAAAAATTAAACGGCCACGTACACTTTTCATACCTTCTGGATGGCAATAGCTATCCGAGTTTGTAAACTCTGTGAAGAATACATCCGGTCGGCCAGCTTCACTTACTACGTGACGGAAAACGACGTCTGTCACATCTTCCATTGGTGCAAGTACGAAAAATGGTCGTGGTAATTCACGCCAAAAATTATCTATCATTTCAAATTCAAATCCTCTCATTATGAATGCAATTTCAAACTCTCAATTTATAATTTGTGAAAATCAGCAATATTTATTTTAACTAAAATCGCTTATGAATGGTATTTTTGTAAACCAAAAAGCAGATGGTATAGATTTTTCCTATATCAACTGCTTTTCTATTATACCAACTTAAGCCAAGCCACACACTCCACATGAGTCGTATGCGGGAACATATCAACAGGCTGTACTTCCTGTGTTTTATATCCGCCTTCTTCTAGTACTTTTAAGTCGCGTGCTAATGTTGCTGGGTTACATGATACGTATACGACGCGCTTTGGTTTCATGTCGATGATTGTGTTTAATAGCGCTTCGTCACAACCTTTACGCGGTGGGTCTACGACCATTGTGTCGGCGATTACGCCTTCTTTGTACCATTTTGGAATGACTACTTCTGCTTCTCCTACGCCAAATTCAGCGTTTGTCATGTTGTTTAGTGCTGCGTTACGGTTTGCGTCTTCGATTGCTTCTGGGACGATTTCAACGCCGTACACTTTTTTCGCTTTTTGCGCTAGGAATAAAGAGATTGATCCGATTCCGCAATATGCATCAATTACTGTTTCGTTACCATCTAACTTTGCGTATTCTAGCGTTTTATCGTATAGCACTTTCGTTTGTTCTGGGTTTACTTGATAGAATGAACGTGCTGAAATCGCGAATTTAATGTCACCGATAAAGTCATAAATATATTCTGATCCGTACAGCACTGTCGTTGTATCACCGAAAATAACGTTTGTTCGTTTCGTATTTACGTTTTGAACGATTGATTTTACTTCTGGGAATTTCGCTGCAATTTCCTCAATGATTGCTTTTTTGTTTGGTAATTCTGCTGTACGTGTAATGAAGACAAGCATAATTTCCCCTGTTACTTGTCCGTAGCGAGCCATTACGTGGCGTAGTGTTCCTTTGTTACGCTCTTCATTGTATGCCGAGATACCATGTTTCTCACAAATACGTTTCACTTCTTGAATTAATGCATCGTTTTCTTCTGCCTGAATTAAGCATGATTCCATATTAATGATGTCATGCGTTCCTTGACGATAGAAGCCAGCTACAAGTCCGCCTTCACGTTCCCCAATCGGTACTTGTGCTTTATTACGGTATACCCATGGGTTTTTCATGCCTAGTACAGGATGAACAGGGACATCGCTTAACCCGCCGATACGCTGCATAACGTCACGTACTTGTTTTTCTTTCGCTTGTAATTGTCCTTCATATGTTAAGTGCTGAAGCTGACAACCGCCGCACTGGTTGTATACTGGGCATTCTGCATCTTTACGATACGGGCTCTCTGTATGAAGTTTTATCAAACGACCAAACGCGAAGTTTTTCTTCACTTTAATAATTTTAATTTGTGCTTCTTCACCTGGTAGTCCGTTTTTAACGAAAATAGGATAACCCTTTATTTTCGCAACACCGGCACCATCGTGTGTTAAATCTTCAAATACTACATCTATAAACTCGTTTTTTTCAACTGGTGGCGTCATTTTTGTACTCATTTTCCGACCTCTCTTTTTCATAACACTGCGTTACATTTTATCATACTTATATGGTCTATTTCTATTGGAAGAAAAAAAGCTATTGACGATAGTTCTCTAGTAATGTTACGCTACTACTAATTTAATACGGACGATGTTACCTCATATATACTCGATAATATGGATCGAGAGTTTCTACCCGGCAACCTTAAATTGCTGGACTATGGGGAAAACTAATGAATATTAGCCTATGCGCAAAAAAGGACTCATATTGATTAGCTTTCTCTCATAGATGAAAGTGAATCCATATGGGTCTTTTTTTATTTTTACTTTTCTAAAAGGTCAGACATCTTACGTATGACATAAAACCTCTTTGTTTTATTTTTAGTAATATAACGAGCGTTTTATGTACAAACTTTATACGAACTTCTGAAAGGGGCAACTACATGCAATATGTAATGAGCATTATCGGTATTCTTGTCGTTTTAGGTTTATGTTTTGCTTTGTCAAACAACAAAAGTAAAATCAACTTCCGCGCAATTGCAATTATGATTGGTTTCCAAATTTTAATCGGTTGGTTTATGTTTGCTACAAAGGTTGGTCAACAAATCATTATTTTCATTAGTAAAGTTTTCAACAAACTAATTAAACTTGGTACGACAGGTGTCGATTTTCTCTTTAATGGGATTCAAAGAGATTTTGTCTTTTTCTTAAATGTATTATTAATTATCGTATTTTTCTCAGCACTACTTTCGATCTTTAGTTATTTAGGTGTTTTACCATTTATTGTTCGCGTTGTCGGCGGTGCAATTTCAAAAATTACTGGTTTACCACGCGTTGAATCATTCCACGCAGTAAACTCTGTATTCTTCGGTTCAAGTGAAGCGTTAATCGTTATTAAAAATGATTTACAGCATTTTAACAAAAACCGTATGTTTATTATTTGTTGTTCTGCGATGAGCTCCGTTTCTGCTTCTGTTACAGCATCATACGTAATGATGTTAGATGCGAAATATGTACTAGCTGCTCTTCCCCTAAACTTATTCTCAAGCTTAATCGTTTGTTCGTTATTAACACCAGTTGATACGAAAAAAGAAGACGAAGTGATTCAAAAATTTGATAGAACTCTATTTGGAGACAGTTTTATTGGCGCAATGATTAACGGTGCGCTTGACGGGTTAAAAGTAGCTGGGATCGTTGCTGCATTAATGATTGCTTTCATCGGTGTTATGGAAGTTGTAAACTACGTAATTAGCGCAGCTTCAGGTGCAATGGGACATGCTATTACGTTACAACAAATCTTCGGTTATATACTTGCTCCATTCGCATTCTTAATGGGTATTCCAACTCAAGATATTATCCCAGCTGGTGGTATTATGGGTACGAAGATTGTATTAAACGAGTTTGTAGCAATCCTTGATTTAAAAGAAACAGTTACAACATTAGCTCCACGTACAGTTGGAATCGTTACAGTATTCTTAATTAGCTTCGCAAGTATTAGCCAAATTGGTGCGATTGTTGGTACAATCCGTGCCCTTTCTGAAAAACAAGGAAGCGTCGTATCTAAATTTGGTTGGAAAATGCTATTCGCGTCAACACTTGCTTCTATTTTATCTGCGACAATCGCTGGATTATTTATCTAATAAAAAACTCCACCTTACTTCTATTTTTCTAAATGAAGTTTGAGTGGAGTTTTTTACTATCTTCTATATATAAACTACTCCAAAAAAACGTAAGACCCCTTTCCGAATTATTCCAAAAATGTATTCCCCTATATATTCTATGATGATATGATGGACAAGGGTATAAGTGACTATAATTAAAACACAATAGAAGGATGATAGAATGAAGAAATATACATATATCGCTTTACTTTCCTCTGCTATTCTCGTAGGTTGTAACACTAGTAATGCTAGTGATAAACAAATAAAAGAAACAACAGCGGAACAAGCAGTTGAACCAAAAAAAGCACAAGCAAAAACAGTAGAAATCCCTTTAACGCAAGGGGCTATCACATGGGATTCGTATGAATATAACGCACAAAACACCACGCTTTATACAAAAAACTTAAGAGATTCATTTAAACAAGTACGTTACAATATTTGGCGTACTGCCGATGGACCTGAAAGCAAACAAACTTTTACTTCACAAGAAAAAGATCGTGATTTTGCCCTCCCACTTCATTTAAAAACATTTCATTTAAAACGTGGAGAATTTCAAATTGAAACAGTAGGGATTAAAGAAGATAATACGGAAACAAATCTAGTAACATCTAAAATTACATTCCAGCAACATGTACCATTTTTGATGTATCATGCGATTGAAAAATACCCTGGACCAGGTGATGGTGATTACGGCTTATACGTACCGCCTGAACAATTCGAAAAACATATGCAGTATTTAAAAGATAACGGTTATACGATGCTCACATTTGAACGTTGGAATGATATAAACCGTGTTAATAAACCTATTTTTATAACAATGGATGATGGTCGAAAAAATAATATGAATGCTCTTCATGTTTTACAAAAATTAAAAGATGATACATTCCAACCTGCAGCAACTGAATTTCTTACTTCAAATGAGATAGACAAACCGAACCGTCTATCAACAGATGATATAAAACAAATGATAGATTCAGGTATTTTTTCTATTCAATCTCATACTGCAAATCATACAATGATGGCTCATTCAGGTAATTATGATGAGGAATTAAGCGGTTCTAAAGAAAAAATTGAAACTCTTACCGGTAAAAAGGTCATCGCTCTCGCCTACCCAGTCGGCTCTTATAATGACCCAGCTGTCGAAGAAACAAAAAAACATTATGAGTTCGCAGTAACTACCGATCACGGCAATCATATTACAAAAGGCACCCCAAACGAGCAACTCTTAATTAAACGCCATTTTGTAGGACCTGATATGTCAATGGAGAAATTCGCATCTCTTATAAAGTAAACCATAAGATATTTTAAATCTTACTAAAAAATGAAAGAAGAGATCTGTTTACAGTCACTAACCTATCCCCCATCTAAAAATGATACGATAAACAAGGGTAAGTCCCCACCGCTCTTACAGCGGTGGGGATTTTAAATATAAGTATGCAACATACTACACAATAGAAGGTGATTTTATGAGAAAATACGCAACAATTGCTTTATGTACGTCTGCTATTCTAGCAGGATGTAATACTAGCACTATAAGTCCAGAACCTAAAAAAGAGAAAAAGGTTCAAGAAGTTAAAAAACAAGAGGAGACTGTGCAAGAACAAGGTAAAATTTCTTATAATCCGATTACACACGATTCTACAAACACAAGTATCCATATTACAGAAATAAAAGATTCTCTAACCGAAGTACAATATAAAATTTGGCGCACTGCGGATGGAAAGGAACATGCTAAATCTTTTTCTTCTAAAGAAAAGGAGAAACAATTTACACTTCCATTTGACATAAAAGAATTTGAAGGAAAACGCGGTGAGTTCCAAATTGAAGCAACAGGAGTCAAGGAAGATGGAAAAATCATCTCACTCACAAAATCTGCTATTACTTTCGAGCAAAAGGTTCCCGTTCTTATGTACCATGCAATCGATGATTATCATGGACAAGGCATTAAAGACTTATTCGTATCACCTGCTAACTTTGAAGGCCAAATGAAATATTTAAAAGATAACGGTTATACATTATTAACGTTTGAACGCTGGGGCGATATTAATAAAGTCAACAAGCCAATTTTTGTTACATTTGACGATGGTATGAAAAATAATATGACTGCATTTCATATTTTGCAAAAACTAAAAGACGATACTTTCAAGCCGACAGCAACAGAATATATGATTGTTGATAATGTCGATGTTGAAAGTTCTCTCTCTACAAATGAAATAAAGGAAATGGTTGATTCCGGTATTTTCTCAGTGCAGTCTCATACAGCAACACATGCTGATTTACCGAAGATTACAAACTACGAAGAAGAATTAAAAGGATCGAAAGAAAAGCTAGAAAAAATAACAGGTAAGCCCGTTATCGCAATTGCTTATCCATTCGGCCATGTAGATGATAAAGTCATTACAGAAACGAAGAAATATTATCAATTTGCGACGACAACAAAGCCTGGAAAGTTCATTACGAAAGGTGAACCAGATGAGTTGCTAAAAATGAAACGTGTTCGTATACACCATACAACTACAGTTGAACAGTTCGCTTCTTCCATTAAATAAATGTGAGAGCTCAATACATTTTGAGCTCTCTTTTTACTTTATATTTATATATATTTTTAGAATTTTCTTGTATTATATATAGTAAGAAATCTTTCAAACTAAAGGAGATTATACATATGTCATTTGAACAAACGTTAGAGAAGTATGCTGCCCTTGCAGTTAATGTTGGTGTTAATATTCAACCCGGACAAACTTTATCAATTAGCGCACCTCTTGAAGCTGTACAATTCGTACGCCTCGTTACAGAAAAAGCATATAAATCTGGTGCAAAACACGTATATGTTGATTGGAATGATGAGACGTTAACACGCTTAAAGTTCGATCTAGCTCCTGAAGAAGCATTTGCTGAATTCCCTTCTTGGAAAGCACATGCTCGTGAAGAATTAGCAAAAGAAGGCGCTGCATTTATGTCTATCTATGCAGAAAACCCTGATTTATTAAAAGGTGTAGAAGCAACACGTATCGCAACAGCTCATAAAGTAGCTGGTGAAGCGATGAAAGTATACCGTGATTACGTACAAGCCGATAAAGTAAGTTGGTGTGTAATTTCTGTTCCTACGAAAGAATGGGCTGCGAAAGTATTCCCTGACGTAGCGCCAGATGAACAAGAAGCAAAGTTATGGGATGCTATTTTCAAAGCTACTCGTGCTGATTTAGAAAATCCTGTAGAAGCATGGAAAGAACATGATGAAACATTACATACAAAAGTGGATTACTTAAACGAAAAGCATTATAAAGCTCTTCACTATACAGGTCCTGGAACAGATTTAACAATCGAACTTCCAGAAAAACATGTATGGGCTGGTGCCGGTAGCTTAAATGAAAAGAACGTACCATTTATGGCTAATATTCCAACTGAAGAAGTATTTACAATGCCACTTAAAACAGGTGTAAACGGCCAAGTTTCTAGTACAAAACCGTTAGTATTTGCAGGTAATATTATCGATAATTTCACGTTAACATTTGAAAACGGACGTATCGTAGACTATAAAGCTGAAGCTGGTGAAGAAGCTTTAAAACATTTAGTAGAAACAGATGAAGGTTCTCACTTCTTAGGAGAAGTAGCTTTAGTACCTCATGACTCACCAATTTCAAACACAAATGTTTTATTCTACAATACACTATTTGACGAAAATGCATCTTGCCACCTTGCAATCGGAAATGCTTATGCATTTAACTTAGTTGGCGGAAAAACAATGTCTAAAGAAGAACTTGCTGAAAACGGAGCAAACGCTAGTATCACACACAACGACTTCATGATTGGATCAGCTGAGCTTGATATTGACGGTATTACAGCTGATGGCAGACATGAGCCTATCTTCCGTAAAGGTAACTGGGCGTTTTAAATTAATTACCATAAAGAAACACATTGGATAATCCAATGTGTTTTTTATTTATTTGGTTTCAATTCAAATTTTATCGTTCTATTCTCACGTGTAAACTCCGGCCTGTATGTGGCGATATATGTATTTTCTTTATCTACATCAAATCGCATGATGTCTTGGATTTTTTCATCTGGTGCTACCTTTTTACTAATGAAGCTATCATATTTATATTCTTTAAACTTTGTACCTTTCTTATTTGTAATCTCAAATTCGTAAAATGCAAAAGGTATTTCTTTTTTACTATTATTTTTCACCGTGAAAACAATCCCTAAAATATCATCTTTCTTTTTATCTATGGTGTAATCTGGATACCCTAATTGGACTGAATCGAGAGTTACTTGCAAACCATCTACATCTACTGTCTCACCTATTTTATAAATTTTTTCTTGAACGTTCTCTTGTTTACTTTCATTACTATTTTCAGTCTCGGTACAAGCACTTAAACTAAAAACTATGCCACAAATTAAAACAATTTGACTCACCTTTTTTAACATACTTTTTCCTCCACATAAGACAACATTTCATATGTATCATAACAAAACCCTTCACACTTTCTTGTCATATTTTGTCGTATTAATTGCTAACTTCACAAATAGAAAAAAGCTATCTTCTACACAAGATAGCTCTCATGATGCCGATGATACTTTAAGTCCAATTACACCTAAAACGATAAATAAAATACAACACGCTTGGAATAAGTTAATATGCTCTTTAAAGAAGTATATACTAATAATCGTAATAATTAGTGTCCCTAGGCCAGACCAGATCGCATAAGCAATACTTAAGTGAATCTTTTTTACAACGATAGCAAAGATACTGAAACAAATACCATAACAAACGAAAATAAGTACACTTGGAACAAGCTTTGTTAAGCCATTCGATAATTTCATCGCAATCGTTCCAGCTACTTCAAAAATAATTGTAACAAGTAATAATAGCCAATATATCATACTGGAATCTCCTTCTCTGTTACCTTATAGAGATTCTAGTGTACTACTTATAATCCTAATGAAATGTATTTGATTTCTAAATATTCCTCGATGCCGAAATGACCGCCTTCACGCCCGATACCACTTTCTTTAAACCCACCGAACGGCGCTTGTGCAACTGACGGAAGACCATCATTTAAACCGATAATACCGTACTCTAGCGCTTCACTAATTTGGAACGCTTGGCTAATATCCTTCGTAAAAATATACGCAGCTAAACCGTATGGTGTATTATTTGCACGTTCAATTACTTCTTCAACTGTTTTAAATTTCGCAACTGGTGCAACTGGTCCAAATGTTTCTTCAGTCATACAAAGCATTGTATCATTTGCCAATCCAATTACAGTCGGCTGAATGAAATGTCCATCTAGCTCTGTAACCTGTTGGCCTCCATATAAAAGTTCTCCACCTTTTTGAACTGCATCTTCAATATGTTCTTGTACTTTTGAAACTGCATTCTCATCAATAAGTGGTCCTACAGTAGTTCCCGCACCGAATCCTTCTCCGACTTTAAGTTGCCCTACTGCCTTTTGGAACTTCTCTACAAATACTTCGTATACTTCTTCTTGAACGAATACTCGGTTTGTACATATACACGTTTGTCCTGCATTACGGAATTTCGAACCAATAACGGCTTCTACCGCTTTATCTAAATCTGCATCATTCATTACGATAAATGGAGCGTGACCACCTAATTCTAATGAAACTTTTTTCATCGTTTGCGCAGCGCTAGCCATTAACTCTTTCCCAATTTCCGTTGATCCTGTAAAGGACACTTTTCGAACGCGCTCATCTTCCATCCACGTATCAGCAATTGCTTTTGCACTACCTGTTACAATGTTTATTACACCTTTTGGAATTTCCGCTTCGTGTGCTAATTCAGCTAACTTCAATGCAGTTAACGGTGTTTGACTTGCAGGCTTTACAACTGCTGTACAACCTGCTGCAAGCGCTGGAGCTACCTTTCTCGTAATCATAGCCGCTGGGAAGTTCCACGGTGTAATAGCTGCCATAACCCCAACTGGTTGCTTCATAACTAAAATACGTTTGTTCGGATGAGAAGCAGGAATCATTTCACCGTATACGCGCTTCCCTTCTTCTGCATACCATTCAACAAAGCTATTTGCATAATTCACTTCACCAAGCGCTTCTGCAAACGGCTTTCCTTGCTCCTTCGTCATAATCGCTGCGATTTCTTCTTTATTTTCATCAATAAGTGTGAACCACTTTTTTAATTTCGTTGCACGATCCGCGGCTGTTAATTTTGACCATGTTTTAAAAGCCTCATGCGCCGCATCAACGGCTTGCTTTGCCTCTGTTATCCCGCCCTTTGGTACAGTTGCAAATATTTCTTTCGTTGCTGGATTGTTTACTTCGATTTGCTCTTGCAGTGTAATCCACTCACCATTTATATACATCGCTTTTTTCTCTACATTTACAAACGTCGATTTTTTATCCAATGTTTTCTTCCTCCTCTATGAACTTCTTAATCTTCCTAGTGGCAGCAGATTGACTTATTTTTAAAAACTCTGCTACTTTATAGCTTGATCCACATGTTTTATACGCTTTTAAAATAATATTTCGTTCCACTTCTTCCAACATTTTATAGAGACTTTGACCTGACTGTTCAACTGTTGATTCCTGCATTGCTATTGGTAAATCCTCTATCGTAACGACATCGTCAGCAGTAATAACAATTCTTTCAATTACATTCTCTATTTCTCTATTGTTTCCTTCCCACGGGTATCCAACAAACATTTGTAACGTACTAGGTGCTAACTTTACATCACGTCCGTACTTTTTATTAAAGTGCTGTAAATAATGATAAACGAGTGGTAAAATGTCTTCTGTTCTTTCCCGAAGTGGTGGAATTGAAATCGGAATGACATTCAGACGATAATATAAATCTTTCCGAAATGTTCCTCGTTTCACCATCTCACTTAAATCTCTATTTGTTGCCGCTACAATTCGAACGTCCACCTTTTTTAATTCTCTTCCGCCTATAGGACGAAATGTTTTTTCTTGCAATACTTGCAGAAGCTTCGCTTGAATTTCAAGCGGCATTTCACCAATTTCATCTAAAAATAGAGTCCCTTTATGTGCTGACTCTAATAATCCCTTTTTCCCTTCACGATTTGCACCTGTAAAAGACCCACCTGAATATCCAAAAAGCTCCGATTCAATTAAATTTGTTGGCAAAGCCGCACAATTAATTTCATAGAAACTTTCATTCTTCCGGTGACTTACTTCATGTAGATGACGTACTAAGCGGCTTTTTCCCACGCCTGTCTCACCTAAAACGAGAACAGTACTATCTACCACAGATACTTTTTTAATCGTTTCTATTATTTTTTGCATAGCAATGCTTTTAAAAATAAGTCCTTCATGTTCATATGTTTCCCTTAATTCTTTTTTGTATGTTTTTAACTGATTATCCATTTCCTCTACCTTTTGTCGTAATTGATAGAGTTCAGTAAGATCTCGAGAATAACTAATCACTCTTCTTAAATTTCCCTCATCATCAAAAACTGGCCTCGTCCGAACATGTAAATACTCTCCCGATTTCGTCGTTTGAACGAGTTCAATCGGTCTCTTTTTTTCAATTACTTCTAATGTTGCAGATGGATAAAAGATTCCATCCTTTTGTAGTTCCTTTACATGTTTACCTACTAACTCTTCAGCAGCTAGTTGATAGTGCCTTTCGCATGTACTATTTACACGTACAACGATTCCCTGCTCATCTGTAACAAAAATTTCGTCAAACGCATATTCAAATACATCTTTTAAATCCATTAACACTCGTTCCTTTTCTGCAACCATCCTAGCCACCCCTAACTTCAAATCCATCGATTCACTTCACTACCTTTATTATAAAGTGAATTTTCTGCATTTTATATAGAGTCAGCTAGAATGTTTGCGATTTATCATTCAGTTTTTATACACGGGCGATATTTGCTTGCTCATAACAAGCTTGTAATGATTCTTCAATAATCGTTAAACCTTCCTCAAGTTGCTCACCTGTAATAACCAATGGCATTAATACACGGACAACATTTCCATATGTCCCCGCAGATAATAAAAGTAATCCTCGTTTATTTGCTTCCGCACACAAATTAGCTGTTAATATTTTGTCAGGCACTTTCGTCTTACGATCTTGAACGATCTCAAATGCACACATTGCCCCTAATCCGCGCACATCACCGATGCAATTATATTTATTTTTCATCTCTTGGAATCGGTCCATTACGACTTTTCCTAATTCTATCGCTCTATCATTTAATTTTTCTTTTTCTATTACATCCAGAACCGCTAATGCAGCCGCACATCCTAATGGACTTCCTGCATACGTTCCACCAAGCTCTCCAGGTGCAGACTCATTCATAATTTCTTTACGTCCAATAACACCGCTTATCGGTACACCAGCTCCTAATGACTTAGACACTGTAATTAAATCTGGAACGACATCATAATGATCAATTGCAAAGTATTTTCCTGTACGGCTAAATCCAGTTTGAATTTCATCCGCTACAAATAAGATGCCATGTTCTGAACAAATATTGCGTACTTCTTGAACAAATTTCTTACTTGGGACGATAAATCCGCCTTCCCCTTGAACCGGCTCCATAACAACAGCTGCAATTGTTTCTGGTGCTACTTCTGATATAAAGAAGTTCTTAAACTCTTCAATGATAAAATCATCGTACTGCTCTTCCGTTAACCCCTCTGGACGACGGTATTCATATGGGAATGGCGCTTTATATACTTCTGGAGCAAATGGACCGAATCCAAATTTATATGGCTTTACTTTACTTGTCATCGTCATTGTCATCAATGTACGCCCGTGGAAACCTTTAGAAAACGCAATAATACCTGATCTTTTCGTATATTTACGGGCGATTTTCACTGCATTCTCTACCGCTTCAGCACCACTGTTTAAAAATAGTACTTGTTTATCAAAACTTCCTGGCGCTAATGCAGCAAGCTTTTCCGCTAATTCAATATATGGCTCATACATCATGACATTAAATCCCGTATGAATGTATTGATCTACTTGTTTATGAAGTGCTTCTTTAACAGCCGGATGACAATGCCCTACATTAATTGTCCCTATTGCCCCAGCAAAATCAATATACTGATTACCATCAACATCTGTTACAAGAGCTCCATTTGCAGATTGTACAAACGTTGATATGCCGTTACTTACTCCTTTTGGTACTATATTTTGGCGGCGCTCTAATAAAGTTGCTGCTTTTGGTCCTGGAATTTGTTCATTTACTTTAGCAAATTTTTTTGTGTTCATTGCGTACCCCATCCTTTTCTTTACATTGTTTTCTCTTTTTATTGCAAAATACATGCCAACTTTCCGTTCTAGTATTCATCCTATACTCTTTGTATCCAGGCATAAAAAATAAGTCTATAAAGACTCATCAAGAGTCTTTATAGACTTATTTCCCTTGCATACTAGACTTTCCTTGTTCCCAAATAAACTCACCTGAATGAGAAATAAACTCACCAACAGATTCTACGACTAAGTCCGCAAGTGGTTCTAAAGTTTTACGGTCCCCCGTACCAGATAGTACTCCAATAGCATAACAATCACCACCGTTTTTAGCTAAATATAGATCGGTTGGCGTATCTCCAACGACTGCCACCTCACATGCCTCTAAATGAAACCTTTCACAAAAGGATTCTATAATTCTTTTATCAGGTTTCTGTGCCGGAAACGTATCAGAAGCTACAATATAATCAAAAAAGGATTCTAATTGATATTGTTTTAAAAATAATTCTGTCGGCGCAAAATCATCAGCTGTAACAACACCTAAAATAAATCCTTTATCTTTTAAACTTTGTAAAATTCTTGGTAGATCTGCCGTCATTTTCATATAGGAACGATGCTCGTACATAAGCGAAAATAATTTTTCACTTACCCATTCATGCATCTCCTCTTCCTTAGATGACTTAATATACTTACAAAGCCCCTTTGCTACATCGAGGCTTGTTCCAGCCGCTAGTGCGCTACTTGGATGAACAAATACCCCATCCACACCAATCTCTTTTAATAAAGCTTGCTGCATTGACTCTGGTAATTGATATAAATTTATACATTCCGCTACAAGCTCTTCCGCTACTTTTATCCAAATTGAGTGAAAATCCATTAATGTCCCATCTTTATCAAATAGTATTGCTTTTACCTTCTCCATAGCACCCTACCTCTCATTTCTTATCCTCTTCAGTGTATCAATAAAATATGGATATAAAATAAATGAATTGTAAAAATACCATAAAAATCAAACTAACTTCCAATTTACAATTCTAATAAAAAAAGATGCCCTTACAGGGCATCCTCTTGATGTTCAGGAACAAATAATTCCAGACAATGATATATGTTTTCGAATTCCATCGGGGCATCCCCACCGTACTCACCATCTAAATTAATCATTAGTTTATCTGGTGAATGCACTTTAATTCGATTTGCTTGTGTGTATAGTACTTTCGGATTGTTAATATGTTCCCCACGCTGCGCTTGTGTTGCTGCTTTAATTAAATCAGCGATAGAACCTTTTTTCAGCACTAATAAGTCAAATAATCCATCGTTAATCGATGCATACGGTGCTACTTTTTCAAATCCACCAACTGAACGAGTATTTGTAATTAAAAACATCGTAATTTCTTCTTGTAATAACTTCCCATCATACTCGATTTCAACATATGTTGGATGTAATGATGGTAACATTTCTATTCCTTTTAAATAGTAAGCAAGTTGGCCTAATACTGTCTTTAGCTTGCTTGGTACTTCATATGTTAATTCTGTAATACGGCCGCCACCAGCAATATTAATGAAATATGTATCATTCGCTCTACCAAGATCTAAAGGAACTGTTTTCCCTTCACAAATAATATCGGCTGCCTCTTCTATAGCGCGAGGTACACCGATCGCACGTGCGAAGTCATTTGTCGTTCCAACTGGAATAATTCCAAACTTCGGACGATGCTCATGTCCTACTAAACCATTTACCACTTCGTTTAACGTACCGTCACCACCAGCGGCGATAACAACATCAAACTTACGATCCGCAGCTTGTCTCGCCGCTACAGTTGCATCTCCAGGACCAGTCGTCGCATGACAAGACGCTTCATATCCAGCTTGTTCTAATTTTTGTAATACTTCTGGTAAGCTCTTCTTAAATAGCTCACGCCCAGAAGTAGGGTTATAAATAATCCTTGCTCGTTTCATCATTTATTAGCACAGGAAATTCCTTATTCATTGAAAAAAAGAATACACCGAATTCTTATTCAGTATCCCTATGCCTACCTCCTCTCATCTTCCTATCCTTCTTTTATCCCGCTCAAACAGGCAGTAAGAACCCGATTGGTGAAGGCTAATAATCAACGGGGGATGAACACCCCCACTACTGATTAAAGTTTCACTTTATGTCTATCCATTCTTCCATAAAAATTTACATATAACGAATAATAATTATCTATTATTTCATGAGATGAAAAAAAACCTCTATGTCTAGATTTATCATTATTCCCACCTTTTTGCAACTATCATACCATAGTTGCTATACAAACATTTTTTCACTTTTGACAGTTAATCAAACGTTTATTTAAATTATTTTTCACCATTTAAACAAACGTTTGATTAACTCAGAAAAAACACCCAAATAAGGGTGTTTTTTCTGTTTAATCTTTAAGAATCTATACTATTTTAGCATTCAAAAATAAGAATCTCTCTCTTATTTTATCGCTTATTAATCTCTTCAAGTAAGATTTTGTTAACAAGCGGTGGGTTTGCTTGTCCTTTTGTCGCTTTCATAATTTGACCAACTAAGAAGCCAATTGCACGGTCTTTACCGTTTTTGAAGTCTTCAATAGATTGTTCATTATTATCAAGGATTTCTGTTACGACTTTACGAAGTGTACCTTCGTCAGAAATTTGAACAAGACCTTTCGCTTTAACGATTTCTTCTGGATCTCCACCTTTTTCAATTAACTCGTTAAATACTTTCTTCGCGATTTTAGAAGAAATTGTACCTTTTTCAATTAATTGAACCATTTTAGATAAACCAGCAGGCGTTAATGCAACATCTTTTAATTCTTTTTGTTGTTTGTTTAAGTATGCAAGTACTTCACCCATTAACCAGTTTGATGTTAATTTCGCATCTGCTCCATCTGTAATTGTTGCTTCAAAGAAATCAGACATCTCTTTCGTTAATGTTAATACGTGTGCATCATAAGCTGGTAATCCAATTTCAGCAACATAGCGAGCTTTACGTGCATCTGGAAGTTCTGGAATAGAAGCACGCACTTCTTCTTTCCACGCATCATCGATATAAAGTTCAACTAAATCTGGCTCTGGGAAGTAACGGTAATCGTCAGATCCTTCTTTTATACGCATTAAGATTGTTTTCTTCGTTGCTTCATCATAACGACGTGTTTCTTGTTGGATGATACCACCAGATAACAATTCTTTTTCTTGACGCACTTGTTCGTGCTCAAGACCTTTTTGTACGTAAGTGAATGAGTTTAAGTTTTTCAGTTCTGCTTTTGTACCGAATTTCTCTTGTCCAACTGGACGAAGGGAAATATTCGCATCACAACGTAGAGAACCTTCTTCCATCTTACAATCAGATACGCCAGTGTATTGAATGATTGATTTTAACTTCTCTAAGTATGCGTATGCTTCTTCTGGCGTACGCATATCTGGCTCAGACACGATTTCGATTAAAGGCATACCTTGACGGTTATAGTCTACTAATGACCCGTCAGCTGTATGCGTTGATTTACCAGCATCTTCTTCTAAATGAAGACGTGTAATACCGATACGTTTCTTTTTGCCATCTACTTCGATTTCAATCCAACCATTTTCTCCAATTGGCTTATCAAACTGAGAGATTTGGTAAGCTTTCGGATTATCTGGATAGAAATAGTTTTTACGGTCGAACTTCGTTTCCGTTGCGATTTCACAGTTTAATGCCATTGCAGCTTTCATTGCAAAGTTAACTGCTTCTTTATTTAAAGTAGGAAGTACCCCTGGGTATCCTAAGT
>Ga0209025_1001934_pt1 | contig 23990 bp, 24 predicted proteins | sample AraplaMF_Col_mLB_FD_184256 | JGI IMG/M metagenome (GOLD analysis project Ga0209025, IMG submission 184256) | Arabidopsis root microbial communities from the University of North Carolina, USA - plate scrape MF_Col_mLB (SPAdes) (version 2) | ecosystem: Host-associated > Plants > Roots > Endosphere... | reverse complement strand
CCTGCAAGGTTTGCGGCTTCTCATGCATAAGGACAACTTCCAAATCTTCAGTCGTTTGTTCTTTTACATTTTCAACAATCTTATTTGGGTTATCTTTTAACTTCCAATCATACGAGTCAATCGTCCAGTCCCATATTTTAATACCTGCATCTGCGATTTGATCACGAATTTGTTCTTCTTTCAAGCCGGGAGCTGAACCATATGGAGGACGTGCTAATTTCGGATTCGTACCGGTAATATTGCGGATCAAATGTAATGTTTCTAGCATTTCGGGGACAAATTGTTTATTGTCATATAATTTGAAAGCATCATGCGTCATACTATGGGCTCCGACATAGTGACCTTCTTCTACGGCTCTTTTGACGTTATCTTGATACCCCGTATTTTTTAGATTACTTCCTTGCATGAAAAAGGTTGCTTTTACATTGTACTCTTGTAATACATCTAGAAATTGCCCTGTTAATGAACTTGGTCCATCGTCAAAAGTAAGGTATACTACCTTTCCCTTCGGTTTACCGTCTGGCTGTTTTTGCTGTGCTGGCTGTGTGAAAGGTCTCTTATCTTGCTGTTGAACAGCGCTTTGGCTGACATCTCTGACTCTTTCAGCTGCAGTATAGGATAGTTTTCCATTATTAAAAAATATAAGAGAAGATACTACTAGGACAATCCCTACTAAAAAACCTGCTTTCATGATCGAGCGCTTATTACTTCTGCCGTGTCGTGATGATCTCATGTTATCGATCCTTTCTCTGTCATTCACTTGTTGAGATGAATACATTCATGTCTATTTCTTCTTTTTACAAGTGATAGATTAATGTAGAAAGATAAAGATAAGATGCAGATCATGTCGATAATATTTAAAGAATAGACTGTACATTTATATTTATCGTGTAATGAGGTCAGTCAACTAATTGGTTACTTCTTCTTCGATTAACGAGGCTTGAGAACGAAGCCCGATGTCAAAAATCCCCCTGCAGCAACACGCACGGTGTCACCGACAGGGGGAACGATTAATTCTCCAATGGAATAAGATTAGTATTTCGTTGTCGGTTCCTTCACTTGATCGAAGACGATGATACCGTCGAACTGTTCCCTTGGAACGAATCGCATTGACATCGGCTCAATAATCTCGGATGTCATGCCATCCTCCGCTGCATAGATCGGCTTGAACATCCATGAGTTGCTCTGCTTCGGGGACTTATGTTTGGATAAATCGGCAAATGCAATTTTATACCCGCTACGCATCATCAACTCTTCCAGACTTCCCTTCGGCATTGGCTTTATATCGAAGAGCTTCTGCGTCGTAATGGTGCTTGCCCTGCCGCTGTTCATATAGAGCCCAACTACATAAGCTTTATCCTTCAGCTTCTTATGAAGCAGTTCTCCCATGCTGGTGAAGCTGCCGATCCATTTTCCTTGCTCTTTGGTCTGAATCTTAGATGTATTCTTCGCCAAATGATCGTTATGTGCCCATAAAATCACTTTTTTGCCGGGATACATCACCTTCATTAGCCATTCGACGTTGTCAGCCATTATTCGGTCGCGGAATTCATAGCTTTCCTTCGTGTTGTACATCCCCATCTCGATGAACTTCACTCGATCTCCGAGCGTCTTGATCGCAATATCCACCATATGCGGGTTGGCTGGATAAGCCGCTGCGAGCTCCTTCTTGTGCTCTTGGATGAATTGGATCAAGGCGTTGTATTTCGGTTCGTACGTTTCCTTTACCTTCTTCACAGCTGCCCTTGCCTCTGGATGGCCGTCTTCCATGCCATATTCATTAAGTACCTTGTACAAATCCGTCATGGCTTGCATCTCGAAGTTGAAATACTGCTGAGCCTGATCCTTGTCCACCTTGGCAATCCAACCTGCAATAAACTGTGTGAGATAGCCCGAAGTGAATTGCATGTCATAACCAGCGAGTTGGAGCGGGTTTTTGGTTCCCTGCTGTTTCTTGATGTATTCGAATTGATTCAGCGTCTCCTTGGAGTGCCAGATTGGGAATATCGATTGCTGCATCATCTCTTTCGGGGTCAAGTTGCGAGCATTCTCGTTCGTCATGAAGGCATCCCCAAGTCCTGATTCAAATGCGATTACGTCAAACCCCAGTTCCTCGTGCAAATACTTAATCAGTCGAGTTTTCATACTGCTGTATTCCGCTACACGGTGGAAATTCTCACCGAGACTAACGACCGTCTTATCCTTCAAGATCGGCTTCAGAAACTCTAAATCTTTATAATTCGATGACGTTGTCGATGTAATCTCCCGTATATTTTCCTTCACTCCGTCATTTTTTTGCGCTGCCGCTGAGGCATTGAACGGGGATAGAATGAGCGTAAACGCCATACTTAGAGCTATTAATCCTTTTAATCGTTGTACTGCTTGCATGATGAAAATACTCCTCCTCAGAAATCCATTCTCGTTACTCTTTTGTTTGCAAAGACATCGTAACAGCGAATTCTAAGGAAAGTATAAAGATGAAGAACAATTCTAGTTATTTTCCGTCGGTATACCCCTTTCATTGATTAGGAGAATGTGGAAGGAGATGTTTCAGTTCGCGCCTGACCGCCAAATAATGCGATGGAGAATCACCGAATGCGCGGCGGAACATCGCAATAAAGCTGCTCGGAGTTCCATAGCCGAGTGCATCAGCAACCATCCCTACAGAATCCCCTTGCGCCAGCATTTCCAGTGCAAGGGTGAGACGAGCCTGTTGGCGCCACTGCGCAAAGGTCAGCCCGGTTTCTGCCAATATTAAGCGGCGCAATGTACGTGGAGATAAAGCTGCCCAAACGGCCCATTCGTTAAGCGTACGATTATCTTCGGGCTGCTGAAGGATCGCGTCCGTTATGCGCAAAAGGCGCGGATCAACCGGTAAGGGCAAATGTAATGGCTCAAGCGGAGCGAGTTTAATCTCATCGAGCAATACCGCGATTATTCTTTCTTGATTAGGTTCCAGGATTTCTTGATCCCTCCAAGACACCGTTCGCTGCACAAGCGCACGCATGAGCTCACTTACATTGATGACACACGGAGTATGTGATAAGTCTCTGCTTATTTCAGGTGTAAGCAGTAAGCTCCAGCCGCTCATGGCTCCACTAACTGTGACCTTATGCGCTACATTCGGCGGAATCCACCCTGCACGGCGAGGAGGAAGCAACCAAGAACCGGTTGCAGTTCGCACATGGATTAGCCCACTTTCCACACAAAAAAACTGCCCTCGCCGATGGCTGTGCCAATCGTATTCACGTGTTCCAAGCCGGAAAGGGTTGTCGGAATCATCATTGCCCCAAAAGGCAATTAATGAAGGCCCTTCCAGCCAATCACTCTTATCTACCTCTTCTGAGTTCAGTTTGCTACGCCCCTTTTTTTGGCCATTTCTCGTTATTTTTTGTCCAATTAGCGTTATCGTACATCGTTATTCCTATTCTAAAATATAGAACAGACCATGTCTAATTGATTGAATTCACCAGCATATTTTTATGGAGGGATCTCGATGTCATCTAATTCTGTGAATTTGTCTGCCCCAATCGTGTCGTCACCACTGAAAAAAGGCATACCTGCATGGGTTGCCGCATTAGTTGCTTGTTTATGCGCCTTTATGGTTGTCATGGACAGCTCGATTGTTAATGTTGCTTTGCCGGCCATGCAAACGGATCTGGGCCTTTCTGTTGCTGAACAGCAATGGGTAATTGATGCCTATTTGCTGACATTAGGCGGTTTTATGCTGCTTGCGGCACGTGCCAGCGACATTTATGGCAGAAGAGTAATACTTCAGTCTGGACTTATCCTATTTACGTTAGCCAGCCTCGCTGGCGGACTTGCAACAACAGGCCCCATGTTATTAGCGGCACGTGCTGTACAAGGACTGGGAGGCTCTGTGCTCGCCACATCTACACTAACCGTAATCGTTGCTGCATATCCGAGAGGTGCCAAGCAAGATCGGGCGATATCGTTATGGGCAGCCTCTTCCTCTATTGCATCTGCGTTCGGAGTAATGATTGGCGGAGTTCTAACGAGCTTAATCAACTGGCGTTGGGTAATGTTTGTTAATGTTCCGATCGGGGTTGTGCTCAGCGGTATGGTCGCCATTTGCCTGCTTCCACAGTCGAAAGAAAATAGTCCCGCCAAGCTGGATATACCAGGAGCTGCTGCAATTACGCTTGCTCTGACAGCCTTTATTTTTGGAATCACACAAACGCTTGAACGGGGTTGGAAATCTCCAGTTGTTCTGTGCTCGTTAGCCGGTGCGCTTGTGCTATTACTGGTGTTCATCGCTATTGAGAAGAACACGGCTGCGCCTTTAATTCGTTTAAGCATTTTCCGCCACTGGAATGTACGGATTGGCATTTTCATGGTACTTGGACTTGGCGGAGCACTAACAGCCAACGTGTTATTTTCATCCCTAAGTTTACAGCAAATCAGCGGATACAGTCCGCTGCAAACGGGATTAGCGCTGCTGCCTATGGCGGCTATGCTTGCTATTTCTTCGATTATATCCCGGCCACTTCGTGCCGCTGGCTTTAAAAGGCTTCCATTTCTGGGTGGTCTCTTGGCCGCTGCAGGATTTGTCTGGTTCAATTGGCTGCCGGCTCAACCCGACTATATTTCTGAGTTCTTGTTTCCAAGTTTACTTGTAGGATCAGGACTAGGCTTGATGTTAATGACCGCCATCCAAGCTGTGCTTGCGGGCATTCCGGCACAGGATACAGGCCTTGCTTCCGGTTTGCAAAATACGGCACGTCAACTTGGTGGCGCGCTTGGTATAGCCATACTTGTGACACTCTCTCATACGGTGACCACGATACATGTAGAATCTGGGAGTACTGCCGTAGTGGCACAGCTAGCTGGTTACCATAGTGCATTCCTTGCAGCAGGCGTAATCTGTGGCATATCCGCCTTGATATCGTTATTACTTCGAAGTAATAGAGCCGATTGATAGTGAATACATCGCTAGTGTATGTCATGAACCGTAATGAAACCAACGGCAGACTTCTTAGAGTTTGTTCGAAGTTTCATTCATAGAACACAAATAAGCCGCAAGGAATAATCCTCGCGGCTTCGATATCCATAGTAATGAGTCTTTTCATTACCTCTTTCTTCCCATCAATCCTCTATTCTCCCAAATAACGTTCCTTCAGCACATGCAAATGATGCAGCTCATGCCCCGCGATCGTATAAGCAAGCGCACGCGCCGATATCGTCATGTTGTTCGTGGTACCTGTGCGAAGCGCAGCTTCTATGACTATTAACGAGCGGATTTAAAGTTTAGATAGCTCCCTTTTTACATGTTATAATTACAAAATTCATAGCAGGCTTATCTTTCATATTTTTATTGGGCTCGTCAATTTCTGAGAACTCGATTAATCCATACTTCTCAAATTCTCGTCTTACTGAATTCGAATCATAGTAGAACATTTTGACGCCTTCCATAATCTCAAATCGATCTTTACTCAGTTCTCTGCCTTTGCCATACATGGGAGCTTTTTTTGTAACAGCAGTAAACATCATGTATCCATCGGGTTGTAACTGATTGTAGCAATCTTGAATCAATTTTTCCCGTTCACGACGGTTCAGTAAATGAATCAGGGCGTAGCAGAATATCGCATCATATCGCTTGTTATCAAATGGCATATTCGTCACTGAACCATGATAAATAGTAGCATTTACCCCGTTTTTCCTAGCTAAATCAATTGCTGTTTTTGATATCTCAATACCTGTCACATGCATTCCGTTATCTGAGAATATCTTTGCATTTCTTCCGTAACCAAAACCAGGTATCAATACGTCCTTCACTTTCTTCTCGAGGAAAAAGTCCTTTGCCATAAAAGCAGAGTCGGAAGGTTCCAATCCCCACATCATTTGTTTCTCAATAAAGCTTGCTTCCCAGAATTCTGTCATTGCTTTCTCCTCTGTGATGGTTTCAAATGCGATATAATACAAAAGCATATAATGTATATTGTAGATATCTTATATCTGTAAATAGAATATAAAAAACATCTCTGATGAAGTGAATGTTACTTTACTTCATGAATTGCAAGCATATTGGGTTACTTTAGTAACCTTTTTGTTCTGCAGATGCGCTCTAAAATAGGTTTTGCTTGTGTCATCATATTGAAAAGAAAGAGGACAATTTCAAAAGATATTATAGATCCCATTTGTCTATTATTGTACAGATGCGAAGTACGTAAGTCAATCGGTTGACACGATGTGGTTCACGGAACCAGATTAGAATTTCGTCGCATCTTGAAATTGAAACACTGCTCACCTTGCTCCTTGTCCACCTTGGCGATCCAACCGACATTAAACTGCGTTAATTATCCCGAAGTGAAATGCATGTCATACCCTGCAACATAGAGCAACACTGATGATTAGTGAGGCATCACTACATATTCCCATACTCCAGACACATAATAAAAACCGATCCTGGCCCCCTTTACTTGGAAGGAGTAGGATCGGTAATATGAATTAATGTTCTCTTAAAGCGACATCCGGTATATATGCAAGACATCGGAGCGGCTCAATTTCTTAAAGTTTCCTAAATCACCATATATCATTGCTTTATCCGCCATTAATTCAATCGTTGAATCGTCGATGCCATAATCCGCTAATCTGCTTGGTGCAGAAAGGGATGCAAAGAATTTCCTAAGCTCGGCGATACCTTCTTCAGCAACTTGTTGATCGTTTTTGCGCTCCTACCGCGACTGCTTTCGCGTCTTCCTCCTTAATTGTAGCATTGTCTCATTTCTAGCTACTTAAGAGGGTTCCTATCCCTCGGTTCATAGCCAGCTTATAGTAGTGATGGGCCATGGCGATATCGAATATCGCCATGCCCATAGGGCTAAACATGATAGCATCGTTTGGTCTTCGTTGTTTTAGTTCATTTTCCAGCACAATGTCCACAATGGATTTCGTGTGCTCTTTTTGCAATCCCATTTGTTCATTCATGTGCAGGATATCCGTATTTTCCCGACAAACCTCTTCCCAGTTGTCGACTATAATGGATTTCGTGTGATTCAGAATTTCAGGCTTAAAATCCCTTAAGGATACATTCAGAATAAGAGCGTTGTCCTTTGGTTTTCGATCTATATAACCAGATTTGGACACCGTGCAAGTTATAAATATATCCGAGTTTACATAAGCATCTTCCCAGCTATTGCAAACCTCTACTTTCCCTTCTAAATGCGAAATTTCTTCTGGCCGAACTCCTGCTACATCATAAATATATATTTTGCTTAAGCGATCTCCCAGTAATGCGCATAGCATCTTCAAATGGAACTTACCGATAGGGCCAAATCCTACAATGCCGGCTTGAATATTTTGTAGCCGTCTCGTATTTTCATAGTACTTCACGATTAAGCCTGACACGGCTGATGTGCGTATGACGCTTATCAGCGAAGTATTGATAGTTGCTATCGGTACACCCGTTTCCGCGTCGTTAAGGATCGTTACCGAATTGGCCCGAGGCAAACCTTTTTGTATATTCTCTGGAAAGCTGGCAATCCACTTTATTCCCGCGATCTGAAATGCGCCGCCTGCGTAGGCAGGCATTGCAATGATGCGGTTGGCTTGATTCTGGAATCGCAAATAAGGTTTAATCGGTTGCGAGTATTCCTCATTCGCGATGCAACGAACCGCATGTTCGATGACATCAATATTGGCATCCCAATCCACACCGAGATCCAAAATATCAGCATGATTCAAATACAGCATATGGAGAACCTCCCGTCATTTGTACGGCCTTTGACCGGCACGCAGTTAAAATAGTGACTATCTAAGCTTTTTCCCAAATTGCTGAACGCCGTCCTGCGAGCATAGAACTCCGATTATGCGCTCTTCCTGGGAAATCCAGGAACATTGACGCCGCCCGTATGGCTGAGCAGCTGCCGGATACTGGACTATCTAAAAACTTCTCCATCGTCTGCTCTTTCGCCCGGTAATATCCGCGAGCCAGTCCAACACCTCCAATATAGAGTTAACCGACCATCCCAAGCGGAAGCACCTGTAGGTTTTCATCAAGTACATATAACTGAGTATTATAAACCGAACTGCCGATCGGCACATTCGTTCCATGAGATACATCTTGGTGAGTAAGCTGATAATAAGATGAGACATCCGTACATTCGGTTGGGCCGTACGTATTGATAATCTCTGCGCAGAAAGAAGGCGACGTTGTCCATGGTCGTAATTTTAATAAATTGATTGGTTCGCCTCCCAAAAACAATCGATTGACAGAGCGGAGACGCGAAAAATGATGCCCGAGATCCTTTTGATCTTCCTCAGGCGCATGCAAGTGATCAAGGGATATATACGGCTGTGCGCACAGTTGATCACAGTTACTTGCTCTCGTTCGATCGTTTCAGATATGCCTGCATAATCATTGACGCCTGCTGGAAAAAGACAAAGGCGTCCACCGGTTAGTAGCGGAGCATACAAGTTTTTTTGCGCCAAGTCAAGACTGATTGAAGCAATCAACAGTACACAATCCGATTCACTAAATGTAAATTCGTGCGTGTACCAATGCATTAGATTCTCAAAAGGCATGAGATCTAATCATGACCCCTTTGGGTCTGCCGGTAGAGCCGGAAGTGTAAAGCACATACATTAAGCGATCAGGGTTATAAGTAAGTGTGATGTTATCAACCGGGACAGAAGATTCTGATTCAAGCATTTCTTTTACTGGCACAATGCGGGTTTTTGCGGGCAAATCAAAGTGAAGCCTGTCCTTTGTGAGCACTACTGCGCACTCTGCATGCTGCATCAAGTAATGCCTCTTTGTTGTGTGAGAAAATAATCAGCTTTCTTCCTTTGGCCAACCGCCCCACAAATGCCCCATATGACCGTCCGGGTCGCGGAAAGTGAAGCCATACCCGCCCTGTGGCTTGTACACCATTTCGCCGATATCGTTCCCTTTCTTCTTTAACTCCTCGTACACTTCATGAATATTGTCTACCTCCAGCGAGATGATTGGCTGATGCTCTCCACTGCTATTCGTAAAGTCCAGCTTTGGCACCTCTGGGCATCGAATAAGCCCAAGTCCGACTCCCCCGACGTTAAGCCAAGCCTCTTGGTCACCCGGGGAGTATTCGAAAGTGAACGGAATACCGAGTACCTCATTGTACCACCTAACGGAAACCTCTAGATCACGAACCGGCAATGAAACAACTGCATAGTTTTTTATCTTTATTTCCATTATGTGTATTCCTCCTTGTTAAATATATTGATTTCAAGGCTTCTGTAATCAAAATTTCCCATCGGCTTAAAGCTTTGGCGGGGTGCTGAACATGCTATTATGTACCTTTTCTATTGGAAGCACATAAATATGGCCAAATAATATCTCTCCATCAGTCTGCAAGCCGAGTAATTTGCAATACCAATCTCTTGCGTTCTCAATATTGCTTACTTAATCGATAACTGGAACGAATACATCTACTTTTCCTGGCCATTCCGGATCTTCAAATTGATAGACCTCAAGTGCAAGTGCCTTCGAATTGTTTTCAAATCCATTGTTTGCAAGGTAAGTATGGATTTCTTCATAAGGGTCTTTTTCTGTTCTTGTTGTCGCATAGGAATGTGGCGGAGCTGTAAAACCAATCATGCCTTCAGGGATATCCTCAAGGGAACTTACTTCCATGCAGAAAAAATAAGTAAATAGTACTTCCGATGAGAAGTGCGGACACACATATTCATGTGAATTGATTACGTTTTTGATTTCATGTTTGCGATTCAAGAAAGATTCTTTTGTAGCTTCAACTCTCTTTGGGTCATGATTCTGAAAACTAGATGTTACTGGAATGCCGATAAATTTTTTTTCCTGGAGGTGAACAATCTCGACTTGGTTTTGGTTCATATTCATTTCTCCTTTGAAATTATTTCGTAAGGCTTTTGAGCCATCTTGAATCCTGATTCAAATATCAATCAAACTGAGCAAGTTTCCATCTGGATCTTCAAAATCCATTAAATAAAAATCGTCATTGTCACGGATATCAAACACGTTTACTCCATTGTTCTTCAGATACTCATGGGCAGAGTGGACATCCTCAGTTAAGAAATTGTAGTACGGAGTGATTAATGAATCTTTCTTCTTAAATGTATCCGGCTGCTTTTCATCTACTTGAATCAGTCCTAATACAGCAGGAGTATGATTCAGTTTCAATGTTGCACCCTTCCCCAATTTACGGTTAGTTGAAAGCCTAAGATGCTCTCATACCAGTGAATGGACTCTTCAAGATTTTTGACTGGAATAAAGATACTTCTGATTTCAAATAGGTATGTAAAGACTCAATATCATTTGTGAAAAAGGTTATGATCCATCTCTTCTTATTGTTGATTTATTCGTTAGACCTGTGCAAGGAATACCTAGAATATTCGTTTTCTTGAGGTGTACAATCTCAATCGAGATGGTCAAGAAGATCATTTCTGAATGCTTAATATTTTTGGTTCTTCGGCAATTTCATAAAATGTCTCATGTATTTTACGGCGAGCAGCCTTATGGCTCTATCGGAACATGTTAGAATGTGTTGGTGTGCTAATATGAAGTCCTGTTGGTGGGTTTCTAGAGTTCTCTCCATCGACTTGCCTTGGAAGAGCGTGGGGCGCGAATGCTGGTACGTTACGCGAAAACTATGATTTTAGAAGTTAGTGCTCAAAACCATTAGTTTCTAGCTAGTTGAGATATTTAATATAATAGAACAATTGTTCTCTTTTGTAAATATAAACAATTTATTTCTTTCCGGAATATCGCATAGCCTTTGTATTCACGAATACAAAAGGCTTAAGGGCGTAGTACCGGGAGGCTTTTCCACTTTGATTCTCATCGTGTTAATATATATTATAAGTTTGGCCGTGGTCGCGTATTTCATAAATTATAATTTTCTCCGTAATCAGTCTTCCTCCTCTTTGTTCCACTAATCTACCGGTTACTTCAATAAAACATCAACAAAGCAGTTTAACAGATCCAAGTATTTGTTACTTGAAATTTCCCGGGTAAGCGCAGAATTCGCTAAAACAATCCACCTACTGACAGAATAGCTCAGATTGGTTTACGCCGAGTTCTTCCAACGCAACTACAAATCATAATGCATGCGAGCTAGAACCTGTAACCACTGCACCTCTGCGCCCATATTGTTAACATAATGTTATTACTGTTAACTCAACGCCGCTTTTCATCACTTTATTCAATTTAGAAAGAGTTATTGTTTCAACAGACTTGAGTCTGCTCGAATCTATCTTCATAATAAATTTGTTATCTTATCCATTCATTTTCACTCCCTGGCAGAAAGGATGCCCAATATGAACAGTAATTCGAATATACGAACAAAACGCGATATTACCAATGCATTTATGGAACTGCTGATAACTAAGACTTTTTCATCCATTACTATTCAGGATATTTGCGAAAAATCGCTTGTTCATCGCAGTACCTTCTATCGTTACTATGAAGACAAGTATGATTTGCTCAACAAAGTCACGACCATGATTGCAACTGACTTTTTCCAGAATGTGAATAGCAACCGTGAGTCATTGCATTCTTTCTACGAGCAAATGCTGAATTATGTAGAAGAACACAAACAACTGTTCCTTAACCTTACGATTAAAAACAATAACAATGATGTATACAATGAGTTGGTGAAAATGGGAAGCAGTTTTTTGATGGAAACCTCGAAAATAATGGATGATCCGATTTCAAAAAAAATCCGCCAATCCAACTACTCCAAACTCGCGTGCGACTTTTACATGAGTGGCCTAATCGAGATATTAAAAAATTGGATTGGTGAAAATTACAAAATTTCGAAACAGGAATTAATTGAAACGCTCCAAACATTGATGGAGTAACGGAACATTTTGCGACAATTGTCTTATTCTGAAACATATATCTCTAATTGAATGTTGTGTCCCCACTATCTACTCTGCTATATTCGTCATGACAAAAACGAAGGAGGAGCATGAGTTGGACAGATTATTTACTACATTCGGGGATTTCATCATTCGACGTTCCAAATTCACGATCATCGTGATCACGATATTGACCTTATTTTTTGCTATTGGTCTTCCGAAGCTTGATATGCAAATGGGCAACAACATATTCGTGAATGAAGCGTCTGATGTATTCAAACGCACGACAACCTATCAGGAGCAATTTGGCGGAGAATCCATTTTCGTTATGATAAGCGGAGATCCGCATGTTCTTTTCACCCAAAAAACTTCACAGGAAATCGTTCGCTTTGCTCAAAAAGCCGGTCAAATCAAGGATATTACAGGCAGCATGCACTATATTGGCTTAATGAATGAAATGCTTGCTATGGAGCATCCTTCCCTGCCTATGGGCGAAGATGGTGCGAGTCGTTCAGAGCTGCTCAACATGATCATGTCCGCCATTAGCGAGCAGGATCAACAATCCATCCAGCAATCCATGATGGAGAATTTAACAGAACAACAGCAGGCAGATCTGCAAAATTATACGCTTAGTCAATTAACAAAGAATCAACAACAACAACTTGCGGCCAAAATGGACAATCTAGGTGAGAAGAATACAGTAGAACAGCAAAACGCCATATTGCACAGTCTTCTTACCCAACAGCAAAACGACGCGATTGCGATCTATGCTCAAGGCTTACTAACGCCGCAGCAACAAGCAGCTATGGCTAGCCAGGTACTTCAAGCATTGCCTGCTGTGCAGGATATGAATGACGATTTGCTGCATCAACTCGTATTTTCGGACAAGGGAAAAGTTCCTTCTCAGCTTTCTCCGATGATCTCCGATAACGGTGAGCATATTATCATCGTTCTAAATACGTCCAAAAATACCGACATCATCACCTATGCCCGTATCAATCGAGAAATCAATCAACTTATTGACAGCAGCAATTTCGATTCGAAGATTACCGTTAAAGCGGGAGGCATGCCGATCATTCTGGGCGAGGTGAAGGATGAAGTCATGTCTATCATGGCAATCATGCTTGCAATAGCCGTAGTATTAATGATTGTCGTGTTATTCCTTGTCTTCCCGGTTCGTCGTAGGGTGTTGTCGCTCGCATTCGTATTAATCGGTTTGATATGGACATTCGGATTTATGGGGTGGGCCGGTCTTCCGATCACAGTTGCTACCATGGCTACACTGCCCATCATTGTTGGGTTGGGAACCGACTTCGGCGTTCAATTCCACAATAGATATGAAGAAGAGCTGAAAATTAGCAGTTATAACGCGAAAACAGCCGTTGCGAATTCGATCAGGCATGTGGGGCCGTCCGTTGGTATGCCGTATTTGTGATGGCGTTAAGCTTTTTAACAATGCTGCTGTCCAAAGCTCCGATGATGCAGCAATTCGGTGTAACGTTAGCTATTGGTGTCATATTCTGTTATGTCATCGAGATCTGCCTGTTGTTCTCAACCTTCCATTTACTAGATCGAAAGCATACGAAGCCAGTTAAGATAATAAATGAAAACACATGGCTATCTCGATTCCTTGAAAAATACACCCATTGGGTGGGTAAACTGCCTATTCCCATATTAGTCGTGGCCTTGGTTCTATCTGTAATTGGCTTCTCCACGGAGTCATCTATACCTACAGAAACGAACTTGATGAAAATGATACCGCAGGATTTGAAGGCATTGAAAGATGCCAATTCCCTTCAAGACGTTGTGGGATCTACTATTTTCATCACATACTTAGTTGAAGCGGACGATGTAACCGATCCGGATACGATAAATTGGATGAATCTCTTCGGAGACAAGATCGTGGCTCAGCATAAGGACGTAGAAGAAGTTACGAGCTTACCACAGCTCCTGCTTCAAATGACTGGTAATCACGATTTCTCTTCTGACAAGGAGCAGCTTGAGAATCTTATTAAGCAAATGCCTCCTACTCTACTGAAGTCCGTCGTTAGTGCAAATAAGCAGTATGCTACGATGCAGTTCAAAGTGAATCAAGAACTGTCATCGGCGCAGCAGTTGGAGCTTATGAATACCATTACACAACAAATCGATGCCAGCGATGGGATCCAAGTGAGCCCTGTCGGCACTCAAGTCATGATGCTGCGTGGGATCGATAATGTGAGTGCCAATCATAACGTAATCACGATTACAAGCCGCAGGACTAGGAATAGAGTTCGTGCGGCTTTTATATTTCGATTTGAAGGGACCAAGCACATTGGGGTAATTGCAGCACTCTTAACACCAAACAACACCTCGTCTCTCGTATTCCATTCTATATTCAACGGCAGCTGCAATTTTGGCGCTTGCGAACCGTTCCGTGATCCAATGTCCCAAATCAATTCCTGAAGTGACTCCTCTTGCAGTGATAATATTCCCTTGATCGACAATTCTGTAACGAAGAAGCTCTGCCCCGTATTCAATGATTTCATTCTGCGCCAAATGGTGCATCGTCGCCTGTAGACCACTCAATAAACCGGAGGCAGCTAGCAGCATACCTCCTGTACAAACTCCAGCAACAATCGTTCCTTCGTTGTGCATCTCCCTAATCATTTTGGTCAGGGTTCCAAGCTCTGCTTGCTTTCGTGCCCCATGTTCAGCTTTATGATTCCAGCCTCCACCAGGTACAATTAACAGATCTGGACATTATCCATTCGTAAAAAATCATGAAGTTTAACCGTTACTCCAAACGAAGTAGTAACTTCTTGTTTTGGTTCACTTGATACGAATTCAACCGTAAACAAAGCCCCTTCTTCTATCGCTCTTTTGAGTACCTCAAAGGATGCGAAAGAGACAAGCTCTCCGAAGCCGTCAAACAATACAATTTGAATTTTCAATTTAGAACACCGTCCATGTACGGAAAGAATGTTGTACTCTTCTTCCAGCCAGTTAGCTTAGTTCCCATGATTAAAGAAAAGTTCCGATGCACAATTCGAATATAACGAGAGAATTAACAAATCCCTAAAATAATCCATGTGTTTGCTGTGGTATCAGCTACGCTGGTACTCCCCCCCATTGCGAATCTACGATTCATAATAATCTTGTCCTCTAAAGCCGTTAAACACCGATAGAAGCCCACAAAGACGAAGCCGATTTTGATCAATAACATGTTCGCCATATGCTTTCACAAATCGATTGGCATAGTCAGCGCTTTTCAAGTTGAATTGTAGAGACCATAGCGCCCAGAAGATATCATAATGCCGATCTCCTATCCCGCCATACCCTACATCTATGAAGCCATTCCGTTTATTATCTTGCAGAATTAAGTTCGGCAAGCAATAGTCGCCATGTATGATCACTTTGTCTTCTTCAGCGTATTTATATAGAGACACCATATCTTTATATGCGGATTCTCTACTGGTATATCCCATATAGTGAAGAAGGCTCTTTTCTGCCTTCCCTTCCCTGTAATTGCGCTCTGCCCGGATGAACATATCCTCTAATCCGTTTGTAACAGGGCAATCTGTACGTGCAATTTGATGCAAATGTAGAAGGCTTTCCGCAAATACATCGCATAAATGCTCTGGGTGAGCTATAAATTCATCGCTTGCTGCATGTAAACCGGGAATTCGTTCGGTGACCAGATAATCATTGATATCATTGGAACTGTAGTGTAGTACACTTGGGCATATGCCTTTATGATGCAAATAGCTTGTCATGATGGCTTCACGCTGCATTTGTTCTTTTGGAGTTACTTTTAGGAAGACATCGTGGGATTGATTTTTCATGTGATATACTGATGATCTTGCGGTTTTCTTAACGACTGTCACTTCTGCTTCACTGAAGTAGGCTTGTATCTCGATTGGAAATAGTTCGGTTATAACTCTCACCTCGATTCAACTGACAATATCTCACTTGGCGGACTGCTCATTCGGGTGTCAGGTCTATAGTATTTGGTTAGCCAGTGGTACAATGACTTTTCATTGAAACCAAGACTTTCATATAACTTCCTCGCATAATTGCCTTTCACAACCCCCAGCTGAACGATGGTATTGCCGCGACGCATGATTTCGTTTACAAGAAATGAAACGAATGGTCTGCCATATCCTTGAGATTGGAGATCATGCCGAACAGAAACATGACTCAGCTCATTGCCATCAATATGTCCAACCCCTGCGATTTCCCCTTCAACAAGAAGCACGTATATGTTGCTTTTGTTATCGAACATGCGCTTTCGTTCATTTTCATTCGGAGGGAAATAATAGGTTGGAAGCATTCCCAGATTATCATGCAACTTGTAAAAAGCGACCTCGATAAGTACATGACAGGTCTCATAATCATCATCTTCATAAGGTCTAACCGAAATATGCTGTTCAGGAAGATAGCCACCTTCCCGCTCCATGATGTGAGACGACCAACTGATGTAGTAACCATTCTTATATAAAAATTGCAAAGTAGAACGATCGCCATCCATGCATCCACCCATCGAACGTTCTACGATCTTATGTGGGGTGAGCAAGTGGTCTACCTTCGCCATGAGGGCAGTTCCAATCCCCTTCCTTCTGTATTCCTCGCTAACATATATCATTGTCTGTGCTTTTCTCTTTATCCCATCAATGGATAGGAAACCTACTGTTATGCCATTGTAGCGGGCGACAAATATACCATCCGGGAACATTCTCTCGCATTTTAGCAATTCTTTAATCTGTTCATCTCCACACAACATAGCTCTGATTGAATTTTTATCCCTTTTAGGTTGGTATGGTTCTATTATCAGATCTTCCACGCGTACACTCCCTTTCGTTAGCCAGTTGATTTTAGGGAGTCATATTTTACCACATGCATATGTGTAAGTACTAGTTATTTTTTAACAGTCTTCTACACGAACAATTAGGCAGCTGACCCCAAGGAGTCGGCTGCCGCCAATTATCTTTATTGAGTTATCGTCCCGTTAGCCAATTCATTCTTCGAGGCATGCAACAATGATTACTACCGCTTCAGAAAGCTCGTGATTTCTGCGCACAGCTCCTTGTGGAACTGAATTCGATCAAAGCCGGGAGGATCCTGTGATGGCAGAAATGATGGTGAACTCATCGAAGGTGGAAATGGGCTCAAAAAGGAAAAGTGTCCGGCATTTTGTACGGTTCTATACTGAACTTTATTTCGATCTGCAACCCCATTCATAATAATTTGCGCATGAAAAGCGGGTGTATATGGGTCTTTTTCGGCGTCAAGCATCAAAATAGGGATATCAACCATGCGTAACGCTTCTTCGGATTGAAACCAAACCGATGCTGGCGCTAGTAGTACGAGCGACTGAATGCGGGAATCTGGTATGACTTCTATGTGTTGCGGTTGCCCATCTGATGACTCATGAGGAAATGAGGTGGGCTCCCCACCTGCCGCTGCCAAAGCCGTGTATCCTCCGAGAGAATGACCGATAATCGAAACGTCATTCGGGCTCACTTTCCTAGCAAACCTCTCATTTTCAAAAAACAAGTCGATGGCCATCCGAATGTGACGGGGTCTGTTCGTCAGATTTTGAACTGTACCTTCCAAGCTATTATCATTTCTATTATTGTATGGATGTTCAGGCATCCCGACGATAAAACCGTTCCGCGCTAAATGCTGAGCTAACATACGATAGGCGAATGGAGTGCTGCCAGTACCGTGAGAGATCAGCACCAGCGGGAACGTTCCTTCCAAGACTTCCGCATCCTTCGCTAGCTCAATCGAATAAGGGCCTAATTGAACGGTCTGCTCTGCCGTTCCCGTCGGATACATCACCCACATTGGAAACGTAATGCCCAAAGCCTTATCCGATATTTCGACTTTGCGGAGTCCTGCGTACTCTGGTTTCTTGCTTTCATTTACATCCATTTTATGTGTTCCCCCTGAGATAGTAAGATGTAGACTCGCTTGGAATGTGACTTCATTTATACTATACGGTAATTCATGTTAGCGTGTTGAACCTATTTTGCAAAGGTACAGTCGGATGTTTTGTGGTCTTGTTTATTTCACTTGTCCATAATGTACTGCGCTGCATACGGCTAATGAATTCCCGTCCGAATCAAAAAATCCACTAACTCCATTCATCGTTACATTCCGAGAACGCAACCCTATTAGCATCTCCTCTACATTGGCTGAGCAGAAGTCAATTACACTATGGGCTACATCCGTATATGTATTCGTAAAAGCAAGTCGTTGTTCATCTTGATTCTCAACCAAGTATAAGTTTGGAACTCCGAGACGTTCGCCTCCATCCAGATAAAGCATGGATGCCTCCCAATCTTCGTCCGGTTCTCCAAGAACCTTCATGCCAAAGGTCTCAGTATACCAGGCTATCGCTTTTTTTCAAATCCGATACAGGAATTTCGATTGTAGCAATGCGTGGTACAATTGCACGCAGGACTTCTCGTTCGATGTTTTGCCCAAATCCATCATGATTCATGAAATCATCCATTAATACAAACAGCTCCTTTTTATCTACATAGCTATGTTAACAATACGATCTATGTTAGATAATCATGTTCTACTTCATTGCTAGATTCATTTCCGCTTGGACGCCTAGCTCCTTATAGGCAAGCAGAATGGCACCGACTACGGGTGGAAATAGTGGATCAACCAAGCGATATTGCTTAACTGGATGCGCTATAAGCATTTCAGATAGTTTGCTGCGCATGTAGGAACTGCAGATGACGCTGCCGATTAGCGCGACATCGATGCTGCGTTCAGCGAAGTTGGAGCCGACAAGCTCAATCCCTAATCGGAGCTGCTCTACAGCGCGGTTGCATACGCTTCTTGCTATACTGCTGCCCTGTTCTGCCGCTGTGGTTACACATGGAGCGAATTGCCCAAAATGCTGATCGCGCTTCATCGTATCTGGCTCAAATCCCCGCCGAGCAAGCTCCTGCAACTGCTCTAAGCTATTCAACTGCCAATGCTGCATCATCTCCGCAATCAGTCCTTTATTCGAATCATCTGGGGGACCTGCAAGTACTTCATACACAGCATCATAGGCAAGATGACGTGCTGCGCTATATGCGTAATGGCGATAATCCAAGTTTCGGGTTCGTGTACCGTATTCATTGATGCCCATAATCATCGTTCCTGTTCCGGCAATGGCAATGATACCTGGTTGATTTTGAAGTGCTCCTGCGTGAGCAACATCGGAGTCATTCAAATGCAGCTTGGGACAGTCAAGCCCCGGTAGGTCAGTAAATGCATGAATCCATACGTCATCTGCTTCTGAGTCATAGCCCGCAAGGCCAGCAACAAGCGCGGCCACAGAGGTTGTATCTCGCCCTGCTATCGCAAGCGCATTCTTAATCGCCGCTTTCACATTCTCAGCTGCGTTCTCGTCTTTATACTTGGATGCACAGCCGCCTTCCGCATACGCAAGCTCATTTCCGTTTAGATCACAGATCATAACTCTTGTATTCGTGCCGCCTCCATCAATGCCGATAACAATATTCCGCTCCATCACAGCAATGACCCCCTAACCAATTATCGAAATCAAACCCATCATCACTCTATTAGCAGCTATCCCTTAATCGTAAGTCATCCATGAAATTCCATTACGTTTCATATTCTTTAAGGATTTCGATAAACCTTCTTTTCCGGAGCAAGTGCAGCAATCTGCATAAGTAATACATAAAAAACTCGGATGATAGCCTCTCTTTGTCTCCAGTGGCGTTCTTCCGGGTTTCTGCTCCATGTAGATGAGTTATTGGTAATTAAAAGAGCAGGTAGTTGGACATGGCTCGAACCTACTGCTATTCGCAAGCTGGTTGTCACTCATGTCTCATGACCCGCTCACGTAGTCTGGATTAGCTGGTCGTAGTTGATTGATAATAGTAATGGTATGGGAAAAGATAGAATTTATTTCTATATTAAAGGAGGAAAACTTATTAATAGGTAGAATATATTCATAAAAGGGGGTGATCATATGAACAAAATAACAAAAATGATGGCGGTTGTTGTGTGCGCTTCTGCATTCCTCGTGGCGTTGCCAAGCCCATCCCATGCAGCCTGGTGCGGCGGAAAAACTTTAATCAGAACCGAAACAAACTGCCTCAATGGAAAAACCTACATCACTAAACACTACATGCAAACCTGCAAGTATGACAACGGCCAATCGGAGACCAAAACATGGACAGAGACAGAAACCCGTAGCGGATGTATTGCCCAGAACTAATTCGGTTCGCTAACAATTAATTTCATTCTTGTACATAAGCGGCTCTAATAATTCGTCCCATACCATGATAATGGTTCATGGTTAGTTGAGGAATTGTAGAGCCGCTTTATACTCCCTATTTTCGCACTATCGCCGTTTCTCCCCTGTGTGAATCTCCTCTACATTATCCAAGATAATTCCATCGCTATACGCCTTTTTGCAGTTACAAGTTGCTATATTTATACCTGGTAGTACCCACATAGCATCTTTGTTTACCATCATTTTTCTACACTGATTCCTTGCCGCCGCTTTACCATACTTCTCCGTACGTACCAACTGTAACAGAGCGGCAGCAGGCTGGCAGCGCCGATCCATGCGCCGAAACCAAAGATGTTCAGATATGCCTCCAACGGCTTGGCAGGATCGCCGTCGTCCATAAGTCCCAATCCTAGCGCGGCACCGAGCACCAAGCCCACGTTACGCGTCAATGCAATCATGCTCCCGAGCGATCCTGCGTCTTCCTTCACCGCATGGCTCATAATGAAGCTGTTATTCGGCGAAGCGATTAGCCCCATCCCCGAACCGATCAAGGCCAGCGTACAAATAATTGCCCACAGCGGCAATACGCCGAATACCCCAGAGAATAGCAGGAACCCGCCTGCCATGGCGCATAATCCAAGCCCCATTAAGCGACGCGATCCAATCCGATCAGATAAGTGCCCTGCGACGGGGCCGATTACAGCCAAGAGCAGCGGATATGCCAGCATGACATAGCCTGTATCCGCCGTGGATACCGAGGTGGTTCCGGAAATATAAAAAGGCATAAGAACCAATGCAATATTGGCCATCAGGAAAGATGCACAGCTAATGATCAGACCGCAGGCTACGGCTGGAATACGGAACGCCGAGAGCGGCAGAAAAGGCTCTTTCTGCCGGGACTGCCACAACCAGCCCAAAGGGCAAACAATCAGCAGGACTGCATACAGTAGAAGCATATTCGGAGATCGCCACCCTATCGCGCCTCCGTTCACAATGGCGTATATTCCAATGCTGATGCTGCACATGAACAAAATGGCTCCAATTACGTCCAATGAGGCTTTCCTCGTCTTAATCTTCTGATCAGCAGGGATGAAGCGCAGCGCTAACCCGGTTGCCGCGACCGCCACGGGAACATGAATCAGAAACGCCCATTGCCAGCTCAACCATGCCGCGGTGAAGCTGCCTGCAACCGGTCCCGCCATGCCGCCTAGGGCAACAGCGGTGCTCACAAAACCGAGAGCCCGCCCTCTATGTGTGCCCGGCATATGAAACGTGATAATTGCCATATTTGTCGCTTGGAACATTGCCGTACCTGTCGCTTGCACAACCCGAATGAAGAGGAGCACGGTGAGATTCGGCGAGAGCGCAACCAGAACAGAACTAATTGTGAATAGGGCTATGCCGCAGTTATGGATGCGGCGATGCCCCCAGCGGTCGCCTAACTTGCCCATCAAGGGGAGGAGCGACGTAATAGCGAGGAGATATCCGGTCGTCATCCAATGCACTGTCCCAATATCGGACTGGAATACTGTTACGAATCGGGGAAGCGACACATTCACTACCCCGGCGGTAAAGTGAGACAAGAATGCGCTGAGACAAATCGCCATCATCATCCATGCCCGTTTTCCGTCAGCTGTTCCTAGTCTTTCGTGTGCAGCAACGCTCAACAGTTTTCCCTCCCCTCAGCGGAAGAGCGGCTTGCCGGGTATCGAATACCGGCCCCAGTTTTGCGCAAATGGTTCTTCCTACATGGCCGTAGCCCTCGATGACAATAAGCTCATTTTTTGCATGCATTGTTATCACCATATCCTGTAAAGTTTATAATTAATATACATTGCGTTATAAAATGCACGCGCTGTATTTTGTGTGCAAAGTATAAAAACCCAGCGAATATCCACTTTTTGTCACAAGTGTCTATCTTCCGGGCTTTCATATACTCTAAATCTGGTTATTTCTCTATTTTGGTTTGTGTACGTATGATTATGAACCGCTGTACAGCGTGATTTTATTTATTATTATCTACAGGAATCGATATTTTCTTCTTATAGGTTTTTATATATTGGTAGCCGTCCACCAGTAGGAATTCTGGTTTATCGGTTGTATTAAACGAATACGTCTGTTCCCACAGAATGTTGCCGTTCTTCAAATCCCATTGTCTTTCTTTCGATTTTGACGATACAGGAATAACTTTGCTGCCAGCCTGTATGGACAATGTGTCCGTCTTCAAGAAAGTAAATTGTTTTCTCGCAATGACGACATCATGACCTGTAGCCGTTTTGGTAACGCTGCGAATCCAGAACTTTTCATCTCCAATTTGAATGGAGCGATCGGATGGTGATGCAAGCGAGATAGGCTCTTGTATGTTATGATATCCTTCAAAATTGACGAGTTCAAGCTCAATGGACTGAATATTGTCTGTAGGGAATGGATCAAATTTCAGTTCGAAGTCTGGATTATTTCCCCCTCCTCTAGTCCAACTAACTTCTTTTCCATTCACATAGAGCTTGGTTTGGCCTGAAAATCTCGGATATTCCTCTAATTCATAATGTCCCTTCACGATGGTTGAGGTTGGGGAAGCCGTAATGTAGTCATAATGAATGGTTCCTTTATCGACAACGATGGATTCGGAAATATCCTCTTTAATGATACTCTTCATCGCTTTGTTCGCTTCAAAATCGAAGGAGATGGGATAGGATATCTTCTCCCCATTGTCCAGCCACTCAGTGAATGTAAGGGTTAATGTACGAGAAAATGGACTGACTGGTTCGAACTCATAATTTCCCACGAACTGGCTTTTGTTTTTTCCGGGACTTCCGCCCCCCTCAATTGGGCTGGAATCGGTCAAGAACCCTTTCACATGTTCAAAACTATACCGTAGAAAGTCGTGGTCCGTATACTCAGTGCCCGCGGGTCGATCAATTGTATAATATAAGCGGAATACGTTATCGTCCGCAATTACAGCATTTATGGTCAGGACAGTTCCGTCCTTAAGCGTTGTACTTTTGTTTACTTCTTGTGCGACTCCCTGCTTCATCACATCCGCAATGCTGTTGAAGTTGATGCCGCCAAATAACTTGCCCCCATAATATGCTAAGGCCGGGTACTCATATACACCAACCATAAGAATGAGTGCTGCCGCTGCCGATGCAACCCATGCGCGAGTCTTATTCTTGTTCCTTTTCTTGTCTGGAACATGTTGAAGCGCATCTCGAAGTCTGCCCTCAAGGCCTGACGGAGCCTGAATTTGATTCAAGGTTTCTTTATGCTCCTGTAACTTCTCCTCGATCGTTGTCATAACGATCACCTCCGATCATCAGTTTTAGTTTTTGCATCCCTTGTGAAATTCTCGATTTGATGGTTCCGAGCGGCGCACCGGTCATATCTGCAATCGTCTGATACGGAAGATCATGAACATAGCGAAGCTCAATTGCTTCCCGCTGCTGTGCATTCAAATGCGATAGCAGCACCTGCATGTCCATCTCAGACTCGGTCTCGCGATAGGGATTATTGTCAGTAAATGCATTTAGTGATGGCTCTTGCTCATCTTCCAGTGGTACGAACCGATCCTTTTTGCGAAGTAATGTTTTACAGCGATTGACGAGAATCGTTTTGCTCCAACTGTAGAACGCTTCGCTATTCTGCAATTGCTCAATCTTCTCATATAGTGCGACTATCATATCTTCCATTGCATCCATCGCATCATGCTCATTGCCCATGTATGTATAAGCAAGTCGGTAATAAGCGTCCTTATCGGCCATAATGAGCTGTAATAATGCTTCTTTGTTGCCTTTTTTGGCTTGTTTGACAAGATGGCTTACTCTCATGTTCACTCCCCTTTTCATAGATAAGAGATCGCGGGGATCAGAAAAGTTCATTTTATATAAAAATTATACATAAACGTCAA
>Ga0209025_1001922_pt1 | contig 24082 bp, 23 predicted proteins | sample AraplaMF_Col_mLB_FD_184256 | JGI IMG/M metagenome (GOLD analysis project Ga0209025, IMG submission 184256) | Arabidopsis root microbial communities from the University of North Carolina, USA - plate scrape MF_Col_mLB (SPAdes) (version 2) | ecosystem: Host-associated > Plants > Roots > Endosphere... | reverse complement strand
GGGATCGAGCGGCAGCGCAGCAGTGGCGGGTCGCGAGCGAGGCATGGTGCGAAGGATGAGACGTAAATTGCTGTCGTGTAGTTTGCCACAAAAATACAGCTGTATCGATAATGTTTGTTATCGATATAGCAGTATGTGGTGGACCGAAACTTACAAAAATTTCTCCGCTGATACCCCTAAAGTTGTGCTGTTTTGGCGACCGCACAACTGAAGTTGTGTCCAATTTTCGTCCGCTTCGCAGCGACCAAATCCCGCCGGAACCCTTGATCGGGTGCGCCTTCGCGCCGCCAGGCGGCCGGACGCAGCCCGGCCCAACGCTCATCGGGCCGTGCGCGCGTGGACGAGTCACGCGACTGCTGTTGTGAACGAGGGCCCTACAACACTTCAGTTCGGTCAGTGGCTTGCCGTAGATAGGGTAGAAGCATCACTTTTGTCCACGCCTAGGAGAAACGGGCAACGTATGCTGAACGTCTCAGCTCGTACCGCTGTTTCCTGCCAATTTGATTGAAAATCTATGGAAAAGAAACAACAACCAGAGATTCGCCAAGGCGAGATTGCGGAGGTCCAAGCAATCGTTGATCGATTGACAAAGAGAAAGATCGAAAAGCGAAAAGAACCAGCGTGGGCAGAGCGAGCGGAACGTATTACAAAGACGCTGTGGCAATCAGGAGTCACTGGCTATCTGACGGCCATCGCCATCGCGCTCATAATCACGGTAGCGCCGAGTCAAGCACTAGGCAATACGCTCTTGACTATCGTGCTGCTCGCTATGCTGTTGATACTGGCAGTGATGGCGCTCCAGGGCATCCAGGTCATCCCCCTTTTGATCGCAATGTTCAAGCGCCCATTTGACCCAACTTTTGAATTGGTGAATGGGGCGATTTTGGCTGACTTGGACAGCGTCAATCGCTTGGGCGCTTGCAGCAGGGAGGCGGTTGAGTACGTCTTGACTCAATATAGGCATCAGCGTCTGGCATTCGAGACTCGCACCTCGTCCCTCGGGGGGCAACTCGAAAGATTTGGGCTCTTCCCCGTATTGGCTACGTTTGGCGTTGCATCTACCGCCCTGATGAACAGCCCATATCAGTGGCTCCGAGGATTGGTGTTTCTTGTGCCAGCGTTTCATTTTCTCAAGCTCATGAGCCTCGGCATTACACAGGAAATGGACAGAACGATTGCCCTGCTCGAATACAGCCTTGCCGGACGGGATCGGGCAGATGCCGTCGATGAAAAGCAAGATGCGGCTCTGTCCGCCGCTACGGCGTCAACTGCCTGACCCCACTGAGTGGCACATGCCAAACGACGAATTGCCCATCTACGACGCCGTTTCAGTGTCGTTGCGATCGTACTTCTCGATCACCTACCTTCGAACAGCTCATTTTCTCGCCGAAAGGGCTGCAAGCATTGAGGCGGAGTATTCGGGCTACACTAGTGTCAAGACGGCTGAACACCAGGGCGCCGTGACTGCGTCTATCTTGTAGTGTGGCTGGAGTTGAGGCCTACATCAACGAGGTTTTCTCCGACGCTGCCGACGAGCACTATTTCAATCTTGGGGAACTGGGAGAGTTGGAGAAGAAACGCTTGGCGCGAGCCTGGACGTCGGCTAAGAGTGTTGAACGTGCCGAGGTGCTTGAGAAATACCAGCTCGCGTGCATGCTGGTGGATCGACCGGCTTTGGCACGTGGCGCGGCTCCATGGCAGGACGTAGAGATCGGAATTGCGATGCGCAATGCGCTCATGCACTTCAAGCCGCAAACCGTTGGGATGAGCAACGAAAATTCGCCGGCTGTGGCCGAGAAGGAGTGGAACAGCGTTGGCCAAAAGCTCAGAGGCCGCGCGATCAAGCCGAACCCCTTTGCACTACTAAACCAACCTGACTTTCCCTATCGGCTTCTCTCCGCCAGTTGCGCCGAATGGATCTGTAAGAGCTCGCGCGCTTTCATCCAGCAGTTTGCGAAACACATCGGCCTGACCGATCAGCGTCTCGACAACCACACCATCCTCATTGCAACGCTTACAGACTAGGCATGAGACGTGCAGAAGCTAATGGTAGACGGCGCACGTCTGAGCCGAAGTGCAATCGACCGGATCGACAGCCCGGCTACCACGCAGCGAGATATTTCGTTGCGTTCACCAAGCGTCAAGGCAAGCCGGGAACGGTGCCGTTGCGCTGGCTGTCTTCCTCCAGTTCTTGCGAACGGCGGTTGTCAACATAGTTGTCGCGCCACCTCACGCAACCTGTTTTAGTTCTGCGGGCTCAATCTGCTCCGGATTGAGCCAGACTTCGTCCGACAAACTCCAGTTCCGCGTCGGCCCTGAACAACGCGCAGGCGTTCTGGCCTTAGCCTTGGCATAGACCGCTTCACGGTGCGCCAGCACCGCCGCGGCTTTGCCACCGTGGCGCTGCGCCGGCGTCACGAATTTCAGTCCACTATGCTCTGCGTCCTTCGGTTCCGCAGCGACGAAGGCCGATTCGGCCTGGAAGCAGTCACTATGAGCAAGTTGCCGACGCTTCCACTCCCGGACGGAAGCCGGAGGAAGCTGTTTCGTTGCCAAGTTTACATTGGGCATCTTTCAACGCCCCAGTCCCAGCAGGCGCTAGCGATGAGGGGCGCGCCACTACACCTGTAGGTTCGCCGGCACCGGGTGCCCTCCCATGGCCCATTCGCCAGGACCGGAGCACCGGGTACCGTCAGCGCGAGCCTATTTCGCAATTTGCCTCGCCCTTCGTAACAATCAGAGAAGCATACCCCTCGAAAGTGCAGCATAGATCCCTCATACGGCTGGCAGAAGGGACTCTACGTCTCACGGCGGCAACATCATATGATGTACAATGCCGCGTGCCCTTGAATTCTCAGCGTCAGACGCTATCATATGATCGATGAAGAGTGCCCGCCAAATATTCGTTCGGAACTTATCGATAAGTGCCGAAGAAGCCACTGTCGCACCGCGGAATTCAAACCTAACGCGCCGACTGACTGGAGGCCTACGAGTGTCACGGACCCACGCGATCCAGATGGCCGCCCGTTTTCGGACTTTACAGCTTGGGATTTCATCGCCGAGCAACTCGAAGCCGGTGCCCGGGTTGAAGTCATGTTGCTGACCAAGCCCCCCGGCAAAAAAGGCTATGTGATCAAGATCCCTACTGCCGCCGGAGTCATCTATATAAAGCTCCAACTGACGCCTCCTGGCGTCAAAGGGCGTAGCTTTCACTACAGCTACTACTAGTCTCTCAACCACTGAGGCGAAAACATGACCCAATCTATTGCGACGCGGTGCCTGGCCTGCCCAGATTGCGAAGGCACTCATATCAAGACGGTCTATGAAAACCATTCTTTTGAGTACGGGGAAAATAATAGGGCGGTGACCCTAAAAGCTACTATCCCGGTGCATTATTGCCAAAATTCAGATTGTCAAGAAATATTTCTTGGTGAGCAGGCAATGAAAATTCGGCATGAGGAAATTTGCCGTTATCTAGGCATCCTCAGTCCGTCGGATATAAGGCAGCTGCGAGTGAAGAAGGGCGGTGCAGTTGGAGCTTTTTCTAAGGTTACTGGGATCGGAACTGCAACCATTCAGCGATGGGAAGCCGGACAGATCTTTCAAAGTAAAAGTCAGGATAATTACTTGCGCCTCTTGGCGCGCAATGACAATTATGACTTTTTAAGTGATAGCGGAAATACTAATGAAAGTATAGATAATAAAAACAACAATAATATTTCGCAGAAAAAATTTAGATCTTTTGGTGACGATGCAATGCCAAATTTAATAGCTCAGCGAAATTCATTTGAGCTTCGGCATAAAAAGGTCGCATAGATATGTACGTTGTAACTTTTTATTCGTTCAAAGGTGGCGTGGGGCGATCGATGGCCCTTGTCAATGTTGCTGCTGCACTAGCAAAATCAGGGCGAAAAGTCCTTATTGTAGATTTTGACCTTGAAGCGCCAGGATTAACCTCTTTTAAGTTTTCGAATGAGAGCAATCTAACTCCCGGGATTGTTGAATTCGTCACTGAGTATGTCGAGACTTCCCAAGTCCCAGACCTGAACGAATTTTTATATCAAGTCGAATCCTTCCAGGAAACGGGGGGTTCGCTCACAGTCATGCCTGCGGGCCTCCAGGATGAAACCTACGAGCAGCGGTTTGCATCCATCGATTGGGAGATGCTTTATGAGAAAAATGACGGCTATTTGTTGATGGAGGATTTGCGCAAGCAGTGGGAGGATGTTGTAAACCCAGATTATGTATTTATTGACTCGCGAACAGGTTTCACTGATGTGGCGGGAATTTGTACAAGGCAGCTTCCTAATGCAGTTTGCTTGATATTTTCTCCCAATCGCCAAAATCTTTTTGGTCTCGAAAGAATTTGCGGCAGCATAAGAGATCAGGAGAGGATATCTGGCCTTCGACATCCAAGGCTTCACTTTGTTGCTTCGAATGTTCCAAATTTGGATGATGAGAATGAGATTCTGGCCAAAAATCTTCGGGAATTCAGTGAACACTTGTCGTATAACAAGCTCACGGCGACCATTCATCATTACAATTCTTTAGCCCTTGTAGATCAGGGAATTTTTGTTCTTGAGCATCCGAAAAGTCAACTCAGTCGTCAATACACTAATCTTGCAGAACAAATAGCCAAAAGTAATCCAGAGGATAAAAAGTCAGCTATTAGATTTCTTCAGGCTGCTGCGCGGGACTATCCCGAGGCGGGAGACGGACTTAGAGCTGTCGAGGTAGATGCACGTATTGAGGAAATATTGGCGTGCTTGGGGCAAGATAATGAAGTGATATTCTGGATTGCTAGGGTATATAGAGCGGCTGGAAAATGGGATTTAAGTCGAGCATTCCTGGAGCGTGCAGTAGAACAGGGGTTCGACGACCCCCAGGCACGCCTTGATCTCGCCATGATAAAGATCCACGGGTCTTCGACGGACAAACGCGATGCCTCAGACGATCTTGATAGCGTATTGAACCGCAATGAACGGATCAAGGTCACCGATCTGGCCTTCGCAATTCAACTTAAGTTGGAGAATCCTAACGTAGACGAATCGGATATATCGCGCGCTCGGAGTATATCGGCTCTAGGATTGGAGGATGTTTTTTTTCTTGCGTCAGAGTTAAACACTAGTAAGAAAAAATGCAGAATCGCGCGTGCCATTCTTTTAAATGCATTGCAAACCAGACAATTATCTGAAGAGGAGCAATTGCAGATTATTGGCCAGCTCGCTTTGTGCTCGATTCCATTGGGAATGCTCAAGGAAACAGTGGCGGGATTTGAGGGGCACGGCATAAATTTGAGTACCGAAAGTATCCAAGACGCATTTAACTTTGCAATGGCTTTGTATTGGTTAAAAGATCCGCGAAGCGTTGATTATTTTACACGGGTCATAGATTTGGCTCCTTGTATTGATGAGATGCAAGAAATCAATCATTTGCAGTGTGTTGCATTTGCCTATTGGGCCGTTGGCAAGCCAGAATTGGCTACGGATTTCTTAAAAAAATCCAGAGTTTTGGCGCTTTCTAAATTTCATCCATTTGTTTTTAGCTGTTGGAATTATTTAGAAGTTAGTGTTCGTGAATTTGTCAGGCATTTGGATGAGATGAGTCGACTAATAGAAGGGGAGGAGAGGGCGCCATTGTTTTTGGCGGCATAACTCTCTCGAATATTTTGAGAGGAATGCTGCTGGTAACTTCGCATGTTTTCTCCGTGCTAGACGACAGTAAAAACACAAAGGAAGCAGAATGGTCGGAAGTTCCCTCTTGATGTCCGGTACCTCACGCCGTGTAGTGGGTGACTCGTTACCGCCGGTGTTGCGCAAACCGCCCCCTATGCCACCTGTGAAGCCGGCCGCGCCGCCCAACCCCGTGAAATCCGGTAAATAGGGCAGCGAAGTCATGAATCCTCAGCAACGATTCTGGCGCGCGCTCTACGAGCTCGTTTCGCATGCCTACTTCCTCGAAGGTTATTGTCAGCGATCGGCCGTATGGGAGCGGCGGACCAATGTTACGTTGGCGCTCACTTCTACCAGTAGTCTCGGTATCTGGGCCGTGTTCAAGCAGTTTCCGCTCTTATGGAGCGGCATTATTGTCGCGACTCAGCTTGTCAGCGCGACCAGCAAGCTGTTGCCGTTCTCGAGTCGCGTACGAGCGGCATCGGCCTGTGCTCACGAGTACCGCTTGCATTTGAACTGGGCCGAAGCGCGTTGGTGCGAAATTGCTGACGGGCTGCTGACAGACGCCGAAATCAGCAAGGCGCGTGTCGACCTGCAGGCAAAGACGGCGAAGAGTCTGAAGTCGCATTTTCCGCTGAGCGGTCTGCCGGACAATCCCGGCCTACTGGAAAAGGCGGAGGCACGTGCAAATCATTATCTGACACACCATTACGGTGAGGAGCAATGCGATGACCAATAGCCAGAAGCCGAGCGTTCCCCAGCAGCCGCCGCGCTATACGGATCGGGGGGCGAACCTTCCCCCTGTTCAACACAAGCCGCCTCCCATGCCGGCTGTGAAACCGTCCAAGCCGAGCAAGTGACGGGAGACTACATATGGAATTTTCTGAAGGCGATCAGGTCCGGCTCAAATCGGGAGGACCAGTGATGACGGTGGAACAGCTGGGTGAGCGCCTCGGCGAGCCATTGGTGTTCTGCGTGTGGTTCGAAAGGGTGGGCAGTTGCCAGCAGAGCCGGCGAGATGCTTTTCCGCCAGTCGTACTGCAGACTGCGCATCCTGCCGGGACGCAAGCGCTGAGCGTCAGCAGGGGATAACATGATTCGCGCGGGCTTCATTGGCATTGATCGCTATCAGGACTCCGGTATCCGCGATCTTGGTGGTGCCGTTCGGGATGCCCAGGCACTGTGGGCCGTGCTTGGCGACGCCATGGCCGGGTGCGACGGCGTGCTGCTTGTGGACGCGGACGCAACCCTGGATAACGTAAACCGGCTGCTTGGTGACACCCTGGACGCCGCGATCGAAGATGATGTTGTCTTCCTGAGTTTTGCAGGGCACGGAACTGCCGATCACAGGCTGGTCCTCGCCGATACGCAGATGGCTGACCTACCAGGCACCACACTTGGCATGGATAGTCTTGCCGCGCGATTTAAGGCAAGCCGCGCCCGGGCAGTGGTCCTGCTTCTGGACTGCTGTTTCAGCGGCGGCGCCCCGGCACGCGTACTGGATGCGGGAGTGGTGGCGCGCGGCATGACATTGCCCCTTGCAGATCTGGCGGGACGAGGGCGTGTGCTGCTTGCCGCGTCTGCCGCCGATCAGGCTGCGCTGGAAGACCCGCAGACACGCCATGGCCTCTTTACCAAAGCCATTGTTGACTACCTTTTGTCCGCGGACGGGCCGGTGAGCGTGGTTCGGCTGGTCGACGAAGTCGTTCGCAAAGTGCGTGCGGATGCAGGCCGTCTCGGCTATCAGCAGGGGCCGGTCATGTTCGGACTGGTGGAGGAGGAGTTGACGTTGCCGGCCGGCCGGCGTGGTCCCAAGTATCTGGAATGCTTCCCGGAGCGGGGGCTGGCTACCACCAGCGGCAATTTCGGCGACCTCGCGGCATTTGCCCTGCCGCAGCAAGCCATTGCAGCCTGGCAGGAGCGGTTTCCGACCGGTCTCAATGCCCTGCAGATCGCTGCCATCAATGAACATAGGGTGTTGGATGGCAGCTCGCTGACGGTGGTTGCGCCGACCAGCGCGGGGAAGACATTCATTGGTGAATTGGCGGCCATGAAGGCGATTTCCGAAGGGCGCAAGGCGGTGTTCTTGCTACCTTACAAGGCGCTCGTCAATGAAAAGTTCGAGGACTTTTCCGCGCTGTACGGCGCGCAACTGGGCCTTCGCGTGGTGCGGTGTAGCGGCGATTGGCAGGATCAGGTCGGGGACGTCTTGCGGGGCAAGTACGACATCGCGTTCTTCACATACGAGAAGTTCCTCAGCATGTCCCTCGCAGCACCGTCCCTGATGCATCAGCTAGGAATGGTGGTGCTGGACGAGGCGCAGTTCATCACCGAACCAGGACGCGGTATGGTCGTTGAGCTGCTGTTGACCAACCTGGTGAGCCTGCGTCAGCGGGGTGTCAGTCCGCAACTGCTGACGCTCAGCGCGGTCATTGGCGATATCAACGGATTCGACCGCTGGCTAGACTGCTCGCTGCTGCATACCCAGGAGCGCCCAGTGCCGCTGACCGAAGGCGTATTGGACCGCTCTGGTGTCTGGAAGTATGCGTCGGCCGAGGGGCACGTGCAGGAAGTGGCCCTCGTAGACCGCTACGCCATCAGTCAGCGGGGCAACAGCGCGTCTTCACAGGACATAATTGTGCCGCTCGTCCGAAAGCTAGTGGCGTCCGGCGAAAAAGTGATTGTCTTCCGGAATGCGCGCGGACCGGCAGCCGGATGCGCGGAATACCTGGCACGCGATCTCGGCTTGGCCCCGGCGCGCAAGACCATCGACGCGTTGCCGGCGACGGACTTGTCTGACACGTCTCAACGATTGCGGCGGTCACTCGAAGGCGGGGTCGCTTTTCATAGCAGCGACCTAAACCGCCTGGAACGTGTGGCCGTGGAACAGGGTTTTCGCGATGGAGATGGCGGGGTCCACGTGCTGGTGGCGACCAGTACCGTGGCGGCGGGCGTCAACACGCCCGCGTCCACAGTCGTCATCGTCGAATCGGCATTTCCAGGCGGTACGAAACAACCCTATACCGTTGCCCAATACAAGAACATGGCCGGGCGAGCCGGTCGCCTTGGGTTCGAGGCTCATGGCAAGTCCGTGCTGCTTGCCGACAATGTGTTCGAGCGTGACAGCCTTTTCCGGCGATACGTGCAGGGCGTGTCGGAGCCCATCACCTCGTCATTCGATCCAAACAATCCCGGGACGTGGGTAATCAAACTGCTTGCCCACGTGCAATCGGTACCCCGCAATGCGGTGATCGACCTTGTTGCAAATACCTACGGCGGCTACCTGGCTACCCTGCGGGATTCCACGTGGCGCGCCCGTATGGTGGTTCAGCTGGAGCACCTGCTTGACCGCATGGTTGCCGATCAGTTGCTCGAGGCACAGGACGGCACGCTGCGTCTCACGATGCTCGGGGTGGCATGTGGCGAGTCGCCGCTTTCCCTGGAATCGTCGCTTCGGCTGATCGAAATCCTGACAACGTTGTCGCCGGATGGCGTCACGCTGGAGATGCTGCTGGTCCTGGTGGAGGCGCTGCCCGAGCGCGACGAGGACTACACGCCCCAAGCGAAGAAGGGGGAGCCTCTTCGTCAACAGGAAGCCGCGCAACGATTTGGGTGGGAGGTGACGCGCCTTCTTCGGCATCGTGCCAGCAGCGACTTCGCATTCTACGCGCGATGCAAACGTGCTCTCGTGATCGCGGACTGGATGGACGGGGTGCCGGTTGCGGACATCGAGCGACGCTATTCACCCAACGTGTACCAGCGGGTTGGACACGGTGATATCCGAGGATATGCGGACGGCAGCCGGTTTGTGCTGGAATCGGTGCTGCGGATCGCATCGATTGTGCTGGAGCGCGCGGACGATCCGGGGGTGGTGGCGAATCTCCTCAAGCGGCTGGACGTCGGGATCCCCGCCGCCGCACTCCCGCTGACCGGATTGCCTGCGGAGCTCTCGCGCGGCGAGATCCTCGGGCTGTGGACCGCCGGCATCGTCAGCCGGGACGATGTGCTACGCGTCGCGCCGGCAGTTCTAAATGCCGTGCTCGGCAATCGTCACGAAGTGCTGCTCGCCAACCTGAAGGCCGCTTGAGGGTGGCGTTGGGCGCGCGGGAGGCCTGTTCGGTGCGAGGCCCACCGTTTCCGACTAGTATTGTCTTATAGCTGCCGGCGCGTCGTGGGGAGCAACAGGCCGTACGCACCGAATAGTTCTGCATTCATTAGTGTCGCTGCGGCCCGCCAGTGTTCGGGCGCAGACACGAGGCGCAATGGCCATTGCAGCATGTCAAGGGGTGGCGCAGCGGCGGTTCGCTGCCAACCAGCAAAGCTGGAGGTGGCGAACTGCAGCGTGCTCGCCTGGAGCAACGTAGCGGTGAGCCGATAGGGTTGTGCCAGATCGGCTGCGAGCCGCAGCGCCTTTTCCACGAAATCCTCGAAGACTCCCGCATAAAAGTCATGCAGACAAAGTCGACCTGAGCCGTGGCGGTCTTCCGGAAACGTCCATACGCCCGCACGTCAGTCAGAAGATCGGGTCGTAGGCGCGTTCTCCATCCATTCCTGGTTGTAGCCTTGGCGAAGTTCCTTGAGCAGGGCGAGCGAGTGGACAATGTCGGGATGCGTCGACGTCGCGAGCTTGGCCCCGTACACGCCTATTTGGGCGTCGTATAGGTCGTAGCGCTTGCTCTCTCGGATGGCCGACACTAGCCAGCGCTCGTCCGGAAGGATCAGGTGGGCGAGGCGGGGAAGGGAGGCAGCTATGGCCAGCCCAGCAGGGTCGAAGTCCACGAACGCATCGACCGGCTCCATACGAGCCGCAAGGACCTTCGCTGCGTCAGTGAGGCTGAAAGTCGGGTCGCCGCGGAAGATCGCGAGGGTGCTACCGCGAGCATAATCGATCCATTTATAACGGTCCAAATCCCTGAAAGTCTCGAGGTTTTCGACCAGCAGGATACGGTCGCACTGGACACGCATTGCGTCGTCGGCCCTCAGCACCATATAGCCGCCGCCTGGCGCCTTCAACTTTGCCCCGTCAAGAACGCACTCGCCATGGGCCGTCCGCAGAGCCACCGAATTCGAGTGTGGGCGGCTGCCGAACACCTTTTCGGATACACCACTGTACTCCGCAGTTTCGGCACGGCGAATCTCACCTGCGGGCCGCGTGAGTGGGATCCCTCGATTCTCAAGGAGCTTCGCTGCTCTTTCCCAGTCCTCGGGGCCGTAGTGGATCGATCGGCCGGAAGCCCGTCCGACGCCATAGGTCGCAATCGTCGAGGAGAGAGGGCCAGGCTTCCGCGTCGCTGGCCGGTCAGCGATCAGGCGTTGAAGAAAGGTGATTTCCTGGGCGGAGAGAATCATAGGAAACCGTGCGCGAGGATATCAATAGATACCTGGTTGGCATACAGATGGTCAGCGGGCAAAGCGTTGACGAAGGTGAGGTGGACGCCTTCGCTCTCCAACTGGATTGACGCATAGAGCAGCCAGTCTTCATCCCACAGGTCCAAGCCGTCGGCATAACGCTCCTTCCAGTCGCGCAGTGAGATGGATTGGGAGGACTGGTGAAGCGCCGCGATCAGGTTTCCCAGCATCGCATCATGGGGCTCCAGAAAGTCGGGGGGAGCCGTATCGTCTTCGTCGATAATCCCAAGAGCCGGCTCTGGTTCCTGAACCGGGATCGGAACCGCACGCGGAGGCAGGCGCCGGAGCGCATCCATCAGCGCGGCGCGATCGCGGTCACCGCACGTCCTTACGTCCAGGTTATGCACCAACGGAATTGGCTCCGCCACGAAGATATCGGGAGGCGCGACGTCCGAAGAGACTTCGAATCCAGATGCGGTCTTGTTCTGGCGCAAATAGTGCGCAACGCGACCGAGCTTTCGCACCCGTTCCGATTGCATCCTGGCTCGAAAGAGCGAGCGGTTTATCGCCGTCTGGACGTCTTTGATCTGCAGGGTCCATGTGAGGATGCGGCTAGTCAGCCGCTTGCGCACGATCGACCGTACGTCGAGCATTCCAATGTTAAGCGCTTGGGAGTCTATCTCGCCGAACAGGCTGCTCACCTGCTCCATTTCGTTCAGGGACTCGGATACCTCGTTCACATAGAACTTGTTCTGGCGAAGCTTCGCCTGAAAGTTCGATACGTCGCCGTACTGCGTCGAGATGAGCGCATGGAGCAACGACAGATTCCGCTCGATGGAGTATGAGATGTCGATCACCGTGTCGACTAGTTGGGCAATCAGTGACTCCCGGTCACTGGCGTCGCCGTTCTCATGTCGAACGCGTATTTCACGCCAGACCGAGCGTGCTTGCCGGATCCCACCAGTCAGGCGGGTTAGCGTCTGGTACGCTCGATAGCTGACGAGGTAGTCGGCGATAAAATCGCGGAGCCGCGGGTTCAGGCGGTACACGCCTTCGTCCTGCGGCTTCAGCGCTTTCAGGTTCGAGAGTGTGTCGATACGGCCGTTCCGAGAGCGGTCTCCTAGCTCCACCGATGCATCGAAGGCTTCCGAGATCAGGTCATCATTTTGACTCAGCGCCCGGAGAAGCTTGGCGATCTGATCCGAGGACTCACGCATCGCTTATCCCGCCCAGAGTTTGTTGCTCTTCGACCACCTCGTCTTCGATCCGGTCGGCCTGGATGGATTCGTTCTCCGAGATGAATTCGATGATGGAGTAGAGGTGTTCGATCTTGCCGGTGATCTTGTAGATGTCGGCCTGGGGGTTGAAAAGAATCACATAACCCTCTTCGCGCAACTGCTCCAGAACCTTGCGGAAATTCTCTCGGATGGACTGGCGCGGGTTGAACCCCTTGATTACATGGCTGAGTCCGTTGAGTTGGCTCTCCAGTGAAGCGCTCTCGATGATGAGCTCTTCCATCCGTGCCAGCCGAATGACGTCGCCCGGGCTCAAGGCGATCTCGGTCGAGTTTGTCTGGCGGATGAGGTCGAGCAGCATCACTGCCGGGCCGTAGATGTCCCGGAAGCGGCGGAGGTCTTCTTTCAGGCGAGTGACCGACAGGGTCGTGATGTCCTTCGGCGCCGTGAAATACGTACCGTCCTCCGGATTTGTGCGCGCGAGGCGGTAGTCCATGTGGTCCAGAATGTCTTCGACCTTTGCCAGCACTACTGGATCCATGAGGTAGTTGTACTCGGTCTGGTACGCTACCGAGCAGATAAAGCGGCCGGAGAGCAGGGTCTTGAGAACGGTGGCGATCATTGGGCGCCTCCAGCAGCGTTGGTCGCGATTGCGCCAGTAGAAAGTAGGTCGTGCTTTGGTACGGCGAATGTACGGATCACGCCCATATCTTCCAAACGATATCTCTGCGCGAACTTGCGATAGTGGCGAGGGTTCAGGTCCGGGGAGGCAGTGATGACGTCGATCCGGTTGTCGCGCAGCATATCCATCAGCGCGATGAAGTTCGGCCCGTCAAATTTCCCAACCTCGTCGGTCACCCATGTGATGTAGACATCGCCAGTGCCTCGGATCATGTTCAGCATCCCAAGCAAGAGCGTGATCAGGATGATGGAGGTGAGGCCGTTTGACGAGACATTCTCCAGTTCGCTTTCGCGATGGAACGTCTTCTCGATCTCATTTTCCAGAACCTTGCCGCGAATACGTATGTGCTGCGATAGGTCGACCTCGAGCCGGCCGCCGCTGGCAATGGTATTGGCGAATTCATGAAGGACGATCTCGGCGGCCTCGTCAGGAACTTGCCGCCGTTGGCCGGCGCGACCCAGGGTGAAGTGGGTCTCACTCGCGAATTTGCTAACCTGCTTCAAACGCTCCATAAAGCCCAGGTCTGAGAAATCGGTGACCATCTCGATCTCCAGCCCACGAATGCGCTCGAACTGCTGGACCGCCTGAAGGCCTTTCCCAAGGTTCTTATTGAAGCGCTTGATCTCCGTCTCGAAGCTCAGAATCGCGCTATGGAACCGTTCGATCGTGTCTAGAATTACTCGCAGCGTATTGTTCAGGTTCGCAACAACCTCGGCGGGGATATTGCGATGGCACCGTACGAGGGCGCGTGCCTTTTCAATACGATCATTCGATACCTCCGCCACGGAGCGCTCGACAAACTCCTTGACGTTGTTCTCACCGGCCGTCAGTCGATTGTAGATCGTGCTGTGAAGCTCTCCGATCCGACGGATCGTCAACGCGTACTTACTTTGTGCGGAGCTGACGTTGATCGCCAACTGAGAGGCGGTCATGCTGGGATCGATGGAGACATCCGTGCGCTTTGGTGGCGGTAGCTCAGCCTCAAGTGCCTTCAGTTTGTTGACCTGGTCGGACCGATCGGCGATTGCTTCATCGAAGGCTTTCTGCTGTACGCGATAGGCTTCATTTGCGCGCTGGACGGCGAGTTCATGACCTTTGATGGCTGCGTCGGCCTTCGACAGCGCCGTATTGGCCTCGTGTAACGCCTCTTCAAGGCGGATGAGCTCGGTCGGTCCTTTGCTGTTGAGCCAGGCGCGCCACTGTTCGACCAGCACCGCCTTGTTTTCCAAGGTGCGCAAAGTTTCATCGATCTCTCTACGTCGTGCATCCCATCTCTCGATCATCTCCGGATCGAGATTCTGTGCGCGCAGCCGCTCATTTCGACGCGCTGTAAGCGCGGTCACTTGGCTGGCGGCTTGCTTCTTGATCGCTTCACGGCGGACTTCGAAATCCGATGCCTCGCTCTTGGCGGCAATCCCGGCGTCCCAAAGTTCACTGTCGAAGCGTCGTTCGATTCGCTGGAGTTCTTGCTTCGCGGAGGTAACATGTTCTGCCTGCGCTTGCTCCAGTACCTTCAACTCCTTGCCAAGTCGGCTAGCTATCGCGGCGAGCTGTTCGCGCTCCTCCCTTTTTGCCTGGTCGAGCGCGTCACGGGCCTTGGCGAGGCTGAGTTCCTTTGTGGACTGGTTCTTCGAGAGAAGCGATACTTGGCTTTGAGCCACCAGGAATGATTCGTGCGCGCTCGCGACATTGGCGGAGGCGGCCTCGCGTTTGCCCTTTGTTTCAGTCAGGATGGTGCTTGCGGAGGCAAGACGCTGACGGGCGCGTTCAATTTGGACACGGATATCGTCCTCGTCAGCCCACGCCGGCATGGCCAGCTTTTCCACATCAAGGGACCATCCGAAGACGGACGCCGGGTCAGAACCGTCGGCAAACGTTGGGTTGAGGTCCGTACGAGCCAGATGCTGGGGATCAATGACCTTTGCGAAGTGTTCCCAGTTCTCGCTCGGCTCGCGGCGGATGAACGCCAGCAGCGTTCCGTCTTCGGGGTTGAGGCTTCGCTCCAGGCAGGCAATCTCGGAACCAATGCCCGCGATCTGCTCTTGAGCCGCCGAGACTTCCTGATCGAGAAGGGTAAAGCGTTCGCGGGCGGCCATGCTTTCCTGGCCTCGCGTCACCTCAAGGTTACGGGCACCAACTAGAGAATCCTTGATGTCATCGATCTGATCACGAAGGTCGTTGACGAGCGCCCGGGCCTCCTCCGGCCCCTCAACACGAGTTGAGCCGATCTTCGCGCCTTCAAGCGCAACGCGAGTCTCAATCAACTTGGCCTGGTTGGCCGTTGTCTGTTCTGCGTGACGCTCGCGTGCAGCTTCTAGGGACGCGTTCTTCTGGTTGTTCAGGCTCTCGAGTTGCGCAGAGCGACGTTCGCGGTTCTCCTCGGCTTCACGACTGAGCGTCTCCAGGTCGGATTCGCGAGCGGCATCTATACTCTCACGCGCGGCCCGAATCTCGTCGTCGATGATGGCCGCTTCGGCGGAATATACCTTACGCTGGTTCAGGATGCCGGCCCGTTCGGCTTGCAACTCCTGTACGTTTTCTTGCTTCTTGGCCCAGCCAGCGGCGTCTCCATTATCAAAACGCGTCTTCAGCGCAGCTTGGTCGTTAAATGCCTGATCTGCAGTACGACGGATAATTTGCGCTTGCTCGAGCGCGGTGTTCAGTGTTGTCTGGATATCCTGCTCCGACTCTTGCTGGCGTCGGCGTTGTGTAGCTGCGCTCTCCTGGCGGCCTGTGATGTCGGCGAGCGCATCCATCTTGTTCTGTAACAGGGCGCTCACCTCTGAGGCGAGCAGGCGAATGTCATCTTCCTCACGATAGCAACGATCGATAGTCGATTCGAGCTCGTCCACAGATGACGTAACCCTCTCAGCGTCCTCGCAAGCTCGGCGATTCTTGATCCAATCGGTGATTTCAGCCTTGGTCTGCTTCAGCAGCAGTTTGTTCCGTTCCGAGTCGGAGTTGGCGTTCGTCTCCTCGTTGACCATACCGACGGCGACCTGGATGAGGTCGGCGAAGCTCACGTGTTCCTTGACTACCGAACCAACCAGGCGGTCGAGGTTCGGCATTGCCCGCGGAGCAAAGGAGTATTCGCGGGCAATCTGGCGCAGCTTGTGCGCCTGCTTCGTGGTAGCCTGCAGATTCAGAATGATCGATCGATACTCGGAGGTGTCGAGCTTCATTGAATAGACGACGCCGACATTTGTGGCCGCTGTCTTGGACCCTTCGTCATCCAGAAACGTCCCGTTCTCGTCGACGAAGATTTCGCGTCGGAAGCCGCACTCGAATAGCCGATACTCGAGGGCGTCAGGATTGTCTCGGCGAGCACGCAGAACGGCCAGGCGTAGATCGTGCGCTTCGGACGGCCCGCGCTGGTACTCGAAAACGATTGCACTTTCCGGCGTGGGCAGCGTGAACCGGGGCATGGATTTCTGGCCATGTCCGATCTGAATGATCTGACTCGGTAGGTGCCCGTAAAAAAGGGGGGTGAGACGGAGAGTCGTGGTTTTGCCAACGCCATTAGGCCCAACTACGGCGGCGCCTCCGCGCGGGTCGATTTCGGTGATTCGGCGCGAGGGACGTTGCTTGTTTGTCCCCACGTTGACGAGAAACATCTTCCGGATTCGATGCACGGGCCTTCCTTCGGTGTTAGCTTCCAGGGCCACAGCGGTGGCCCGAAACGACGAATTGGCTACCTTTACACAGGCCGATAGTTTGCCAGATTGGGTTCAGGCCCAGTGCATAGGGAAGATCACCATCGAAAAGGTCGGTGGTCTGGTAAGAAGAATCGAGGTGCTCGGTGATCCAGGGCGGAAATTTGTACAGGTGGCGGAAGTGGGCTCCCGTAATACGGGAGCATTTGCCTTTGTAAGAAGACCTAAGTGTCTACACCCCTCAGCGCACTCTATGTCAGGAACGGCTGGATAGACTTGCTGTAACCATGCTGAATACCCGAAGAGAAGAAGCCACCACAGTCGGCCTTCCTGACACAAGGGCCACACTCCGTCGCGTACTCGTTCTTCCAGTCAGAGATCGACTGGACGTAGGATGGCTCGACGTCGCGATTCACAAGACACAATGGATGGTTGTACACGGATGTTTTGAGGCCGTAGCTCCTCAAGATCTTCACGGCCTTGCTCAGTTCCGACTTGTACTCAATAGGGTCGATCCAGAGCGCATCCAAGTTCGCGCGAGTGAAGCCCGTCATCTCGAGAGCCATGAGAGCGACGTGGTCCACGAACAGTAGATTGCGTGCAATATACTCAGCCAGCTCTGGCAAGCCCTCGCAGGTTTGCTTGTGGAGCACCACTCGAATCTCGACCTTCTGGTTCAGGCGCTTGAGATTCAGGATACCGCGGATGGTTTCGTCGAATGCTCCCTTGGCCTGGACGACGTAGTCATGCCGTGACGGATCCGCCGAATAGACGGGAATGCCAACCATCATGTCAGGATGGCAGATAGCAGCGTACTTCGCAGCGAACTGCGGGTCAGCAAAAGTCCGACCGTTGGAAAGGATATGCAGCGAGGTATGTGGCAGCCAGTTCTTGATATGGCGAAGCAAGCCGATGAAGCCGTCACCATACAACGTCGGTTCACCTCCGGTGATACCGAGATTGCGAGTCTCTCGGGGGATGAGGCGAACGGTCTCCTTCGCCTCTTCCAATAGCCAGCTGTCATCTACGCGCTTTGGAGGCTGGGAGCACATCAAGCAATAGTTGTTGCACTGCTCCGTAAGCAAAAGGCTGTTGTGATTGGAACTCGCGCGATACAACGACCGAACACGGCCATCGCCGCTTAAAGCGATGACATCGCCATCATCCAGATAGGAAAAATCGTCACCTAATAGCGTGCACGGTGTTTCTTCGCCGAGATCTGCAGGTCGGCTATTGAACGCTAGATAGTGCGCAAATCCCGCTGGCACAGGTCCGGAGCCCTTGGCCAGGAATGCCTTGACTCCGCGCAGCGGTGCGGCGAGCGTGCGATTTGTGCTCAGACTTAATATCTGGCGCTGAGCGGTAGTCTTTCCCGTCCAGATGACGCGGCCTGAAAGAGTTAGCATCGGTTCACCCACCGCATGAAGATTTCCTTCGCTTCGGCATCTCGGCGCATGAGGTCTAGCAAGTGTTTGGTCACACCCATCATGCGTTTGCAAAACTCTGATTCTGGCTTTCGTCCAAGGACATCGCCGTACATCGCATGATGGAACACCGGCTCGGCTCCGCACCACGGCTCGAAGGCGCAATCGCTACACATCGGCGCCGAACCCGTGAAAGAATCCTCGAGCGCATTGAGCAAAGCGTCGTTCGTAAAGATCTGCTCGTAGGTGTTCGTATGGACGTTGCCAAGCCGGAACGTTGTGTCGCCCATTTCTCGAAGCATCCGGCTCTCGTCCGACGCATACACATCGCCGTCGTAATTGAACACTACCGCAGCGATACCTGCCCCAGCCGGGTTCATCAAGTCGACGAAACCAGGATCATCCGACGTCAACATCTTCGTCAAAATGAGGCTGGAGTAATACTCGGTGAATGGCAGACCGGCTTTGTTAAGTTCCAGGATGTAGTCCAACCCTTCCTTGTAGAACTGTAGCCAACGCTCTGCGTTATAGGCTTGGAAGCTCTTCGTCTTCAGAGCGAACCCATAGGGCGAGAGGTGCCGCAGAAAGATGCCGCTTAAGCCGTGCTTGACGTATTCGTCGATGATGTCACGGACCCTGTTCAAACTCGCCGGCGAGGTTGTCATCAGAGCCGATACGGAGTCGTACCCGACAATATCCCTTGCCCGTTGAAGTCCTGCGACAAACCGTGCGTGACTATCGCGTCCCGGGCGCGGACGATTCTTGTTGTGCAGATCTTCCGGACCGTCCAACGAGGAAGACAGGTAGATACGGTGGTCTCTGCAATATTCCAGGATTTCGTCAGTGGCCAGTGCCAGGGTCGTCGTAATGACGAACTCCAGATCACGGCCTTCCGCAAGGCCACGTCGCTCGGCCTTCTCGACTACGTATCGAATCAGGTCGAAGTTGAGCAAAGGCTCGCCACCTTGAAACTCAATTTTGATGGCCGAGTTGGGCGACCGGAAGACAAGCTCCAGGGCCTTGTCTGCGGTCTCGCGCGTCATATCGAAGGCGCCTTTGTCCTCCGACTGACGTGATACTTGGCAGTACTGGCAGCTGTGGTCGCAGCGAAGCGAAACGACGAACAGATGCAGGTTCGTAAAATTCGAGAGCTTGTTGAACTTCGTGCGCGTCTTGAGTGCGAGAAGTTCCAGGCTGGCTTCGTCGCCCGCTTCCCTAATGAAGTGCCGCGATCGTAGCGAAATGTAATCATCGTCGGTGGGCTTGAGACGATGGGCAACCAGGTCATCGAGCCTTGTGCGCGACAAGAAGGTGAACTCGCCGACTGCGTTCGTGAGAACTACTTCTTCGTCATTCAACGGCTCGAACCGAAACGGCAGCAGATAATACTTACCGGAGCTGTCGAGGTAACTCTCGAGGGGCTGAAACTTGCTCATCCTTGGAGCCCGGTGCGCGAAAAAGCGTATGCCAGGATGAGGTTCCGGACAGGCTCCGTCTCTTCTTTGATTTGCAGACGCAACTGCTGGTCGAGCAATTCTCGCTTGAAGTTGGCCACCATGTCGTCCAGCGCGGTACTTGCCGCCTTCACTGGATCGATTTCGCAGACGAGCTTATCTCCACTTAGGGATATCAGAATGGTAAGGCGATCAATGAACCGATAGGCTGCCTTCTGAACAGCCTCCAGTCGATAGATGGCAGGGTCCAGTTCCAGACGTAGTGTCATCGTAGGCTCAAAAAAACGGCTCCGAGACGGAGCCGATACTGCAAATCAGTCTGCTGGAAGATTAACGACCAGAGTAATGCGATGCGTGGGATGCGTGCGAAGCATGCGAGGCGTGGGAATGGTGGTAGGCCATCAACGTGCCTTCTTCGGCGTTGCGCTTCAGAACGAACTTGAATGCATCACCGCTTTGAGTGCGTACTGCGATCTGCTCCGTCGGCTTCGAATCCGACGGTGAGATCGAGATCTGCCCCGTAGAATCATGAGTAGGAACTTGCATCGCCGGCGCGTTTTGTGCGGCGAATCCGGCTGCCACTGCTGCAAATGCTTTGAGGAATCCCTTCATTTTGACCGTCCCCCTGGTTGACATGTTTTCCCCACAGCAACAAATGCGCGTTTGGGGCGCATTTTGCAGCCGTCCCAGAATCTTGTCTGGCTTGTCCGGTGACGTTACAAATAGTTACGAGCGTGGGTTGCGCAAGTGTATACCGGATGGCCCCAAGTTGGTGCCTACGTTAGAGCACTCAACGCCCCCTCTTTTGTAGGGGAGGCCCACTGTCGAGGACGAGGGCTCGTCCGACTGGCAGTTCGCGGACCCTTTAGAGACGCTCGACCGCATCGAGGAGAGCAACCGTTTCGCACCAATAGGCCGGCGCCCACGCAACGCCGTAAATCAATCAGTGCGGGCACACTAGAGTGCTGTCAAAATCATGTCTATCTTCGTAGTTCGCGCTCGCCATTTCTGCGATGATCTTTGACGGCTTTTTCACCCAGCTCATCCCCACCATGGCTGGCCGTCGTGAGGGTGGTCTTTTCACCCAGGTCACGGGCTATTCGCCTCGAGCGGGGCGCCGCTTGGCCGCCTCCGCCGAGGGCCTGGCGACGCTGGGCAAGGCCGCCCGGGAGCGCGCTCGAGCGTCAATGATCAAGCAAGGCCTGTCGTGGGACAAGGCGACCGAGCGCCTAGCGGAAATTCCCAGCTTCGAAGGAGCAAGCACGGCCCCGAGCCCGAGCAAGCCAGGCGGAGTGTGCTACGCGCGAACTCTGGCGGCGGGCCGGGACCTTGACGTTCTCAATGATCGCCTCACAGCGGCTCGCGCCCTCGGTGCCGCCGAGGCTGGAAGGCGGGCCATCGAGGAGGCCGGGTTCGCCTCCCCGGCTTGGTTCGCGGAGGCCAACGAGGATCCCGAGGCCGGCGCCGAACCCGTGGCGTGGCGAGCGTTCCTTGAGGCCGGGGCGTGGGAGGAGATGGCTGCGCCGCTGCGGATCCTGGCCGGCCGGGCGTTGCTCGACTGGTTTGCGTGCTGGGACGTTGACTTCTGCCTGAGCTACTTCGAGGGCCACGAGCCCCATCCGGTCTTCCCTTTGGTCGCCCCCAAGCTCTCGCCTCGGATCGAGGCGGATCCGGAGCCAGGCAAGGGGCGCCGCGGCCTGTTCGAGACGCCCAATAAACGCTTGCTGGATGCCACCGCGACGATGCTGCGCAGGATCCGCTGCAGGCATTGGCCAGAGGCCACGCCCAAGCTAACCGATCTGGCCGTCTGGACAGCGGAAGACGCGGGATGGCTCGCGAAGGTGGGGTCGGGCGAACGTCCGCTGCAATTTGCACGATTCGAGCAGCTCTGGGAAACGGCGGCGTCGGACGATCCACTGACGCCCGCGCGTGGCGGAGTGTTTCCGGCCCCGTTTCCCCTCTACGTGGCGGCGCAAGCCTTCGAGCTCATGCTCGTCCGCCGTCGCGGAGAGGCTCGCGGCGCCAAGGCGTCGACGATCATCACGCTCGGAGCGGAGCTATACCAGCGCCCGTGGGAGCGCCGACTCGCCGCCGCGCGCGCCAGCGGCGCGGTCATTGGCGTCAAGCCGTGGCCAAAGGCGCTGTCCTAGGCCTCACTCGCCTTGCCCCTCCAGGCGCTCGCGCCAATTTTCCGGACGCCCATCGTCCCCGCGCGACTGCCAATACTTATCGGATTCGGGGTTGAGCTGTCCCGATCGGTTGTCGTCGCGGGCCTTGTCCTGGGATCCACCACCACTACCACCACGATTGCCGCCATTGCCACTGTTGCCGCCACTGTTTCTGCTTCCCATGATGATCCTCATTTGGGTCGAGTTGCCGCCTCAAGTCGGGGCGGTGGGAGCATTCTGGATAAAGGCCGGGAGAGATTAATCCCGATTTCTTGCGGAGATGGTTCCGCTTGGTTCGGCAACACCGGCAAGACCCAGAGGGCGATGCCCGCCACGCCATGCGATCAAGGGAGATTTGGACAAGGCGGTGGCCACGGCCGTCAATGCCCGAGCCCTGCCTTCTTGCCGATGCTCGTCGCGCTGGGCCGTTGGGTAAAATCGGTGTCGAAACCAAAAATATCATCGGGAGTATGAGCCATGGGGGGCTTTCGGGAGAGGATTGGCTGGCGCACCACACTGGCAGCAGCGGCATTGATGCGGTCGGTTGGGATGCGACGGGAGGTTCAATGATGGGCACCGGCGCCGTGGTGCTGGTCGACTTCGAGAGCGTCCAGGACATCGACTTTTCCCAACTCGCGGGCTCGCGCCTGGTGGTGTTCGCCGGCGAGATCCAGAGGAGGGTCCCTATTGAAGTGGCCATGGGGCTGCAAGCGCTTGGCGAGCGCGCCCGATGGGTTCGCTCAAGCGGGGTCGGGCCCAACGCCCTCGACTTCCACATCGCCTTCGAGATCGGCCGCATGGTAGAGAAAGGCGAGAGAGGGCCCGTGTTCGTGCTCTCCCGCGACAGGGGATTCGACCCGCTGCTCGCCTGGCTAGGCATGGAGCTTGGGATTCATGCGCGGCGCGTGATCTCGCTCGCCGAGGCGTTCGGGGACGGCCCGGCCGACGCGGGTACCGCCGCGAGCCAGGCCTCAGATTCAGCTCGGCCGAGCCCCACGCCCGCGCAGCCCACGCGCGGGCGACCGTCTCCGTCTCCGGCTGCTTCTCCAAAGCCGAGCGCGAACGCCAAGCCGACGGCCCCCAAGCCCCCGACGGCGGCAAAGGCTGGCCCAGCGAAAACGCCCGCCAAGAAGGCCGCGCAGCCGCAGCCGAGCAACGGCAAGAAGGGCAGCGCCAAGCCAAACGCCGAGCTCACGCGCCAGATCCTGGCCCGCTCGCAGAAGGCGGCCCGTCCGCGGCGGCGAGCAACCCTCGCCAAGCACATCCACGCCATGTTTAAGGCGCACGCCATCGCCGAGCGCGAGGTAGAGTCCATCATCGCCAAGCTCATCGCCAACCGTTCCATCAGCGACGCCGAAGGGGCGATCACCTACCATTTCTGACGCGACGGTTGGCGGGGAAGCGAGATGGGGCCGCCGCAATGATGGCAGCCTCGGCGCGGGCGAACGTCGGCGCCGAGGCTCGGGCCAATCGCGATGGCCGGATCACCCAGATCCCGATGGCGATGGCGCTCAGCCACGGGGCCGCCCGAACCGAATGGCGGCTCGTGGCCGGCTTTAGCTGGCCGAACTGCTGCTCCCTTGATGGTGCGGCGATCAGGGAGAGCCGACAGCGAAGGGTAGTGCGAAAGTCGGAACATGATTCCGACCTACGCACCGCATTTAACATAAATTGCGTTCCACCCCTCCGGGTCCGGCCGATGCATGCCAAAGGAGACGGCGCGGGCGCTTCGCAGCCTCGCAATGACCGGTCTGCCAGGGGTGGGAAGGCAGCTTTATTGCCGACTAGTATCTTCTGCGTTCGCACATCCGCCATCGATCGCCGTGGTCGACTCAGATTAATGCGTTCAACGCAGAGCGCCGGTGGATGAATGCTGCGTTCAGCCCCCCACTGCGGGACTGGTGGTGGAGAGTGCGGTTGCCGAGGAAGCGTTCATTTCCCGCGAGTGACTTCGCTGGCCTCTGTGCAGATAGGATGAAGGCCGGTTACTACTGGTGCCTCACAAACGCTGTCTACACGCTCCAGGTACAGATCCGTTAAACACCTGTTGGTCGCGCACTTGTTCCGCTTGGCGATCCAAGCGCGTTGCTCTTTTCTAAGGCTCACTCCACCGTCGCCCAGGTTAGAGGCCATCATCATTTGATAGTTGGCCGTAAGCGCATCATCAAGTTTGCTCAGCTTTGCGTCGGCGCAAATTTCTTTCTCGACGAAGGTGCCGGCCTTTCTACAATCGAAGGATGCCGCATGAGTTACGGAGCAAAGTCCAAGAAGCACAGTGGTTGAAAGGAAACGAAGTTTCATAGAGGCAATCTACTAGGCTTGAAAAAGCCCGCGAGGGCGGGCTTGGGTCGGGTCATCGCCGTGGCTGGTTGAACGAGGAGGAACTTACTGCCTCGCACTGTAGATCGCGTTAGCGACGAGCACAAATACCAGGAACAGGATGCC
>Ga0209025_1001920_pt1 | contig 24098 bp, 19 predicted proteins | sample AraplaMF_Col_mLB_FD_184256 | JGI IMG/M metagenome (GOLD analysis project Ga0209025, IMG submission 184256) | Arabidopsis root microbial communities from the University of North Carolina, USA - plate scrape MF_Col_mLB (SPAdes) (version 2) | ecosystem: Host-associated > Plants > Roots > Endosphere... | reverse complement strand
TGGAGTGAGTAAAGCAACGCTTTATAACCATCATGTGCTCAAAGAGCGTATCAATTTCTTACGAAATCAACAAGAAAAGGCATTTGTAGACTCTCGAATAAAACGAGATGAAAACAATCAAAACGCCGTAATCGCTTCACTCAAAAGAAGGATTGAAAAGTTGGAGAAAAAGAATAAAGAACTCGAAGAAGAAAATAAGCGATTACGTGATAAAGAAAATGAAAAACTCACTGAATACTTTCGGGAGTTATAATCCTTTTTCAACTAACCTAGCAGGTTTGAGGAAAAGGATGGCCGAGAGTATTGTATATCAATGCAAATCGTTTGATAACGAATCAATAATAATTACAGGTAGAATAATACCTCTAAGAAAATAAACTTTAGAGGTGAATTTATTGCGATTTATAATGCTTTTATTTTTACTAATGCTTTTTAATAATAATCCCGCAATAGCAGCCACAAAACAACTCAATCCTTTAGAAAGCCAGTTAATGTCTTTTATGACTGGTTTGCACGTAGGCGAACCGAAACAAGCCGTTGAATTGTGGATATTAGGCGTGAATAATCGAAGCGGTGCTGTTCAATATGCGATGTTGTCCCCCTCGCTTCAGAAAGAATCAAGGATAAAATTTGAGCAAACTCACTGGGTGACAGGTCAGTCAAGCCCTTGGGTTAGTAATTTTCGTTTTACCAAAGTAGAAAAGCTTAGCGAATCCAGAATGCGGTATACCGTTAAATATGATTTAGAGACCTCATATGCAGATTTTGGTAGTGGGCAGAAGATTATAACCGTGGAAAAGAATCTAGAACCATTTAGAGAGTATTGGTTTATTTCATCAATAACAACGAAATATAATCAATCGGAAGCATTTACCCCAGCCGAGACAGTTTTAAAATAGAGCATTGCAGTTTCTCCTTTTTGATAAAAAATCAAATAAAGGGTAAAGTTTGTGAATAAATTTACTTAAACAAACGGGTGCGTTAATAAAAATAGAAAACAAATCGGACCACAACATTTTAGACATATCTAAAATGTTGTGGTCCTTTTAATATCAAACGTTACACTTACCTAACCTAAAGATAATTATAAATAGCGCTTTTTTTATGTTCTTTCCCAATAAATAATTAAAAGAAATCATAAATAAATGGTTGCTGGGAAGGAATCAATTTTCCAAATTGTTTTATGTCTTTTTCCGTTCCTGAAATGTTACCAATTTGATATAATTCCCATGGGCTTTTATAACCGAACAGTGCTGTAGACAGAGCATTGATGTTTACATGTATTCCCTTCCCCTTAAACACTGAAGCATCCTCTTCATTTACGATTACTGCTTCTTTCTCTCGTAAAACTACCGTTTGATTATTCCAATGTGCAAATGAATCAGAAATATGTAAAATAACCTCTTCTTCGTTATTCTCCCAAGCAAATGGATATTGCTTAATAAAACGTTCAACATCAACGATTCTAACCATAAAGTACGGTTTTATTTCCGCTTTAATGCGCGGCTCTTGTAGTGAAAATAACAATGGTTCTTTTTCATGAACAATCATCTCAAGTTCTTGAATCATTGAATCATGTTGGCAAATGAAATTCCATAAACCAGTTCTAGCTTCGCTGTTTAATGGCACAAATTCTTCTACTTTCATCTTAGAGCTTTCTACTTTATACAAAATATACCCCATCGGCTCATTTGCTTCATTATAATAAACGGCTGCATTTAGATCACCATAGACAAAATTTAACCAAATATCCCGAGTTCGAACTAACATACCAGAATATTTCTTTGCAAATTGCTCATATACGATTTCAATCTCTTTCAAATGAGAGTCCTTCTTACATCGTTTCATGCTTCCTGATACGTGTTCTTTCATAATTAAATCTGCTTTTGTTAATGAACATACAAGGCGATTCGCAAACAGCTCCCATCCATACTTCCTGTAAAAAGAAACAGAAAATGGATGTAGCATGGAAACGCTATAACCGTCTTGTTTCATCGTTTCTAAAACATATGTTAATAATTTTTTCACATAACCGTTTCGTCTAAATTCTGGGTATGTAGCCACGCCTGCAATCCCGCCCATTTTGAACTTTTCTTCACCTAAAAATATTTCAAACGGGATTAGGTGTAATTTTGCGGCAAGTTCTTTTTCTTCTAATATCCCAAAAATTTGGTGATATTTTTTCATAAGCTGAAGACGATTTTCAATTTGATCTTCTGCTACTTTATATTGAAAGGCATATTCAGATATTCGAATTGCTTCCCGGTATTGTTCTTCTACTAATTGAATTACTTCCATGCTCCCATTCCCCCTCTAGCGCCTTTCGTAACTGCACATTAAAATATAACACAATAATCAAAAAATACAAAATTCACACAAAAAAACCCGATAGATTTTATGCAATCTATCGGGTTTCTAACCTCAATTTCTCAATCTCTTCAAAAAACCTTGGATATGATACGCCAACTGCTTCCGCATCTTGAATCAATGTCTCTCCCTCAGCAATACAACCAGCTATTGCAAGCATCATTCCAATTCGATGATCTCCATGACTATTTACAGTATTCCCCTTCAGTAGTGTTTTCCCATAAATAATCATCCCATCATCCGTCGCTTCTATACGTGCCCCTAGTTTTGTTAGTTCTTCTACAACTGTATCAATTCGATTCGTTTCCTTTACCTTTAGCTCATGGGCATCTTTAATAATCGTTATCCCATCTGCTTGCGTTGCTGCAAGAGCGATAATTGGAATTTCATCAATTAATCTCGGAATCATATCGCCGCCAATCTCAATTCCTTTTAACCTTGATGTTTCAATTGTAAGATTAGCAGCTGGTTCCGCAGCATCTCTATCACATTGTTCAATTGTTAATTTTGCTCCCATTTTTGTTAGAACATCAATAATTCCTGTTCTTGTTGGATTGATTCCAACATTTTGCAGTATAAGCTTACTATTTGGAGTAATCGCTCCACCTACTAAGAAAAACGCAGCCGATGAAATATCTCCCGGTACATGAATGTTCGTTCCTGTTAGCTGTTGTCCGCCTTCTATTGAAACTTTTGTTCCCTCTCTCTTCACTTGGACACCAAACGCTTGAAGCATTCGTTCTGTATGATCCCTTGATACATAAGGTTCTGTAACACTTGTTACACCTTTTGCTCTTAGACCTGCTAATAAAATAGCAGATTTCACCTGTGCACTTGCGACAGGCGAAAGATAATCGATTGCTTGAAGATTACCTCCTCGTATCGTTAAAGGTGTATATGTACCGTCTTCTCGTCCATCAATTGTTGCACCCATTAGGCTAAGCGGTTTTGTAACTCGTTTCATTGGTCGTTTTCCGATAGAATGATCACCTTGTAAGCATAAGTGAAGGTTTGTATTCGCTAATATGCCAAGTAATAAACGAATCGTCGTACCAGAATTCCCAACATTCAGTACATTCTCCGCTTCTTGTAAACCTTCCATTCCTTTTCCAATCACTTCTACTTCATCTCCGTTTTGCGTGATCGATACCCCCATCTCACGAAAACAAGAGATCGTGCTTAAACAGTCTGCTCCTGGCAAAAAGCCCTTAATCGTTGTTTTTCCATGAGCGATTGCGCCAAATATGACAGAACGATGTGAAATTGATTTATCGCCTGGAATAACAATCGTTCCTCGCAACCCTTCTCTAGCTGGCTGGACAATTTTCATATATATAACACCTTCCTTTATATATTTTCAAATGTTTGATACTGTTCATCCTGTAAAGACTCCGTTGCTTTCATCCGATCTTCTTCTGTTTGAAAACTAATACGCAACACCCCAAGTAATCCTTCACGTGCTTCTAGTATTTGCAGGTTTGTAATACTAATCTCGTGCCTTGCAAGTATGCTTGTAATATGTGCTAATGCACCAACTTTATCTAAAACATCTACGTATAAATCATGATAAGCGGGAATCGCCCCACTTTTGCGAACAGGCATAGAATCACGATATTCTTTCGCCTTTGCGAAGTAATTGTGTAATACTTCGCCATCCCCTTCTGCCACTGTATGCTGCAATTGCTTCATGTCTGTAATCCATTCCTCTAATAGTTGCAATAAGTGAGAACGGTTTTGTCTTACAATATCGCTCCACATTTTGGGGCTACTAGAAGCAATACGGGTAATGTCTTTAAAACCACCAGCTGCTAACATATGAATTAACGGATTTTCTCCGGCATGCTTCTCCACTTGCTTCACTAACCCTGCCGCAATTAAATGGGGAAAATGACTAACAACACCTGTTACATAATCATGTTCCTCTGTATTTAACACAAGAAAATGCGAACGCGTTCCTTTTAACCAATCTTTTAATTGTTCAACCTTCTCTGTCTGGACATTACGCATCGGTGTTAAAATGTAATATGCATTTTCAAATAAATGCGCTTTTGCACTTTCTACTCCCGTTTTATGAGATCCCGCCATCGGATGTCCGCCAATAAACGTAACACCGCCTGGCAGCAATATTTCCGCTTCTTTCATAATTGTTCCTTTTGTACTTCCAACATCCGTCACGATGACATCTTCACGTAATTGATACGAAGCAAGTTGTTTTATTAGCTTAGTTGTTTCTTCAACAGGAGATGCAAAAATGATCAAATGTGCTTCTTCACATATTGTCTGCAAGTTCACTCCTGCCTCATCAATTACATTCAATCGTTTCGCACGTTCCACTTGCTCACTTTGAATGTCATAACCAGTAATCATTACATTGTGTTCTCGCTTTATTGCTAAAGCAAGTGAACCACCAATTAACCCTGTCCCAATTAATACGACTTTTTTACACATGCGCCTCATCTCGAGACCTACTATTATTAAAGTGTTGTGTTAACACTGTAATCACCCCTTCATTTTGTTCACTTGTACCAATTGTGATGCGAACGCCATTTAAAAATGGACGAACGATATATCCAGCGTGCGCACACAATTCGTATATTTCCTGTGCATTGTCTAACGGCATAAAGATAAAGTTCGTTTCAGATGAATAAAATGGAACCTCATTTTCTTTACAAAAGCGTTCATATCGCTGCAAGCCTTCTCGGTTTGCATGAATTGTTCTTTGTAAAAATGATTCATCATTCCACGCAAGTATTGCAGCTTTTTGCGCAAGTGATGACACGTTAAACGGAAGACGAACAACATTTAATTTCTCAATAATTGATTCATTTCCAATTGCATAACCAACTCGAAATGCCGCTAATCCGTATGCCTTTGAAAATGTTCTTAAGATCAAAAGGTTCTCATGCTCTTTCAATAATGGGATAGTATTTGGAAAGTCACTTGCTGTGACATATTCATAATACGCTTCATCAATTACAACTACTGTTTCGTTTTGAACTTGCTTCATAAATTCACTTAATTTTCGGTCATTCACATATGTGCCTGTTGGATTATTCGGATTACAAATCCAAACTATTTTTGTTTTTTCATTCATGACTGCCGCAATTTCATCTAAATTATAGACCCCGTTTTGAAGCGGAACTTCCTTCACCTCACACCCTTCAATTACTGCGTGATGACGGTATTGCGGAAATGTTTCCCCGGCGGTCACAATATTATCAGCTTGGCAAAGCATTGTGCGACTAATAATTTGAATGACTTCATCAAGACCGCTTCCACATAAAACTTCCTCTGTTTTAACATGCAATTTCTCAGCAATCATTTCACGAAGTTCTACCGATCCCCCGTCCGGGTATAAAGCATGTTCATTCCACTCTTTTCGTAATCCTTCCATTACACGAGGTGAACAGCCAAACGGATTTTCATTTGAAGCTAATTTGACAAATGACTGGACACCATAATCTGCTTGCATTTGTTTTGCTGATTTACCTGGTGTATATGGATGCAACTCCTGTAATTGCTCTTTTGCTTTCATAAAAACCCTCCTTTTTAAAATTCATTCACGTACTTTTTATGCTGAGCAACATTTTGCTTAATAAGCTCCATACGATCTTGCCCAAATTGTTCTACTAACGCAGTTGCGAGTTCCCAAGCGACAACAGATTCTGCCACTACACTTGCCGCTGGTACTGCACAGCTATCAGAACGTTCAATACTTGCTTGAAACACTTCCTTCGTATCAATATCTACACTTGCAAGTGGTTTATATAATGTAGGGATTGGTTTCATAACACCTCTAATAACAATCGGCATTCCTGTTGTCATTCCGCCTTCTAATCCACCAGCGTTATTCGTTTTTCGTGTGTAACCCGTTTCTTCATCCCACAAAATTTCATCATGTACAGCACTTCCTGGTTGCCTAGCTGCTTCAAAACCAATGCCGATTTCAGCGCCTTTAAATGCATTAACACTCATGACAGCTGCTGCTAACTTTGCATCTAATTTTCGGTCATAATGAACGTAACTGCCAACACCAATTGGCATTCCTTCCGCAACCACTTCAACGATGCCACCAATAGAATCTCCGCTACTTTTCGCTGCATCAATTGCTTCCATCATTGCTTGCTCGGCTTCTTGATCTAAGCAGCGAACAGGCGAACATTCTGAAATCAGCTGCATCTCTTCTAATGATTTATCAAGAACTTGCTTCGCTTTTACACCACCAATTTCAAGGACATACCCTGCAACATTTACTCCTAACTCTGTTAAAATCTTTTTCGCAACAGCTCCTGCGGCTACTCTTACAGTTGTCTCCCTTGCAGAAGAACGTTCTAATACATTGCGTATATCACGATGACCATACTTAATTGCTCCGTTTAAATCAGCATGCCCTGGACGTGGTTTTGTAATTGTTCGTTTCATTTCTTTACTTTCTTGCTCAGAAATCGGCTGTGCCCCCATGACTTTTGTCCAATGTTTGAAATCATCATTTTTCACAACCAATGTAATCGGTGAACCAAGGGTATAGCCATGTCGTACGCCGCTTACAATTTCCACAGTATCTGTTTCAATTTGCATACGCCTCCCGCGTCCATATCCCTTTTGGCGTCTTAATAGCTCTTTATTTATATCTTCTGCATGTAATGAAAGACCTGCAGGAACACCTTCTAAAATAACTGTCAACTGCGGACCATGTGATTCTCCAGCTGTTATATATCTCATTTCTATTTCCCCTTTACAATTTTGTAAAAAAAAGCCCCTACTGATTCCGTTCAGTAGGGGCAGTGATAGTCGCGGTACCACCCTAATTTATAGACAAATATGTCTACCTCTCTTTATTGTTAACGATCATTTTGACCGTCTTTCTCTTCATAAAAACTTTCGTCTTTACTACGAAAAAGATGCTCCAGGGGTGTAATTCACACATATCTTTGTACTGATTTCCACCAACCATCAGCTCTCTGAAACAAGAAGATACATGCTACTGCTTCCCTATCAACGCAATAGTTATTTCATTATGATAGCTTATTTTTAAATCCTTTTAACTCTTCCATGAAGGCATGGAACTGCGGAATATCCATTTGCTGTGCGGAATCTGATAAAGCAACCGCTGGGTCTGGATGTACTTCAGCCATAACAGCATCTGCACCGATTGCGAGTGCTGCTTTCGCAGTTGGTAAAAGTAAATCTTTTCGTCCTGTTGAATGCGTTACATCTACAACAACCGGTAAATGTGTTTCTTTCTTTAAAATTGGCACTGCGGAAATATCAAGTGTATTACGCGTAGCTCTTTCATATGTGCGAATGCCGCGTTCACATAAAATGATTTGGTCATTTCCTTGTGCAATAATGTATTCTGCTGCATTCACAAATTCATCAATTGTCGCTGCTAAACCGCGTTTTAGTAATACTGGTTTATTCACTTTCCCAACTGCTCTTAACAAATCAAAGTTTTGCATATTTCGAGCGCCTACTTGAATGACATCAACGTAATCAAGTGCCAATTCAACATCATTTGGATTTAATATTTCACTAATAATCGCTAAATCAAATTCGTCTGCTACTTGGCGTAAAATTTTCAGCCCTTCTACTCCTAATCCTTGGAAATCATACGGAGATGTTCTCGGTTTGAACGCACCGCCGCGCATTAATTTGATTCCTTGTTTTTTCATCGCCTCAGCAACTTGGCGAACTTGCTCTAGACTTTCAACTGCGCATGGCCCCATAATAAACGTTTGTACGCCGCTTCCTAATAATTCACCTTTTACATCAACAACCGTATTTTCTTGTTTCTTTTTACGTGAAACTAATAATGCCTTACGATTATCGTCTTCTTGCAGTTCTAAACTTGCTTTAAAAATTGTTTTGAAAATATGTTGTATTGTGGATGTTTCAAATGGTCCTTCATTGTTCTCTGCAATCATATCAAGTACTTCACGCTCGCGAACAGGATCAAAGCGTTTCGTACCATGCAATTTCTTTTGCTGTCCGATTTCTTTCACAATCCTTGCACGCTCATTTAATAAGTCTAGAAGTTGTAAGTTAATCTCATCCACCTGTTTACGTAATTTCTCTAATTCATGATTTCCCATTAAAAATTCCTCCTTTTATCTTTTGGAAATTATATTGAGGGATTGAAAATTCCCTATTTTCTGAATCTGATTCTTATAACAAAACAAGGTTGGTAACGATTTCTTATGATGAAATATATAAAAAAATCCCTACTGATTCAAATCAGTAGGGACGATCATTATCGCGGTACCACCCTAGTTGTAGACACTTTTGTCTACCTCTCTTTATTGTTAACGATCATTTTGACCGTCTTTTCCTTCATAAAGACTTTTTGCCCTTACTACGAAAAAGATGCTCCAGGACTGTAATTCATGCTTGTTTATGTACTGGTTCGCACCAACCACCAGCTCTCTGTAACAGGGAAACAACCACTACTCTCTTTCCTATCATCGCGCTAATTATTTTATTTTCATTTAGGTCCGCATATATACAAAAAATCCCCTACTGATCCAATCAGTAGGGACGATTATTATCGCGGTACCACCCTAATTGTAGACACTTTTGTCTACCTCTCTTCATTGTTAACGATCATTTTGACCGTCTTTCCCTTCATAAAGACTTCTGCCTTTACTACGAAAAAGATGCTCCAGGACTGTAATTCATGTTTACCTCTGTACTGATTTTCACCAACCATCAGCTCTCTATTACAGGGGGATAAACACTACTCTGTTCCCTTCAATGCGTTGTTTTTTATTAATTATGAATTGTATTATAAAGTGTCATTTCAAAATATGTCAACACTTTTTCATTATTTTTTATATTTTTTTCTTTGCATCGTATGATTCATCATAACAAATGTGAATCATTTGCATGTTGATTCATCATTCCAATGCGCATCATCTCATTTCGAATCCCCTCAAGTAACGTATTTTCAAGCTTCATCTCATCAAACAATTGCCGAAGATGAATCACTTCATTTTCAATATACTCTGCATCATTTATCTTTGTTAATAAAACAAAAAATAATGTTGCATACACTTTCGGACATTGCTGGATCAACTCGCTTTTTTCCAGAAGCTGTTTTAATAAATACTTCAATGCTTGTTTTTCTTCTTGCAATGAAGATATAGAAAAATACGATAAAACAGTTTCAATTCCTTTTTCAGCAATAACATCCATATATAACACAAAACGCAAAAAGATGATATATTCTTTCTTAGATATTATACTCATCTTAGGACGTTCAACTAAAAAACCTGCAAGCCAATCTTCCCAAAATTTTTGTTGCTCTTTTAAGCTTAAAGTTTTTACATAATACGATACATTTTCTATAAACTTTACTTTCTCCATCTCTTCTCCCTGTATAAAAAGAGCGTACAACCAATCTATTTGTTCATCCCAATATAAAATACACTTTAGAAAAATGAGACTTAGCCATTTCCTAAAGACTTCTTGTGTTTGTGCATTCAACAAATGAAAATGCCGTACAGCAAAAGCAATATATTTCTTTGTTTGTATGAATAAAGGTAAATTAATTTGCGTATTTACAAATCCGGCCCATGCATACTTTGTTTCCTCTTTGTTTTTCTGCAAATCTAAGTAAGGAATTAAATGTTTTCTACACCAATGCTTCTCGATATGAAAGAGAAATGTTAAATCAGCTGTAAGCCTCGCAATCATAATATTGACATAGTATGATTTTTTCCGCATCTGCTCTTCAAATACATACAAATACGCATGGATATTTCGATCATATAAATGTTCATATGCAAGAAGCTTTAATAAAGTTGCTGTTATTTTCCCTACCGGATGTTGAACTGCCTCATTATAGTAATCTGTTTGCTCTTTACCTTTCCCTTGCCCTCCTTTCATAACATGAGGAAATAACGAAAATGCAAGTTGTTTTACTGCGCGAATTGTATCTTCTTGAAATTCTGCTAACTGATTGCTTTTTTCATATAGAAAACTACTTATGAGCCAATGATAAGTCGTATGCCTTACAAATTGATGCAACATTGGTAAAATCTCTTGTATATTCTTATCTGTTAATTGTCGATTATTGCGCCACTCTCTAATTAATACAAACCATACTTCTTTACTCACTTCTTTATATCCAACTAATTGATACGCAAGCGAAATACTCCATTGTACATTTGTTTTACAAGCCTTTGAAAGCATTTCTAAAAAATGATGCTTCTCTACCAATCCTTCCTGTGAATATTGAATAACTTGCCTTACCATTTCTACTTCTGTCATATGCAATAAACCATCTATTGTTAAATTGCATGTGATTGGTTGTAATGTCCGCTCCTCTTGTAAATCTGGAAACTGCCTTGATAAAAAATGAGGGAATTTCAGTTTCATGGATTCATATGTTTGCTTCGTAGATTCATGATTTGGTACGCACAAATAAAGCCAGTCAATTAAGTTACAAGCCACATAGCACGTCTTTTCTTCAAACTGTTTCACTATGGCTGTCAGTACTTTTTGTTTCGTATGTTCAGCTGCATGTTCATAATGATTCTTTAACAGTTGAAAGACTTCATGCTTACAAGTATCTTCGATAAGCAGTTGACACTGTAACAACCATTCTATTTTTTCATTTTGCGTTCGAAAAACAGTATGGTTCATACTGTGTACTGCAATTCGCTTTTGCAATGTATTCCCAAATTCCATCATAAAAGAAATATAAAAGTTTGCTTTATCCTCATAATGGACACAAACATAGTCCATACAATCTCTAACTATATTAATTAAAAACGAAAATTCACGTGGTTGGCTATCTTGCTCATGTGGTTCAATTGCACTTCGTGAATCACTAACTGAATCATGGATCTCAAGGGCCTGTTGTTTTAGCGTTAATCTCTGTAGTTTTTCTAATCCAATCTGTAATATTGGAATCGAAAAATAAGAAAGATGTGGCTTCAATTTCACTTCCCATATGTGCTGCAGCCTTAAAAAGCTTGTAGCTGATAGATGGTTTGTTTCCGCTAACTCTATCACATCTTGCATCTCATGTTCCCATTGCCGAAGTCGCTTCAATTTTAGTTTTCCATCTAATATACAAGTAAGTAAAAGAACCATAATTTCTTTATGTTCCGGATACGTACATTTGTTAAGCAACGAAGGCAGACTTTCAATGAAAAATTCATTTCTTTTCGCCTTTTCTAACAATAATAAAAGCCACTGCGCAAACGAAACGATATCTATGGGCTGTTCCGTATCTACTAAAAAGTTACATATCGTATTCCATAACAAAGTAGATATTTCTGTATTATTTTTATACATCAACTGAAATAATTCATTTTGGTGGCTTACTAAAAAATGATCAACAATCCACTGTGCAAGCAACTGATCTTTCTCAGAAGTCTCAGCTTCCTGTGAAAATAAATTCCGCAGTTGTCCTTCTTTTTCTAACCATTCCACCCATTCGTAGTCTCTTGCAAATTCTACAAAATAACGAAGTGTCTCAATTTTTTTTACAGATTGTTTAATATAAGACAGTTGTTCCTGCTCTAAAGATGGAGGAACAGTTACAATATCACGAATTCGTGTTCTTTTTGTAATATAATTATCTCCCATTAACTCTGCCCACCGCTGCACTGCTTTTGCTAATGATTGATGATTTTGCGCCTTATTTGGATAGACAATGGGCTTAATCCCTAAATGCTCCCAGTGATATGTATTATCTCCCCCCGCAACAAACGCATACCGCCTCGTACTTGGTGGTAATCCAGTTGCTAAATATTTCATAACAGGGTCATTATGACTATATCCAATAAACAAAACTGTATAATTAGAAAATAAATCAACCAAAAATCGTCTTGCCCATCCTTCTGTTAAGTAAGCCCTTCCAAAATCGCCATCTGTCAAAATTAAATTCTCTTCTTCTTGTTCCACATTACCATGAATATATGCCAATCCTTTAAACGTTCTTCCCGTTGGAAGTGCCGGAGCATAGTATATATTTACTTTACGTCTTGATCCCTCAAGTACCGTTGTAAAATGCTGATCGAAATTTGTAGTAACAATTCGAACATTCTCATCATTTGCAAATAATTGCAAAATAGAATAATGTAATGGATTTGGCATTGAATATGCTACATGGACAAGATTCTTCGCAATCTGATGAACATCTTTCGTTTTTGCAATTTTCCCAAGATAATAATCGTGCGGTTCATTTTCCTCACGTTTGTCTACATATAGAGCGCTCGCAATATCATCCACTAAATCATCAAAATTTGGTAAGTTTGAATTGCCTTTCATAGATACTCCAGCTCCAACAAATAAAACCAGTTTCCCTTGTTCGAGTTTATCAAATAGTTCATCTGGAATTTCTACTTCTGAAGTAATCCACACCCTGATCCCCCCTTACCTAAAAATGTTAATTTTCTCTTTCTAAATATAACATTTTTTGTTTATTTTTCAAACATTCAGATAAGTGGAATCTGAATAAATATTAAATGCATTTGATTTATAATCAGGTAGTTATCTTCCGTCTTTTTAGAAAACACCTTGCATGTTATAATTTTAAATTCCCATGTATAAAGTTCCCTTTTTCATTCAAACTAAATAGAAAAAGAGAGGTTCAAATGATGAATCATATTACGGTTTTGCTAATCAAATTTATATCCTGTATGATTGCTTTTGCGATTGGTTTGGATTTATTCTTTGATGCAACAATTGTGGACATCTTTTCTTTTAGTTTATTTGTTACAATCGCTTCATATATGCTAGGAGATCAAATTATTTTACCGCGAGAGGGAAATACCGCTGCACTCGTAGTTGATTTTCTTTTTACTTATATGAGTGTATGGATTTTCGGAAGCGTACTTTTAGGAAATTATATGCAAATTGCTTGGGGAAGTATTTTATCAGCAATTATCGTTACAGGAGCAGAAATTTTTGTTCACCGCTATTTAATGAATCGCATTGCTAATTATCAAACAGCAGAAAGAAAACCCCTTACTTTCAATAGATCATTAGCTTATGGAACAGAGTTTGCAGAAGAGCAAGATGTTACTGATGCGAAAAAACGGAAATGATGTAACAACTTTAAATATTTGAGTGAAATCATACTACATTCGTAATCGAATAGAAAAATCCTGAGAATTACTCTTTCTCAGGATTTTTTGTCAAATTGAGTTCATTATTGTTTCAAACTACAATCCACTTCACATGTCTTTTATGAAGAACGTGTTATGGTGAGGTAGTATTATCCGACTTTTCGTTTCAATATTTGAGATTTTCTCCAATACCCTCTATCTTTATGATACAAAATCAAAGCAATTACTAAAATTCCTGAAGCAATCCAAATAGCTCTGTACCCTAAATGAGTGGTAGTAAATGTGCCTAACAGTGTACCAAGTATAAAAGAAAAAATAATAACAAGAAATTCTTTAAATCGTATTTTCTCTTCCTGATTATGTTCTATAAATGCTAAATATGCTGCCTGCGTAACAGTTCGAAGATTCCCTGTTGTCATTGTTGAATTGTAAACCCACTTGTCAAGCTTATTAAAAGTAGAAATTTGTAAAGATGATACAAATGAAATGCATACGGTTACTACTATGTTAGGAATACTTTTTGGCAAGAACCCTACAATGATCAAAACAATACATTCTAAAATAAGAATAGAGCGTCTATAACTATGCAATGCATGTCTTATATGAGGAACCTTTACTACTTCTGATATTAAAACCCCTAACATAAAAGCTAAAATAGGCGGGATATATAGCAAAGCATTATACCATTCTCCATTAGCTGCTCTTATAGCGAGTAATACTACATTCCCTGTTTGTGCATTAGCGAATACTCCGTCCCTACTGATGAAAGTATAAGCATCTAAAAAGCCTCCAACTACAGCTAACAAAATACCTAAATAAACAGAGTTTGAAGATAATGAGGGGATTGTACCAAGTTTGTCTTTCATAATATTATCTCCTTGTACATTATATTGCATATATTATCCATTTATACAAATAAAAACATTATTTTGATACGATTCACAAGATATTCGTAATTTATATCTTGATGTCGCTTCCTTTTACTTTTTCCTAATATGATATAATAACATACCAAGTTTTTTAACTACAATCAATACAATTATTGAACGGACTGTAGTTTAATTTCATTCACATTTATAGATTTCCCCTTTCTAATCGTGTATTTATTTAACGGAAAATTAGTCTATCTCAAATGCATCAAAAAGAAATTTCACCAAAATAACAAAAAAGGAGCGATAGCAAAAACTTATCTCTCCTGTTGTTAATCCAATTTCTATTAAAATATAATCAACCTAATTAGCAAAAATTCCAATTCCCTTTTTCAATACACTTCATTTATCACTTTTCACAAAACAACATATGTGGTTCGTACCATAACGGTCTTTTCATTTCAAAACCTTTATGATCCTCCAGTATATTATGTAGCCTTCCTATCATTTCATCTAATTGGTGCGGCGCAAAACGTAATGACCAGACTACTGATGAAAAGATAACCATTCCCGCGTAAATAGAATAAAGCATCCAAAAATCTTCAGGAACATTATGTTTAAAATATCCTTGAATTTGCCCTATTGAAAATGGAATGCTCTCATTTCTTTGAAATAAAGATACTTTTACAAAATCATGAATTGGGTCTCCCCAATCAAAATTATTGAAATCAATTACCCCAGCATACCTATTATTGTCTACAATAATATTTTGCAAATGAAAATCATCATGCTGAAATCGGTTCGGACGTCCTTTTAATACATACTTATTTTTTTCTATAAAATTAATAACCTTTTGATCATTTTCAATCTTTATTCCACTTTCCTTATATGCATCAAGGTATCGATAATGCTTTTGCATTGCCTGTTCATACCAAGATTTGATATTAACAGGGGCCTCAAGCAAATGCATTTTAAATAGCTGTCCTCCTGCTTCAGTACCAATTTTGTATTGCTCTTGATCAGTAAGAACGGTTAATGCCTCCTTCACATCAACGCCCTCAATAAAAGAATAAATTGTGTAGCAAAAATTCATTTCTTCTAAAATTCCGATTTCTATGGGCTTAGGGGATTTAACATGATATTCTTGCATTCTTTGCAATATTTGAAACTCCGTCTTTTTTCTTTCATACCCTTCTAAACTTCCTATTCTTAGTAAGAATTTTTTATCATCAGAATACACTACATACTTTTCATCTGGAGAATATCCTTTAGATAATCTTTCAATTCTATTAGCACAATGTAAGAAATCAATTTTTTCTTGAAGAATTTGAGAAATATTCTCCATCGTTTACCTCCATTATGGATTTTTCAAATGCCTTTTTAATTCTTTCATTACATGACGATAGTTATAGTAATTATCGTTTCTTTACATCAATCGGAAAAATCACATCTATTCCTATCTTACTTAATTCTTCCTGAATATAATAACAATGTTCTGCGCCATATCTACTTCAAATTCCACTCAAACCATCTACCATGTCCATCCGTCTCTCCAATTGTTTGATGGTATTCAACACCATCAAGATAATAATCAAGGTGTAGCTTTCGATCCCACATATTGTTGTAAAGATGGAAAACGTCTCGTTTCCTTCCGATCATTTTTATTTTGTCTAGCAGTTCATACTTAGAGTCTTCTGGTATTTGATTTGCAACGTGTGTATGAAAAATACAAATTGCAGTATCCTCCGGAAGGTTTTCTGCAACTTCTGAAAGCAATGCCACTCCATCGCCTTCTATAAGTTTTACTGGATTTTCAATTAAACATGTAGCTGCCTTTTCAAAAAGTGCCAACCTTTCTTCATGTTCAGGCCAAATAAGCGCTTTTAACCACAAATAATCTTCAAAATTATTTAAATCGCTAATATTCAAGTCTAAACCTACTTTTGAAGCTACTGGAGGACTAGTTAATAGGAATTGTGGTACACTATTTCCTTTTATTTCAGACGTTATATGAACATGTGAGTTTTTATCTCCATAACCCTCGTTTGTTCCATATGAGTAACTATACTTGTCCCACAACAATTGAAGACCAGCACTTGTTCCAATTTCAATTAAGGATAACGGTTTCTTGACAACGCTATAAATAAAACAAAATATTGGATACAGATACGCACAGCGCCTTACTTCATTAGTCTGTACTAACTTACTCTTTAGAAGAGAAATAATTTCGTCTTTATACACTTGGCAAAAATCTTTAAAATAAAGAAAAGAATCTTCTACTTCCCTTGGATTCTTCGTAATACTCGGATAATATTCTTTTAAAACATGATCTTCCCCTTTTAACAAAAGATAATGAACAGCACCTAAAAGTAAATTAGGAACTGGTTGACCCTCTCGAAAATTCATGCATAGCTCTAATAATTCATCATCTTCAGAAATTTCGGTGGATAAATACTCATATAATTCACTTGAGCCATTGCATTCCAGTTTGGCGAAATTTTTAAATCGTTCAGATAATTGGGTAGTATTCAAAATAATCCTCCTTCATTAATGGGAATTTTTCTAATTTTAAAAACAATTCAATTATAACTGAAATCGACGTTATGGTAAATTATTCTTGTTATAGAAATATATGAAATTCAAAAGAAACTTATAAAAAACAAAAAGCACACCACTTTAGATAAGCGATGTACTCTTAAATATACTTAATGAAAAGTTATTTACCCTTTTTGATAATATTCTTCCATAATGTGAGGTGGAACCATTCCCCCACCTGTTGCCCACATAATATGAGTTGCTTGTTTCATTTTCTCTTGCAGGTGATTTTCTTGCATATATTGCTGCCCTTTAAAGAGTTGAACTGGTCCGTATATACTTGCCAATGCTGACGGCTCTAATTTTATTCCTTCTGTATCAGCCAAAGCCTTTAGTAATCTATATAACTCTTGGTCACTCACTGTGTAACAGCCGCTTAATAACGGTTCCATCACTTTCCCTACAAATCCTGATGCTCTTCCTACCGCAAGACCGTCAGCTTCCGTCACATTATCAATGCCAAAGTCTTGGACAGAAATTTTATCATGAAGACCTGTCAGCAAACCAATTAACATACAAGGAGAATGAGTTGGTTCCGCAAAAAAGCAATGTACATGATCACCAAACAATAATTTTAAACCGAATGCTACTCCGCCAGGGCCGCCGCCGACACCACATGGTAAATAAACAAATAACGGATGATCTGCATCAACAATAACGTTTTGATCTTGCAATTGCTTTTGTAAACGAGAAGCAGCTACAGCATATCCAAGGAATAGATTTTTTGAATTCTCATCATCAACGAAATAACACATAGGATCCGCTTCTGCTTGCCTTCTTCCTTCCTCTACTGCCTTACTATAGTCCGCTGCATATTCGATAACTGTAACATTTTTACTGCGTAGTAAATCTTTTTTCCACTGTTTTGCATCAGCAGACATATGAACCGTCACATTAAATCCGAGTTTAGCACTCATAATACCGATACTAAGTCCTAAATTCCCCGTTGAACCTACCGCGATTGAATATTGCGAAAAGAACGCGCGGAATGTATCACTATCTAAAATGGAATAATCATCTTGTTTATGTAATAAATGCTGTTCCAAAGCTAAGTCTTCTGCATGTTTTAGAACTTCATAAATCCCGCCTCTTGCTTTAATAGATCCTGATATCGGCAAATGGCTATCACATTTTAGTAATACATTACCTGCGATATGCTGATTATACTCTTGTTCTAAATGTTGTTTCATAGAAGGAGTTGCGACTAAAGGTGATTCAATGATTCCACCTGTATCTTTTGTTTCAGGAAAAGCTTTCGCAATATACGGCGCAAAACGTTTTAATCTTTCCTCCGCATCTTTTACATCGTCTTTCGTAAGAGAAGCTTTTTTCATTCCTGTTTCAAACTCTTCTTTATTCGGATTCACCCAAAATACTTCCTCTGTCAAAACAAGTTTATTTAATAAAGGGTGCTTTTCTTTTAACGTTTGTATAGTTGTACTGTCATACTTCTTCATTCGTATATTCTCCCTTCTTAATTACTACCATGTTATCATTTTAAAATTTAAATTTATTTATTATAATTAAACTAAATTTAACACATAAACGAAATGAATTAAATATATATTAATAAATTTTAATTAAATTTAATTAATTAGTAAAAGGAGCATAAAAATGAATGATATAAATGTCGGACAAAAAATAGCAGAATACCGAAAAGCACAAGGCTTAAGTAGTCGGGAACTGGCAACACTCGCCAATGTCACTCCTTCTATGTTAAGTCAAATTGAAAAGGGATCAGCAAATCCATCTCTGCAGACTCTTAAATTAATATCTAACGCTTTAAATATTCCTATGTTTAATTTCTTTTTGGAAGAAACGAATGCTCAAAGCTTAGTTGTAAGAGCTGACCAGCGAAAAAAAATTACCTTTCCTGAAAGTGAAAGTTTATCATATGAGTTACTATCTCCCGATTTAAGTGGAGCCCTCGAGCTTGCTCTGATGACTTTATTGCCGCAATCCTCTTCTTCTGAAGAACCAATCGAGCATAAAGGTGAAGAAATCGCATTTGTTTTAGAGGGAACTGTGACACTACAATTAAATCAAGAGACAGTAACTTTATACAAAGGAGATAGTGTAAAAATCCCTTCTTATATGAAACATAAATGGGAAAATCCCTATAAAAAGAAAGCGGTAGTCATTTTTGCAATTACTCCTCCTACTTTTTAAGTATTTATCAAATGCATGAATAAGACTTATATGAGGTACCGTCAGGAAGGTGCGGGTTTACAACGCTAAGGAAGTTTCAACCCATAAAAAAAGTCGATCTCTTAACCAAAAAATCGACTTTTTTTATTTGTTCTTATTCGACTAAAGCTCCTATTAGCTTAATAAGGAAAAAAGGTTACTAGAAGAATAATGTCTTTTATGTTGATTAATGTCTTCTTCTAAAATTTTAAATTTATTATGTCTTTTTTTTGAAATTACAGTAACCATCCCTGTCATGTTCTAATTGGTTAACTCCTCCCATTACGGTCACTAAGAAATGACTATATGGATTTTCTTCAGATAAATCCAACCAGGTATCTTTTAATGACTTTAAGTTTGCCTTTTTATTTTTTATGTAATCAACTAGTTCAAATAAACCTCTCGTACTACGAGTAATTCGAGTCAGATCGGTCACATAAATTGTATCGCCTTCTCTTAGATCATTTAACATACTTTGAAGTTCAGGTCTGTCTTGTGTAGCACCTGACACTTTTTCTTCATAGTTATTTTAATCCTAACTTTGCACATAATCGATACAAAAAATATAGTCCATGTAACTGTTCTTGATTACGTTTATTTAAATGCTGTTGGCACTCCCGGGCAATGCTTTTTGCCCCTTCAATATTGTATTCCTCCAAATTTCTAATAGATTTTTTAAATTGAACAATTTCGTGTGAATACACAGCGTTTTGTGTAAGCTTCATTAACAAAATTTTAATAAACTGATATGAATTAAAGTAGCGATAATTATTTTCAACTCTCTTTGAATTAACATATCTCTCTTTTTCCCAATATCGTATAGTAGAAGTAGAAATTTTTGTATTATTTGCTACCTCTCCAATCGTCATTAGGTTATTTGCTATCGATTGAGAATCAACGATATTGTTTAGGTCTTTTATTATTCTAGTAGCTAACTCTTTTTCTTGATAGGTGACTGCTTGTATCTCGTTGATTATCCAGAGTGCAGAATTCAAATTTTTTTGTTGCAGTTTTTTTAATACAGCTGTTGTTATCTCCATTCCAAACCCAGGTGACATGGCTACTATACATTCAAAATAGGCTAAATGTTCTTCCGTATAGATTCGATATCCTGTATCCAACCTTTCTGTGGGTGGGATAATCCCCCTTGTTTCGTAACTTCTTAAAGTGCTTGTACTTACATTTAACTTTTTCGCAATATCAATAGGCCTTATATTACTCTTCATTCTTCTTCATCCCTATCAACATTAAATTTATTGTAAAGTTTATCATTTAATTCCCTTTAAAATAAGTATATACAATTGAAAACTTTATAATTGGCTTTAATGTTATAAGATTAAGGAGTAAGTAATAAAAAATGATGGAGGGATCTAAGTGTCAAAATTAAACATTCAACCCGAAATGTCAATTGAAGAGTTAGGACAAAAAGTATCTGGTTATCTAAAGGACCATTGGGAAGAAGTTCTTGCAAATACCATTGAGGAACTCCAAAAATTATTTCCGGAGTATGAAGATGCCACGTATGGTATGTACTTAGATAAACTACTTCCTCCAGCATGGAAAGAGCTTGAGAAAGCAGGTTTTCAGTCTGCTGAAAAAACAAAAGAAGATGACTTTATTATTGCTGGGTGCTTAAATTTTAGAAATTCTATTGAAAAAGCAAAATGGGGAACGCCTGATCATGAAAAGCGTATCTTTTGGATTGTCATCGAAAACCAAAATAAACAATTAATTGGTACTTTTCTTTTTGAATTATCTCATTCTCATGTAAATTTCAACCTCCCTTCAGCTCCAAAACTAATGACTTTTACAAGTACTGAAAGAAATGAAATTACCAAAAAAATTCTAAGCCTAAACGAAAATTCTTAATTAATGTAACAAGAGACTGTCTAAAAAGGGCTTGATCCATCCAACAAGTAACAATATATGAAACTACCTACTATTTAAGTTCCCACATAATCTGTGAAAATGCACATACTTCAAAATGACGACGATTTATTTCTTCAGGTATTCCTTTTTTCTTCTTTGCTGGACTAACCCAACGCCACCAAGCATCTGGTATCCAGGATAAATCTAAGAGAGGGATCACCTTTCTTTTCAGTACGAGCAACTGGAATCACTTCTTCCATAGACTTATCTTGGTTTGTAGAACGCAAAGATATTGAATTTAAAATCTTAAATAATGTTGCTCTATGACTGGCAAAAAAACGTTATAAAAAACCTCTTTCTTTTTAGGGGGTGAGAGCATCTGGCCATGCATAGAAGCTGTCATGCAGGGTTTAAGACAAAAGGAGAAAGCTAGTAGCGTTCATGCTGTATTCTTCATAGCAGCGACTTATATGTCGAAAAATTAAAATTGGATTTATATAGTAAATAAGCCAGTATTTCTAGGAATTTCTCCTAAAAATGCTGGCTTAACTATCATACAATCAGTTTTATTTCTTTTACATCTACTATATCCGCAAACCAACCTAATACTTTGTTATGATGGTGAATGATATCCTCAGCACGTAATTGTTCTGAATCAAACGTACTATGCGCCCCTTGAATCAACGTTACCTTATACCCTTCACTAAACGCGCGGCGAACAGTTGTATCTACGCAATATTCTGTTTGCAATCCACAAATAAAAAGATGTTCAATTCCTTTTTCTTGTAAAACTTCACGAAGATTCGTTTTATAAAAAGAATCCGGTGTTTCTTTTTCCACTATCATCTCATTTGGCATTGGAGCAATTTTAGAATGAATGTGCCAACCTGCTGTACCTTTTTCTAACGGATGCCCCTTAGAACCATTATGCTGGACATAAATAACAGGAATATCATGCGCACGACATTTTTGAATGACCTCCTGTAAATTTCGCAATAATTCCGAGCCATTATGTACAGGTATACCTGCTTTATACATTCCTTCTTGCACGTCAATTACTATAAGTGCTTGTTTCATTACACACAATCCCCTTCATTTTTATATTCCATCATCCAACAATCTTCCCATACCCCTTCATGCAATTCATGTTCTTTTAACACTTTTACTTTTTGAAACCTACACTTCTCATAACAACGAATTGCTCGTTCATTACTTACTCTTGGATCCATCGCGATTGCGAATGCTCCTAATTCATTCTTAATATATGTAATTGCAGCCAGTACAAGTTCTGTACCAATTCCTCGGTTCCAGTACGCTGTTTCTCCGATAAATTGATCCATTCCCCACACATTTTTTCTCTCATCATATCCATATAACGCTTTCCATTCTGGATCTAAAGGATATATTTGTATATAACCGATAGATTTGTTTTTGTATTCTACAATACACCGTTTCTCTCCCGAACTACTTATATAGCGCTCTCGAACTTGCTGTAGTGATTGTGTTTTATCTCGTCCTTCATAAAAGCGTAAAACTTCAGGGTTTGATAGCCAGTTTGATAAAGTTTGAACATCATTTTCTGTTACGTATCGAATGGATACATCTTTCTTCTGAAATAACATAATCCTCCCCCGTTCACAATAGTTGCAATGTTCATTTTCATTAAATATTACAAAAATAAAGTTGACATAATGTTATTATTACATTTCATTCAAAGAAAGCATAGCTACTTTTTTGGCTTTCTCCCTTCTTTTCATATACATTTCGATCACTAAACTAAGCAACGCGAAAAGAAAAATAATCCCACCTATTTGGAAAGTTTGATTAAAACTATTCATAACCGCATGTTTATATTTTACTTGAATTTGTTTATAAAATTTATTATTTTCACTCGCATCCTTCATTACACTTTGCTGTGAAGTTATTAATTTTAACTCTTGGATCATTTTTTCTTTTTGCAAACTTGTTTGATTACTTTCATAAATGATTTTTTCCGCTTCCTTATTTACTTTTTCTTTTTCAATAGATAGTTGGTGATTTAAAATAACCACTAAAACAGCTACACCAACAATACTACCTACTGTTCTAGAAATATTTGATACACTTGATGCAATACCCGATTTTTCAGCTGGCACACTTAATACTGCAGTTGTCGTAAAAGGAGCGAGTGTACAACCTGTACCAATACCTACAATCATAAGCCTCCATACATAGTCCCAATCCGTATCGTTTAATGACATATGACCAAATGAATAAGAAGCAATTAAAAATGCAATCATTCCTATACAACCAATAGCAATACTTCCACGCTTAGCAGCAATTGGTGTCATAATTGCAGTCACCACCATTGAGACAATTGCTAATGTACTAATAATCGTTCCGGCCCGAAGTTCACTCATTCCTTCTACTTCTACTAGATAAAAAGCAAAAACAAATAAAAAGTTCATAATGCCCATCCCCACAAAAAACAAAGCGAGATTAGCAAATGAAAACTCCTTGTATCTGAATAAATGTAAAGGTAACATCGGATTTTCACTTTTCTTTTCAATGATAATAAATAATACGAAGCTTATAAAAGAAATGATAAACAGAAAACTCATAGTTGCGTAGTTTAAACTTGGTTTATTCACTTGTATAAGAGCATATACAAGTGTAAACAAAGCAAATGATGAAGTAATCATACCTGGCCAATCTATTTTACGGCTAGATGTAAGATCATAAGATTCTTGAATTAAAAAGAAAACGAAGAGTAAAGAAAGGATACCAATTGGAACATTAATAAAAAACACCCAATTCCAGCTCCATTTATCTGTTAAAACACCGCCAAGAGAAGGACCAATCGCAGCAGCTAAGCCGCCAAAGGCTCCCATAATTCCGCTAATCATACCTTGTTTCTCTTTTGGAACAAGTTCTAATCCAAGTGGCATCGCAACTGGAACAATAATAGCAGCAGACATCCCTTGGAGTACACGAAAAATAACTAACATATGAAAAGAAGAGGCAAATCCACACATTAGTGAACTAATTGAAAATCCTAATAAACCAATAACAAACAACATCTTGCGACCAAATTGATCTGCAAGACGTGCCGCAATTAATAAACATGTAACAAACGCAACGTTATATCCATTTG
>Ga0209025_1001917_pt1 | contig 24157 bp, 17 predicted proteins | sample AraplaMF_Col_mLB_FD_184256 | JGI IMG/M metagenome (GOLD analysis project Ga0209025, IMG submission 184256) | Arabidopsis root microbial communities from the University of North Carolina, USA - plate scrape MF_Col_mLB (SPAdes) (version 2) | ecosystem: Host-associated > Plants > Roots > Endosphere... | reverse complement strand
CGCTCGCCGAGAAGCGCCAGCAGGACGAGATCCAGGTCGCGGCGCTGGTCTCGAAGGGCACGCCGGCGATCAAGCTGGTCTATGACGACGGCGACCAGCATTCCTCGTTCAAGCGCCAGCTGGCCCAGTCCGGTGCCGATTCGATGAACCGGTCGGTGGCCTGGGGCTCACGCGATGTCGGCATCAGCCGTGTCGATTCGTTGATCGGCCCGCGTGTCGTCGTGCTCGACGACAAGGGCCGCACCAAGGCGACCGTCCGGGCCGAGTCGGCCGAGAACGATGCCGTCCTCGCCGCGATCAGCAGCGCGCAGCTGGACGTCGAGGCCAAGCCCGCGGTCGCTGCCGCGCCGGCCAAGCCTGCAGCTGCCCAGCCCGCCGCCAATGCGGCGACGCAGGTCGCCAAGGCGACGGCCGGGGCCGCGACGCTGGAGCCGATCCAGACGGCCGCGGCCGAGCCGGCGCAGCCTTCCTTCTATCAGCGGGCGCTGAGCTTCGTGCCGCTGCTCGGCGGCTCCTCGTCCTCGGAGCCCAAGGAGCAGGCGCCGATCGCCTCGACCGTGCCGGAAAGCCCGCAGACGGTGACCGCGCCGCTGCCACCGCGCCGGGCCTCGACCCTGCGGACCTCGCAGCTGGAGCAGCCCACTGCGTCCTATGCGAGCCAGCCCGCGGTGCGCTGAGCAGCCTGCAAATCATCTGATGTAAAAAAGTCACGCCCGCGGCCAGCAATGGCTGCGGGCGCTTTTCTAGGCGCTAAGTCCGGCAAAACCGGCAGCTTTGCCCATTGGCGCGGCAGGCTGCCAAAAAGCTCATCTTGCCGATTTCACGGCTGCAAAGGCTTCATCGTGACCAGGGCATGACGCGGTCATGCGGAGTTTCGATGGAGCTCGCGATGGCTTTCAAGATTTCGGGTTTGCTGGCGGGCCTTGGGTTGTCGACGGCGCTCGCAGCTTCCGGGCTCGCCGCCGACCTGCCGAGCCGCAAGGACGCGCCGCCGGTGCCGGTCGCGCCGAGCATCACCTGGTTCGACATCGCCGTCAGCGTGAAGGGCATGACGGACTATAATTTCCGCGGCATCTCACAGACCGATCGCAAGCCGGCGATCCAGGGCGGGGCCGAGCTGCAGTTCTACGACAATCTGGTCTATGCCGGCGTCTACGCCTCGAATGTCGACCTGGCGACGCGTCCGCCGGCCGAGATCGACTTCTATGCCGGTATCCGCCCGAAATTCGGTCCGGTCACGGTCGATGTCGGCGTCTGGCAGTACTACTATCCCAGCGAGAAGCAGTTCATCGATACGGCCGGCGTCTACTGGACGCCGAGGAACACCGACTACACCGAGGTCTACGGCAAGGTCAGCTACAATTTCGAGGACAAGCTCACCCTCGGCGCCAACGTCTTCTACGCCTGGGACTGGCTCGGGACCGGCGCGAGCGGCACCTACGCCTCGGTGACGGCGAAGTACAACCTGCCCTTCCTCGAGGGCCTCTCGGTTTCCGGCGAGCTCGGCCATTACTGGCTCGGCACGACCAATCTCGCGATCTGGTCGACCAACCCGCCAACCAACCTGCCGAACTACACCTATTGGAATGCCGGCGTCTCCTACACCTGGAAGAACCTGACGGCGGATCTGCGCTATCACGACACCAACCTGTCGAAGACCGAATGCTTTGCGCTGACGGCCGATCCGCGCGGCGTCAGCTCTGGCTCGGGCCGTTCGAAATGGTGCAACCCGACCGTAGTGGCCACGCTCTCCTTCGACATCACCGCCAGCAGCGTGGGCATCTTCGCGCCGAAGTAACCTTTTCGGTTGCACGGGCTGTTTCGAGGGCTGCTCGCGAGAGCGGCCCTTTTTCATGCCGGCCAGGGCGAAGCTATCGCGCCAGCGAGGCCTTCATGTAGTTGCGCGGCGCGGCTCCCAGCCGCCGCCTGAACATGGTCGTGAAGGCCGCGACATTGTCATAGCCCGCCAGCATGGCGGCTTCCGTGACGGGCACGCCTTCCGCCAGCCGGGGCAGGCAGGCGAACAGGCTGGCCTGCTGGCGCCAGGCGACGAAGCTGAGGCCGGTCTCGCGCTGGAAGAGCCGGGTGAAGGTCCGCCTGCTCATCGCCAGTTTGGCCGCCCAGTCGTCGAGGCGCTCATTGACCGAGGGCGCGGCCATATAAGCGCGGCAGAGAGCCGCGAGCCGCCTGTCGGCCGGGATGGGCAGGCCGAGCGGCCGGATCGGCAGCGCGGCGATCTCGGCCGTCAGCAATTCCAGGACAAGCGTCAGCTTGCGATCGTCGGGTGGGGTGTCGCGCAGTCGGATCGCCTCGACGATCAGCGCATTGGCGAGCTCGGTGACGCCGAGCACCTGCAGCATGCGCTGCGCCAGGTCGTCATGCCCGGTCAGGAGATAGACCGACTGGATGCTGACATCGCTGAGCATCTCCACCGAATGTTGCAGTTGGGCCGGGATCAGCAGGCCATGGCCGGGCGGAATCATCCAGCTGCCCCGTTCGGTGTTGATCTGGACCACGCCGGAGAAGGCGCAGAGGAGCTGGATCTGGCGATGGCTGTGCGGCGGTATCGTATAGCCGGCGGGATTGTCGGAGACGCGGACCAGAACGTCGCCATCGGCGTCGGAAACCGTGCCGTGAATATGGCGATGGCCGGAATGCAGGGCCTCGACCTGTTGCCGCGGCAGCTTTTTCATCGAATGGCCCAAACACAAAAGAATTCGACCGGAACACGAAAGCAGGTCACCAGCAAGCCCTGTAGAAGGAGCGCCGGTCAAGGTTCGTGCACAGGGATACCGCCATGGTTGCAACGATCGAGGGGAGCCGGCCCCGTTTCGAGAAGACGACGATCTCCGTCCTGCTGGCGGTGAGCTTCTGCCACCTGCTCAACGACGTCATGCAGTCGCTGCTGGCTTCGCTCTACCCGCTGTTCAAGGCGAACTATGCCCTGGATTTTGTCCAGATCGGCCTGTTGACCATGGCCTTCCAGGTCACGGCCTCGCTGCTCCAGCCGGTCGTCGGCATGGTGACCGATCGCTGGCCGATGCCTTATTCGGCGCCCGCCGGCATGGCCTCGACCTTCGGCGGCCTGATCCTGCTCGGCAATGCCCATAACTTCACGGTGCTGATCGTGGCGGCCTGCCTGATCGGCCTGGGATCGGCGATCTTCCATCCGGAGGCGTCGCGGGTGGCCCGGCTCGCCTCGGGCGGGCGGCATGGCCTGGCCCAGTCGCTGTTCCAGGTCGGCGGCAATCTCGGCTCGGCGCTGGGGCCGCTGCTGGCCGCCTTCATCGTCCTGCCCTTCGGCCAGGGCAGCGTCGCCTGGCTCTCGGTCATCGCCATGGCGGGCGTCGTCGTCCTGACCCGGGTCGGGTCCTGGTATGCCGCCCATCGCCGGGCACAGGCCGGCCGCCCGCCTGCGAGCCGCACCCTGCCGCTGCCGGGCGGGCGCGTCGCCTTCGCTTTGTTCGTTCTGGTGCTGCTGACCGCGACCAAGAATGTCTACATGGCGAGCATCTCCAGCTACTTCACCTTCTACGTGATCGAGCAGTTCCAGCTCGGCTTCCGCGATGCGCAATTGATGCTGTTCCTGTTCCTCGGCGCGGCCGCTGTCGGCACTTTCGCCGGCGGGCCGATCGGCGACCGTTTCGGCGCGCGCTTCGTGATCTGGTTCTCGATCCTCGGCGTCATCCCGTTCGCGCTGCTGCTGCCCTATGCCAACCTGTTCTGGACCGGGGTGCTGAGCGGGATGATCGGGCTGGTCTTCGCCTCGGCCTTCTCGGCGATCGTGGTGTTCGCGCAGGAGCTAGTGCCGGGCCGCATCGGCCTGATCGCCGGCATGTTCTTCGGCTTCGCCTTCGGCGCCGGTGGGCTCGGCGCGGCCTTCCTCGGCGGCTTCGCCGACGCCTATGGCATCACCTTCGTCTACAAGGTCTGTTCCTACCTGCCGCTGCTCGGACTATTGACGATCCTGCTGCCGAGGTTGCCGCGGCGCAGCGCTGGCTGAGAGGGCGGCCGCATGGCAGGTTGCGGCTTCCCGACGCCCGGAGCCTTGCCTTGTCCGAAACAGCCATCGCCGATACAGCCGAGCAGATCTGCGCTGCGCGGCTGAGCCTGACGCCGCTGGCGCCGCCGCCGGCCGGGGCGGTTCCGCGCGATCTGGCGGAGGCCTATGCGGTACGGGATGCGGTCCATGCCCGCCTGGCGGCGAGCCGCTTCGGCGCAAGGGTCGGTTGGAAGATCGGCTGCACCACGCCGGTGATGCAGGCCTATCTCGGCATCGCCCATCCTTGTGCGGCAGGGCTCTTCGCCGGCACCACCCATCCTGGCGATGCAACGCTCCGGCACGGCGACTTCATCAGGGTCGGCGTCGAATGCGAGATTGCGGTGCGGCTGGCGAGCGATCTGCCGGAGGGGCCGTTCACGCCGGCGACCGTGAGGGGCGCGGTCGGCGCCGTGATGGCGGCGATCGAGATCGTCGACGATCGCTATGTCGACTGGCAGAGCACGGGCACGCCGATGCTGGTCGCCGACGATTTCTTCGCCGCCGGCGCGGTGCTCGGTGGCGAGCATGATCCGACGGCACTGCCCGACCTCGCGACCTTGCAGGGACGGGTCCTGATCGACGGGGTCGAAGCCGGTGCCGGCATTGGCGCCGATGTGCTCGGCCATCCCTATGCCGCGCTGGCCTGGCTGGCGGAGCACACTTGCGCGCGGGGAACGCCGCTGCGGGCCGGCGAGATCGTCCTGCTCGGCAGCCTCGTCCGGACGCAATGGCTCAGTGCCGGCGCGAATGTCCGGATCGGGATCGACGCGCTCGGAGCCGTCGAGGTCAGCTTCGCCTGAGGCCGGCGCGGGAGGATTGCTCCGGCGCTGCGGTCAGACGAACTGGCCGTGGCAGTGCTTGAACTTCTTGCCGGAGCCGCAGGGGCAGAGCTCGTTGCGGCCGACCTTGCCCCAACTCGCGGGATCGGTCGGATTGCGCTCGGCGACGGCGAGATCGCCATCGGTCGCGGCGAATTGCGGCTGGCTGGCGAAGAAGCCGGCGGGCGGCGGCGGGAGGGCGTCGCCGCCGTTCTGGTCGATCAGCTGACCCTCTTCCGGCGGCTGCTCGAAGCGGACCTCGACGCGCATCAGATTGCCGGTGACCTGTTCGCGGAGGCGCCCGATCAGCCCGTCGAAGAGCTCGAAGGCCTCCTGCTTGTACTCGTTCAGCGGATCGCGCTGGGCATAGCCGCGCCAGCCGATGACCTGGCGCAGATGGTCGAGCGTGACCAGGTGCTCGCGCCAGAGATGGTCGAGCGTCTGCAGCAGCACCTGCTTCTCGATATAGGTCATCACCTCGTCGGTGTTGCGCTCGATGCGGGCCGTATAGTCCTCGTCGGCGAGCTTGCGGATGCGCTCGCGCAGCTCGACGTCGGCGATGCCCTCTTCCTTGGCCCAGTCCTCGATCGGCAGGTCGAGGTTGAGATAGGTGACGACGTCCTGGCGCAAGCCGGCGGCATCCCACTGCTCGGGATAGGCGTCTTCGGGGATGCGGCGGGAAACGGTGTCCTCGACGACGCCATGGCGCATATCGTCGATGGTCTCGCGCACGCTCGCCTCGCGCATGAACTCGCGGCGCTGTTCGAACACGACCTTGCGCTGGTCGTTCATGACGTCGTCGTATTTCAGGATGTTCTTGCGAATGTCGAAGTTGCGCGCCTCGACCTTGCCTTGCGCCTTCTCGACCGCCTTGTTGATCCAGGGATGGACGATCGCCTCGTCCTCCTGCAGGCCGAGCTTCTGCAGCATGCCGTCCATCCGGTCGGAGCCGAAGATGCGCATCAGGTCGTCCTGCAGCGACAGGAAGAACTTGGAGCGGCCGGGGTCGCCCTGGCGACCGCCGCGGCCGCGCAGCTGGTTGTCGATGCGCCGGCTCTCATGGCGCTCGGTGCCGATGATGTAGAGGCCGCCGGGGCGGGTCATGGTCTTGGCCGGGCGCGAGCCCTTGGCCGGCTCGAGCTCGATCGTCTCGGAGGCGTTGAGAACGATCTCCTTGAAGCGGGCGACCTCGGCCTCGATCTCCTTGATCTTGGCCTGCTTCTCCGGCCCGTCCTCCATCCCCGCCGTCTCGATGGCGACACGCATCTCGACATTGCCGCCGAGTTTGATGTCGGTTCCGCGGCCGGCCATGTTGGTGGCGATGGTGATCGCGCCGGGCACGCCGGCCTCGGCGACGATGAAGGCTTCCTGCTCGTGGAAGCGGGCGTTCAGCACGGCGAACTGCTTGGTGCTCTTGCCGGTGCGGGCGGCAGCATAGAGGCTGTCCAGCGCGCCGGGCTGGCTGAAGTCGATCTGCTTGAAGCCGGCGGCGACCAGCATCTCGGCGATCTGCTCGGACTTCTCGATCGAGGCGGTGCCGACCAGCACCGGCTGCAGGCGCTCGCTGGCGCGCTCAAGCTCCTTGATGATCGACTTCACCTTCTCCGGGAAGCTGCGATAGACCTCGTCGTCGTCGTCGATACGGGCGACCGGGACATTGGTCGGGATCTCGACCACTTCGAGCTTGTAGATCTGCTCGAACTCGTCGGCCTCGGTGCCGGCGGTGCCGGTCATGCCGGCGAGCTTCTTGTAGAGGCGGAAATAGTTCTGGAAGGTGATCGAGGCGAGCGTCGCGTTCTCGGGCTGGACGGTGACGTGCTCCTTGGCCTCGAGCGCCTGGTGCAGGCCTTCCGAATAGCGCCGGCCCGGCATCATGCGGCCGGTGAACTCGTCGATGATCACCACCTCGTCATTGCGGACGATGTAGTCCTTGTCGCGGGTGAACAATGTGTGGGCGCGCAGCGCCTGGTTGACGTGGTGGACGAGGGTGACGTTGGCGGAATCGTAGAGATCGCCTTCCTTGAGCAGGCCAGCCGCGCGCAGCAGCTCCTCGATATGCTCGTTGCCGGCCTCGGTCAGGGCGACGGTGCGCTGCTTCTCGTCGACCTCGTAATCGGTCTTGATCAGCCCAGGCAGGACCTTGTCGATCGCGACATAGAGGTCCGACTTGTCGTCGAGCGGGCCGGAGATGATCAGCGGTGTGCGGGCTTCGTCGATCAGGATCGAGTCGACCTCGTCGACGATCGCGAAATGGTGGCCGCGCTGGCTCATCTGCGCGACCTCGTACTTCATGTTGTCGCGCAGATAGTCGAAGCCGAACTCGTTGTTCGTGCCGTAGGTGATGTCGCTGGCGTAGGCACGCTGGCGTTCCTCGTCGTCGAGGCCATGCACGATGATGCCGAAGCTGAGCCCGAGGAAATTGTAGATCTTGCCCATCCACTCGGCGTCGCGGCGGGCGAGGTAGTCGTTGACGGTGACGACATGGACGCCCTTGCCGGCGAGCGCATTGAGATAGACCGGCAGGGTCGCGACCAGCGTCTTGCCTTCGCCGGTCTTCATCTCGGCGATCGAGCCTTCGTGCAGCACCATGCCGCCGATCAGCTGGACGTCAAAGTGGCGCTGGCCGAGCACGCGCTTGGCCGCCTCGCGCACGGTGGCGAAGGCCGGGACGAGCAGGTCGTCGAGCTTGGCGCCCTCGGCGAGCTGCTGCTTGAAGGTTTCGGTACGGGCGCGAAGAGCCTCGTCGGAGAGCTGGGACACCTCGGCTTCGAGCGCGTTGATCGCGGCGACGCGGGGTTGGTAGCCCTTCACCCGCCGATCGTTCGACGAGCCGAAGAGTTTCTTTGCAAGCGCGCCAAGCATGTCTGGCCTTTCAATGGCGAATCCGGCCGGCGCAGACCGCGCAGCCGAAGCGGTAACCTCTAGAATTCACGCGCGTGTTTAGACGGGCGCAGGCGCGTGGTCCAGCACGCGCTCATCCGCGCGCATGTGGGGTCCGGCACGGCGGGTTCCAAGAGGCCGGGGCCATGGCGTGAGACGCTGCGAGGCATTAAACCATGCTGACCGCCTCGCGTTGATGTGCGAGGCGCCGTCTTGCCAAGGCCGCGTTCTGCTGGCACTCAGCCGGCGAGATCGATCTCCGCGCCGTCCAGTCGAAAGGCCGCACCGATGTTGTCCTCCCGTCTCGCCATGCTGTCGCTTGGCTTCGCGCTGGCCGCCGTGCCGGCCCTCGCGCAGCAGGACAAGCCCGTCGCCAAGGTCGACGGCATCACCATCACCGAGGGCGACCTCAAGCTGGCCGAGGAGGATCTCGGCGAGCGCACCGCGCAGATGCCGGAGGACCGCAAGCGCGAAGAGGTGATCAACTATCTGGTCGACCTCAAGCTCGGCGCCAAGGCCGCGGCCGCCGCCAAGGTCGGTGAGGGGCCGGACTTCGCCAAGCGCCTCGCCTATAATCGCGACAAGCTGCTGCTCGACGAGTACCTGACGAGCGAAGCCAAGAAGGCGGCGACCACCGAGGCGGCGAAGAAGCTGTTCGATGATACCGTCAAGGCGATGAAGCCGGAGGAGGAGGTCCATGCCCGCCACATCCTGGTGCCCGAGGAGGCACAGGCCAAGGCGGCGCTGGAGCGGCTGAAGAAGGGCGAGGACTTCGCCAAGGTCGCGGCCGAACTCTCCAAGGACCCGGGCTCGGGCAAGGAGGGCGGCGATCTCGGCTGGTTCGCGAGGGATCGGATGGTGCCGGAATTCGCCGAGGCTGCCTTCAAGCTCGACAAGGGCCAACTCTCCGAGCCGGTGAAGAGCCAGTTCGGCTGGCATGTCATCAAGCTCGAGGACAAGCGCACCAAGCCGCTGCCGAGCTTCGACGAGGTCAAGCCGCAGATCGACCAGTACCTGGTCCGCAAGGCGCAGCAGGACATCATCGTCGCGCTGCGCGACAAGGCCAAGGTCGAGCGTCTCGACAAGCCGGCTGCCCCGGCGACGCCTGCACCGGCCACCCCGGCTCCGGCCGAGCCGAAGAAGCCCTGACCGGGCCGCGATTTTCATCGTATCGTCGTGATGCGCCCGGGCCATGCCCGGGCGTTTGCTTTTGGAGGGACTCGGACTCTTGTCTTCGTCCCGCCGCTGCGGCACATCGGGCCAACCATACGAGGAGGCGCATGATGGCCGGCAAGGATGTTCCCGTTTCTCCGCTCGCGCCGAAGCGCCAGCCCAAGGTCCCGGCCGTGCCGGGCGTGCGCTTCGCCACCGCCGAGGCGGGCATCCGCTACAAGGGGCGCACCGACGTGCTGCTCGTCCTGCTCGACGAGGGCTCGCAGGTCGCCGGCGTCTTCACCCGCTCGAAATGCCCCTCGGCGCCGGTCGACTGGTGCCGCGAGAACCTGGCGCAGGGCAAGGCGCGCGCCATCGTCGTCAATTCCGGCAATGCCAACGCCTTCACCGGCCTGAAGGGCCGCGACTCGGTGGCACTGACCGCGAAGATCGCGGCCAAGGCCGCGGGCTGCAAAGCCGAGGAGGTCTTCATCGCCTCGACCGGCGTGATCGGCGAGCCGCTCGACGCCAGCAAGTTCGAGGGCGTGCTGGCCGATTGCGCCAAGCGCGCCGCCGACGGCCCCTGGCTCGATGCCGCCAAGGCGATCATGACCACCGACACCTTCCCGAAGGCGGTTTCGCGCAAGGCCAAGATCGACGGGCATGAGGTCACGATCGCGGGCATCGCCAAGGGCGCCGGCATGATCGCGCCCGACATGGCGACGATGCTCTCCTTCGTCTTCACCGATGCGCCGATCGCAGCGCCCGTGCTGCAGGCCCTGCTCTCGAAGGGCGTCAAGGGCTCGTTCAACGCGATCACGGTCGACAGCGACACCTCGACCTCCGACACGCTGATGCTGTTCTCGACGGGCAAGGCCAAGGCGCGCGGCGTGCCGGAGATCACCGATCCCGGCGATGCCCGGCTCTCCGGCTTCAAGCGGGCGCTGAACGCGCTGCTGCTGGAGCTCTCGCACCTGGTCTGCAAGGACGGCGAGGGCGCCCGCAAATTCGTCGAGGTCCGCGTCGTCGGGGCGCAGTCGGCGCGCTCGGCCAAGAAGGTGGCGCTCTCGATCGCCAATTCGCCGCTGGTCAAGACGGCGGTCGCCGGCGAGGACGCCAATTGGGGCCGTATCGTCATGGCGGTCGGCAAGGCCGGCGAGCCGGCCGACCGCGACAGGCTCGACATCTCCTTCGGCGCGATCAAGGTCGCGGAAGCCGGAGCACGCGCCGGCTCCTATGATGAAGCTGCCGTCTCCGACTACATGAAGGGCGAGCATATCGTCGTCACCGCCGATCTCGGCCTCGGCCGCGGCAAGTCCACCGTCTGGACCTGCGACCTGACCAAGGCCTATGTCGAGATCAACGGCGACTACCGCTCCTGAGCCGGCCGGGCCGGCAGGCCCCAGCAAGACGTTCATCGTCGGCAATCTCGCCGCTTGCTCGTTCTTCTGGGGCTGCAGCTACCTGTTCATCAAGCTGATGGCCGGCGACGTCGCCCCTTGGGCGATCGCCGCCTGCCGCGGCCTGCTCGGCGCGGCGACGCTGGCGCTCTTCGTCGCGGCGCGCGGCCAGAGCCCGCTGCCGCGACGCCACGAGATCCGCCATTGGCTGATGCTCGGCACATTCAATGGCTGGCTGCCGAATGTGCTCGTCGCCTATGCGCTGATCCAGCTCGCCAGCGGCCCGGCGGCGATGATCCAGGCGGCGGGGCCGCTGGTCACGGCGCTGTTCGCGCATTTCCTGTTCTCGGAGGAGCATCTGAGCCGGCGCCGCCTCGGTGGCATCCTGCTCGGCATGGCCGGCGTCGCCATCCTGATCGGGCCACGCCTGGTCGAGGGCGGCGGCACGGCGCTCAGCCTCCTCGCCATGGTCGGCGCGACGCTGTCCTATGCCTGCGCCAATCTCTATACGCGCGCGGTGCCGCCACGGGCGGGCGATCCGATCCGATTGGCGCTCGGCCAGCAGATGGTTTCGGGCTCCGGGGCGTTGCTGCTGACATTGACCTTTTCCGGCTGGGGCGCGCTCCTGGCCCTTGCGCCGCACTGGCAGGCCGCGCTGGCGCTGGGCGTGCTGGCGACGGCGCTGCCGGTGACGTTCTTCATGCGATTGATCCGCGCCGCCGGGCCGACGCGCGCGGCGGTGACCGGCTATCTCGTGCCGGCGGTCGCTGCCGTCATGGGTGTGCTCGTGCTCGGTGAAACGCTGGAGTTGCGGCAGATTATCGGAGGTTGCATCATCCTCGCAGGCGTCTTCCTGGTTTCGACGGCGCCTGCGGGGGGACGAGCCAAATGAAGCGGATCATATGCGCGCTGGGCCTCATGGCCCTGTTGGGGGCTTGTGTCACACAGCCGCCGACGACCTCGTCCTTTTCGGCGGAGGAGGCGGCGTTCATCCGCAAGACCGGGACCGGCGTCATCGTCGGCCACGCCTTCAGGACACGCTCCAAGGGGCAGGTCGTGAACGCGGCCGGCGAGGTCGTCAGGCTGATCCCGGCGACGGCCTATGCCCGCGAGCGCTTCAGCAGCATCTTCCAGAAGACGAAATACCTGCCGCATTGGCGCTATCCGAACGGTCAGGTCGATCCGCTCTACGCACAGTTCACCCGGACGACCAAGACGACGGCGCGGGGCCGCTTCAGCTTCGACAATGTCGCGCCCGGCACCTACTTCGTCTCGACGCAGGTGATCTGGGGCGAGGAGGATGCGATTTTCCGCGAGGGCGGGACGGTCTATGACGAGGTCACGCTGACCGGCAAGGAAACCGAGCCGGTCGAGGTCATTCTCTCGGGACATTAGCCTTTCGTGAAACTGCTGCTCGTCGTCGCCTGCGCGCTGGTCGATTCCGACAATCGCGTGCTCGTCACCCAACGTCCCGAAGGCAAGGCCCTGGCGGGCCTCTGGGAATTTCCCGGCGGCAAGCTCGAGGCGGGAGAGCGGCCGGAGCCGGCGCTGATCCGCGAGCTGTCCGAGGAGCTCGGTATCGAGGTCAAGGAAGCCTGTCTCGCGCCGCTGACTTTCGCCAGCTACGCCTATCCCGAGTTCCACCTGCTGATGCCGCTCTATATCTGCCGGCGCTGGGAGGGGACGGCGATGTCGCGCGAAGGGCAGGCGCTGAAATGGGTGCGCCCCGGCAAGCTGCGCGAGCTCGCCATGCCGCCGGCCGACGAGCCGCTGATCCCGCCGCTGGTCGATCTGCTAGGGGTGTGAGCGCCAGCCGTCATTCTCGGGCGGCGCGCAGCGTCGACCCGAGAATCTCATGACGAGAAGGCGCTGGTTGGAGCCTCCTCTGGCCTGAGATGCTCGGGTCAAGCCCGAGCATGACGCGTGTTGGCCTGCCGCTCAGCGCGGCAGGATGGTCTCGCCCATCAGGTGCTTGTCGATCGAGTGGGCCATCTGGCGGCCCTCACGGATCGCCCAGACCACCAGCGACTGGCCGCGGCGCATGTCGCCGGCGGCGAAGACCTTCTCGACCGAGGTCTTGTAGGCCAGCATGTTGGCTTCGACATTGCCGCGCCCATCGAGCTTGACGCCGAGCTTGGCGAGCAGCCCGTCATGCACCGGCGAGACGAAGCCCATGGCGAGCAGGACGAGATCGGCCTTGAGCTGGAACTCGCTGCCCTCGATCGGCTTGAACTGGGCGTCGACCTTGGCGCAGTGCAGCGTCTTCACCTTGCCGTTCTCGCCGGTGAACTTGACGGTGCCGACGGCGAAGTCGCGCTCGGCGCCTTCCTCATGGCTGGAGGAGGTGCGCAGCTTCAGCGGCCAGTTCGGCCAGGTCAGCTGCTTGTTCTCCTTCTCCGGCGGTTGCGGCATGATCTCGAGCTGGGTGACCGAGAGCGCGCCCTGGCGCACCGAGGTGCCGATGCAGTCGGAGCCGGTGTCACCGCCGCCGATGACGACGACATGCTTGCCACCGGCGAGGATCGGCCGAGCATTGCCGGTGGTGTCCGGCTCGCCGCCATTGCGGCGATTCTGCTGCGGCAGGAAGTCCATGGCGAACTGGACGCCGTCGAGGTCGCGGCCCTCGATCGGCAGGTCGCGCGGCTTCTCGGCGCCGCCGGTCAGGCCGATCGCGTCGTATTGCGACAGCAGCTCCTGCGGATCGATGTCGATGCCGACATTGACACCGTAATGGAAGACGACGCCTTCGGCTTCCATCTGGGTGACGCGCCGGTCGACATGCGACTTCTCCATCTTGAAGTCGGGAATGCCGTAACGCAGCAGGCCGCCGGCGCGGCCCTGGCGCTCATAGACATGGACCTCATGGCCGGCGCGGGCGAGTTGCTGGGCGGCGGCGAGGCCGGCCGGGCCGGAGCCGATGATGGCGATCTTCTTGCCCGTCTTCGTCGAAGCCGGCTCCGGCTTGATCCAGCCTTCCTGCCAGCCCTTGTCGACGATGGCGCATTCGATCGACTTGATGGTGACCGGGGTGTCCTCGAGGTTCAACGTGCAGGACGCCTCGCACGGGGCGGGGCAGACGCGGCCGGTGAACTCCGGGAAGTTGTTGGTCGAGTGCAGGTTGGTCAGCGCCTCCTGCCACTTGTCGTTGTAGACGAGGTCGTTCCAGTCCGGGATCTGGTTGTTGACCGGGCAACCGTTGTGGCAATACGGGATGCCGCAGTTCATGCAGCGCGCCGCCTGGTCGCGGGTCGCTTCCCGGCCGAGCGGGATCACGAATTCCTTGTAGTTCCGGATCCGATCCGAGGCCGGAAGATACTTCCGGTCGCGGCGGTCGATCTCGAGAAAGCCGGTTACCTTGCCCATCGTCTCACTCCGCCGCGACCGAGACGCTGGCCTGGGCCCGCTCGATTTCCAGTAGTGCGCGCCGGTACTCGACCGGCATGACCTTGACGAATTTGGGCAGGTATTCCGCCCAGTTCTCCAGGATCGCCTGCGCCCGCGCCGACCCGGTGTATTTCAGGTGGTTGGCGATGAGCTGGTGCAGGCGCTCGGCGTCGTAGCCGGACATGTTGGCCATGACGTCGATGCGGCCCTTGAATTCGAGGTCGCCGCCATGGTGGTAGAGGCGCTGCGTCAGTTCCTCCTCCTCCGGCACCGGCTCGAGATCGACCATGGAAAGGTTGCAGCGCTTGGCGAAGCTCTTGTCCTCGTCGAGGACATAGGCGATGCCACCGGACATGCCGGCCGCGAAGTTGCGCCCGGTCTGGCCGAGCACGACGACGACGCCGCCGGTCATGTACTCGCAGCCATGGTCGCCGGTGCCCTCGACCACGGCGACAGCGCCGGAATTGCGCACGGCGAAGCGCTCGCCGGCGACGCCACGGAAGTAGCATTCGCCGGAAATCGCACCGTAGAGCACGGTGTTGCCGACGATGATCGCCTCCTCGGCGAGCGCACGCGACTTCGGATCGGGCCGGATGATCAGCTTGCCGCCCGACAGGCCCTTGCCGACATAGTCGTTGGCCTGGCCGGTCAGGTCGAGCGTCAGGCCGCCGGCGACCCAGGCGCCGAAGCTCTGGCCGGCGGTGCCGGTGAGCTTCACCGTGATCGCGTCTTCCGGCAGGCCGGCCGAGCCGTGGCGCTTGGCGATCTCGCCCGAGATCATCGCGCCGGTCGAGCGATCGACATTGCGGATCGCGCTCTCGATCACCACCGGAGCGCCGCTGTCGAGCGAGGCGCCGGCCTTGGCGATCAAGGTGCGGTCGAGCACCGACTCGATCGGGTGGACCTGGCGCTCGACATTGCGGATCGCGACGCCCGCGCCGGGCTCCGGCTTGTGGAAGATGCGGGCGAAGTCGAGCCCCTTGGCCTTCCAGTGGTCGATCGCCTGCTTCTTGTCGAGCCAGTCGGAGCGGCCGACGAGCTCGTCGAAGCTCTTCACGCCCATCTCCGCCATGATCTCGCGCACGTCCTCGGCGAGGAAGAAGAAGAAGTTGATGACGTGCTCGGGCTGGCCCTTGAAGCGCTTGCGCAGCACCGGGTCCTGGGTGGCGACGCCGACCGGGCAGGTGTTGAGATGGCACTTGCGCATCATGATGCAGCCGGCGGCGATCAGCGGCGCCGTGGCGAAGCCGAACTCGTCGGCCCCGAGCAGGGCGCCGACGACGATGTCGCGGCCGGTGCGCAGGCCACCGTCGACCTGGAGCGCGATGCGGCCGCGCAGCTTGTTCATCACCAGGATCTGGTGGGTCTCGGCGAGGCCGATCTCCCAGGGCGAGCCGGCATGCTTGATCGAGGTCAGCGGCGAAGCGCCGGTGCCGCCCTCATAGCCGGCGATGGTGATGTGGTCGGCGCGGGCCTTGGCGACGCCGGCGGCGACGGTGCCGACCCCGAGCTCGGAGACGAGCTTGACCGAGACGTCAGCCGCCGGATTGACGTTCTTCAGGTCGAAGATCAGCTGGGCGAGATCCTCGATCGAATAGATGTCGTGATGCGGCGGCGGCGAGATCAGGCCGACGCCCGGGGTCGAGTGCCGGACCTTGGCGATGCGGGCATCGACCTTGTGGCCGGGCAGCTGGCCGCCCTCGCCGGGCTTGGCGCCCTGCGAGACCTTGATCTGCATCATCTGCGAGTTGACGAGATATTCGGTGGTGACGCCGAAGCGGCCCGAGGCGACCTGCTTGATCGCCGAGCGCATCGAGCGGCCATCCGGCAGCGGCTTGAAGCGCTCGGGCTCCTCGCCGCCTTCGCCGGTGTTCGACTTGCCGCCGATCGCGTTCATCGCCAGCGCCAGGGTCGAATGCGCCTCATGGCTGATCGAGCCGAAGGACATGGCGCCGGTGGAGAAGCGCTTGACGATCGAGGCCGCGCTCTCGACCTCGTCGAGCGGGATCGGCTGACGGCCGAGTTCGTCGGCCATCTTGACGTGGAACAGGCCGCGAATGGTCGAGAGCTTCTCGCTCTGGTCGTTGACCAGGTCGGAATAGGCCTTGAACTTGTCGCGGGCATTGCCGCGCACGGCGTGCTGGAGCAGCGCGATGTTCTCCGGCGTCCAGGCATGCGCCTCGCCGCGCAGGCGGAAGGCGTATTCGCCGCCGATGTCGAGCGCGTCGCGATAGATCGGCGAGTCGCCGAAGGCGTCGCGATGGCGGCGCACGCTCTCCTCGGCGATCTCGGCGAGGCCGACGCCCTCGATCGAGGAGATGGTGCCGGTGAAGTACTTGTCGATGAACTCGGTGCGCAGGCCGACGGCATCGAAGATCTGGGCGCCGCAATAGGACTGGTAGGTCGAGATGCCCATCTTCGACATGACCTTGAGGAGGCCCTTGCCGATCGACTTGATGAAGCGCTTGACCACCTCGTAACGGTCGACCTCCGGCGGGAACTCACCGGCCTCCAGCAGCGCCTCCATGGTCTCGAAGGCGAGATAGGGGTTGATCGCCTCGGCGCCGAAGCCGGCCAGCAAGGCGAAGTGATGAATCTCGCGCGGCTCGCCGGATTCGACGACGAGGCCGACCGAGGTGCGCAACCCCTTGCGGATCAGGTGGTGATGGACCGCCGCGGTCGCCAGCAGCGCCGGGATCGGGATACGGTCCGGCCCGACCTGGCGGTCGGAGAGGATGATGATGTTGTAGCCGCCATGGACGGCCGCCTCGGCGCGCTCGCACAGGCGCTCGATCGCGCCCGCCATGCCGGCCGCGCCCTCGCGCGTCGGATAGGTGATGTCGAGCGTCTTGGTGTCGAAGCGATCCTCGTAGTGACCAATGCAGCGGATCTTCTCGAGATCGTCATTGGTCAGGATCGGCTGGCGCACTTCCAGGCGCTTGCGGCGCGAGGTGCCTTCGAGATCGAGGATGTTCGGCCGCGGCCCGATGAAGGAGAGGAGGCTCATCACGAGCTCCTCGCGGATCGGGTCGATCGCCGGGTTGGTGACCTGGGCGAAGTTCTGCTTGAAATAGGTGTAGAGCAGCTTCGACTTCGAGGAGAGCGCCGAGATCGGCGTATCCGTGCCCATCGAGCCGACGGCTTCCTGGCCGGTCACCGCCATCGGCGCCATCAGGATCTTGGTGTCTTCCTGGCTGTAGCCGAAGGATTGCTGGCGATCGAGCAGAGCGACGTCGGTGCGCGCGGCGCGCGCCTCGACCGGCGGCAGGTCCTCGAGCACGATCTGGGTACGCTTCAGCCAGTCCTTGTAGGGGTTGGCGAGGCAGAGCGTGCTCTTGATCTCGTCGTCGCCGATGATGCGGCCCTCTTCGAGATCGATGAGCAGCATCTTGCCAGGCTGGAGCCGCCACTTCTGGACGATCTTCTCCTCCGGGATCGGCAGCACGCCGAACTCCGAGGCGAGCACGACGAGGCCGTCATCGGTGACGAGATAGCGCGCGGGGCGCAGGCCGTTGCGGTCGAGCGTCGCGCCGATCTGACGTCCGTCGGTGAAGGCGATCGCGGCCGGGCCGTCCCACGGCTCCATCAGCGCGGCGTGGTATTCGTAGAAGGAACGCCGGCTCTCATCCATCAGCGGATTGCCGGCCCAGGCCTCGGGCACCAGCATCATCATGGCGTGAGCGAGCGAATAGCCGCCCTGGACCAGGAATTCGAGGGCGTTGTCGAAGCAGGCGGTGTCCGACTGGCCCTCATAGGAGATCGGCCAGAGCTTGGAGATGTCGGCGCCGAAAAGCTCGGAGTCGACCGAGGCCTGCCGCGCCGCCATCCAGTTGACGTTGCCGCGCAGCGTGTTGATCTCGCCGTTATGGGCGACCATCCGGTAGGGGTGGGCGAGGCGCCAGGACGGGAAGGTATTGGTGGCGAAGCGCTGGTGGACGAGGGCAAGCGCGCTCTCGAAGCGCTCGTCGGTCAGGTCCTTGAAGTAGTCGCCGAGCTGGGTGACCAGCACCATGCCCTTGTAGACGATGGTCCGGCAGGAGAAGGAGACCGGGTAATAGGTCGCTGTCGCCCGGTCATGGCGCTTGTAGACCTTGTTCGAGACCGACTTCCTGAGGACATAGACCCGGCGCTCGAACTCGTCCTCGCTGACCAGCCCGGCGGGGCGGCCGACGAAGATCTGGCGATGGCAGGGCTCGGTCTCCTTGACGGCCTCGCCGAGGTCACTGTTGTCGACCGGCACATCGCGCCAGCCGAGGAAGATCAGGCCTTCCTCCTCGACGGTCTGGGCGACGATCTCCTCGCAGACGGCGCGGTTGTCGGCCTCCTGCGGCATGAAGAACTGGCCGATGGCGTAATGGCCGGGTTCCGGCAGCTCGATGCCGATCCTGGCGCATTCTTCCTTGAAGAAGCGATGCGGAATCTGGGTGAGGATGCCGCAGCCGTCACCGAGCTTCGGGTCGGCACCGACCGCGCCGCGATGGTCGATATTGTGCAGGATCTGCAGGCCCTGCGCGACAATCGCATGGCTCTTGCGGTTCTTCATGTCGGCGATGAAGCCGACGCCGCAGGAGTCCTTCTCATAGGACGGATCGTAGAGGCCCTGGCGGGCCGGCATGGCCGGATCGCGCACCTCGGGAAAACGCTCGAAAGCGGTCGTCGTCGTGGTGGTTTTGGCCATCGCGCTCGCCTTCCTGCCCTCGCTCATCGTCACCTCCGCCCGCATCGGTCCCGCAGCATCGGCTCGGGAGCCAGCCAAAGTCCACCGCCGCTCCGGCTTCCACCTTGTCCAGCAAGGATCGGGCCGGTTCGGCTTTATTCTCGGTTTGCGAAGGTTGCTTGCGCCGGTCTGGTCTTGCGCCCGCGTCCTCCGCAGGCGCCTGGGGCTTTAAGCCCTGCCGCGCCTGGTCACGCCGCCGTTTTGCGGGCGGCGCGCGTCGTACGGTTGGCTTTGGCTTTGTTTGCCGTACCTCCCGTCATCGTCCGCTCCATCCGCCTGCGCCGGGGCCTCGGCGAGGCCCGCTTCGAAAATGGGACAGTATCGCTGTCCTATTGCGTTGACCTTGCCAGAATTCCAATCTGGGCACAAGCGCCGATTTTGCACTGCGGCGACATTTTGTTGCGATGTCGCTCCTCTCCTGGACATTTTCACATCACGGCGGCCTGCGAGCCAAGCCGGAAGTTGTCGATCGCCGGAATCGGGGCTGCCCTGCGCAGGAGCCGGATCTGGTCAGGTTGGATCGACCTGACCAGTGAATCCGTCTCTCACCTTTGGCCTGGAGACCGTTTTTTCCGATCGGCTTGCGCTTCAAGCAGATCGGAACGGGCTCCAGCATCGATTGCGCTGCGGCAGGAGCGTGCTTATCCCTCGGGATCTCGCAGTGGCCGGATATCTTCATGAACTTCATCAGCGATAATCTGGCCGGGGCGAGCGCGCCGGTGATGCAGGCGATGATGGCGGCCAATGACGGCTTTGCCGCCGCCTATGGCAACGATGCCTGGACGAAGCGGGTCGAAGTCCTGTTCGCCGAATTGTTCGAGCGTGAGGTCGCGGTCTTCCTGGTCACGTCGGGCACGGCGGCGAATTCATTGGCGCTGGCGAGCCTGGTCCAGCCCTGGGGGGCGGTGCTCTGCCATCACGAGGCGCATATCGCCGCCGATGAATGCGGCGCCCCCGAATTCTTCACCGGCGGGGCGAAGATCGTCGGCCTGCCGGGCGATGGCTGCAAGTTGGAACCGGAGGTGGTCACGGATCAGCTCGCGCGCATGCGGGCGAGCGCGGTTCACCAGGTCCAGCCGCAGATGCTCTCGATCACGCAGGCGACCGAGTGCGGGCTGGTCTATACGCCGGCCGAGATCGCGGCGCTGAAGCAGGCGACCCTGCCGCGCGGGCTGAAGCTGCATATGGACGGCGCCCGCTTCGCCAATGCTGTCGTGGCGCTCGGTTGCACGCCGGCCGAGATCACCTGGAAGGCCGGCGTCGACGTGCTCTCCTTCGGTGGCACCAAGAACGGTGCCTTCGCCGCCGAAGCGGTGATCGTCTTCGATCCGGCTGATGCGGGTGAGATGCCGTGGCGGCGCAAGCGCGCCGGTCACACCCTGTCCAAGGGCCGCCTGATCGGGGCGCAGTTCGAGGGGCTGCTGGCCGATGGCCATTGGCTCGACCTCGCCCGCCACGCCAATGCGATGGCCGCGCGCCTCGCCAGTGCGGTCGAGACGGCAGGCAAGCTCCGGCTGGCCTGGGCCTGCGAGGCGAACGAGGTCTTCCTGGTGCTGCCGGCGCAGGCGCAGGCCGTGCTCGCGGAACAGGGCGCGCAGTATATCGCCTGGTCCGACGCGGCCTTGCCCGCAGGGAGGCAGCTCGAGCCAGGCGAGGTGGTCGGGCGCTTCGTCTGCTCGTTCGCGACGCAGGCCAAGGAGGTCGATCGGCTCGCCGCTGCTCTGGCCAGGGTCTGAGCGCCGAAAAACACCTGTTTCGCAGCGAAATCGCGCCGCAAGCGTGCCGCAATCCTTACCGAGAACTGAAGACTGCGAATTTCGTCTGACAGAGGACAGACCATGGCAGTCTTGGTTACGCCAACCGCTGCGCCGCGCGACTTGCGCCGCCGGCTGGCTGGTTTTGCGGTTCTGGCCGTGATGGCCGGTGCGAGCGGCCCGGCCCTGGCGCAGCTCGATGACTATGGCGGCGGCTATACCCGTTACGGCTATGGCTACGACTATGATGACGGCTATGGCTACGGCCCGCGCTACGATTATGCGCCGCGCCGGGCGGCGCCGATCCCGCCGCGATCTCTCGAGCGGGGCGCGGCCCAGGAGTTCGGCCTGCGCGAGGTGCAGCGGACGGTGCGCACCGGCTCGGCCCTCATCGTCGACGGCCTGGCGGCGAACGGATCGCGGGTACGGCTCGTCATCGATCGCTTCAACGGCGAGCTGATCGACCGGATCGTGCTGCAGCCGCCGCGGACCGTTCGGCTCGACCCGCGCGAAGACGAGCGTCCGGCGCCCAAGAAGCTGACGCCGCGTCCGCCGGAGCGGCCGGCCGCGTTGAAGCCGGCCCAGCCGCCGGCCGAGGCGAGCGCGCCGGCGACCGTCGCGCCGCCGTCGCCGGCCGCCCCCAAGCCCGATGCGCCTGCGGCGAAGCCCGCCGCGGTACCCTCGGTCGCGCCAAGCGACATCGGCAAGCCGAAACTGGTCAATCCGCAAGATGTCCGCGGGGCCGACGAGCCGGACCGCCTGCCGCCGCTGGCGCGGGCACATCCGAGCGGCATCCCGGTGCCGGACACGACGGTGCCGGCGGTCGTGGTGGTACCCTGACGGGCGTTGCCGAGCCGTGGCTCTGCGGAACAAAAAACCTCCCCGGTTTCCCGGGGAGGTTCTCTTGTTTCAGGCTGGCGGCACTGCCGCCGAAGCGGGGATCACGCGGCCTTCTTGGCCTCGATCACTTTGGCGCCCTTGGCGCCGATCGGGATCAGGCGCGGCTTCTTGGCCTCGGGAATCTCGCGGACGAGGTCGATATGGAGCAGGCCGTTCTCGAGGCTGGCGCCGGTGACCTGGACGTAGTCGGCAAGCTGAAAGCGGCGCTCGAAGGCGCGAGCGGCGATGCCCTGATGCAGGATTTCGCGCTTGTCGGCGTCATCGGCGGCTTTCTTCTCGCCGCGGACGGTCAGCGCGTTCTCCTTGCTCTCGATCGAGAGGTCGGCGTCACCGAAACCGGCGACCGCGATCGAAATGCGATAGGCGTTCTCGGCGGTGCGCTCGATGTTGTAGGGCGGGTAGCTCGGCGCGTTCTCGACATTGGTGGCCTGGTCGAGGAGCGAGAACAGGCGGTCGAAGCCGACGGTCGAGCGATAGAGCGGGGAAAGATCGTAGGAACGCATGATTGTCCTCCAAGGGAAGCGACATTCGTGTCAGCCCGCCTCCTCGTAAGCGCGGGCCAGGTTTGGGGTCGCGCAGCCGCTTGACGGCCTGCGCCACCATGATCTGGGTGGCATTTCCGGCTTTTCAAGAGCGGGTCAGGCTGGGCATAACGGGATGATCGAGACCGCCGGAGCGCCGATGACGCAGGCCGAGTTCTTTCACCAGCCGGACTATCCGGTGCCCGGCCACGGCAAGGTCTGGTTTGCTGAGACCAGCGACAAAGCGCGCCTGCGCTTGGCGAGTTGGCGCTCGAGCGTGCGGCGGGAGAAGGGCACGGTCCTGGTCGTGCAGGGCCGGGCCGAGTTCATCGAGCGCTATAGCGAGACGATCGCCGAATTGCGCCGGCGGGGCTTCCATGTCCTGACCTTCGACTGGCGCGGGCAGGGCGGCTCGCAGCGCTTCACCAGCCGGCAGCGCAAGGGGCATGTCGGCCGGCTGGTGCAATACGAGCGCGACCTTGCGCTGGTGGTGGCGCAGATGCAGGAGCGCTTTCCGCCGCCCTATTTCGTGCTGGCCCATTCGATGGGCGCGGCGCTCTGCCTCGACGCGGCCCGGCGCGAGGCTCTGCCGGTCGCACGCCTCGTCGCGATCGCGCCGATGCTCGGCATCAGCATGATCGAGAATCCGCGCGGCGCACGCTGGCTGGCGCGGGTGCTGTACTGGCTCGGCTTCGGCAAGGCCTTCGTGCCCGGCGGCGGCGACACCGCGATCGGCACCAAGCCGTTCGAGGGCAACCGGCTGAGCTCCGACCCGGTCCGCTATGCCCGCAACGCTGCCCTCTCGGCGGCGGCGCGCGAGCTCGCCATCGGCGACCCCAGCGTCGGCTGGATCCATGCCGCTTTCCAGCTGATGGACCGGCTGGCGCAGCCGCGCGCGCCGCTCGAAGTCAGGGTGCCGACCCTGATCGTCGCGGCGGGGCGCGATCCGGTCGTGTCGACGCCTGCGATCGAACGCTTCGCGGCACGGCTGAAGACCGGCTCGGCCCTGGTCCTGCCGACGGCGCGCCACGAGATCCTGATGGAAAGCGACGCGATCCGGGCGCAGTTCTGGGCCGCCTTCGACGCCTTCATTCCCGGCGAGGACGTGCCGGACGAGACGCCTGTTTCAGCCGTTCAGGAGGGCGAGAGCGGCCTGGTGCAAGGTCTTGTTGCCGGCGGCGAGGATGGTGCCGCCCTGGGCGGCGCTGCCGCCGTCCCATGAGGTGACGATGCCGCCCGCGCCCTCGATGATCGGAATCAGCGCGACGATGTCATAGGGCTTCAGCCCGCTCTCGATGACGAGATCGATATGGCCGGCGGCGAGCATGCAATAGGCGTAGCAGTCACAGCCATAGCGGGCGAGGCGCACGCTGCTCTCGACGCGGCCATAGGCTTCCTTCTGCCCGTCCACGAAGAGATGCGGGCTCGTGGTCATCAGCGTGGCCTCGGCGAGGTTCGTCACCTGGCGTGTGTGCAGCGTGCGCGGCCCGTTCGGCCCTTCATAGCGCGCCTTGCGGCCGTCGCCGGAGAAGCGCTCGCCGGTGAAGGGCTGGTTCATCATGCCGTAGACCGGAACGCCCTTGCGGGTCAGCCCGATCAGCGTGCCCCAGACCGGGATGCCGGAGATGAAGGCGCGGGTGCCGTCGATCGGGTCGAGCACCCAGACATAGTCGGCATCGGGATTCTCGACGCCGAACTCCTCGCCGAGGATGCCATGGGCCGGGAAGGTGCGCTTGATCAGGTTGCGCATCACGTCCTCGCCGGCGCGATCGCCCTCGGTGACGGGATCGAACACGCCGCCGGCGGACTTGTCCTCGGTGGTGTGCCGGGCGCGGAAGAAGGGCAGGATCGCCTGACCCGACAGGGTCGCCAGCTGGGAGACGAACTCCGTGAAATCGACCGCGCTCATCAGGGTTCCCTTGGCTCCCACCCGCCTGCCGCCTTCATGCTGTGCGACGCGGGGGATGACAAGCGCTGTCCCGGAAGAGACCGATCAGCTCAGGACAGTTCAGCCTCAGCCGGTCCAGCGAAATCGACCAGCTCATGACGATTAGGTGGTTCGTCATGCGTTTTATGCATAGCGCGACCTGCGTTTGGACTTGCGTTTTTGCGGCGCAATGCGCTATTGTGCACTGCGAAGGGGAGATGACCTCAAACCTTCGTTGCCCTCCTTGGGCGTTTCCTCCCTAGACTTGGGCCGCCACGAAAGTGCGCGGCCCTCTTTCTTTTTGATCGCAAGGGATTGGCGGCTTATTCGGCCGCCTGGCGCCAGTCGTCGCTCCAGCCGCTCCAGCGCGCGAAGCATTCGGCCATGGCGGCGCTGATCACCTGCTGAAGCGCCGTAAAGCCGCTGGTCGGCTCGAGCGTCGCCTCGTTCATGTAGAGGCCGCGGCTGACCTCGATCTGCAATGCGTGCACGCCGGAGCCCGGCGCGCCGTAATGCTCGGTGATGAAGCCGCCGGCATAAGGACGGTTGCGGGTCACGGTGAGCCCGGCGCGCGCGAATGCCTCTTCCGCCGCATCCACCACGAAGCTCGCGGCGCTGGTGCCGAAGCGGTCGCCGAGGATGATGTCGGCCTTGGCGATGCC